>JGI24704J35079_10000721_pt1 | contig 14900 bp, 9 predicted proteins | sample TergutNt197P3_FD_35079 | JGI IMG/M metagenome (IMG submission 35079)
AATAATATACAATTTATATTACTGTATAAATCTTATTCAGCATGAACCAATGCATAAAATTCTTTTTCGTCCAATGTTTCTTTTTCCATAAGAACCGTGGAAATTTTTTTCAACAAAATTATTTTTTGCTCAAGCATTTTTTTTACAAATCCGTAACGCTCTTCTACAATACGTGCAATTTCATTGTCAATGTACTGTTGGGTTGCCTCCGAATATTCTCTCTGAAACATCGGCTCTTGCCGATCGTTGCCGGACATTCCGCTGCGGCTGGTCAGTGCAACATTGCGAAAGCGTTCGCTCATGCCGTAATCAGTAATCATTTTTCGTGCAATATCGGTTGCTTTTGTCAGATCGTTTGCAGCGCCGGTGGAGTATTCTCCCGAAATCATTTCTTCTGCAATGCGTCCGCCGAGCAATATATCGATTTTTCCCAAAAGATCCGATTGCGTCATGGTGTAGCGGTCTTCAACGGGAAGCTGCATTGTATAGCCAAGGGCAAATCCCCTCGGGATAATTGATATTTTCTGAACCGGATCTGAACCCGGCGTAAAAGCTGCCGTTAAGGCATGTCCTGTTTCATGGTAAGCGGTTAGTTTTCGTTCTTCCGGTTTAAGCACCCTTGTTTTTTTCTGGAGACCTGCTACGGTTTTTTCGATCGCTTCGTCAAAGTCACGCTGTTCTACAAATTTTCTGCCTGCACGTACGGCCAGAAGAGCCGCTTCGTTTACAATGTTGGCCAAATCAGCGCCGGAAAAACCGGAAGTAATACGCGCAACAACGGAAAGTTCTGTTCCCGGTGCAAGTCTGACACCTTTGGAATGGATCTTTAGAATTTCTTCCCTGCCTGCAAGATCAGGCCTGTCAACCAATACCTGACGATCAAACCGGCCGGGCCTTAGCAATGCCGGATCCAGAACATCAGGTCTGTTTGTGGCGGCAATTATAATAAGACCGCTGGTACCGTCAAAACCGTCCATTTCCACAAGAAGCTGATTCAGCGTTTGTTCACGTTCATCATTGCCGCCTGCAATATTGTTCATCCTGCTTTTGCCGATTGCATCCAGTTCATCAATAAAGATGATGCAGGGCGCTTTGTCCCTTGCCTGCTTGAATAGATCACGTACACGTGCGGCGCCTACACCTACAAACATTTCAACAAAGTCTGCGCCGCTCATTCTGAAAAAAGACACCCCGGCTTCGCCTGCAACCGCACGGGCAAGGAGCGTTTTACCTGTACCGGGAGGACCTACCAGCAATACACCCTTGGGGATTTTACCGCCAATCTCGGTATATTTTCCGGGACTTTTTAAAAAGTCTACTACCTCTACAAGTTCTTCTTTTGCTTCGTCAACTCCGGCCACGTCTTTAAACCGTGTGGAAATATCTCCTTCTGCGACAATTACCGCTTTGTTTTGACCTACAGAAAGAACATTGCCTCCCAGTCCCGATCGTTTCATTACATAACGCCAAACAATAATTAATATTACTACGGGAATAACATAGCTCAGAATAAGGCTTAGAATTGCTCCTCCCCGCTGCGAAACCGCATTATAGGCGATTTTTTTTTCGTCCATTAATTTAATAAAATCAGGATCGTTTAACGGTATGGTCCTGAATACCTTTTCGGTTTGCTTTTCTTTTTGGGAATTCATAAAAAACGGAAATGTAAAGGAATTTTCATTGTTCTTCTTTTCTGTTGTGTAACCGGTAAAAGCGCCTTCGCTTAACTCAACCCGTCTGATTTCTCCGGAAGCTATCCTGTTTTTAAATTCCGAAAAATCAATAAGTTCAGAAGAGCGGCTTGATAAAAAATGATTTATCGCGCTCATCAGAATAACAATAAGGATAATATATATGATCGGAAATCTCCAGCTTCCCCCTTTTTTGGGAGTTTGTCGTTTTTTCCGGGGTTGTTGATTTTCGTCATGTTTTTCCTGTTCGTTTTCAGGCAATCCCGGAAGATGGTTCATTCATTGCTCCTTTTATTTTTTATATCCGATAATTCCGCAATTGAAATATCGATCTTTTGATAGGGAATTTCAATTCTTTCTGCTTCAAACCGTTTTTTAATATCAATAATTATGGAATTCTTCAGATTCCAGAAATTGCTTTTTTCAAACCATACATTGAACAGTATAACGATCCCGGAATTATCAAGCTTGTCTATTCCAAAGAAAGGCGGAGGATTTTCCAGACAGTGTTGATTTTCCGATGCAAGTTCCAATAATATGTCCCGTACTTTTTCCGGATCCTCTTTATAGGCGATACAAAAGCTTAAGTCCAGCCGGCGGATTGAATAACGGGTTATGTTGGTCACACTGCTTTTGATAATCGTTTCGTTGGGAATCCTGACATAAAGATTGTCAAAGGTACGCAATTTTACCGAAAGAAGATCTACCGCAAGAACCACCCCGGTAATGCTGTCTACTCTGATTGTATCGCCTACGGCAAAAGGTTTTTCCGAAAGCAGAAAAAAACCGGAAATCAGGCTGGATACCGAAGTCTGCGCTGCAAAACCAATAACAATTCCCGCAACACCCGCCGCTCCCAAAATGGCAGTTGTATCAATACCGATACTTTTAAAAATGTAGAGAATCGCCAGGGTAAAACCGGTATATTTTATACCCTTTTTTACCATATAGCGCCGCGGTTCGCCAATTTTTCCTTTAAGGATTTTGCCGATAAAAAATCTGATAATATTGAACGTTACAAAGATAAAAATTACCGTAAGAATCATAATTACGGCTTTTTCTATTAATTGCATGGGATCGGTTTTTGCAATAAAATCTTTAAAACTCCCGGCAATGGTTTCGGTTATCATTTTACAGTCCTGTTATGTTTTTTATTATACGTGTGCCCTGCTGCAGCCCTCCGCCCAGATCGGACAGGGCCGAGGTTCCTCTCCTAATAAGGTTTGGATCATTTTTATTGCCCTGGGTTAGCATCGTGCCGTATTCGGTATCAGCTGTTTCAACTGCCATGCGGAAATTATTTTCCAAAGCATCAATAACCGGCGCCTCGCTTATTAATTTTCGATCTTTTTCGTATACGGAAAGTCCGCCGGCATAAAAAGGTATTGCATTCAGTTCCGCTGCGTTTTTTGTACGGTTACGTATTGTCAAACTGCAATGAATTGCCGGATTGCAGGGAACACCGGTGTTGACCGGCAGTGAGGAACAAAAAAAACCTTCCATGGAATTTTTTCCGTGCCATGTTTCTTTTAAAGTAAACGGAACAAAGTTAAAAATAAATTCGGGGGTATTCCCGTCTTTTTCTGCCATCAGATAAAGCGCCGGAGGTATTTCCAGTTCCAGAGTGATTTTCATACCTGGATACAGTTTTAGTCCGCCAAGGTTTATCAGAAAAGGTTTTTCCGGAAGAAATGGCCTAAGAGATGCTGTTTTTGCATTAAGGACATTTGTTTGCAAGGCTGTCTGAACAGCCGGTTTTTCCTGCAGCGGCCCAGTGCACGAAGCATCTCTTTTTTCCCAACGAAGGCTTTTGCAAAACCCCTGCCATGTTTCTTCTGTGCGGCATACGGCAATTTCCGCCCCCGCAAAACGCCAGAGGTACCATTGGCCTTCCTCGAATGTAAAGGGATTCCACCACATTGTAAAAGTATATAATGTTATTTGAAAAACGAATATGGCAACGAGGCTATTTTAGTTTATGTTTCTAGCTGGCTTTGATTTATATGTCAGCGCCCCGAAAGCGTATTTCCGGGGAAGGCTGATTTATCAAGCTACCAAATAAACGGGATGATGCGGTATTTTACCTTTTTGGTGTATGTGTCCCAAAGTTCCCCGTATTTTGTCTTGCAGATTTTATCATCATCAAGCTGGCGCGTTCCCAAAAGTATTACATAATATAGCGGATACAGCCACACGCCAATAACAACCGGGTACCCCGCGCTGAGTGCAATTGCACATGCCATCGTTATTTCTCCAAGGTAGTTAATGTGCCGGCTGAGACCCCAATAGCCGTTTGCCAGCAGGCTGTAATCCCCGCCGCTAATGGCTTCTGGTTTAATGAAAATGAATTTTTTTTCCGGAGAAATTTTGAAAAAATACTTCTGCATATTCGCGCCGCGTGCTGTTATCCAGCCCATTAAAAAGAGAACTCCAAAGACAATTGTCAGCCATGTTGGATGTCCGGGGTCAGGCAGATTTACCGTGAACCATAATGAAACTGCATAAAAGTAAGGATAAAACGAAAGGCAGCCGAAACCCAGTTTAAAACCAACCCGTTCCGCGATAAAATCATAAGTGTACAAATGAACTTTTTCGAATGTCAGATAATCCCAAACGAACCAGGTTAACATGGCTGCTCCAAGATAAAAGCCGGGATTAATGCCATTATGAATTTGGCAGTGATGCGCCGCAAAAGAAAGAACATGCAGTTGAAGCATAATTGCTCCTATCATATAGAACCACATTTTTGCGTCTATAAAGCCGTTTTTAATTTGCGGGTTTTTCAGTCTGCCAAACCAAAAATCGGCAAGGAATGGTTTTCCGGTTGAAGGACAGCGCAATACAATAATAAATGAAAACAAAAGACCTATAACAACAGCTCCGGCAAGACTTGCCCATCGAACCTGATACAGCCAGTTAAACGGGACCAGATTAAAATACCCCAGGAGAAACCAGATAAGAATACTTGCGGCAAGAACAAGTATTCCGTTAAGCCGGTAATTGAGTATTTCACCGGTTGTTTCATTTTTTACATAACCTTTCATTTTCCGTGCGGGCAGAATAATATGCAGAAGAGTAATAAGTGCATAAGCGGCCCATGGGGTAAGAAATCCTAAAATCAGCATTTTCATGATAAGCCTCCGGTGTTTTTTGACATTATACCGATTGCTGCCTTTTTGGTCAAAAGCCGTGTAAAAACAAAACGGGCAATTTTATTCACACTTCCGGGTACTACAACCGGACCTTTTCCCAGAGCCTTTAATGTCTGCTCTGCAACATCGCAGGCTGCCAGAGTTCCGGGTGCGATTTTGCTTTTTTCCAGAGGGGAACCTTTACTCGCTGTCGCTCGTTCGGTGGAGGTCACTGCCTGCTGATAACCGGGGGTTAGTATTGCGCCGGCACAACAGCCTATTACATCAATGCCATGGGGCTGTAATTCTTTCCATAAACCTTCAGCCAAAACAGTGTTAAATGCTTTTGTTGCCGCGTACGCCGCAAGCTTCGGGCTGCCCTGCACTCCGGCAAGAGATGACATCAGTACAATGCCGCCCTTTGTTGCATTATTAATCATCTGCCCGGACAGCAGTTTGGCAAGCAGCAACGGCGTTTTTACATTAACAGCAGCAGCAAGCGATAAATGTTCTTCGTTTGTGTTTTCAAATAATCCTATAGGTGCAAAAGCGGCATTGTAAACCAGCAGCCCGATTGAAACTGTAAGGCCGGTGATAATGCTTTTCGTTTTTTCATAATCAGCTAAATCCACTGCGAAGGTTATTGCATCAACATGATATTTTTTTTTAATCTCTTTTGCGGACGCTTCCAGCCTTTCTTTTTCACGTGCCAGCAGAACCAGATTTAGTCCCCGCCGGGCCAGCGCTTCTGCAAAAGCCGCGCCCAGTCCGTTTGAACCCCCGGCAACCAGTGCGTAAGGTCCGTATTTTTCCCTGAACTGTAAATTTTTCCTGGTGGTTTTTTTCATTCCTGACCCCTGACTTCCGTTGGCAGTATCCCCTTAAGTTTTTTAAATGCTTTGCTGAAGTAATTTGGATCCTGGTAGCCCACAGCAAAGGCGGCTTCTTTTACTGTTATTGATTTTTCTTTTAGTAGCCGTTCTGCTTCGTTGATTCGCAGGGTAGTAAGATAATCAATAAAATTGGTCTTTAAATGTTCGGAAAAAAGGCGGCTTAGATGCGCCGGGTTTACGCTGGCGGCTTCTGCGGTATTGTTAAGGCGAATGCCCCGGGTATAATTTTCCCTGATAAAGGTAATGGCTTTTACCAGCGGCAGCGGATAATTTCCCTGACGTTCCAGATTTGCCTGAAGCACGACTTTATCAAAGTTAATTTCTGCCCAGCGTTTCCAGGATCCAAGATCGGGCAGTGTCATAATTTCCACCGGATCAAAAGGCAGGGAAGCGCCGGAAAAATTTTTTGACAGGGAATTTCTTACGGATAATGTTCCGTACAGATCATCCAGCAATAAAGTAAAAACGGAAATCATTCTAAGTTTTGCATTGTTAAAATCTTCGGCAAACAAGGGTTCCCATACAGATGCAAAAAGAGCTTTTACCTCTTCCAGCGGCAGCAAGCCGATTTTTTGACGAAGAAAACTTATTTTTTTGCTGACCATGCTCCATGCATCGGTTTCCTGCCGTTTTGCCGTTAGTTCCGCCAATGCTTCGCTGCATGAACGGTACAACAGCGGCCCACGGTACAGTCCGCCAAGTCCAAAACACCAGTTCAGCCCATTAAGAAGATCTTCCAGTATTTTTTCGGTTTTTTGCCTAAATACGTCTGCGTTCAAATCTTCTGAAATCAGGAACAAACCTCTTTTTAATATTATGTCATAACTGCAATGATGTTTGAATGAAAGCTGTTCCGCTATCCGGGTTCCCCAGATTTCCATATTCTGATCCAGCTCTACCATAAAGGCTAGACCAAAGTCTGAAGGAAGAGAGAGTTTTTCCCTGTACCAAAGCCAGCATTGTTCGTCCATGGGTTTCCAAATGTCTCTGCGAAACAGGGCAAGACGGGGTTCAGAGTATTCTGAAATTTCCGGCGGCAAAGAACGGAGCTGGGAAAGGGCATTTTCCAGGGTATCAAAGAATGTTTTCTTGGAAACCGGTTTTACCAGATATGCAAAAACTCCCAAAGGTATTGCGCGCTTGGCAAGATCAAAGCGTTCATAAGCTGTCGAAAGAACGCAAACCATGCGGGGATATTTTTTATAAATATCTTCCAGTACCGAAAGACCGTCTATGCCGGGAATATTGATGTCCATAAAAACAAGATCAGGCTGTTTTTCATGAATCAATTTTAATGCTTCATAACCGGTGCGGGCTTTACCTGCCAGAGTAAAGGGTTTGTCTTTACTTTCGCTATATGCGTTTTCTGAAAGGTTTCTTTCAGAAAAAGTGTTCAGCATAAATTCATAACTGTCAAGGACAGGTTCTTCGTCATCTACAATTAAAACGCCAAACATGGTTCCTGCTCCGTATTTATGCGAATAATTACCGCTGTTCCCTCATGCCCTGATCCTGTTTTGATATCTACAACGTCAGGATCGGAAGGATAAAAAAAGTATAACCTTTGAATTACATTTTGAAGCCCCATTACTCTTGAAAGGGAAGATTCGTCGATAGATTGAGGATGGAGTAATTTTTCCACGGTTTGCCCGTTCATCCCCGTACCATTGTCAGTTACCGATATAAGCAAATAATTATTATCCAATTTTGATTTGACATTGATATTCCGGGAAAAATCTTCGGCAGCATCTTTAAATGCGTGTATAATGCAGTTTTCCACAAGTGGCTGTAAAATGGAAACCGGTACCTTTAAATCCAGAATATCTTCCGAGTACTCCATGGTCAGATTCAGCTTTCTCGGAAAGCGCACCCTTAGTATATAAAAGTAATAATCAAGTCCTTCTATTTCATGCCGGAGCGGAACAATAATGTCCTTGTTCCTTATTATATGCCGGAATAAACGTGCCATGTAATCCATGTATTCACCGGTTCTGTCCGCTCCTTCTACAATTGCAAGCTGCATGCCGGTATTTATTGTATTAAAAAGAAAATGGGGGTTCATTTGGGCCTGCAATGCGTAAATTTCCATGTGCCTGACCAAACCTTCCATTTTCATATTCCGCATCTTTTCCTGCATATACTCCTGTTTTATATTTTCCTGCCAGCGTATTTCTTCTATATACTTACTGATTTCGCTCTTCATATGGTTAAATGCTTCGACAACCTGATCCAGTTCATCTATTGATCCGCGGCTTGTTTCCAAATCCGGAATGTTAAAGTTTCCCGCAGAGATTTCTTTTGTCATTGCGGATAGTTTAATCAGAGGGCTGGTAATGCGGTTTAAAGAAAGAAGAAGGAACAGCATGGAAAAAGCGGACATGGAAATAATAAAAATAAAATTCCACAGTTGAATAATTCCGGATTCGGACAAAAAATGCTCATAAGACCCGAGTTGCGACCGTAAACGTTCGGCATTGACAAAAATTATTTCCTTGTTAATATATTCTTTAAGAGCTGCCATGTCCTCGTAAATTGTTGTATATACCGGAATATTCCTGCCTCGTTTTTCTTCGACTGCTTCTTCCGCCAGATTCAGATAATGAAAGATAAGCGTATAAAGTTCCCGTTCTTTAAGATCAACGGGATTTCCCCTTATTTGCTGATAACTTGGCAATTTCTGGCGCAAAGCCTGAGTGGCAATAAGCATTTGAGCAAGTGCATTGGAAGACCGGGTAGAAAGGTATTCCATTACCAGATTTTCGTATGCAACCAAATCTTCCTGTACAGACATAAGAAAGCGTTCTTCTTCAAAACTTCTTTCCGAAAATTCCTGAATTTTTCTGTTGCTGAAAAGTATATAGGCAGTACTGAGTGCCAAAAGAAAAAACGTTCCCAGTATGCTCAAAAAGATTTGGACGCTAAAAGAACGGTGAAGCTTCTTCATTTATTTCCCGTGATTATTTCAATACCAATATCGATGGATGCGGAAGTATAGCCGGTAGTTCGCAGGGCGGCCAGTGAATAAACCGCTTCATAGCCAATACGTTCGGAATTAATTACAACCGAGGCGCTGATAATTCCCTTTCGCAGGTTTTCTGTTACACCAAGCTCGGAACCAAAACCGATAATCTGTATTTGGCCGACTAAATTCAAGTCAACCAAAGTTTGAGATGCTGCAATGGTATCTTCCGGATCGGTAAAAACGATTGTGTTAATTGTCTGCCCGTTCGTAAAACCAGCCCCACCCGAATTGGCGCCCGGTCTTGTATCTTCGATACGCCGGAAAATATTAACAAGCAGCGCTTCTGCATCCAGAGGGTTAAGGTTGGTCCTGTAGCTCATTATCGGACCTGATAACCTGTCTCCCAGGGTTGCTGAAATACCCATCTCAACCAGTTCCCGTTCCGCATAAATACCCGGCGCCTTGTCGCTGTAAACAACCGCCAATGTAATTTTTTCTGAAGGAACAAGAGCAGCTTGCGCCGCAAACGAAGTTTGCGAGTCTTCCTCCAGAATAAGGCCAATGCGCCGACCCATGTCAAAAGTATTTATGCCAATGAATGGCCATGGCTGTTCGCTGGGCAGATTGTGGTTAATAAGAGCCGCCGGAATTTGGTATTCCCTGAGTTTTTCCAGTTGCCGCCGGGCCAAAGCATCATCCAAATAAGGACAGACAATTACTCCGTCTACTCCTGTAAAGGCGGCTATTTCCAGTTCATTTTTGGCCGGGTCGATAGAATGAACAGATATTGCAGATTCCAGTTCCGCCGCCGCCTGTTCTGCACCGCGGATTATTCCGAGAAAGAATGAATTACGGTTATCGGGAATGTACAGGGAAAAATGGTAAATAAGCGTTGAGCCCGGCTGGGGGGCAAGAATATAAAGCCGAAGCGACCGGTATAAGGATATTAAAAATGCAGTCAGAGATAAAATACCTACAAGTATTAATCCAAGATATAGAAGCCTTTTCATGCACATACCGCCCCCTGGCGGCGAACTATAATAACTTCCTTACAAAAAACATTCAAAAGCGTGTCAAAATGACGCATTTATTCAGCCAAAGTGGGGAATCGGACCCCAGACCTGCGCATTACGAGTGCGCCGCTCTACCAACTGAGCTACTTTGGCACGTTCTTTGAACTATTTACGCACTATAACTAAAAAAAAAATGGAATTCAAGGGAAAAATGGATGACCCGCTTGACAATGTTGGAATAAATAGAATATAATACATATCCAGGTGTGAATCTGTTTATAATTTTTCAGTAAGGAAGGAACATATGGGATCAATTGACCTGCCTAAGAGTCCTAACGTTTTTCATCCGGAGAAACCAAGTGCCGTCGGTTCGCGGAACTCTCTGGCTCAGGAATACAGGGATCAGCAAGCGGAAGTAAATCAGTTATTGGAAGAAGAAACTAATAAAGTTGTCCACCATATCAGCGCCAAATTGCCCAAGGATACTCTTGAGCGGTTGGACATAATGGGCGGCCTTAAAGAAAAAATCTACAATTACTTCAACCAAAATTACCAGAACATGTTTAACCGTTACATGGTAACGAGTGAAGATGAAATGGTCAAAAAAGTCCGGAATTTTGTTGACAAAGAAGAAACAAAAGTCCTTGCGCGGTATACCCCCAAAGAAGTAGCCAATCTACTTGATGAAATTGGCGGTGCAGACAAGTTTAATACCGGTGAAATTGAAAAATCCATGATCAATATGTACGGTCACTTGCAGGGTCATATCCAGCGGGGCGTTAACGATCTGGAAAACCTTACCAACAGTCTTTTGCGGCAAAAAACCGATACTGGCGCTTTTATTCGCGGTGAAAATGCCTATTCAATCGTTAAGTGTGCGTTTAAAGATAACCTCTTAAAGCCCAAAGCAGTTACCGATGTAAAACTTTCGGTTAATATTCTTGATTCCGAGCTTATCAGCCCGATTTTCCACTATCAGGTAACGGTAGAATATTTGATCAAAGAGCTTCTTTCCAAATATATTATCGAAATGATCGACAAAGATATCGAAAAACTCAAAGATGAACGTATCGATCAGGGTCTGGAAGAGCTTACCGACAGTGAAATCATCTTTACCAAAATGAACAGGGTGGAACGTTATACCGAAGATACCGTTGATGATCCCAAATCCAGGCGGTATACCCTGATAGGAAAAGGCATTATGGACAGGCTGTCCGGTTTACGCGCGGAAATCGATCCTGCCGAGTATGATCAGCTTAATATCCGTGAAAATCTCAAGAAAATCGTGGATATCGAAAATATCCGAACCAGGGGTTTCAATACCGCCGTTAACTCGATCACTTCAATTCTTGATACCTCCAAAATGGGATATCAATACATCGAAAACTTCAAAAATGCCCGTGAACTTATTATTCGGGAATATGAAGATACCGATACCGATTGCCTACCCGACGAACGGTACCAGGTAAGGATGCGGTACTATGATTCCGCCCAGTTGATTGAGGAACGGAAATCCTACGATGTCCAGATGAAGAGCTTTGAAAATGAAGTCCAGCATCTTTGGGATGTNCTTCATGTAATTTATGAAAGCTCCAAGCCTTCTTTTGCAGTTACTGATTTTAATGATCTCGCAGGCAANCAGAAGGGAAAAATTCGTAAAACAATCAAGGCCAAAAGCGGCGAGCCATTGTACGAAGACATTGCCAAAGTTTGGGACGAAATTACCTTTATCAAAACCGGCGAAACCGAAGTTGAAAAGATGAACCGTACTTACATCTATGAAAAGAACAAGGTTCACCAGAAAATTATTCAGATGCGGAACAAGATGAGGCAAATGTACGATTATCGCTATCCTGTGGAACGCCGGGTAATGGAAGACAGGCTTGCCGTTCTTGAAAAGGAATTCAACAAGTTTGACTACATGATCAACCCCTACCACATTCAACCTGGTCTTTTGCTTGATGTTGACATTACTTCGCTTAAGCGGAAAAAGGTTACCCTTAACGGTATGGCAAACGTGCTGAATGAATTCCTCCATGGTGTGTCAAAAGGCTTCCAGGATGCAGCCTTTGCTTCCTTTAGCCGCAGACGATCTACCGTTCGCGATGATATTGCCCAGTCCTTTGCCGATACAGGCGGTGCTGCTGCTGCAGCTCCTGCACCTGCTTCTCAGGCGCCCGCTCAGGCATATCTTGATATGCTTAACACCGACGATGAAAGTACAGCATTGGTACCCTCAAGGGCCAGTTCTGCACGCGGCGCAGCCAAGCGCGGCGGTAAAGCTGCTTCAGCCAAACCCAAGAAAAGCAGCGGTGGTGCGAAGAGTCGTTCCGGCCGCGGCGGCATCAGGCAAATCTAGTTTATTAATTTAAGTAAAAGCAAAACCTGACCGCTTAGGTGGTCAGGTTTTTTTTGACAACATGAATTATTGGCCTTGACACTACCCTCTATATGGTGTACCTTAATCTCTACGACACTATATATAGACAGCTCCTCGTTGCCATATATTATGCCAAACTATAAGGATTCATAATGTGATCATACAACGCTTTTTTACGGACCCCAAAACGGGGCCCTATAAAGATATTGTCTGGGAAAAAAGACGGAGCGAAATCCGCAATCCCGACGGCAAGACAATTTTTTGCGAAGAAACGGTAATTGTCCCCGCCTTTTGGAGTCAGATAGCAGGAGACATCCTGGCCCAGAAATACTTCCGCAAGGCAGGGATTCCGGCAGACAAGTGCTATGCCTGGAAAGAATGGACAACCGGCATCGAAGAGGATGATCCGGGTATGGATATTCCAGCAGACGGAGCAGAACACGATGCCCGGCAGGTTTTTCATCGTCTTGCTATTACCTGGTTAAACTGGGGCAGTAACAACAATTTTTTCAGCAGCCAGACAGATGAAAAAGCCTTTTATGACGAAACCTGTTATATGCTTGCCCGCCAAATGGCAGCGCCCAACAGCCCTCAATGGTTTAATACAGGGCTTTATGATGTTTACGGCATAGATGGTCCTGCACAGGGCCACTACTATGCAGACCCGGCAACTGGCAAAGCGGTTAAATCGGACAGCGCTTACAAACGGCCGCAGCCGCATGCGTGCTTTATTCTTTCTATAAATGACGACCTTGTAAATGAGGGCGGTATAATGGATCTTGTCGTGCGTGAAGCGCGGCTTTTTAAATACGGTTCGGGTACGGGAACAAACTTTTCGCGGATCAGGGCAGCGCATGAAAAACTTTCCGGCGGCGGCGTTTCATCGGGTCTGCTGTCATTTCTCAAGATAGGCGACCGTTCCGCTTCCGCAGTAAAAAGCGGCGGCACGACACGGCGTGCTGCAAAGATGGTTACCCTGGATGCGGATCATCCCGATGTGGAAAACTACATCGACTGGAAAGCTCAGGAAGAACACAAAGTTGCTTCGATGGTTACCGGTTCCGTTATCATCAAGAAACACCTGGACGCAATTAACAAAGCGGCCGCTTCATTCCGCGGGCCGGATGAAGATACCTTTAATATAGAAAAAAATCATGAACTTGCTGAAGCACTTCGTTCCGCACTGGCAGAAAAAATCCCCCCCACCTATCTCTACCAGCTTCTTCGCCGAATTGAACAGGGAGACAGCGTAAATACGGCGGTCTTTTCCACTGCATGGGATGACGAAGCGTACAATACCGTGTCCGGCCAGTCTTCCAATAATAGTCTGCGTGTCAGCGATGAATTTATGAAAACTGTCGAAGAAGACAGAACCTGGGAACTCCGTGAGCGGGTTTCGGGAAAAACAGTGAAAACCGTACAGGCGATGGATCTCTGGAACCGCATGGCGCGATCTGCGTGGCAATGCGCCGATCCGGGATTACAGTACCACACGACAATCAACGACTGGCATACATGCCCCGCAGGCGGAGAGATTCGTGCAAGCAATCCCTGTTCGGAATACATGTTCCTGGACGATACGGCCTGTAACCTTGCGTCAATTAACCTGGGTGCATTCTACGACCATAAAAAGAAAACATTTAATACAGAAGGATACCTTCATGCCATAGACATCTGGACCACAATACTGGAAATATCTGTAGCAATGGCACAGTTCCCCGCTCCGCGTATCGCAGAACTTTCCCATGAGTACCGTACCCTTGGGCTGGGTTTTGCCAACCTTGGCAGCTTACTAATGGTGATGGGGCTTCCCTACGATTCAGACGAAGGACGCTCTGTTGCTGCTTCCCTTTCTGCAATACTAACCGGCGAGGCGTATGCCCAGTCTGCTCGTATGGCCGAAGAACTGGGAGCATTTGTTCGTTACGAAGAAAATCGCGAAGCGATGCTCCGGGTAATTCGCAATCATCGCAGGGCGGTGTACAATGCGGCTGCGGAAGAATACGAGCTGCTGAACACAATGCCCCGGGGCATCGTCCCGGAACATTGTCCGGCGGTATTGTTAATGGCGGCGCGGCAGGCATGGGACCGGGCGCTGGAGTTCGGAGAGACCAACGGCTTCCGCAATGCACAGGTTAGCGCCATTGCACCAACGGGAACTATTGGCCTCTTAATGGACTGCGATACCACCGGAGTAGAACCTGACTTTGCCCTGGTAAAATTTAAAAAACTTGCCGGCGGCGGTTACTTTAAGATCATCAATCAATCGGCGCCTCCTGCATTGGAAGTGCTTGGATACAAGAAAGCCGAAATCGAAGCGATCATCGCGTATGCTACCGGGCATAAATCATTTAAGGGGGCGCCGCACCTTAATCACGATTCACTTTCGGCAAAAGGCTTTACCCGCGAAGCGCTTGCTGCGGCGGAAACAGCGGCGGCGAATGCAATTACTCTGGAAAGCGTTTTTAATCCCTGGATACTGGGAAAGGAATTTGTAGAAAAGCATCTTTCCGTTCCTGAATCAACCTGGAGCCTTCCCGGTTTCTCACTGCTGAAACATATCGGATACAGTGGTGAAGAAATTGCCGAAGCGGAACTTTATGTATGCGGCTCAATGGGACTTGAAGGATCGCCGGGACTAAAGGAAAAAGACCTTCCCGTTTTCGATACTGCCACTCCGTCGGGCAAATACGGCAGCCGTTCCATTGCATGGCAGGCTCATGTAGGTATGATGGCGGCAGTGCAGCCTTTTATTACCGGGGCAATCAGCAAGACGATAAACATGCCCAATGCCGCCGGTTACGAGGATGTAAAAGGCGCATACATGCTG
>JGI24704J35079_10000728_pt1 | contig 14832 bp, 14 predicted proteins | sample TergutNt197P3_FD_35079 | JGI IMG/M metagenome (IMG submission 35079)
CGAAGGCGTAAAAAAAGCGGGGTAATTGACATGGCGGAATACCGGAAGCGGAAGGGGCAATAAAAAAACAAATTCACCCCAAATATTTCATTTTCTTATTGATATATTGTAGGATATACCCTACAATATAAATATGAAACATATACGTAGAACCGAAATTTATATCAGATGGTTCGATAAATTGTCTGACCAGACGGCAAGAAACCGTATTTTCATTCGAACCAAGCGACTTTCGGAAGGCAACCCCGGCGATGTAAAGTCCGTCGGCGAGGGTATTTCGGAAATGCGTATTGACTACGGCCCCGGCTACCGGGTGTATTACAAAGATACCGGGAAGGAAATCATCATACTGCTTTGCGGCGGTGATAAGTCCACGCAGGAAAAAGATATAGCCAGAGCAAAGGAAATAGCAAAGGAGGTTTAGTATGAAAACTTACGCTTGGGATCCAGCTGATGATATAAAAACAAAAGAGGATGTAGTCGGAATCCTTGCGGCGGCTCTTGAAGAAAACGACCCTAAATTTCTGATTTCCGTCATTGGCGACATAGCCCGCTCTAAGGGCATGTCGAAAATAGCGAGGGAATTGAGTTTGAACCGGGAAGGTTTATACGAATCGCTGTCGTCCAAAGGCAACCCGTCATTCGAGACTATAATGCGCGTTTTGGACAATCTCGGCTACAGTATCAATATCTATCAGAAAATGGCGTCGTAAAAAAAGCCGGGTAATAGACATGGCGGAGTACCGGAAGAGGGTATGATGACTGATATTCAACCTGTGGTTGCTTTGGACAACATTGTTCAGCGTATTTTTGAACTGCGCGGGCAGAGGGTCATGCTGAGCGAAGACCTTGCAAATATCTACGGGGTGGAGAACAGGGCGCTTATCCAAGCCGTTAAACGTAACCCTGAGCGCTTCCCGGAAGATTTAATGTTCAAGTTATCAAAAACAGAGTGGGACAATTTGAAATCACAAAATGTGATTTCAAGTTTGAGGTTCCAAAACGGAACCTCAAGTTGGGGCGGTCGGCGTCATGCTCCATATGCCTTCACCGAACACGGCGCGCTTATGCTCTCCAGCGTACTCAGGTCGGCGAGGGCTATTGAAATAAGCCTGTTTGTTATCCGCGCCTTCGTCTACCTGCGGCAGACCGCGCCTGCTTACAAAGAGCTTGCCGCCAAAGTGGCGGAACTCGAAAACGCCGTTGGGAAGCATGATGAAAAACTTGGCGACATTATCGAAACTCTGCGTCAATTAATCATGCCGCCGGATAAAGAAAAACGGCGCATTGGGTTCTGAGGAAAACGTTATGTCAAAAGAACCGCCGAAACCTGTGCCGCCGTCTCCGAACAAGGAAAGAACTAACAACGCAGACCCGATAAAACCAAGGTCAACACCTCAAAAGAGAGGAAAAGCATAGCGCCGATGATTAAAAGGTGCCGGGTATACAGATACTGTTGGTTTTCATCGTCCGCTTCGCCGGCGTATTTTATCAGAGCAACTTTTGCATTAAACTCATGTATATGCAGATAATCATTGAAAAGGGCGCTGATAGATAAAGCCTGAAGTGTGCAGCGCATGGAGGCAAATACAAGCAGCCCTATTGCGATAAAAAAGAACATGGCGGCGACGGCAAGGAACACCAACCGCGGGTTTATGCCAAATACCTGATATATTGCAGGAATAGCGCCGGTAAGCGCCAGGGTAAGCGTTATCATCTGCTGTATTCGATTATCCTGAGTAACCATCCGTTGCCGGGCGGTTTCGTAGGATTCCATCGCCAGCGGATAAACCAGGTCGAGGGATGGCAGGTCTTTCTCGGTAACTTCGAGCGGCGTTTCGGTCATATTCGTCTCCTTTGCTTGAGGTTATCACAATTTGTGACAACCTTACAAAATAGCCTTACAAATTTGTAACCCGCCAAATTTGTCGCCCGAATTTACCTTGCTTTGAATATCGAATATGCGAACTGTACGCCTGACTCCACGATGTTTTCCTTGCTTAGTGAACCAGGTTCTACGAACGGGTCTAACGCTATAGCGTCCAATGTTCTGGCTACAGCTTTGTCGAATTTTTCATCGTTGTTTCCCGCCGATTTCGATAGCTGTTCAACGATTGGCAGGGCTATTTCCGCCACGGTCTGAATTTTACCGACTACGCCGGCCGCTTTCGGGGCCATAAGCTTCAAAGCCATTGTTGCAACCGTCAAAACTATTGATCTCCACATGATATTTTCTCCTATGCGACCCAGATAACCGGGTCTGGCAATGACGTGTCAATGTCAAGGTGTATGTAGGTTTTGTATATGCCGATGCGTATGACGCGCGGTCGCGAATTGAACCATGCCTCTATGATCCGGGCTCTCAGCGCGGATTCGAGACACCTGATATCAGCCGCGAGGCCGCGCATGTGGGACGATGTGTCCGCGCCGCCGACGGCGGTGTTTCTTTCCGGCGAGCGGAAGCCGGAATTGACAGTCAGCGGCTGGCCGACCATGCCGCGCAATTCGTCAAGCGCCTTGACGAAATCCATATTCATCAGCGTCCCGCTACCTGGATACAGCGGATCGTCGAATTCTTTCGGCTTAAACCATTTAATTTCTTCCCACATAAAGCCTCCTTAAATCAGCAATCAATTCCCTCGATCGCCGATGAGTTTGTCAAGCCTGTCGTGCGCCCTTGACGCTTTCTGGTCTATAGTCGCGACGCGTTCCGCAAGATGCGTATGGCGGTCGTTGACGTTTTTGGCTTCGCGCTCAAGCTGGCGTTCCATGGCCTCCAGTTGAGTTTCAATATGGTCGGCCAGGTGCGAATATTTTTCGTCGACGAGTTCAAGTTTTTTGGTCAGCCCGTCGAGATTCGCTTTGATGTAGCTGATATCCGACGAAAGCGACGCCAGTTCGCGGGCGGTTGCCGCGCCTTCCATCTTCTGATTGTCGATATAATCCTTGATATGGCTGATATTGGTCACAAGCGACGCCATTTCACGCGCCGTTCTTGCCTCGTCGGCTTTCTGATCGTCTATATAAGCCTTAAAGTCGCTAACGGCTGTCACAAGCGACGACATTTCACGGGCTGTTGATATTTCGTCGGCCTTCCTGCCGTCGATATAATTTTTAAAATCGCCGACGGCGGTTACAAGCGATGCCATTTCACGGGCGGACGACACATCGTCTGTTTTCTGATCACGCCTGAACGCCATATAGCCGAATATGACCGCCGCCGCCGACGCCATGATTGCCACTATTATTTCAAAGTCCATTGTTCCCCCTCTATTTTTAAGCCTGTTCGGTTATAACCGTGAATTGCCCGGTTGTGCGCGAAGTGCCTGACAATCCGCCGTTTACCGGCGTTATGCGGAAAGCCGCGGACGCGGTGGCCGGAAGCTTATCTTCCTGCCGCATTTCTTCCGTATATGTCCAGCTTGTGCCGGTTATGCCTTCTACGGTTCTTTTCACCGCGCCGCTAATCAGGACTTCGATTTTGTACGAACCTTCCGGCCCCGATGAAACGCTTGCGGCGTCCTGCGATACTATGCCCGCGCCCGTTTGCGTCGTCCGATTTCGATGCGCCCATGTCAGCGTAACGCCGCCTTCGAATATTTTGCCCGACGGCCATGCGTCGTCGTTAACTCTCACTCTTCCCGGCGGGTAAGGCTTTGCCGCGCGGTTTGAAAGCTCTGCCGAGACCAGTTGCACGTTTTCAAGCGCCGCCACGCCCCTCGGATTGCGCGGCAGCATTTTGATTTGTACCGTTTGATTTGACGCATAGGCGTCATCTTGCGCCAGCCCGGAGTTGAACTCGCCGTCGTCGCGCACGATATACACCTTTGCGCCCGCCGGGTGGTCTATCGGGATGGTGTCGTATATGCCGCGTGTTATGCCTACCGCTACGTATTCGTCGTCGTTTATGCCGACTGCCTGGAACGCGCACCATTCTTCTTTGCCGTCGTCGTTGACGATAACGAGCAGGTTGTCGCCTCGCTGCGCCTCTGCCGCCGTAGCGGGTTCCACGGTATCCAGATCGACAGGCGAAGACAGCCGGAAACCATTCTCGTCGAATGCGGGCGTGTTTTCCGGGTAGTATTCATCCAAAACGCAGTATGGACAAAATTTATTTACGGTGTTTGAGTGATAATATTCCCCGTCGTCATATTCACATACTTCGTAAGACGTGCTGATTTCGTCCGCCCTTACCGCCGCGCATAAGATATGACGATCAGGCGACCCTGTAACCTGGTAGGGTGCCTCTGTCGCCAGTTGGGCAATCGGCGGTTTCGGCTCGCCTATCGGGTTTACCCATTCGCTTTCCGGCGGCGGGGCGTATGCCGTATAAGACACGCCGAAAACATCTTCGACGATATCCGCCTCGATCTCGCCGTGTTCCAAAGAGCCGTAATTTATGCCTACGACGCGGACGGGCATGCGCGATATACCGAGCGGCGGCCATGTTAGAAGGAAAGCCGTTCCCATACGCCACTGCCATGCCTTGCGGTTGATCTTTATGCGTCCGCTGGCGATAGGGTAGCTGTTGGCGCGAAGTTCGCGCGTGGCGACTCTCTGGGCGATGGCGGCGTTTGAAAAGCCCAGAAAATCTATCTGGCTTACTACCGCCTCGCCGCGTGTGGCGCGGTTTGCCGTTTCCTGCACCTGGACGATTGATTCTTTCCATTTCGCCCGGTCTAAATATTTAACCTTTATCTCGTTGACTGTGCTTTCCCAACTGCCGCGGCTGAACTCGCACTCGATGATGTCGTCCGGGCCGTATTCCGTAAGCGTCGATGGGTCAACCGCGCGTACAAGCTTCAGCGTCCACAGGCCGGTTGCCGGGTCTGTGTAGCATACGCCGTCGATATGCTGTAAAACGGTTTCAATGAGACTGTCTGCCTGCTCCGGGCTGGCAACCTGCATGCTCATTCCCATGCCTTCGTCCGCTAATGTTTGCGCGGCTGCTTTGAAGCTCGAAAGGTCAAAGCGCGATTCCGGGAAACCGAGACCCCAGGCATTATTGCGCAGCACTTCATAGATGATTTCAGCCGGGTTCGCGTCGCCGTTGATATTGGACTGCGATTCCGACAGGCCGAGGTTTGCCGGGCATCGGCGCAGCACCACGCCGAGGTTTTTTATATACGGGCTTGTGCCGAAATAGACGCCGGCGGGCCCGCCCAGTACAAGGTGCGCAATGCCCCTGTACGCCGGATAAGCCGCTCTGATTTTCCCCGTCATGTAGGGATCGCTTCCCTGTGTCAGGCTGCCGGGATAAAAGCCCGCCGAGCCGGAAATACCGCCTTCTTTTTCCTCGCCGCCGAATAGACCCGGATCGTTAAGCCGTATGCTAAGCCCGCCGGGGCGTTCCATGTCGATAAAGCTGTTGCCGATGCCGAGTATGCCTAAACCGCCGATCTTTATGGTTTTTTCGACATCTTTTTTGGAAAGCAAAAGGGACGAACCTACCGGGCGAGGGTCTGAATTACCAGTATTGCTTGACTCATCTGAATTGCCGGAAACCGTGTAATTGACGTGTACCAGGTCTTCACCCGCCCCGGCGCGTATGTCAACCAGTTTGTCAACCGGGCCGTGGCACAAATGCAAATCCATTCCGACAAAGTATTTGTGGCCTATGACCTGTTTTTTTTTCTTAATTTCGCTTGTGCCGAAATTGCCGTACCAGACGACGTTCGGGGCACGCATAAGGCATGTTCCGAAAATAACGGGGATGTTGCGGCCTTCCTCAGCCGTCGGTGCCTGTACGTCGCCCGCGGGTGAAACCTTAACCTTTGGAATTTTTCGCAGCAGACCGGATAAAACCGACGTTACGATGGATATGACTAGAAGAGCAACCATAAAGAAAGGCATTATCTCACTCCCGATGAAAATGGATTTTTGTTGGGTATCCACTGATATCCGAGAAAGTTCGTGCCGTTATCAAACTTTGATACGCATCCGCCGTGCGTACGGTCGCAGCCCGGATATGCGTTGATCTCCATACCGGCGAAAAGGCCGGGCATGGCATTCATGAGCGTAACCGTGTTTCCGGTGTGCGATACGATCATCCGTTTATGCGCCGCCTGTTCGATATATCCGGTTGCAAACCAGTCGTTGGGCATCGCCGCGAAAAAATCGGCGGCAATGGTCAATCCGTCCGCGCTTACTTCGGCAATCGCGCCGGATTTCCGGTATGTTTCCTTGTTTACCCCGCATCCGTCGTCAAACAGGGCGCGGTTGCACGGGCGTTGGAAAAGCGCTGTCGCGATTTCCCTTTTGAGCAGTTCCGACTCCGGGGCGCAGTCAAGCTCACAAGTGTCGTCCGGCATGAATTTACACGATTGAACGCGCCCGGTGAAAACAACCATCATCTGGTCGTCCCCGTCGTGTCCGCGCAAGATCGTGAGGTAAAGCGGCGTACTTGGTATAAAGGCGACAAACATCGTTGCGATGGCGTGATCGCGCGGGACTGTGACGGTGATATGCCCGCCGCTTACCTCCGTGCTTTGATTCGTTCCGCTGTGCGTGATAATTGACGGCCCGTATGCCGCATCCTGATAAGTCCGCTTTTCGTCGCCGCCGGTGAACAGGTATTCGGCGTCTTCGGTCGCAAACCGAAAAAGCTCAAACGGCTGTCCGTCATAACTGCTTGTTTCGCGTTCATCAAAGCTCATACAAAACCTCCACAAACTCCAGTTCCGCCTCGGCGACCTCGTTCGTTATCCAGACAAGTTCAACGCTGTCGCTTGCCAATCTAACCAGGTTAAGAAATGAAACCATGCACGTATCCGGCGTCAATGTAGCGCCGGGCGGGCTGTCGAGCTTCAGCGTCTCCGTGCTATTGTCCTCGACGGCGTCGATTACCTTTCGGTAAATTTTCCGTCCCGAGCCGTCCATGAGGATAAAGCAGAGATGCCGCCGGGCTGGGTTTTGAAACTGGTAGGTTGCATACCATGTATTTTTGATTACTACTGTCGTGTCCTGCGCTCTGACCGGCGCGGCAAGTTCAAGGTCGTGCTGCCATGACGGGACGCGGAACGGCACAAGGCGGCCTTTGCGTGCCGCAAAGAACGCGCGGAACGCGGCTATTTCAGCCCGGCCGTGCATCGTCCACAGGAAGCCTTTTGTTTTTGATATAGCGCTTCCCGAGCGGTCGAATGCCGTAAATTTTCCGGTATTAAAATCAATTTTTTGGATTGTCCGTTCATACGTCAGTGAGCGTCTTTCCGCCGCCGCGTTAGGGTGGATTTCCAATACATCGCAACCATACGCCTGTGTCCGCTTTCCGGGCGGCACATCCGGCATAGGCTCAAGTAAAAACTCCGCCGTTATGCCGTTTATCCACGGGTTGAGCCGCTCTAATTCGGCGTCACCTTCCCAGCGTCCGAGCATGGCGGGGACGGCGTAAGTCTGTCCGTCGTTTGGAAATCCGACTTCAAGCGGCTCGATAAGCCTGATGCGGTCGTGAAAGACCGCCTCGATTTTGAAAAACTCGTGTCCCGTATCTCTGCGCCACAGCGAGAAAATACCGCCGCCGGTGAATTTGCGGTTTGACGTATCGAAGAAAATCTCCGTATCGCCGGGCAGGGCGTGTTCGGTTATTTTTTGCGCGTCCGGCCAGAACGGCACGCTGAACAACCCCGACTGGCCGCCGGCGTATATAAGCGCTTCAAGCGCGGCTGATTCGCGCTTTGAGACGGGCGAAAACAGAAACTTGAGCTTTGTGCGCGGGTTTTTTCGGAGCGCGAACCGCTGTTCTTTTGCCGTATACGAAGTAAGCACGTCCGTAAGATATTGCGTGGTTTCGCACACGATTTCAGACCAATCCAGTCCCGGCGCAAACTCTATTATTATGCGCGTGCCGGTGACGCGCTGATTGGCTCCCTGTATGCCTGAAAACTCAAAAACTATGAGCGCGTCGATAACCGCGCCGCCTTTTTTTCCCGCAAGCATTTCAAAACTGCGTTGCCTGCCGGCCCCGAAAATCATCGGCAGAGATTCCGGGGTTTCAACCGAGATTCCGTCGTTGTTTATTATGTTTATGCCCGCAAGCGTGGCGTGTTTTTCGCCGTGGGTATTCCAGACGCTTGTATGCCATGTGATATCTTTGAGCACACAGTCAAGTTCCACCAGGCGCGGCTCGACTATTATTTTTTCAAAAAGCACCTGTCCGTGCATAAGCGACAGGGATCCACCGTATGTCATAGGCACTACGACGCCCAACTGATCGGTACGGACGCCTGACGGCGACTCCGGAATGGCTGAAATGGCGAGAGTCGGCGCTCCCAGCATAAGCTTTGACAGGTCTATGCTGACGTCGGGCGGCGAAGATACCGCGTTTTCGATTATTGGATTTGGCAGATATCCCGGAAATTCGGCCATTAAGGCACCCGCTTAATCGCAAAGTTGGGATACAAAACATATTCATCCGCGCCGCATTTGATGATTGAACCGCTTGGAAGGTTGTGCGGCGCATTTGCGGCGTTTGAATAGAAAATACCGGGGAGATCGCCCATAAGGGAGTGTCCGCCGGCGTCGCGCGGCGCCCATAATTTTACAGGCAGCAGGGCTGCCGCCAGTGTTGCTTCGGTTGTTGCGCGGTTAATCAGTCCGCGGTAATGCGCAATGTCGGCAGGCGTCGTTGCCCCGCCTGGGACTGAACTGGCGACGTTTTTTCCCGTATACCCGCGCGTCGCCCCGCTTTCCGAGCCGCCGGACAGCCATTTGCCGATAAACGAATCCACATCGGCCTTGAGATAAAAATTGCAAAAAGTTTCATAAGCCGCTGGGCATGGCGCGTTTATATTCGTTAGGGTGGATGACGGGTGATAATATCCTGACGCCGGCCCAAAGAAATACTCTCCGCCCGTCCATATGCCCGTTTTATTGAGCCGCCCCCAGCCGATATTTGAAAATGATCCGGGAAAACCTTCAAACACGATGCAGATGTTATCTTCCGCGTCTGAATAGAAGCCGTAATAGTTGATCGGCCCGTCCTGCTGCATCTGAGTTGAAACGCCGGCGGTGTTTGCCGTATTGTTTCCTTTAGGCGCGCCCGGCTGCGCGTTCCAGTTAGCGGCGGCCGAGAATCCATCTCCGACGTATAAGTGCAGACCGGCTGATGTTGATGAGAGACCAGTTGATACGGCAACCGCCCACGGGTTTGTTGCACCCCTGGTGGTGCACAGATTAACAAACATGCCGTTTTTTGAGATATGGACGTTATACCTTGCTGTGGTCGGGCCGCTCGGCTGCTCTGCGCATTGCTCCCAGCCGAGGCTTTCCAGCCAGTCAACGATTTTTTCCAATAACTCGTTTGGGTCTGCAGCGGTTCCAGTTTGGTATGGCATAACGGTTCTCCTTACACGGGACGCCGAAGGCGGCGTCCCCTACGTTAATTTTGCCGCGACGTAATCCTTGAACGTCGTGCGGTGGACGTTCTGAAATACGATGTATTTTTGGCGGCCGACGGTAATGATGTTTTCCGACGCGTTCTCGATTCCTGAAACGGCGTACATGCCGTCCATCTCGCCATATATGGCGGGAGAAACGCGGGAGCCGCTGTCGTCGCTTAAAATAATGGGAAACAGCGGATAAGCGTCATCGCCGAGATTCGGCTTAACGTTTGCGAAACCACCGCCGTTGTACGGAAATACATAACCGTAGTAGCCGGTCGACGACACATCGTTTATCCCGAAGCCGCGCCAGCGCCCGTCCGGGCGGCGCATGCGCAAGGCATATGCGTTATCGTTGTTTGTATTGATATTACAAAACGCAATCAGGTTATTCTCCGCCCCCGTGTATGAATACCGCCAGTTGGCAGACGTCGCGGCAGGCTCACTACTCCACGCCATAGACCCGCCGACAACCAGCGGGTAAGGCCAATGCTCAGGATTCCAGTACGGGCGCAAAAACCCCAGATATGCGCCTTCGTATATTTCGGCGCATTTGATGAACACCATTGCGCGGCGGCCGTTTGCAAAGAACCAATATGGCATCGTCCCGACGCGCCGGCCGGGCATAATCGGCCTTGTGCAGGGCGCGGGTTGGTTGGCAAACGTGGCGTCGGGGTTATAGCCGGTAAAGCCGCCAAGTCGGACGTTGTCGTAATCTCCGCTGACATTGGTAAAGCGCGACATGCCTGCGTATATGTCTGATTCATCGCCGTTTCCCGGCGCGCGCCAGATATACTCATCCGTGCCCGTGTCGATGTTTGCCGTGCGCAAAGTCTCCCACGGCGGCGTCATGGCAAACGAAATTTTGTCGCCGGAGACAAATGGGACGCTTCCGGCGGCAATCGTAAACGCGCATCTATTCGACGAAAAAGCCGTGCCGACGGTTCCCGTGCCGAGCGATCCGCCGACGTCTCCGGAAACTGAAAAGGCGGTGGCGCTTGTGAATGTAACGGTGATGGTTTCGACGACGCTGTTTGCCGTACCGATGAGGTTTTCGATGGTGCCGTTGCCGGCGGTCTGGTATTGCGGTTCAAGCGCGTGGCCGACGGTAAGGAAGGCGTTAAACTGCGCGAGCAGGTCGCCCATGCTTTCCGCCGTGCCGATTTTGTATGACATAATTCCTCCAACCATGTGATCGCGGGCGTTGCCATGGGATCGCGGGCGTAGACATGGGATCGCGGGCGTCCCGCCGGCGTGACATGGGGCAGCATGCGTCACGCATGCGTCTTTATAAATAAAACGGGTGCGATTTATCGCGCCCATACAATTGAAGCGGGCTTTGCCCGCGAGCATTTATTAAAGCGCGGACGGGACGTCCGCTACCCCATGTCACGCCGGCGAGGACGCCCGCGCTCCCATGTCTACGCCCGCGCTTCCCATGTCAGCGCCCGCGATCACATGACTACGATAGTGCTCCCTTTACGCCTTTTTTGTTGTTGCCGATGGTGCCGACAATCAATCGTGCAAACTCCGGATCAGCCTTGAATTCCTTCAGCAACAGACCCCGGTCAAGCGCAATCGTCGCCCCCAATCCGGCTATCTTTTCTCCGCCGCCGCCGGAAGGGACGTCAACCAATCCGCCGGCGGCAAAGCGCGTTCGCGGCCTTCGCACACTGACTGGCCTCATGCCGTAATTGATGTCGTCCAAAAGTTCTTTTACGCCTGGTATGGCAACGGCAGATGCGCGGACGACGTACTCTCCGTTTGACAGCCATGCGGGGATACTGTCGCTTGTGCCCGTGCCGGGGCCGTGGATCATGCCGCCGGATGCCGCCGTAACGGGCACCTGCCCGCCGCCGGCAAAACCGCCGACCGCTTTCAGCATACTTTGAACGGCGAGCGTCACCAGCATCTGCGTCACCATCTGCTGCAATGATTGGACGACGGAAAGGGCAAGNCCCCGGAANGCGTCTTTCATGTTTTCCGCGCCCTGTATGCCGGACGTAAACCAGTTGGTCAGGTCGCTTGTCAGCGCGCCTTCGATGTTTTGCTTGAATTTCGCCATTTCCTGCGCGGCTTTGTCTGTGCCTACGGCAAGTTTTTCGACACTGAACTTGAAATCTTCCGCGGATTGTATCTGTTCCGGAGTGACGGCGGCGGCGCGCATGGCTTCGGCTATCTGCCATAAAAGCGGCAGGCGTTCGCGTTCAAGTTCCATGATCCGCTGTTCGCCCTCGAAGGCGAATATCAGCCCCGCCTCGACCTCAAGATTGATCTTTTGGCGGGCGCGGGCGATTTCGTCAAAGGCGTCCTGGGCTTTTTGCTCGATTTTGGCGAATTCAACCTGCTGGCTTGCGGCTGCGACATAGTCTGAGACGCTTGCGGCGATTTCGTGCGGAAGCCTGCCCAGCTTTGTCATCAGTTCTTCCAGATTGTGCGCCCTGTCGGCTATCTCTTTCCGTGCCTGTTCGAAGCGATCCATCTGAAGCCGGGCGATTTCTTCTTCAAATTCCCGCACCTGTTTTTGATAGCTTTCGGTTTCGCGGGCTTCTTCAGCCGCAAGCGCCCGGCGCTCCGTGCCGTTTTGAATGATCTTCGCGTGAAGCGCCTGGGCGGCTTTTTCGATTGCCGCCTGTTTTTCGGTTGCCTCCGGACTGTTTTCCGGCAATTCGGAGAGTTCGGATTGCAGTTTTTGGAGTTCGTGCAAAAGGGCGGCGGCTTCCGCCTTCCCCTGCTTTTCGGCAAGTTCGTTTCGCCGGGCGTAGTATTCACGCAGGTTGATTTCCCCGCGGTCGTAGCGCTCTTTCTCTTCCTGCTCCTGCGCCTTGGTCATGGCCGATTGCAGGCTTGCCTCGCGCGCCAGTTTCGCCTTGCGCAGTTCCTCATCGGCCTTCTTTTGGAGCGCAGCCAGACGGTCGGCTTCTTTTTGGGCGGCGGCCAGATCGGCGGGGTTGTCTTTTGGGGCGGCTTCCAATTGCGCAAGTTTATCTTTCATGGCGGCAAGCTTCTTTGCCTGCGCCGCGATTGCTTCCTCGCCGCCTGCGCCAAGATTAACCTTGTCGTTAATCATCTGGTCGAATTTCTTTTGCTCGTCCAATATTTGCAGGCGCAAGTCGAGGAAATCTTTGGTTCCCTGCGCTATAAGCTTCTGACGCTCTACAAAAGCTTCTATACCGGCGCTTAAACCGGAGTTTTCCGCCGGGTTCGCAGTCTCCGCCGCGTAGCGGGCGAGCATATCTTTTAATTTGTTGATATCTTTGCTGTTTTGTACTGATTTACGCATTTCGAGCATCATCTCGTCGATGCGCATCTTTCCGAGGTCTGAATCGGCGTAGGCAGCGCCAAACTCTTCGGCTATCTGTTTTTTTATTTCTTCATGGTATCGTTTCAGCACTTCCGGTTTGAACAATTGTTTTTTGACATCGGCCAAATCAACCTGGGCGTCCGTCACGGTTTTAACACCGCGGACGGCGTTCAATGCGGCAGTGATAGCAAAAGTAAGCCCTTCGTATGCCGCGCCGATGCCCGACGTCATCTTGGTTTTTAACCAATCCCATGTATCTCCTAGGCTGCTCAGCGCGTCTCGAAAACTCTTCAAATTCTTTTGTGTTTCTTCGCTGTACACCCGCCCGGATTTCTCAACCTTGGCAACGGCGGCCTCGATACCGTCCGTGGCGTTCATCATCAGAGCGATAAGCTCTCTGTTTTTGGGGCCGAGCGCTTTGGACAGTTCGGCGGCTCGGCGTGCAGGGTCTTGGATGTGTACGTATTTCGCCCGGAGTTCGTCAAGCAGCGTGATGGCGTCTTTGTAATTGCCCTTGCTGTCTCTGAGCGCAATGCCCTGATTTACCAGCGCCTTTGTGAAATCGCCACCGCCTTCAACCAACTGCTTGTTCAGGTTTGCTATAGTGTTGCCGAGGTTTATATTGAGCCCGTAAGATTTGGAAACTTTTTCGAGTGCCTGAAGCCGCTCGGAACTGATTCCGGTTTCGTATGACAAGTTTTGAAATTGCTGAACCGCTTCGGCGGCGTTCTTTGTCATGTTAAACAGCGCAACACCTGCTGTAACAACCGCGCCGCCCAAGGCAGTGGCGGCTACTCCGACACTCCCGATATTTTTTATAAGGGAAGACATGCCCTGCGATGCCGTAGCAACGGGATTCTTTGTAAATTGATATAAATACGCGGCGGCTTTGGCGGTAGCGACTTCGGCTTTTTCGAGTTTGCTTAAACTGCCGGCGGTTTTATCAACCTCTTTGCCGAGTTTTTTCACGGAGTCCTGGATTTTTTCAAACTTCCCGCTTGCGTCCTGGACGCCGTCCACTCCAAGCTTGATTTTTACATCCTGTGTTGACATTTTGTTTCCCCTGGCACTATTCTGTAATTATGTTTTACTATATAGGCATATTTTGTGTTTCGGCGTTTGCAATACGTGTCCTTTGCAATCTGGCAGGGTTACACGCGAACGATAAAGAAAAAGCGCGCCAGTCCGCCTCGTGCCCGGCAAGGACACTTTTAAACCTTAAGTCTGAACCGCTAAACATAAACAACTCCAACGATAGCGATAATGCCGATCTCATACGCCGTGCGGTGGAAAACATGAGATTCGTTTATGACCCGCCCGTACGTGGCGATATTTTTATCAGCCCCATATGGATGCAAGACCCTGAAAACCCCAACGAAAAAATCAAAATCGGTTCCCTCTACGCGGAAAGCCTGAACAGTCCCGATGTAAGCGCCAAAATCGTTTCCGCCCGCCCGCGCGGTAAAGTCATGCCCGGCCCCATCTGGATGGAAAGCTTGGACAACCCCGCGAAAATGACCAAACTCGGCGAGATCGAGTTATAGTTTCGGGGCTTTTGCCTTGCTTCCGTGAACTTTTCCTATAGCCCAGATCATTGTTTCGAGCATCCACATTTCCCGCCGCATGGCGTTCATCTTTGCTTCATAAGCCGCGAGCGCCTCGCCCAGCGGCCAGTTGAATATCTCCGGATAACGTGAAACGTCATACCCGGCTAATTCACGGATAACGGAACCCCAGTCGCCATAGTCGTTGAGAAATTCACCACGTTGTTCGGGCGCGTCTCGCCGCTGCTTTCCTTTTCCGCTTCCGAAGCATGAAGAAAAGGCTTTAACGAGAGCAGCCCGGCGGCGAAAAAAGCCGCGACGGCCCCGACGATTATGTTTTGTATCTGCGCCTTGTCTTCGGGCGCGGTGANAATGGCAAGCCTCGCTGCGGTCGCCGCGGCGTGTTCCGGCGTCCATTGTTCGTCNGGGATTCCTTCCGGCAGCATGATNCCGCCGAGCAGGGCGAGCGGTATGCCGCTGTCAACGGCGACGGCAATTATGCCGGNTGCCAGATTTTCCGGCGTCATATCGGTTTGCAGCAAATCCGCAAGCCCGGATTCGCGAAGCTGTTTCATGACATAGAAATCGTTCGCCATGGTCGTGTTTT
>JGI24704J35079_10000733_pt1 | contig 14791 bp, 14 predicted proteins | sample TergutNt197P3_FD_35079 | JGI IMG/M metagenome (IMG submission 35079)
TGATCTGGAGCATAAACCAAAAACATAAAATTGTACCCTGTTTCGACAAGCCTGAATACGGCGACGACGTAAATGAGGAGCCTTTTATTGTTATCCGCGAAAAATTATGGGAAAACCCGCAATGGATAGACGAGTATCTGCACGAAAACGAAAATGACAGACTGCCTCAAGCCGAGNGCGAAATACTNCTGGATTGGCGCAATAACCATGTGAAGGGCAGGTTCTTTATTATAAAACATCTGGCTAAGTACTCCGTATTCACGCCCGGCGACGATTCAAAAAAACTTTACGGCGTGCATGGCATAAGCAACCCGATTAATGAAACCGTGCGCTACGAGATTCCTTTTATAGCTGAAACTGTACTGCTGCCTTTTAAAGGCAAGATTATTTATGACAGTTTTATAAGCACTTTTGGCGTTTCTCTTGGCAAAAACATCCGGGACGAACTGAACAGGTACTTTAAAACAGTAAAAGAAGAAATCGGAATAATTGAGAGTATCGGCAAGCCGCCGGCGTCGGTTAAGCCGCCCACGAAGAAGCCAAAACCGCAAAAAGACGCCACGGATGCCGTTGAAGCAAAAACATCAAAAATTACCAGGTCAATGTCCGCAAGGTAGCGGCTTTCCGTAAAGTATTGATCCCGTACATTCCAGCGGACAAAAAAGGGGAAGATATTTTGTTTTTTTACTGTGTGATGGCGTTTAACCCGGATATTTATCCAACCATGCGCGGCCTTTTTTAGTGAGGCGATAACGCTGATTCGGGCTGGTAGGTTTGTCGGGGATGGTACGCTCAAGCCAGTCGGCTGATTCCAGAGGGCCAAGGTAGGCTTTGCGGAAATGTTCACGATCTTTTAAATCGGACATTTGTTGTAAACTGTTCCGATCAACCGGATTGACAGCGGCTTGAAGTATCTTTACAACTTGCTCGGTAGCTTGCGGGGTAGCTTGCGTGTTGGGTAAGCCCAATACGATTGATAATTCCGATAACCATTTATGTATAAGCACGTTATCTTGCGGGGTAGCTTGCGGGGCGTTTTGCGTGGTTTCCAGCAAAGCAGGACGGCGGATGGTCTGAACGAACATATCTCCATCCTGCCGAAAGTCAGGCGCTTCTAGCCCGGCTTCACGGCAGCGGGCAATCATGTCGAGCGTACCAGTGCCTACACTTTCAATGTAACCGGCAAGGTAAAGCGGGCGCGCCAGCAACGGATTGTGCGGTATGGAAGCGTGCGCTTTAGTTAATTTTTCAGGCGTCAATCCCGGCGGCAACTGGCCGGGATTCCACACTTCAAGCCGGTCGGAAAAAAGCATCACCTGTACGGAAGCATTTGACCTGTAATCGCGGTGCGCAACAGCGTTGACAATGGCCTCGGAAACAGCCTCGCGAGGCAATTCGTAGGTAATGGGTACGGCGTTACTTTCCGCGCGAGTGCCTACGCGGCGATCAATTTTGGACATCACAAAATCAACCGCCTGGTCGACAAGTTCAAAAACCGTACCTTCAAATTCCTGATGTGACGGGATGGGCTTGCGCATTTCAATGCCGTGAAAATGCAGGCATTTGACGACAGAAGCCGGCAAAGGACGTTGTGGGGTTTTTCCGAAAAGCAAAATCGCCGCGTGGTTAGGCNTATCGTTGTCAAGTAAATTCAGATGCGTAAGCGCGTCGGTCATGGGCGTACCCGGAGCGAGCGGGTAGCCGCGCGTGGATTGAGCACGAGCCAGAAAAGCGCGTACACGTTTCGAATCAAGATCGTCGTTCGTTGCGCCCATATACGCAACGGTATCAAACGGCCCCAGACGCAGATGCCCAGCGTGTTCAAGCTGTTCGACGAGACTGGCGTAAACGGCTGCTTTAAGGTCGGTAATGTCGCTGAAACGCCGCCGGATAAGCTGACCACCCACACGATGGATAAGTTTAAGCATTTTCGGGTGACGGGCAGAGTCGTCTGCGCCACGCACGAAGATAATGCGTGGTTTGCCAAGTGCCGTAGCGCGATCAAATTCGCGTTCGGTAGGCGAAACGCCTTTCGCGTCTTCAAATCCATAATCGTTGCCGAATAGTCCAAGGTAGATGTCGCAATGCTCGACTTCGGATAAATACACGGAATCTGCGCGCTCGTCTGAAGCTGGTAAATCTTCGAACAGGAATACGTTGAAAAACCTGCGCATGAGCGCATCGCCTCGCAAATAATCACGCAGAGCCGCCCGTTCGGAAGCGAGTTCTTTTTGTACGCTACTTAGGAAGATGCGAAGTGTTTTCATAAATATAATTGTATCCCGGAAATATGCAGGATGTTATTAAAAAGTTATAAGGCCGAATTACGGATTCAGCTTCTGAAAGCATCGGCGTAACAAATGCGTTTTCACACCGATTATATCCGGGTTTTATATTGTGTCGCCAGTCGTGACACAATTTGATTGTCCAATGCCGTCCAGTGAAATCTATGTGAAGCCGCGAAAAACCGGGGATATATTTTGGGGTATTCCGATTTTTACAAAAATATAAGTAATTCAAACAAAACAAGTTACAACCATACTTCAAATCCTGCCGGGACCAATAAAATCAATAACTTACAGCCATTCATGTCTTAACCCTTTAACCTTTGGTGCCGTACTGGTGCCATACAGGGGCTTACCCCCTTGCGGCTTCCAATACGCGAAGCACTGCACGGTTCGCCGATTCCGGTGAAAACCGCGCATACCTCTTCGCTGTGAACTCTACGCTGTGATGTCCCAGCACTGCCGAAATAAAGTGCATCGGACAACCCGACTCCGATAAGCCTATCGCGTAAGCGTGTCTCAAGTCATGGATACGTAGATCGGAATTGGCCTTCTTCCGCGCCCGTATCCACGGCTTTTTGAATGTGCTTCCATTCCACGGTTTCAGCGTGGTCGGGTGATAAAAAACCGTCTTGCTGCATCTTGGCATAGCCGACAGTGCGGCAAGAGCGGCGGCGGTCAGTGGAACCTGCCGAGATTTTGTATTTTTCGTTGTCGTATGAAATGTCACCGTCGCGCGGGCGTAGTCTACCTGCCCCCACGTCAATGTAATTGCTTCACCACGGGCGACAACCTGTCTCACGCATGAACGTGAAAACCGGAATCGCCTGCACGGGAAGGTAACTGAATATTACATCAATGGTTGAATCGTCCGGACGCTCTACAACCCATTCAACTTCTTTGAGTTTTTGAACGCCTGCCACTGGATTGTCGCTTGCATATCCGCGGCTTACTCCCCACTGGAGCGCGTGCCGCAAAACTTTTACATCGTGGTTGATTGTGCCGTTTGAAACACCTTCTTTTTTTCTCGCAGAAACAAACTTGTCCACCCGCTGAATAGATAAATTTTCAATCGGGATATTTCCGAAATGTTTTTTGAGAATATTTAAACGGCTTCTTTTATAGGATGATGTGCTTCGATTATGACTCAAAACATAGTTCTGGAAATACTCGTCCGCAAGCTCCGAGAAACCTTGCAATCGCTTCCCGTCAAGCCAAAGCTCCGAGCGTAATTTCTTCCAGACCCGTCTTTCGTCTATCATCGGTTGCGAGTTCATCGGCTTGGACGGCGCTTGCCGTGCTTGATCTCGCTTATATAGATGGGCGCAACCCCGATTTGCGCGGCAAGAACCTTGCCCTTCACTTTCTTTGCTTTCAAAAATTCACTAATCGTTGAATGTTTCATGATGGTAAATTAATACCGGTAGAATTTATTATCAAGGGAAAATGAACATATAATGAATTTTTCCCTTAAATCTTTCAATATGTGATAACAATTTGTGAATAATTATGAGCAAAATAAGCAAAGCAATAGCCGCTATAGTGGCAGATAGAAAGGAATTAGGGCTACTCAAGCAAAAAGACCTAGCCGCAAAAATGGGGGTTACGCCCAGTTATGTATCGGAGATGCTAAGAGGGGAGCGGCGAATCAGCGATGAATTAGTTGATCTTTTCTGCGACGCCCTAGGCGTAAAACTTGCGGATTTGGAGAACTGGAACCTGGAACTGGCAAAAATTCGGCTTTCGTCTGTAAATTCCGCTGAAAAAGCACCTCCAGAACTGGCAAAAGCACATACAAAGCTTGATCGCCTGTACAAAGTGAACCGTCAAGCCTTTGATAATGTGGCGGGCAATATTGACTATTGGCTGAAAGCCGTCAAACCGGAAACTCCGGAAGCGGAAGGCATAAAAAAAGCCGGGTAACGCCCATGAAGTTCGCCGGACGCCGGAAGGGAACGCCGGAACCGCCGAAAGGGGGCGGGAAGGTGATACGGTATGATTTTGAGAGAAAGGGAGACTGAGTTTACGAGATGACTGAAATTCAACCTGCGGTTGCTTTGGACGCCATTGTCCAGCGCATTTTTGAACTGCGCGGGCAACGTGTCATGCTGGATGCCGACCTTGCCGTTTTGTATGGCGTGGAAAACAAAGCTCTTTTGCGATCTGTAAAACGCAACTCGGCAAAGTTTGAAGACTTTGTTTTCCAGTTGACCAGAGAGGAATGGGATTCTTTGAGGTGCCAAATTGGCACCTCAAACTTGAGGTCACAAATTGTGACCTCAAATCGAGGCGGTCGGCGATATGCCCCGTATGCATTTACAGAACATGGCGCGCTTATGCTGGCAAGCGTCTTGACCTCGGTACGTGCTACAGAAATCAGCCGCATGATCATCCGCGCCTTTGTCTGGCTACGGCAAACTGCGCCTGCTTACAAAGAGCTCGCCGCCAAAGTGGCGGAACTCGAAAACGCAGTTGGGAAGCATGATGAAAAGCTTGGCGATATTATTGAAACCCTGCGTCAATTAATCGTACCTCCGGATAAAGAAAAACGGCGCATAGGGTTCTAAAATGAAAGACATCTCCATTGATCTTGAACATCTTCTTCCTTGGGTTCCATTTGACATGGTGATTGAAAATGAAATCCGTGAAATGTTCGCAAGTGCTGTTTTTGGAATCGATCTTGACCTTTTCAATAACCAGATAGATTTTATCTGCGTAGTTGACTTTTCCCGAGACGCACCATAAGAGGTTTGGCGTAATAGGCTGATTATTGTTGATATTACCCGGCATAGTCAAACAGTTTGATATTCATAGGACGCGGTACTACGATATTGCCATGAGCCTGATGAAGAAATTGCTTTCAAAGAATTTGCCCGCGTATATCTGGGTTTGGGCGTGAAATCTCTTCAAACGGTTGTGGAAGGCAGCGTTCTGGAGAAAATACTATGAGAATACGGCCAAAAAGCGAGGCAACGGCCTCTAAATCCTTTCCTCGCTGTGGAGTTTTTTCTGCTAAAATACCCTCTGATTTTGACGCGGCGACCGCCAAATGAATAAGTTCAAAGTATAAAGAAGCAAGAAAAATAAAATCGTGAAGATTTGGTTGGCGTGGTCGTATTACGAAAATAGAATTCAAAAGTTCAAAGGAGGGTTTATGAATTTTTTTTCAAACATATTGTTGGGAGTCTTTTTACTGTCAATCGTCGCCCCGCTTTCCGCGGGTGAATTGATCATCTACGGAGGCACGCAAAAGCCGGTAACAACATTCTTTTTGCCGGATCAATCACTATGGGGAGGCGTCGATGAAGACATTGAAGGGGATTTCGGTTCCACGTTCGGTATCCGTTACTCCGCTGGCCGCGTTATCGGTTTCGAACAAGGAATCGGTTATTCGCCAAAGTTCGCCAAACCCGGTGTCAAGGCTTTTCAGACGGATTCCAATCTTCTGATTCAGGCGCCGGGCAAAGTCGCTCCTTACGGCACAGTCGGCATCGGTCTTGTACGTTTATGGGGAGAGGATATTCCGACGCTGTCTGATCCAGCAAAAATCGCCTCGTTCGTTTTCGGTAGCGCCGGCAGCAATTTTGCGATTAATTACGGCGGCGGTTTGAAAATACGCCGGTTGGGGGGACCGCTCGGAATCAACATCGACGTTCGCGGTTACACGCTTCCGGGCGTCAAAGTCAACTATGTAGATCAAACGGCTGTGGACATACCTTTGAGTTTCATTCAGACCACAGCGGGTCTGGTCTTTACCTGGTAACCGCCACTGCCGGAAAAGACATATGACACTCGCCGACGTTCTGATAAGGCGGATATATTCAAGCAATTATTGGGTTTGTAGGCCGGAAAAGACATATGACACTCGCCGACGTTCTGATCGTGGATGATGAAAAAGGAGTCAGGAGTTCCCTGAAGGGAATTATTGAAGACGCTGGATTTGCCGTGGAAACCACTGCTTCCGGTGAGGAAGCCCTGGAGACGCTGCAAAAAAGGGAATTCCCCGTTGCGTTGCTTGATATCTGGCTCCCGGGCATGGACGGACTGGAAACGCTGGCACGCATACGTGAAATCGCTCCTGAAACGGTTGTTATCATGATTTCCGGCCATGGTTCGATTGAGACTGCCGTGCGCGCTACCCGCCTGGGAGCGTTCGATTTCATCGAAAAACCGCTTTCTCTTGAAAAAACTCTGCTGGCTGTGGGCAACGCGCTTCAGCAATACAGGCTTCAGCATGAAAACCTGCGTCTGCGCCGCGAACTGGAACGGCAATACGTGATGATCGGCGATTCCATTCCGATGCGCGCTCTGCGCCAGCAGATCGCATTTGCCGCGCCGACGAACGGCCGGATACTTATACGCGGCGAAAACGGAACCGGCAAGGAATTGGTGGCGCATCTGATTCACCTCAACAGCCTGCGCCGGTCGAGCGCGTTCGTGGAAATGAACTGCGCCGCCATTCCGGAAGATCTGATCGAAAGCGAGCTTTTCGGCCACGTCAAAGGCGCTTTCTCAGGCGCTCCCGAAGACAAGGAAGGAAAGTTCGCAATGGCGGACGGCGGTTCGCTTTTTCTTGACGAAGTCGGCGACATGAGTCCGAAAACACAGGCAAAGGTGCTGCGCGTACTGGAAGAACAGCAATTTTCGCCCGTGGGAAGCAACGCGTCACTGAAGGTGGACGTGCGGATTATCGCTTCGACAAATAAGGATCTTGAGCATGAAATCGAAACGGGAGGTTTCCGCGAGGATCTGTACTACCGGATAAACGTGCTCCCGTTTCAGATTCCGCCTTTGCGGGAGCGGGTAGAGGATATTTCTCTGCTTACGGATCATTTTCTGGAGGAGTTTTCACGGCGCTACGGGCGCAAGCCGCCCGACCTGACGCGCAAGGCGCGCGGGCTTCTCGAAAGTTATCCCTGGCCGGGGAATGTGCGGGAACTGAAGAACATAATGGAACGTATCGTCATCATGACACAACAGTCCCGCGTGGATATTTATGATCTGCCGGAAGCGATTCTTAACCGCACCATCGCGGCCTCGCCTGAAACGGAAACATCCCTGTTCGCGATCCCGTCTCTGCACGAAGCGAAAGAGAAATTTGAAAAAGAATTCATTTTAAGAAAACTGATCGAATGCAAAGGCAGCATCAGCCGCGCCGCCCAGGCTCTCGGTATTGAACGGAGCAATCTCTACCGGAAGATCAAGCAACTGGATATTCCCTATTCAGGCCGGGAAGCCGGGGAAAACGACACTATCTTAGATGTTGATAAATAAATATGAAGCGCGCCGAAGGCGTGCGTTCAAACGGGCTGAAAGCGCGTAGCATATCAGACCCAGGGCGACGGCGCTACGCGCCTTTGCCCTGGGTTACGTACAGCAAAGAACTGCCGCCCTGTAAGGCAAGGCATATTTGGGTTCGTGAACCGCACAAAACAAGGCATTGTACGCCACCACCCAAGGACAATGGGCGCGTCCATAAATATCGTTCATCAAATTCAATTCTATATTTTCAACAACAAAATCAGTTTGTTTTGAAAAACCATGTTTACCTTATTGACTATGCCGGCGTTGAAAAATCGGAAGGCCCGATTATCCGTACATTCATACGCAGCATGGCATCGCGCACAGTCCTGCGGTAACTGCCTGTAACCATGATGTGATGACAGCCGGCGATATTCTGAATAAAGGAATCCATATCCTTGATTCTTACTTCCAGATGATTCGTACAATACTTGCGCATATTGGACCCTGGGAACGAAGGCGCGTCGGTATCGCGGACGCGCGATATGATCCTTCCCGGCCACAGTACGAATTCACGCAGATCCTTGCTGAACCCGCCCATAGTGACATCCATATCTATCGGGAACTGTATCTCGGCGGTCGCGCCACGACCGGTGCCATGATAATCACGCAGCCGATAGCGCATCGCAGGCGCGTCCTGCCCCATTATTTTCAGCGGCGAAACGCAATGGCGCAAGACCACCGTGCCGTTCTGTTCTTTCGCCTCGGAAACGTTGCAAAAATATGAAGGCCGTTTGCTGATTTCCTGAAGCACCATCGAAGACAGCATACCGTTTGTTTCCGCTTCGCAGGGAACCGTGTAGCCTTCATCCCGCAGCCGGGTAAACGGCAGGCAGGGATAGGGAAGCATTGGGTCATTGTCGAATGAAAAGCTCAGGCAGTCGATGGAAATGCCGTCAAGCTGCTCTTCTTTGGCTATAGAGCGCAGCAGAAAATAAAGCCGGCATGAGTCTAAAATCGCTCTGTCCGTGGTTTCCACAACTTCCGTGGCTTCCTTTTTCCAGCGTTCCATTTCCGCCCGCGCCGTGTTGTCGCTGATGCNNGAAAGACGCTCTTTCAGTTCTTCGATCGGCCGGTACTTCAGNCTCAAGCCCGTATGCCGATAGACATAATCTTCAGTCGGAGCGCTGTCNGGAACGCTGGTCGAATCGAAGGGCCGCCCAAAAATCAGCGCTTTTTTCCCTTCAAGGATTCTTGGGGCAACCGCGATTTTTATAAGCTCAATGAGGTGGTCTTCAGAATTGGCCAGCAGCGCGTTGACGCCTCTTGACCGGAATTGCGACACGACATCCGATTCCAGCATTATGAAGTCGAAATTAACGGGAAAAACGATGACGGGAGAACTTACCGGCGGCAGCGAAGCCGCGACCCTGCCGGCCGATGTCGTCACCGGCGGCATAACCAGAACAATCACATCGGCGTCCCTGATCTGATTGGGGCTTACGGTTCCCGCGCTTGTTTGAAGATTGACCTCGACCGGAGATACAGTGATTTCGTATTCCGTTATCGCCCTGATTTTATCGAACAGCGGCTCGTATCTTTGCGTCGCGCCCGTCAAAAAGAGCAGGTTTCTTTTGCTGCCGGCAGGACTGGCCTTGAAAGCGTTAAAAGCGCCGAAAGCGGCCGCGCCATTGGCCGCCTGAGCAGCCCGCGCCGCCGTAGCGCCGACTGACGGAAGCGTCGCCGCCGCGCCAGCCAGCGCCGACACTTTGATAAAACCGCGTCTCCCTATATGATGATCATGTTCACAACAACTCATTTTTTTAATCTCCTTAGTTTTATAACGGTCCGGTTGTAAAAAACCGCGGCCATTATATGCCGATTCGGCGATTTTAACTCTCTTTATTGTTACCGTATATACTGTACAATATTTGCATTTACCGACCGCCTCCCTGGAGACGCCGTACAGGTATGGGTGAATACGTCACCGGCCAAGAGGGAATTTTGCCGGAAAGCTGAAAAACGCTCAGCGAAATGATGCTTTCCGCGTGGAAACAGCGGCAGTTGGTTTTAATTTATGGGGAGAGCATAGAATGCATAGCATGAAACAAATCGTATTTGCCGCCTTGCTGTGTATTATCGCGGCAGGGCTTTTTGCGCAAAAGGCGGGGGATACGCTCTATGTGAATGTCCAGAACGCCGACCTTAGATCGTCTGCCGGATTTTTTGCCTCAACCACCGGTAAGGTAAATTACAGAGACGAGGTCAAAGCGCTGGCGGTAGCTGGGAAGTGGATACAGGTGCAAAAATCTGTTGATAATGAAACCGGATGGATTGCATCCGCCAATCTAACCGCCAGGAAAGTTACCCAACAGGGAGGCGCCAATGCATCGGCCAGTGAAATGGCGCTGGCGGGAAAAGGATTCAACGAGGAGATCGAAACAGAATACAAAAAAGGCGCGGGAAATATGAATTATGCCGCAGTGGACGACATGGAAAACGCAACCGTTGCCAATTATGCCCTGCTTCAATTTATTGAAGAAGGCCATTTGGCAAAAGGAGAATAAGATGAAAAAAATCCTGTTCGTTATTTTTATGCTGTCCATCGGGGTAACATCCGCCTATTCGCAATTAGGAAAAATTCGAAACGCCGCCAAAACCGCGGCTAAAACCGTTGGCGTTGGCAGCGGAGGCAACGTCGACCGCGCGATAACCATCGTATCCGCCGCCGAGGCCGCCCGGGCGACAAACAACCTGACTGCTGAAAATGAATACTATCTGGGCCGCGCAGTGGCGGCCAATATCGCGGGATCTTACAAAATATACAGGAATCCGGCTCTGGAAGCCTATTTGAACAATATTGTAAATACCATTGCAATCAATTCACCCAAACCGGATATATACAATGGGTACCACGTGGCTATTCTGGATAACGATGAAATCAACGCCTTTGCCACCCCCGGCGGGCATATATTCGTTACCCGTGGCCTTATCGCCTGCGCTTCAAATGAAGACTCTTTGGCTGCGGTAATCGCTCACGAAGTCGCCCACATCCAGCTTCGTCATGCCCTTGGGGCGATCCGTAACGCCCGGTATGCTAATTTGTTTATTTCCGAAGCACTGGCAGGCGTAGAAGCCGCCGGCGGGAATGTCAAAGAACTGTCCAGTATTATGGGAGACTCTGTAGACGAAGTGATTGCCACGTTAGCGGTAAACGGTTTCTCAAGGAGTCAGGAACTGGAAGCCGATGTTACAGCCGCGTCTCTCCTGGCTTCCGCGGGATACCAGGCTTCGGGTCTCGTGGAGATGCTGGAAGTTTTGAAGCAAAAACAGGGCAATGATAAATCACGAGGTTTTGGAAAAACCCATCCCACTCCGGACAACCGGATCGCCAATGTGAAAAACAACCTCGGCAAGTACAAAGTAGCGGATACCCGAATTCACAGGATCGAACGATACAACGATATTCGCTAGCGTGTATGGCAAAGAATAAAAAGATCATAACCGCCGCCTTGATTGTTCTCAGTTTGTTTGCTGTTCTTTGGGTGCTGTATTTTTTCCATATCTTCGACTACCTTGAATACAAGGCATATGATTCACGGGTAAGATTCTTTGCCGCCAATTATAAGCCCTCCGATGACATCGTGGCGATCATGCTGGATCAGGACAGCATAGACTGGGCCAACAGAGAACGAGGCTGGGGGTGGCCCTGGCCGCGCAAGGCATACGCGGACATTGTGGATTACATGAGCCTGGGAGGCGCAAAATCGGTGGCATTCGACGTGTTGTTCTCCGAGCCTTCCATATATCGCGACGCAGATCATGATGAAGCCGGCATAACCGCCGACGATAATGCCTTCGCCCATGCGGGAAGCAGCAACGGCCGGGTGGTCCAAACGGTATTTTTCAGCACCCAGACGGGAAGTTCACATACCTGGCCCCCTGGCATACAAAAACCCCTCTTTAATCTGGACGGCTTTGAGCCAATCATATCCGGCTATACATTGACCGATGAGCGCCTGGGGGCGCAGTTCCCTGTCCCGGTTCTGAACGATGCCGCCGGAGCCCTGGGAAATGTGACAAACGCGCACGATTCCGACGGTATCAATCGCCGGACAAGGCTTTTTATTAATTTTGACGGCAGGGCAGTACCGGGCCTTTCCGCCGCGTCACTCCTTGTTTCAGGCGCCGGCGGCGCTATTTTTTACAACGAAAAAAAACGGCGGATTGAATGGGAAGACTACATCATTCCGGTAGACGGCGAGGGAAAGAGCATACTACGTTTCAGGGGAAACCTTAACCGTTACATGCCCTACAAGGCTTCGGCTGTTTTGCAAAGCGCGGAAGCCTTGAAAAAAGGCGGCGAGCCAATGTTTTCACCCGGGGATTTTAAGGACAAGTACGTATTCTTCGGCCTTTACGCGCCGGGACTTTTTGATATTTGCAGCAATCCCATTGAATCGGTATACCCCGGCATGGGAATTCACATCACAATGCTGGATAACATTCTCAGCGGTGATTTTATTCGTGAAACCTCCATGCGGGCGGATCTGGTGATTCTTTTTGTAATTGTCCTTTTGACCACGGCGCTGATCCTTTTTAGCCACAAGCTGCAATTTACCATAAGCGGCACCCTGCTTATTGCCGCAACCGTTGTGGTCGGAGCCTTTGTCGCCTACGACAAATTTTGTTTATGGTTCCCCATGGTCATGCCCCTGGCGGCACTCCTGGGTTCTTTTCTTACCTGTACCATTTACAACTATGAAACCGAAGGCAGACAGAAACGGTTTATCAAATCCGCTTTTAGCCGGTACCTGAGTCCCATTTATATTGATCAGCTTATCGCCAACCCCGGTCAATTAAGGCTTGGAGGTGAACGGCGGGAAATCAGTATTTTCTTTTCCGATGTTCAGGGGTTCAGTACCATCGCGGAAAACCTTGACCCGGAGCAGTTAAAGGAACTGTTGAACGAATACCTTACCCTCCTCACCAATATTATCCAGGATTCGGGGGGTACTATAGACAAGTACGAAGGGGATGCAATCATCGCTTTCTGGAACGCCCCTCTCAGGCAGGAGGATCATGCTTCCCGCGCCTTGGGGGCAGCCATTGCATGTCAAATCCGGCTGGCGGAAAAGGCGGAACATTTTGAGGAAAAATTCAAAAACTGGAACATCACCGCTCCAGGGATCAATAAACGGCTCTTTACCCGCATCGGTTTGAATACCGGTTATGCGGTTGTGGGAAATTTTGGTTCGGAAAAACACTTTAACTATACCATGCTGGGAGACGCGGTAAATCTGGCTGCCCGCCTGGAAGGGCTAAACAAACAGTTCGGTACTTCCATGATGTGTTCCGAGCGTACCTTTGAAGAAGCGAAAAAAAACGGGCGATTCTACGGACGCGCACTGGCCATTGTGGCGGTAGTGGGAAAGAACGAACCCGTGGCGGTTTGGGAACCCCTGACAGAGGCGGCATACCGGGAAAAGGAAAGCATAATACGACAATTTGACGAAGCCAGGGATATTTTTTATGAGGGGAATTTTTCCATGGCCATTGAATTGTTTGAAGCCATAAAGGACAAGGATAACCCCGCAGGGTACTACGTGGAGCAATGCCGGTACTATCTGGAAGAATCTTCCGAGTGGCAGGGCTTCTGGAAAGCGCTGTCTAAATAACAGATATACCCGCGAACGAAATGATTTTCCGTTGGATGCGCGAGGATTTTTGCCACGAGGCAATGAAGGTTGAGCGCGGCGTACTCAATAGTACGTAAGCGAAACCTGACGCCGCATCATGGCAAAAAGACCGCGCAGGCATGGAAAATCATTTCGTTCGCGGGTATATATATGAAATCAATTGGTCAGCTTTCTGGACCGGGCCATTGCGCACTGTTCGGCAAATGACGCTGAAAAAACGTCCACGGCGCCCATTCGCGCGGGCGAGAACGGCTCGACGGGCAAGGTAGCCGGCTGGCCGCAGACCAGTTCCGCCGCCGCCTGGCCGATGCCGCCGGACAATGCTATGCCCATGCCGGAACAACCCGCCGCAGCAACAAGTCCTTCGATTTCCGGGAAGGTTCCCACAGTGAACAGGCTGTCCGGGGCGTAGCCGGAAAAGCCGGTGATGTAATGCGCCAGCCCCAGATCGGCGATCCCGGGCAGGTACGGAGTCATGGCCTCCGCGCAGCCCGCCCAATTCTCCCAGCCGTTCTGATCGTCGGTGAAACGATAGCGCGCGGTGTCGGCGGGTATTTCGCCCGGATGAACCGTTTTGCCCGCAGGCTCGCGCCAGCCTATGATTAACCCTCCGTTTTCCGGCCGGGTATAGGCTCGCGCGTCGGGGAGCAGGGTTATCGGATGGCGCGGCGAAAAACGCTCCGGCCGTGTTTCGGTGATCCAATACTGGCTGCGTACCGGCGCGAAAGGCAGGGACAATCCGTGTTCAGCCAGGAGCAGGTTGGCGTAAACTCCAGCGGCCAGCACCACAGAAGCGGCAGGAATGAATCCATCGTCGGTTTCCACGCCCGCCACACGGCCGTTTTCTACACGGATTCGTTTGATTTCAACGCCGGCCCGGCACGAACAGCCGCGCGGACGAGCAGCATTCAGCAGACGCGTCGTGAGCAGGTACGCATCCACAAACGCCTCTTCGTCGTACCACCAGGCTTTTTCAACGGAGTCCGCGTCAATCCAGGGTACGCGCTCGCGCAATTCCCCGCGTTCCAAAACCCGCCCGCTTACGCCCCCGGCCATCGACACGCGTGCGGTTTCGTCGATAGCCTTTACGCCGGCTTCCGTGGCGGCGGCATGAACCGCGCCTACGCGGGCAAAGCCGACCTGCGCCGCGTCTCCGTCTGTTGCTTCATCGATCATCTGATAAGTCGCCCGCACCCACGGTATCAGGAATCCCTTGTCCCGCGCAAGCGAGAGCAGGGTCGCCGCTTTGGCCGTGGCGCTGCCGGCCAGACATCCGCGTTCCAGCACAATAACCTTGCCCGCGCCCAGACGGGATAAATGCCAAGCCGTCGCGGCGCCGGTTATGCCTCCGCCGATAACGACTGTGTCAACGAACGGGGCGGATAAATTGCGTTTTTCCACCTAACCCTCTCGTGTCAAGCCTTCCTGTTTTGGACTATCCCCATTTTGCTCTGTCTTAGACATGGGATCGCGGGCGTCTTTGACATGGGATCGCGGGCGTCCCGCCGGCGTGACATGGGATAGCATGCGTCCCGCATGCGTATTAATAAATAAAACGGGCGCGAT
>JGI24704J35079_10000734_pt1 | contig 14780 bp, 16 predicted proteins | sample TergutNt197P3_FD_35079 | JGI IMG/M metagenome (IMG submission 35079)
GAAAGCGGCCTTTGGTTTTGTGATGTGGAAAAACCTTTCCTCTCCTATTGTTTCAACCGCTCTCGCACCCTTTGATTCTACCAACAAAAAATATCTACACCAATTCCCCACCACCCCTAACCCCTGATCCCTAACCCCTGTTTCCAAACCCCAGCCGCAGACATGCCAGGAATTCCTTGTTCCCCTTAGCCCCTGCAATTGGCGAAACGTCCAGCCCCTCAACAACAAAGCCACAACTCTCAGCCGCGCTCAGAACATCAATCAGTACCTGCCGATGCACCGCAGCGTCGCGAACGACACCTTTTTTTCCGACTTTATCCGCTCCCGCCTCAAACTGCGGCTTCACCAGCACCACCGCCCTGCCGCCATCTCGCAAGATACGAACCATCGCCGGAAAAATCTTTGTCAAAGAGATAAACGCCACATCGCAGACAACAACGTCCACCGGCTCCGGCAGACTCTCCTCCGTCATATACCGGGCGTTCACCCGTTCTAAACACACCACTCGTTCATCCTGCCGCAGCTTCCAGTGCAACTGACCATACCCCACGTCAACCGCGTACACCTTCTTGGCTCCGTTCTGCAAAGCACAATCTGTGAACCCCCCTGTCGAAGCCCCCAGATCCGCCACAACTTGGCCCGCCAAATCCAAATCGAAACTCTCCAAAGCCCGTTCCAGCTTTAGTCCGCCTCGGGACACGTAGGGCAACGAAGCTCTAACCGTAACCGCCAAATCTGCCGGGACTTTTGCCGCCGCCCGCTCCAACCTCTCCTCCCCCGCAAAAACCTGTCCAGCCATAATAAGGGCCTGCGCCTTCTCCCGGCTCTCCGCCAGGCCCTGCCGTACCAGCACTATATCCAATCGCGCTTTATCCGTCATCCTCCCATTATACGACGGTGCCGCCAAAAAACAAAGACACCAGAAAAACAATCATACTATTCAAAAACCAGACATACTGTACATTATAGCCCAATATTCCTCTAGGTTTGTCCCAGGTTCTTCCCAGGTTCTTCCTTACCCCTTCCCTAATAAGATAAACAGGCGGACAATTATGAGCACTAAAATCTTCAGAGATCCCGTTCACGGCTTCATTGAAGTCGATCCTCTGGAACTCAGAATAATCAACTCATCGCCCTTCCAACGGCTGCGAAATATTCGGCAGCTTGGCACATCATACCTGGTTTATCACGGCGCGGAACATACCCGGTTCGGCCACTCCCTCGGGGTCTTGCATCTTGTCTCAAAAGCTTTTGACAACGTCGTCGAAAATTACTATGATCTCAACGGCAGGAAACTCTTTGACAGATCAACCCATCAGATCTATAAACAACTCTTGCGCATGGCGGCCCTGGTTCACGACCTGGGCCATCTGCCCTTTTCTCATGCCGGCGACAAGCTCTTCGCCAAAAACCTCACCCACGAACATTTCACGAAACGGATACTTTTTGAAACAGAGATAGCGGGCATCCTCCATGAATCCAGCGATATGACACCGGAACTGGTATGGCTAGTCTATGGAGAAAAAAATGACAGCGCCTGCAAAAACAAACACTACAAGCATCCTGATTTCAATCTGCTGCGAAGCTTCGTCAACAGCGACCTGGACTGTGATAAAATGGACTATTTGCTCAGAGATTCCTATCACTGCGGCGTAAACTACGGCAACTACGACGTCAACAGGCTGCTTGGCTCCCTAAACGTTTACAGAAAAAACGACGCCATGCAGCTTGCCATAGACCGCGGCGGACTTCAGGCTTTTGAGGAATTCGTCATGGCACGTTACTTTATGTATGTCCAAGTCTACTTTCATAAAACAAGGCGGTATCTGGATAAACTGCTGTCCAACCTGCTCAAAGAAATCTACAACGGGCCCATTGCGGAAGACTTCTCGTTATCATTGTACCTAAGCCGCAATGACGGCGTCATCTTAAAAGAGATCCAGGCTCTCAGCGAAAACAAAAACCCGGACGCCGTCAATTTCCTCAGCAGAAACATCATGCGCTGCGTCTACGAAACGCCGACGCAGCCCATAGCAGCCGACAAAGACATCTTTAACATTATCTACAACTGCGTTAGACACGTCTTTCCCAACGACACCCTTATCTTAGATTCAGCGGACAAAAAAGCGACGGAAATGCCTACCATAGAATTCTACGACGAAGAAAACGGAAAAGGTATCCCCGTTCTAACTCAGCATTCACCGGATCCAAGAGACCTTCTCTCGGAATCAAACCTGCTGAGCCGCCTCAGCCGCCCCATCAGCATCCGCCGCATCTACGCCGAACAAAAGAAAGCCAAGGATATCGAAGGCTTTATTCATGAGCTTCAGAAGAACAAGCGGAATCCCGATTAGCAGCCGGCCAGCATCAAACCCCTTCTCCTGACCCCTGACCCCTAACCCCTAACCCCTTCTCCTACCCCCTTCTCCTAACCCCTAATCCCTTCTCCTGAGTCTCTGACGCGCAAAGCCGCACGACGCGCTCCACACAGACCCCTTCCTCCCGCTGCAGCACATCCGTGGCGCCATGCTGCACAAACCCTTGATATCCCAACCGCTCCAGCCGGACACCCTCCAGCCCCGCGTCGGCAATCACCTCAGCCACGGCGCTGCCCATACCTGCCATCAACACATGATCCTCCACGGTAATCAAACGTCCCGTCAGCTTCGCTTGCGCCACGACCATCGCCGCATCCAGCGGATTCAAATACCGCAAATTAATGACCCCCGCGCTGATCCCCATCCGAATCAGCTCCTCAGCCGCCCGCCGGCACACCGCGACGGTAGCGCCGCACCCGATCAGCGTCACATCCGTTCCCTTACGGCACAGCTCCGCCCGCCCAAATTCCAACGGCCGGACATCATCTTCCTTCACGCCCAACCCCTGACCGCGGGGATAACGCACCACTACAGGCCCCTCCATCGCCAGCGCATCGCTTAGCATCCGGGCCAGTTCCACCTCATCCGCCGGCGCCATAACCGGCAGCCCCGGCATCATCCGAAAGAACCCTATATCAAAAATCCCATGATGGGTACAACCGTCCTCGCCCACGAGGCCGGCCCTGTCCACCGCGAACACCACAGGGATTTTTTGCAGACAAACATCATGAAGAATCTGATCAAAGGCCCGCTGACAAAAAGTCGAATAGATCGCCACCACCGGTTTCATACCGCCCAAAGCCAAGCCGGCGGCAAAAGTCACCGCGTGAGGCTCGGCAATGCCTACATCAAAAAACCGCTCCGGATACAACCGTTTGAACTCATCCAAGCCGGTGCCGCCGCACATAGCCGCCGTAATCGCCACCACCCGGGCGTCCTCTTTAGCCAGCTCACACAAGGTCTGACCAAAGACCTGAGTATACGTAGGCACGCCCTTTTTCGCCGCCGCCGACCCATTGGACCGGTCAAACGGCCCAATCCCATGAAAAATATCGGGATTCCGTTCCGCCGGTTCATAGCCCTTGCCCTTTTGCGTTGTAATATGCACCAAAACAGGGCCCCCTCGCTGCCGCGCCCGTCGCAGCAACTCCTCCAGCTTCCCGATATCGTGCCCGTTGACCGGACCCAGATAGGCGAACCCCAACTCCTCAAACAACCGCTCACCCAAAATCCAGAACTTAATGCCATCTTTAATTTTCTTGGTCACCGACGCCATAAGCCTGCCAACCAAGGGAATCTGGGACATCCTATTCTTAACAGCCTTCTTCTTACGCTTGTATCCCGGCACTGTCCTTATGCGGTTCAGATAAGACGCCATAGCGCCCACATTTTTAGAAATTGACATCTCATTATCATTAAGGACGACAATCAGATCCGAATCCAAGCTGCCCGCGTGGTTAAGGGCCTCATAGGCCATGCCGCTGCCAATCGACCCATCGCCGATCACCGCCGCCACAGAATAGTTTTCCCCTTGCAAATCGCGGGCCTGAGCGTATCCCACCGCCGCTGAAATCGACGTGCTGGAATGCCCCGCGCCAAAAGCGTCATAAGCGCTCTCCTCCAAGCGTGGAAACCCCGACAATCCATTATGGCAACGCAAAGAGGCAAACTGCTCCCGCCGACCCGTCAAAAGCTTATGGACATAAGACTGATGTCCCACATCCCAAATAATCTTATCATGAGGCGCATCAAAAACCCTGTGCAAAGCAATCGTCAGCTCCACCACGCCCAAATTCGATGCAAGATGACCGCCGTTTTTTGACACAACCGATATCATCTCATCACGAATTTCATCCGCCAGTTGCCGGACTTCCTCAGCATGCAAAGCACGCAAATCCCGGGGAGAATTGATTTGATCAAGCAACCTCACACGCCCGGCCTCCTCAACATCACATTTTATCCTCATTCTCTCTTTATTATAATGAAAAAGATCGCTTTTGAAAACCCATTCCGGAAAAATAAATGAATTTGTCGGCTTATTGTCAGCTTATGCTTCTATTCGCCGGCAGCAAACTACAACAAAATCGCGATAAGAACGCCAACCACCGCGCCGCCAAAAACCTCAAAAGGTGTATGACCAATCAGTTCTTTCAAGCGCTTCTTCTCATCCTCAGCTTTTTTGGAGCTTTTATGAATATGTGACAAATCCAGCCGGTCAATAATTTCATTAATCAAATAAGCGTGCTCTCCTGCCGCCCGGCGCACCCCCGCCGCGTCATACATCACCACAAAAGCAAAAATTAAACAAACGGCAAAAATCGGCGTATCCCAGCCCGCCACCTGACCCACCTGAACCGCCATCGCCGAAACCAGCGCCGAATGAGAACTGGGAAATCCCCCCGACTCCATAAGCATCCAAAAGGAAAGCTTCCGGCCCAGGAAAAAAGCCAAAAGAATCTTCGCCCCTTGGGCCAGCAGCCAAGCCAACATGGAAACAAAAAGAATATTATTCGATAAAGTGCTTTCAATAACGCTCATAAAAAAGACTACCTCTTCCGTGCCGCAATAAAATCAGCCAAATCCCGCAAAAAATCAGCCCTGTGACCAAAAGAATCCAAAGCCCGCCCCGCTTCAGCGAGAGCGTTGTCCCGCTGTCCCATAGCCTCATCCAATCCCAGCAAAGAAACATAAGTCAACTTGCCCAGACGGGCGTCGCCACCGGTGTTTTTGCCCAACTGGCTGCTGTCGCCGACTTCATCCAGCAGATCGTCCTGAATCTGAAAAGCCAGCCCCACCATTTCGGCGTACCGCGTCACCAGTGCCAACTGCTCAGGTGTACAGCCGCCGCACAAAGCTCCCACCCGCGCCGCAGCCCTCAAGAGCTTGCCGGTCTTAAGGCCATGCATCCGCTCCAGTCGCTCCAGCCAGCTCCCCTCCCCATCCGCCAAGTCCGCCGCTGCTTCCGTATAACACATATCAAGAACCTGACCCAACACCATACCCTTTCTCCCAGCCGCCTCCGCCACCTCACGCACAAGGCAGACTCTGACCTCCGGCGGCAAATCCTCCGTCCGGGCCAAAACCTCAAAAGCAAACGTCAAAAGCGCGTCCCCGGTCAACAGCGCCACAGCCTCCCCAAACACCTTATGAGCGGTCGGTTTATCCCGGCGCATATCATCATCATCCATGCAAGGCAAATCATCATGAACCAGAGAATACGTATGGATCAGTTCAACAGCCGCCGCGGGCATAACAGCCACCTCCAGATCGCCGCCAACAAGATCGCAGACAGCCAACGCCAAAACCGGCCGCAGCCTCTTCCCACCGCCGCTCACCACATAGTGCAGGCTTCGCGCCAACACATCCTCCCGCAGACTCAAGCCTGGTTGAGCCAATTCCGGCTGAGCCAATTCCGGCGCCAGTTCATTCAGAACAGCTTCAATCATCAGAGAATATCGGCTATAGATCCCCGCGAAATCCACTCCCAAGCCTCCTTTGTCCATTCCCTCTATACCAATCATTCCGTTCATTCCATTCTTTCATTCCAAATCGGCTGACAGATCGGCCAACTCACGCAAAACCAAAGACCCATCAGCCTCTTCCATCAACACCTGCAATTTCCCCTCAGCCTGCGTCAACTGGGTCTGGCAACGGCGTATCAAGGCCACCCCCTCGCCAAAAAGTCCCAAAGACGCATCCAAAGTCACCGCCGGTTGTTCAAGCTCCCGCAGCACTTCTTCCAAACGCTTCAACCCCTCCTCAAAGGAAAGGTTCGTTTCCCGTTCAGGACTCGCTTCAGCCATAACATCCCCCGCTCACTTGTTCGTTGTTCGTGTTCGTTGTTCGTGTTCGTTGTTCGTGTTCATTGTTCGTGTTCATTGTTCATGTTCGCTGTTCACGTTCGCTGTTCACGTTCGCTGTTCAGAGGAATCAGACAATCTCCACCCTCGTTTTCACCTCGCACTCCAGACTGCCGTCAGCGAGGCGGACACCAACTACGGCACCGGGCTCGACATCATGAACGGAACAGATCACACAGCCCTGATCATCCTGAAGCACGCCATAGCCGCGGCTCAAAACCGCCAACGGACTCAAGGCGTGCAAACGCGAACTGAATAAGTGTAGTATATCATTCTTTTTTGATATTAATCCAGTTTTTGCGCTCATAAGCCTTTCATCCAAAGCAATAAGGCGCTGGGCGCGCACGTTCAGACAACTACGGGGATCCCGCAGCCCCGGGCGCTGCCGCAGCAAATCCAACTGACATCCCTTGCGCCAGAAAACCCCCTCCAATGCCTTTTTTAAGCGGCTCTCCATACCCAAAAGCGTCCCCGCCATCTCCTCGGCAGCCGGAATCGCCAATTCCGCGGCGGCTGAGGGCGTCGGCGCCCGCAAATCCGCGACGAAATCCGCGATGGTAAAATCAATCTCATGCCCCACAGCTGAAATCACCGGCACAGGGCAAGCCGCCACAGCTCGCGCAACCTCCTCAGTGTTAAAAGCCCACAGCTCCTCCAAAGACCCGCCGCCGCGCCCCATAATAATGACATCACACAACCCCGAACGGCCTACTCTGTCCAGGGCCCGCACAAGCTCCCCCGGCGCTTCCGCCCCCTGCACAGCCGTCGGCGCCAGCAACAGCCTAACCTGCGGATTGCGTCGGCGCGCCACGCGTATAATATCGTGCAACGCCGCACCGGCAGCACTGGTAACAATGCCCACGCAGGAGGGATAGGCCGGCAGACTGCGCTTGCGGGCTGCATCCCCCAGTCCTTCCGCCGCCAAACGGGCCTTAAGCTGCTCATGAGCCAAAAAGAGCTCCCCCGTGCCGCGGGGACTCAGTTCATCCACATACAACTGGATGCTGCCGTCTTTTTCATAGAGCCGGACATCGCCGTGAGCCAGTACTTTCAGACCGTTTCCGGGCGCAAAAGGCACAAGAGCCGCCCGCGACCGAAACATAACCGCCCGCAAAGACGCCTGCTTATCCTTCAGGGTAAAATACCAATGCCCGGACGGGGCATGGTGCTTAAAATTGGAGATTTCCCCCGTCACCCAGCAGCCCCGCAAAACAGGTTGACGCTGCAAGGTTCCCCCGATCAGGTTGTTAAGATCTTTGACTGTCCAAATTTGCATAGAAACCCCCCTGAGACAATGGACAATGGACAATGAGAGGCAATTGACAATGGACAATGGACAATGGACAATGAAAGGCAATGGACAAGGCTGATATCTTTCAGCCTGTGGACCAATGGATAAGGCTGATATCCTTCAGCCTTTGGACCAACGGACACTAGGGAATGACGCTGAATCAATATGAGTCGCCTCAGACTTATGCTATCCAGAATCTTTTCGACGAATCATTTCGACGAATCTTGTGACAGTCTCTTGCTTTATTTGTTTGATCCTGTAAAATAGATTCTGATCCCAAATTGCATAGCAACAGTTCTGCTCCCGCTTCCCCTGTCTTTCATTGTCTACTGTTCCCTGTCCATTGTCAACTGCCCATCGGTTCAAAGGCAGAAAGATATCAGCCTTGTCCATTGCCCATTGCCTCTCATTGTCCATTGTCCATTGTCCATTGTCCATTGCCTCTCATTGTCCACTGTCCATTGTCCATTGTCCATTGCCTCTCATTGTCCATTGTAACTGAATCAATTTGGAGGGAACCCTATGGAAATTGTCAGAACCGCCGCTGAGTTTATGGCTTTGTCAGCCGTCACGGCGCCAAAGGCGCGGGGACGGGATGATATTGCGACTCGAATTATTGCAGACCCCGCGGAAATGGAAACCTTGGTTGAAGCCATGATCGAAGACTCGTCGGAGCCCCTGAAAGCCAATTTCAGCCGGGACGCCAAAAATATCAGGGACTCGGTCTGCGTCCTGTTCGTCTACCTCAAGGATATCCCAACTCCCGGTCTCAACTGCGGCGCCTGCGGATATGCCACATGCGATACAATGGCCCTTCAACGCTCCTCAATGAAGGAAGGCCCCTTTTGCGCCTGGCAGATTGTTGATCTTGGTATCGCTGCAGGGTCAGCCGTCAAAACCGCAAGCATTCACAATGTTGATAACCGCATTATGTACTCCGCAGCCCAGACAGCCTGCCGCATCGGTCTCATTCCAAGCCGAATGGCTGTGGCTATTCCCTTACAGGCCGGCAGCAAAAGCGCCTATTTTGATCGACAATCCTGATCTCTCATGAACACACAAATACGAAGCTTCCGCTAGATGATCGTCGTACCCGATCACCTCGCGGAAGCTCGTAGCAGTGGCCTGATTGTTTAGGGTTTGTTAAGGGTAATTTCCGCGCCAATAGAATCATAATCCAGGGTCAGACGCAATTTGCGCTCCTTCCTTTGGTGATCCGCTGTCAGAACAGTTCTGACAACATTATGGGACGACTTGTCGACATACAGCGTCGCGGCAAAGTTTTTCCATTCTTTGTTGATGCTGTCCGCGGCGACTTTTGGTGTGATCTGGTACACCCAACATTTTTTTTCGTTAATGACCTCTTCGTTGTGCAGCACCACCTCATCTGTTTCGTCAAGCTCTACGATTGTTGAAGGATTGAACTCCACCGGGAAGAGTTGTTGGATGACCGTACCGGCGATACCAGGATACCGAACCCATTTCTGATTGAGCAAGTCTCGATTAAAGAAATCATCTCCAAGACACACCATTTCAACATCGTTACCAGCTACTTTGCCTTTGAGGCCAATGTCGTTCCCGCTCTTTTCCCCACTTAAGTCAGCCAGAAGTTTCTCTTGAGCACCGTTGATTTCGTGCTGAACAAAAGTGTAGCGGAAAGACTGCGCAGCGTTGAGTTTTTGCAGCGCCTCTGACGCCGTTTCTTTCGGGTCGGCTTTTCCCTTGAATAACAAGACGCCCGTCACCGCGGCAAGAATGAGAACAACACCTAAAGAAATCAGGATTACATACTTTTTCATAGCCTTTCCTCCCGGTGGATGCTACTCCATTTTTATGAGAAAAAAGGCGCGATATGTCTGGAAAGTTTTGGGCAGTGGTGTCCCTTGACCCCTTGCGCCGGGAGATGGGCTTCATCTGCGTGGAAACAGCGTGGAAACAGAAGCGCCAGTCCATTTAGAGGACGTTACAGTTCAGACAGAATATAATATTCTTCTGCCACGAATCTTTTCTCCTTGACTTCATGGAAATTTTGTAATATGATGTCATTAAATTGGATATCAGGAGGAAATAGCACCCTTCGCCTGGGCAACAATCCTTGTCCGGGCAGCAACCCCCGTATGGACAGCAACAACCCCCGTATGGACAGCAACAATCTCCGTATGGGCAGCAACCTCCGTATGGGCAGCAACCCCCGTATGAGCAGCAATCTCCGTATGGGCAGCAATCTCCGTATGGGCAGCAACCCCAGTACGGGCAACAAACCCCGTATGAGCATCCTTCTCCCTATGGGCAGCCGTCTCCCTATAGACAACAATCTGCGTCCGGGCAGCAACCTTCGCAGCCCCGATATGGGGAGCCTCCCTACAAACAGTAAGCGTAACATACGAACGTACCTATGAGGCGCCTTCCTGCCCGGTTTGCAAAGAACCACTATCGACGTCACATCGATGACCTTCATCACCGTCATTGACTGTCGGCAACGGCGACTCCAACACCAGTGCGCTAGCCGGCGTTTCTCAATCTGAACTGAGAGATCAGTTTTTCCAGAATAGCGGACTGAGTCGTCATTTCGTCGGCTGCCGCGGCGCTTTCCTCAGCTGCCGCAGCGCTTTCCTCTGCGGAAGCGGCGCTTTCTTCGGCTGTCGCGCTGTTTTGTTGCACAATCTCAGACACCTGTTCAATGCTGCTATTAATTTGCGAAATACTGACGGACTGCTCTTCTGAGGCTTTGGCAATCTCCGTAATCAGACGATTGTTTTCATTGATGCTGTCAATAATCTCCGTAAGACTTGTGGCCATTTCGCCGGCTACCCGGGCGCCCAACTCTGCCTTCTGCATGGAATCCTGGATAACGGAGCTGGTTTCTTGTACGGCCTGCGCGCTTTGGCCGGCAAGCTTGCGCACCTCTTCAGCCACAACCGCGAATCCTTTGCCGTGTTCTCCGGCTTGAGCCGCTTCAATGGCAGCGTTCAGAGAAAGGAGATTCGTCTGAAGGGCAATGCTATCTATGGTTTCAATAATACTGCGGATGGATTGGCTGGCTTCAGTGATATCGTTGACGGCAGCAATCATTTCATCCATCTGGTGACCACCCTGTTCCGCCTTGCCAATTACTGTCCGGGCCAGCTGCGCGGCCTGATCTGTCATGCTTGTGTTGGTGCGGGTCTTTTCCGCTATTCCGGCAATCGCGCCGGACAACTCTTCTACAGAGGTCGCCTGCTTCGTAGCACCATCCGCAAGAAACTGCGCGCCTCCCGCCATTTGTGTCGCGCTGGAGGCTATACTCGCCGCCGTGTCCGCCACCTGTTTGGCGCTGGAAGTAACCTGGCCGGTCGATGTGTTGACCTCTCCGAACATACGGTTCAGGTTGTTGGATATTTTCTGCAGGATCAGACCAAGGGTATCCTGCTCAGACAGAAGCGTCACATCGGCTGTCAGATCACCGTTGGCAATAGTATCCAAGCCTTCGGTGATGTCCGTGATGTTTTTCAGAAATAAGGCCGTTGCCGCTATACATCGTCCCAGTTCATCTTTCCTCTGAGAAAAGGCGCCTATGATTTCGATATCCTTTTGTTCGAGAGTGAGGTCGCCTGTGGTGCCGGCTTTTTCCATGAAGAGTGTGAGGGGTGTAAGGGGTTTGGCTACCATACCAGAGATATAGATACTCAACACAGCAGCAAGAACAATAGCAGCAATAAGAATAATCACCAGCAAGACAAGCAACTGATTCGCAAGACTGGCGCCGGCGGCGCTCGTAGTCTCCAGCATTTCCATCTTCAAATCCATTGTGTCTAGAAAATCTTTTGTCATCTGTTCTGTCGCTGCCGTATTCTCTTCCAATATCCCCAAAAGCGCTGTCTGGTCAGCGTTGTTCATGGCTTCCGCCAGGATTTGAAACACCATAGGGCTGAATCGTGTTTTGTAGGCATTTTCCCCCGCACTAAAGACATCTCGCGCTTTGGGGTGGGCAATTGTCGCGCTGTATTCATCTATCCGCTTCTCAAAATCTGCCATGTTGCTTTTCAGTGAGGACTCAATACTTCTCAATTCAGCCTGTTTGCCGGTGTTGTAAATGGCGTTTCTGATATCCACGCGCATTAGTTGCAGCGTGGCTATAGCCTCACCGATATCGGGCAGAGGCTTCGCGTGGGACTCAATTGCATCGGTATAAGAATTGTTAAGGGTTCTCAGACCTACAATACCCACTATGCCAACAATTACCGCAAGACCGGCAACAATGGCAAAACCCGTAATAAGTTTCATGGAGACGCTCATGTTTTTCATTTTACCTTCTCCAAACGATTATTTTTGTTCGACCGTGTTTGATAATGATTTTTTCCGAACCTTGTCCTATTTTCTGCATTTTCATCTAGAACATACGGGCTAAATGAAGAATCTTAACAAATAAATCTTCTTTCGGTGCAGATGCGCTTTGACAGAGAATTCGCCGGAAGGTTGAGAAAAACGTCTGACAGGGCAAAGGAACCGGCAGATCGTCTTGGTCTTGGACGAGAGAATGTCTGACAGATATATATCATAGTCTTTTTCGGTTGCATAGATAATTGGTTTCAAAATATTCATCGACAAAGCTGCTTCCCTCTGTCGCTTTGATAAACGCGAAATGGATATTCTGCTCACTGAGAATCTCCCAATCAATGTCTCCCTGGTAAGAAGAGACATCAACGCCACGAACAGGGTATATACAAGAGTATCTCAGAATAGTCCCGCCACACCGCTCAATTCGAGAGGTTTCGCGGGTTCCCGGCCGCCTCAAAGAGCGGTTATACATTTTATGAATTGCTGTCTACTTAGATGATTAAGGGACGGGGATGGGAAATGTACAAATATCGAACCGTGGGAGATACCCGCTTCACCGGCAATAGCCGTTGTGGGTGCGGAAAAACCTTGTTCGGTGTATACCTTGATCACAGCCGCGATAATTCTCATACGCGTTTGCTCTTTTTGGTGCCGGCGTTTTCCGGGCATGAAACAACCTCCAATTTAATGAGTTATCACTCATCGAGTATATACTCATTATAATCATCCCTTATAAGAATGTCAACCAAAAATGTCAACCTATGGTCATTTTCTGAGAATATTTTTGTCTGAATATTTTTGTCGCATAGTGTGGAACAAGTCAGGAAGACGAGCATACAATGATGTTGATGGGGAACATCCTCGCAAAATATCTTGATTGATACGGAATTAATGGGAAGGAGATTATCAATGATCGAAAGAAGCAAAAAAAATCTGTTACTAAAAAATTCTCAAACCTGCGCCACATATGAAAGTTGTCATTGTCGCAAAGAGAATTTGGGGAAAGAGTATTCGGACAAGAGTCCGGAAAGAAAGATGGAGGCCGGAACGGAAAATCATAACAATAAAACTTCGAAACCCGCATTGTTGACCGGAGTAGGGTTTGGTGCGAATTTCGTGGTGTGTTATGCCGTAATGTTGGTCATTGTGGGCTTGTGCGGTATTTATGTTTCACGTTTAAAGGGTTTCTTGAACACACTGGATTCAGAGGGCACACAAGGGCCTCAAGGGCCGGAAGGACCCCAGGGTCCTGAAGGGCTTCAAGGGCCGGAAGGACCCCAGGGTCCTGAAGGCCCTCAGGGGCCTGAAGGCGAATGTGAGTGTCAATCGTCAGGCGAAATGCTTATTGGGGGCGGCATGGAAGAGTTCTTATTGGGCATCCCTGTCGGGTGGGAGACAGAAACAGCAGGTCTGATTTCTGAAGTCACGCAGTTGGGTAAAGTGCATTCCGGCGCTTCCGCCGTAAGCATGGAAGACGGGGCCGAGCTGTATCAAACTGTGTCTATCCAGGAAGGAAGCTTCTATGAACTGTCTTTTTATGCCCGTAGCGAAGAGACTGATGCCAATATCGTTGCGACGGTAACTTTTATTGTGCCGCCGGGTACGGAATCGGAGGCCCTCAGAATTGATACCGCCGCATACGATGCCAACGATGCCAACAGACTATTCGGGTATTATCGCGGAATAACAACGCAAGCACCGGCCGGCGCGACAGAGGCTGTCATTATGTTCTCTGTTTCAGCGTCAAGCACGCAGACCATCGAGTTGGATGACGTGTCATTTTCAATGAGCTGAACCGCTTCAGATAAGAACCTCTCGGTTCAAAATGGCAAAAACCCAAGTTTCCATTGTGAAACTTGGGTTTTTTCAGCGATCGACAAAAAACTGAAGAACAAAACCCGTGAACAGATTATCAATGAATTTGTGCAGACAAAAGCGACAGGTCGTCTTGGGCTTGGACGAGAGAATATCTGAAAATGGAGCGCGGTAGACGCGACAAGGGATAGGAGGAAGATCACTTCCTTCCATAACTGTAAAACTCTTCGAGGGTACCGTGAAAAACATTCAAGTCGACATATCGCTCTTCCCCGATATATCCGTTAAGACGCCCTCTGTTCGAATATTGCCAAAACGTCCAAGCCTGGTCTTTGAGTTCTTTGGGACGGGTGAAGACATTGCGAATTTGAGAACGGCCAATCACGAACGGCTGCGACAAGTCTGTGTTTGAGCGGATTGATGTGGCAATAATCTACATGTCTCTCGTAATCGCGTTCGTCCCGGATAGTGTGTTCCCAATAGCGGCGTTGCCAGATGCCACGTTCGCTCTTGGCGAGGCGGCTTGGGCGGTCAAATTTACGATTGCGATGGGCAGAGCGAAACGGCTCCGTTATTTTGTATAAGCCGGGATTACGATGGGTTTCAGTGGTCGTGGTGGAGTCGTTGTGTGATGGGTTACGCAAGCTCAACCCATCCTGCGCGGGCTGGCTACCCATCCTACATGTGCATAACCCATGTTACACGGCTTTGGCGGGGCGTCGCTCACCTCTGAGCGGACAACCGCCAGCGGAACGAAAGTATTAGGCTCATAGAGATAAAGCTGGTGCCGCTTTCCCTCTTCCTCACTCAGCAGCCGGTTCCCGTCCCAATAAAACTTCGCCGCCCCTTCCGTATTCCCTCCTTCGCCAACCTTCCTTTTCTCTATCCGTCTCCCCAGCGGGTCATAGAGATACTGCCAGCGTTCGGTTTTTTCCTCGTTGGTGACGGCGGCCTCCGTCAGCCGGTAGTGCTCATCCCACTTGAAGTCTCTGGTGACGTGCTTGCCGGACTTCTTCGTCACATTATCCCTATTGACAACAGACTGTGATATCCCTTAGAATTTCAGTAACAGCAGTAAAGCGTCGGAGGCAAAATGAGCAAGGTAAACCGCAATTTCAA
>JGI24704J35079_10000735_pt1 | contig 14759 bp, 10 predicted proteins | sample TergutNt197P3_FD_35079 | JGI IMG/M metagenome (IMG submission 35079)
GGGATTACTACCTGAGAAACAACTGCTGTTTCAATAGGCATTCCTTCAGTTACATGCTTTCTGGTATTGAGCTTTAAACCGCGTTGAAAGCTGCGTACCGCCATTTAACGACGCCGCCGGGAAAGAAGTATCAGTCTGATCAGACTCATTACCGCAGTAAGGGCGCTGGCCACATAGGTCATGGCCGCAGCGGAAAGAACCTTTTTTACACCGCGGAGTTCTTCGGCATCCAATACGTTGTTTTGAGCAAGGATCGCCAAAGCTCTGGATGAAGCGTTGAATTCAACCGGCAGGGTAATTAAGTAAAAAGCAACCGCCCCGGCAAAAAGCAAAATTCCAATATTAAGGAGAAAACCAAGACTCGGTACGGCAAGGCCTGCAATTGCGAGCCAGGGGCCTATGGAAGAACCAATATTTGCTATTGGCACCAAAGTACTCCGCAAGCCCAGCGGTCCGTACCCACGAGCGTGCTGGATGGCATGGCCTGTTTCGTGCGCCGCCACTCCCACTGCCGCTATTGTACCCTGACCATAAACCGGCTGTGAAAGGCGTAGTTTATGATTACCCGGATCGTAATGATCCGTCAGAGAGCCGGCTACACTTTCAATGGATACATTACTGATATTGTTGGCATTAAGTAAAAGCTGCGCCGCCTGAGCCCCGTTAATCCCACTTTTACTCCGAACCTGTGAATATTTGTCAAAGGTGGATTTAACCTTAAACTGCGCCCAAAGCGACAATAGTATGGTTGGAACAACCAATATGATGTAATACACATCAATTCCCATAAAAGGCATCATAGAATTACTATAATATGGAATATTTAATGAGTAAAGTGCCAAAAACCTTGGGGAAGAATTAGTATTCCTGCTAATCACCGGCTAAACAGGCCACGCCCCGGCCCCCATACGGAGCGGCATTATTTCATCGCCGGAAACATCCAGGATTGTAGAAAAAATCCGGGGCCGTTCTTCTCCTGTATCAAGAATTATATCAAGGCCGGCTATGGCTTCCAGTTCCCAGCCCCCTTCAAAAAGATCTTCTTCCGGTATGGGAGGCAACTCATTTGTTTCGGAAGCATGGCCTTCGACATGCCGTCCCTCTCCATGTTTTGTATCGGCATATATCGGGTAGTCTTCTTCCTCTGTCATGCTCCGTTTTGCGGTAACCGAATAGAGGGGTGAACCCAAGGTCTTAATCAACTCTATTGGTACAGGATGATCGGGGATACGTACGCCAATTTCACCTCGCCGGAGCTGCAGGGTTTTCTCTGTTCCCAAAAGGGTTTTAAGAATAAACACATAAGGGCCCGGAGAAAGCCTTTTTAAAAGACGGAAACGGGTATTATCAATACTGCAAAATTCACCAAACTGGGAAATGTCCGAACATAAGAGGGTAAAATGCCGCTCATCGCGTTCTCCCGAAATTTTACGCAGTTTTTTTATCCCTTCTTTTGAGTGGAGAGAACACACCACTGTCCAGCTTGTATCAGAAGGGACTCCAAGGAGTCCTCCTTCAGAAAGAAGCCGTGCCGACTTGTGGAGTACACGATCATCAATGTTGGTGGGAACTATGTATTCAATCACTCGTTTAGGGTACCCAAATCAGCTTATCCGGCTCAGATTCATTCATAAAGAGTTTTTCATAACGGCCCGAATGCTCAACACCCGGTTTTTCGGGAAAGTACGTCTTCATAAAAAACCAGATAACATCAGCCATTATAAGAGCTGAATTACACGGAGCATAACGAAACCAGATGTTCTCCTCTTCCAGTATTTTTCTTGCATCCGGGTCTTCGTTCAATTCCGGGTCGGTAAGCCGCCTGAGCTCCGATCGGAGACCTCCGTAGTGAGTCCGGCCCACCGAAAGCATACGCAGATGTTCATGATCATCCATCCAGTACACTTCATAAATTCCGGCAACTGCAGGGACTTTGGCATTAATAGTCCATCGATCTGCTTTAGCTAACGGTGACCATTTGACAAAATAGTGGATTTCTTTGCCTTTTTCCTTATATTGGATCCCGAAATCATCTAAAGCCATAGGGACACTATATCATACTACTATAAATATCACAAACATCCAAAAGATTTGGTATATCAGAAAATGTTTTTGTATACTTTTTTATATACCAATTTAATGTAACTGTATACAAATATAGACAATTTTGATTTTCGATAAAAATCATAATTTATAAGTCTTTGTATTATAAGGAATTAAAAAATAATAAAAAATCATTAAACTTGGCACGATTCTTGCTTATATATTATTGTCCGGTTTTACTCAAGTAAAGCCAGGCAAGGAGGGTACAGTGACAACAAAAGAATCGACCCCTTTACAATTATACTTTGATAAAATCAAGGAATTTCCGCTCCTTAATTATGAAGAAGAACAGGAAATAGCCAGGCGTATTCAGAATGGAGACATGGAATTCCGGCAGAAGCTGGTCGAATCCAATCTCCGGCTTGTGGTAAAAATTGCCCGTTCGTATATCAGTCCGGATCTTCACTTTCTGGATTTGATCCAGGAAGGAAACATCGGCCTGATACACGCTGTGGAACGTTTTGACCCTGCAAGACAGGTTCGCTTTTCTACCTATGCAACCTGGTGGATTAAGCAAAGTATACTCAGGTTTTTGGCAAACAAACGGCGTTTAATCCGTCTGCCTCAGAAAAAAGAAGAAATACTGAGAAAGATCCAAAAATCCTGTCATTCCCTTACCCAAAAGCTTAAGCGAATGCCAAACAATGAGGAAATTGCCCGGGAAATCGGCGAATCCAAAGATGACGTGGAAGCTATCCTTTCTGTAACTTCCAATATGCTTTCTCTGGATCCTTACGACACCGAATCGGCAGGTGTTTTGGAATTTCATGAAGATTATACCTATAATCCGGAACGGGTTATGCTCAAGGAAGATTCTAAGTCTGCCACCTTGCAGATACTGAACAGTCTGAAGGGCAGGGAGAAAAAAATTCTTATGTACCGGTATCAGTTTGTCGGTTCAGGCAAAGAAACCCTTAAAAAGATCAGCAGCAAGATGGGAATTTCTCCGGAAACAGTACGTCAGATTGAATTGAAGGCTCTCCGGAAAATCAGGATCGATCCTGAATTGCAGAAATATTTTAGTTAAAGGAGGTCTACAAACCCCAATTTATTGATGTGTTCAGTCCGCTAAATTGGGGTTTGAAGTGTTAATTGAAATGTGCTTTATGAATAACCTTATAATAGCCTTCCATCTCTATTCCGCAGCTTACCTTTCTCCGGCGGGCTACAGCGCCTTTAATTCCTTTTCCAAAAAAAGCATCCAATTCGGTTTTACTCTGAACAGCCGCAGCTTCTCCCAACTCCATAAGTTCCCTTTTCCGGGAAAAATCAAAAGCGGAAGTTTTATCTGATGCATGAATTAAAAGGTTTGCTCTGGCAAGTTCACTTTCCCCTGCAGTTTCCGATACATGGATCATTGCATCAAAACAGCGCATTACAACACTTAAGCCATTTTTCATGTAACCTGCAGGAATATTCTGCCAACGCCGGGTATCTACAGCAAGGATACGCCTTATCCCCAGTTCTCTGGCTGCTTCCCTGGCCGATTTAACAGGCAGATTATCCGCAACCCCGCCGTCAACAAGACATTTACTGCCTTCAATCAGAGGTTCAAAAACAAAAGGAAAAGACATTGATGCCCTGATTGCCCTGGCGAGGGATCCTGAGCGGATAATTACTTCTTCCCCGGCGCATAGATCTACCGCATTGCATAAAAACGGAATTTCACAGTTTTCTATCTTTTTGTGTTTTGTCAGTCTTTCCATAATCCGGAGAACTTTATCTCCCGAATCAACACCGGGTCTTGTAGCAGCGTGCCCAATAATTTGCCCGGTCTGGAATAGTTTCCCAATGGGCCCGTCCATTTTAAAAACGGAACTTTCCATAAAATTGGAAATGTCCAGTTCTTCCAGCACATAGCGCTTCAGCTCAGGACCGCTCATTCCCGAAGCATAAAGACCGCCGATAATCGCTCCCATTGATGTTCCCGCAATAAGTGAAGGCAGCGGATAGCCCTCATCTTCCAGCGCACAGAGAAATCCAACATGGACAAGTCCCCGGGCGCCGCCGCCGGAAAGAACCAATGCGTATTTCAGCTTTTCTTTAATTTTCATAGACATTTACCGCGAACAACATGAATAATCCCAAAACTAACAGAGTTTTGAAACAAGCTCAATCACCTTCTGCAGGGTATGGGTTACTGTTAATGCCGGCCAGGGATACTATAGCTTCGTGACATTCTTTTCGCAGCTTTTGTACAGATTCCTTGCGGCTCAAACCTGCATCAGAAAGCAGGGGTTCGCCTATACGCACAGTAATCATGGGAAGTTTTTGCTGTCCTTTTAAAGCCCTGATTGAATTGACAACGGTAAAAGGAAAATGCGGTTTCCGGTAAGAAAAAGCCAATGGAAGTACCGGAAGATTNTAACGATGAGCCATTGTAAATGCGCCCTTTTTAAAGGGTCTGATAGGCTGAAAATAGTAGAACGAAGATTTTTCCGGATAACAATGTATCCATTTTTTCTTCCTGCGGAGTTCGTCAAAAGCTTCATTAAAATATTTAATTGTATGAATATCTTCCGGTATTGGAATGCCGCCTGCAACACGAATCCAGTTTTCATCGGGAGTGTTAAGATTTTCTTTCCATGCGGGAAAATACATTGTGCGGTAACGGACCGCCTGCAGTACAAAAAGATAATCCCAGCGGTGTACGTGGTTAGAAACCGTCATGGCTCCGTTTCTTAATAGCTTGCGATGCTTGCGCAGAATCTTCCTTCCTTCGACCCTGAGGCCAAAAACCGTAACGTTCATAATGAACACCACGGAAAAAATCGCCGTGTACATCAGGAAGCGCAGGAACCTGAAACCAAAGGTTTTCTGCAGAAAGGGGTAGTTTTTATCAACTATCACCTCATGTGTGATATTGAGTTTATCAGTGTGTCCATCCAATTCAGAGGGATATACTACATCCAATTGGGGAACATACGGTTCCGTCTGTACCGGTTTCATGGTGAAAAAGTATATTCAGAAAAACCAAATTTGACTAGACTTCATATCCCAACCTTGACCAGCCGGTTGCTTTTACTATAATGTTTTTTATAACACATGGTATTATACATTACTGCACAGATTTACTACTATGGAATGATCGTCGTAACGGCTTATTTTTTAATTATGGCCACGGCCAATATTCTGGATGCAAGACTCCGCACCTCTTTACCAGCAATCAAGAGCGGGCCTATGGTTTCCATGCTGATTCCTGCCCGAAATGAAGAGGAAAATATCGAAAAATGCATTACTTCTCTGTTAAACCAGGATTACGGGGATTATGAAATTCTGGTTATTGATGATAATTCGGAAGACAGTACATACGGGATAATCCAAAAAATGGCTGAACAAAACGAACGGGTCAGGGCATTTAAGGGCAAACCCCTGCCGCAGGATTGGTACGGTAAACCCTTTGCACTTGATCAGCTGGTTTCCCAATCCAGGGGAGAAATTCTGCTTTTTACCGATGCAGATACCTTTCACAGCCCTACCAGCATTTCCTGGACGGTTTCAAATATGGAAGCTAACAGGGCAGATTTAATATCCGGGTATGCGGGACAGATCCTTAAAACTTTTGGTGAACGTGTTACCGTACCGTTGATTTTTTTCCTTACCGGTTTTCTAATCCCCATGTTCTTGAATAAAATTGTTAAGCTTGGGTACTTTTCACTCGCCGTTGGCCAGTATGTCGCCGTTAAGAAAGAAGTATTTTTAAAAACCGGCGGTTTTTCGGAAATAAAACACAAAACCAGCGAGGATGTGTTCATGGCCCGGCATATTAAAGAATTAGGCTATAATACGGAATTCCTTGACTTGTCAGGCCAGGTTTTTTGCAGAATGTATAAAGGTTGGTGGTCAGCCATTCAGGGTATAGGAAAAAATATTTATGACTTTCTTGGAAAAAATCCGCCATTGCTTATTGTTATCGCCCTGGTAATTTTCTGCTTTTTCTGTATGCCTTTTCCGGTTCTTGTTTTTTCGATCGTTTCCTCTGCACTGGGGCTGTATACTAATCCTTATTTGCTTCCGTTGATTATCGTACATGTTATATTCACCCTTATTTGGCTGGTTCTTTTTATAGGCCGCAGGATAAGCTGGTACAATGCATTTACCTGGCCAATCATGTATTTTAATCTGTTTTTTATGGTAACCTGGTCATTTTACCGGACCATATCGGGCCGCGGCTTTATCTGGAAAGACCGCGTTGTAAGCTGAATTCAAAGTACAGATTTTAAAACAACCCCGGCAGGTATGTTGATAATACCGGAATATACGTTACCAGCAACACCACGACAAGCTGAATAATAAGAAATGGCAGCACATAACGGCATACTTCCAAAAACGGTTTATTAAAGCGGTAACTCGCAAGAAAAAGATTAAGCCCTACAGGGGGAGTAAGAAAGCCTGCTTCCAAATTGATAATAAAAATAATTCCAAGATGGACCGGATCAATACCGTAAACTTCGCCAAGCGGAGCTATAAGGGGAAGAATTACCAGAATCGCCGAGAAAATATCCATCAGGCAGCCCACCACCAGCAGTGCAAGGTTTAAAAGCAGAAGGAAAATGTATTTTGATTCAATTGCTCCCTGCATCCAACGGGCAAAATTTTCCGGCGCCTGGGTGTCTACAATGGCATAAGATAGAGCCTTTGCCATTGCAATGATCGAAAGAACACCTCCGATAATAGGCAGGGCCTTGTAAAAAACCCCGGATATTTCGGAAAACTTTATGTCCTTGTAGATTAGAACCTCGGCAACAAACACATAGATCACCGATATGGCTCCAACTTCAACAAGAGAAACAATACCTGAAAAAAAACCAACGATCAAAAAAACAGGAAGAAGAAGCTCCAGGGCCGATCCTTTCAGGGAAGAAAATGCCTTTCCAGGGCGGAAAGGTTCTACTGGAATTTTAATTTTTACTGATGCGGAGATTCCCATGATGATCATGGCTGTAACCAAAATAATGCCCGGAATTATTGCGCCAAGAAATACAAGCAGTATATTAGTCCTGATAGCGGAACCCACAAGGATAATGGGAAGACTTGGCGGAAAAAGAATTCCAATACACCCGGATGAAGTTAAAAGCCCGATAGTAAAATGTTCCGGGTAGGAAGCTTTTTCTGAAAGCACCGTAAAGAGAATTCCACCCAATGCAAGAACAGTCACTCCCGAAGCGCCGGTAAATGAAGTAAAGAAAGCACAGATGATTACTGTGGCAATGATCATTCCCCCGGGAAGCCAGCCAAATAGATTACGGAAACTGTGTACCAGCCGTTCTGCGGCGCGGCTTTCTGAAAGTAAAAAGCCTGTAAGGGTAAAAAGAGGAATGGCGATGATGTTGGAATCGGTCAAAGCCGAGAAAACCGAATTATTAACCGTTTCAGCTTCTCCTCCTGCAGATTGGATAATTATCAAAGCAATTCCGGCTATTACCGTAAAAATTGGAGCGCCCATAAGCGCCAAAGCAATTAGCAGAATGATCAGCGGGAGTTTAATCTGAAAAAGCACACTGTAGAAATAATTGATTAAGTTAAAGATTGAGTCCGGAGTATTAAAACCCCAAATAATTTTGGCAATAACCGGAAAAGCCGCTATGCTTCCCAGGATAATCACCAACAGGGGAAGAATACGGTTTTTAACCGGTAATTGAATTGCAAAACGCAGAGCCATTACACCATAGGCAAGAGGCATTACCAGGACAAAAACCAAATTGGGAATAAAACCGACAAAGCCGGGTTTTATTGCAATTTTTATAAATGAAACCGAAGACCAGGCAATAATAGTACAGATAAAAACTGCAATAAAACCTGTGATTAAGGCAATAACACGCCGGCTCTGCTCATTTTTTATGTAATTAATAAGGGCAATGGACAGATGCTCTCCGTTTTTAGCAGAGAACATACCGGAAAAAAGACCAAGAACAAGAAGTATATGTTTTAACAGTTCGGCAGAAGCCGGAACACTGGCGCTAAAAAGTCTGGCTGCAGCTTCTGCCGCAGCAATCAATACAAGTGCAATAAGGGCAGCAAAGCATACGCTTTTTTCAATCTTGCCAAGCAGCGGGAACAGGGAAATATGTCTTTGTTCCATCAGCGGCGCCTGTTTCTGTAATCTTGTAAAAGCGCTTCGATACGTCTGTATATACTGCGATCAAACAGCGTACCTATAAGTGAGGGCATGACTCGTCCAATTTCATCATACCACAGTTGTTCCTGTTCCGCAGTTAATTGATTTACTTTAAGACCGTAATTTCCCATCATTTTAATCAAATCATCTTCCAGTTTTTTAACTTCGCGGTCAAGCTGTCTTTCATATTTTCTGGCTGACTCGATTAATTGCGGTCTGTACTTATCAGGGATAGTACGCCATGTCCGTTCATTAATAATAATTGCACCTATAAAAGGAGCTACATTAATGGAAGCCATATTATTTGCAAGGCCAAAAGCCTGAGTACTTCCCACTGCAATAGGACTCTGAAAAACCGCATCCACCAGGTTGCTGTTAAGGGCTATAAGAATATCGTTAGTTCCGACAGGAATCATCTGAAAACCCATATTTTTAAAGACCTGGTTCAATTCCGCCTGGTCAGCCATTGTTCCCAGTTTCTGTTTTTTCATATCAGCAGGCACGTAAATTGGGGATTTGGAAAAAAATTTAACCCAGCCTACCCTGGCCCAGGCAAGGGTAAAATAGCCTTTGCTGTTTATCTTTTCTTCCAAATCGACTTTAAGCCCTGCAAGAACCAGATCCAATTCACTATCGTTCCTGATCAGAAAAGGACAGCTTAATGTCATAATTTCCGGAGTGATTTCGTACAGACCCAGAGTTGAAAGTACCGCAGCCTGAATCTGGTTTAAACGCAGGCTCCGTACCACATCCTTCTCGTTTCCTATCACGCCATTATGATAGATGATCAATTCCACTTCGCCGTTTGTAATTTTTCTCCAGTCATTGGCCATTTGATTAAGAACGGCACCCCAGGGAGTATTTTCCGGAATAGGCGAAGCCATTTTAATGGTGATTTTTCGCTGGGCAAAGAGCGGATTAATAGAAAAGAGTAAAACCAATACTAAAACAAAACGAATGGAAAAACAAAAGCAGGACTTCCATGTTCTGCTGTTTTTATTTGCCATTATTCTCTCCTGCCCGTACATCTGCCGAAGCTGGCGCATCCACCAATGCTGTCATATCCCCTCTGCCCCGAAAACGAAGTACGTTTACCATGAAAATGTTCAGCTTATTAACAATGTTTGGAGGCAGCAGGTTACCATCTACTTCTACCGACAGGATTGGATAGTTCCGTTCCCTGGCCCAGGGGGTAAAGAGTCCTTCTATAACACGGCCAATAAGACAGGCAAAGGGACTTATGTTTACTATTCCCGAATAGCCCTGTTCCATAGCAGTGGCAGCGACCCCGCTGGATACTGAGATTTCCGACTGAAGTTCCAGATTAACAAAGTGTTTTTGCGTATTTGCCATGATTTGGTGCATATCCCGCGGCGACTGAGGTACCAAACCGGTTGGTTCCAGTATGGAAAGCACCTTTTTTTCCACCGAATGTTTCCACCATTCTTCCATGTTAAGCATCTTCAGTTCACGCCAGGGTTTGGAAAAAAGTTTTCTGCCCGGTTTCTGCAAGTTAAGGAGTGTTTTAAGCTCACATTCCCGGACAAAATCCAGATAATGAATCCATTCTCCAATGCTTGCAACTTTTACCACAATGCCCCGTTCACTCATCAGGTCAATAAGTTCGCCAACGGCAAAATCATCCCGCCGCACATAGATCTCCCCGACAATAAGCACACGGGGACAATCGTTAAGTTTTCGCTTTAAAGGAATTTTCTTTAAGTCTGCTGCAACTTTTTTCAGATGATGCCAGACCTGCTTTGGCTTGTGTTCCACAGTCAGCATCAGGGATTTCCACATTTTATCAAAATCGGCAACAGCCGTTTCCGGATCTTTCGCCGTTGCTTTTAAGGCAGTCTGTACATCTTTAAGGTAATCGGACAATACCAGGCCTTTCCACATTTCTTTGGCAAAGTTCGGTCCCAATTCGGTATAGGAATTGTCGGCGGAAAGTATAAAGACAACAACATTTTCCAGACGCATATCACGGAAAAGATTTTCGTAGTACACATAGTACTGACCTGTCCGGCAGGGCCCGGTAGTGATTGGTACAAAAAGGAGGTACAGTTCATCCTTTCGGTATTTTTCGCTGTTAAAAAATTGCAAGGCGCTGCCCAATACCAGGTGGCTGGGAACGCACTCTTTCCCCGATGCATGAGCACGGGCAACCTGAACTGTTTTTGCCGTTGCTACCGGAAGCGCTTCGGCGTTAATCCCCAGGCTCCGTATCGCCGAGCCAATATACTCGGTAGAAATGGCGCCCATGTTGGAAAGGAGTATCTTTACCCGCTTGTTGTTTCGTATGGCAACACGCTCTCCGGTTTTTTCGTTATCAATGCGGAGCTGCTCGTGTATGCTTGCCGTTGAATCGTAGACAAACTTCCAGCCGTTGCTGTACCGTTCATCTTCAATTTCGCTTTTCTTTGCACGGTAACCGTCGATGATGTCGAGAAACGCTTCCACGCGGGTATCCACACCGGCATCGGCAGAATGGGAGTCCAGTTCCAGTACAAGGAAGGGTTTTTGCCCCATAATCCATTTTAAGTAATGAAGAATAAATGAATCGGGAGCGCAGGAAAAGTTTGTAATAAAAGTTACATAGATGTTATCGTCTTTTTTCAGGAACTCTGCGGCTTTAACATCCTGCTGCCCGTAATACCAGTACATATTCGGAAAAATGCTTTCGTCTTCAAAGGGAAGTATGTCAAAAGGAATAACCGTAAAACCACGGGTTGTAAATTTTCGCGGTATTCCCATATTTGCTTCAGCGGTAAAGGCGTTATAAGGCCGGCCAAGAAGAGCGATAACAGGACGTTCTGCCTTGCGGGCTTCCTCAAGTGCCTCCCGGCCAAGTTCAACGGCGGCGTTATAATACTCCTGCTGTTTGGTCATCCCAACATTAAAGGCCGCCCTGGTTTCTTTTTCGTCTATACCAAACTGAGCAGTCATATCACAGAACAGTTCCAGCGCTTTATCATTGCCGAATTTAAAACTTACCACCAAAGGAAGCCAGCGTTTTTTGTCCACTTCAGGAAAAGCTTTTTCTATATAGTAAGGAAGACTTTGGGTAATAGGACAAAAACAGGCATGTACGGCATCTTCATAACTGGGCATGTCCCGGAAATGCGGCAGCAGCACATAGTCCGCTCCCTTATCAAGGCAATCCTGCACAGCCCCATGTGCAATTTCAGCAGGGAAACAGTATGTTGATTCCGCCCGTGCAACACCTTCGTGAACCACCTCTGCGGAAAGAATTGTTTTTATCCCCAATTCGTGGAAAAACCAGCTGTACAGCGGATATAGCGAGTGAGTGGAAAACGCTTTGGGAATACCCACGGTGAAATTTCTCTTTACAGTTTCCATTGCAGGCGCGGCAAATTCCTCGTACATCATCTTTTGCCGTTTTTCAACATAGTCAAAAACCGGCACGTCTTTTACGGCCTTCCGCATATTGGTGTATTTGTTACAGCGGCCTCCGAACATATACTTATGTCCCGCTACATTAAGTACCTGTATAGGACAATAATTATCGCAGCTTTGGCAGTTAAAAACCCGTTCGTAAATAATTTCTCTGGTTCGCAACTCTCCAAGTGAAACCGTTTTTTCGTCCAAAAGGCCTTCGGCATTTTTGCGCTTTGCCAGGAGTGCAACACCAAAACAACCTGTGAGTTCCGGCGAAGGCGGCACAAGAATTTCTTTGCCAAGCATCATTGCAAAAGCCAGCGGTACGGCGGGGTTTTTTGCCACGCCGCCCTGAAGGAATATCTTTCCGCCAATGGTACGGTTTCCGACCACGCGGTTTAGGTAATTTGCTACGATGGAACAAACAATACCTGCAGTAATGTTTTCCTTGGTTGCTCCCTGCTGAACCGCTTTGCGGATATCACTATTAATAAAAGCAGAACAATGTTCTCCGAATTTCAGCGGGGCATCCGCTTTAAGGGCCAGCGGGCCGATCTCCGGCGCACTGTGAATCGAAAGGTCTCCCGATGCACTTTCTTCCAGAAATGATCCGGTGCCGGCCGAACATGCTTCGTTCATTGCATAATCAATGGGGACGCCGTTCTTAAGCAGCACATATTTTGCGTCCTGGCCGCCGATCTCAAAAATTGTTTCCACACCGGAATCAAAATACGCTGTTCCCACCGAGTGTGCGATAATCTCGTTGTAGACTCCGGGTGTTTCCAGAAACACACCAAGGATTTCACGGCTTGATCCGGTAGTGGCAACAAGCCGTATATCAATTTTGCCGTCTCCCGTATCGGCAATGATCTTTTCTTCAATAATCGCAAGGCATTCTTTTAGCGCCTTAACCGGATCGCCGTGGGTTCTGCCATAGTGACTTGCAACGATCTCATCGGTCTCCATATCTACAAGGCATGCTTTGGTGGTTGTGGATCCTCCGTCCACACCCAGTATATAACGCCGCCCGCTTACCTTGCCGAATGGCTTTTCAAAAAAGCGAACCTTATCTTCCCAATCACGCAAAGCAGGAAGTGTTCCAAAACGTATATCACTGCTTTTAAGGAGTTTTTCTTCCGGCGGCAGAGAGCTTCCGGACTTTTCTGCCAGCGCTGCAGCTCCCAGAGCTTCAAATACTGCCGCAGATTCAGGGACAATGAATTCAATGTCCGGGGCAAGTTCCCGGATAAAGCGGAGTATGTGACGGTTCAGGGTAATACCCCCGGTCAGAACCACACGTCCGGAAGTAACTTTTGCCCTTTTAAGAAAATCAATAACTTTAACTGCCATTACGTTGGAAAGCGAAAGAACAATATCATCTTTGGAAGCTTCCCGTTTATTCAGCCTGTGAGTACAATCGCTCTTCATAAAAACAGAACAGCGGGTAGAAAGCGAATACACTGCTGCACTGTCGGAAATTTTATCTATATCCGCCAGTGTCATGTCCATCCGTGCAAGCTGCTGTTTTAAAAATTCTCCGGTACCGCTTGCACACTTGTTGCCGGAAAAGTTATTAATAATCTTTCCGTTTTCATCCAGCCTGTAAACGATTAAATCTTCGCCGCCCATGGAAACAACTGCATCTGCTTCGAGACGCAATGCCCGCAACGCCGCTTCTACACAAAGCGGTTCCAGGGTTCCGGCAGCAGCAAACATAAAACGGCCTTCGTTGCCCGTAACCAGCACGGGGATCCCCGGCTTAATGTTTCCTTCGGCCAGAAGTTTTTTGACCGCTGCGGCAAAATCCCCTTCGTGAGGCACCGAGGCGCTCCAGAGACAGGTAAGCTTATCTTCTCCTGTCGAAACTAAAGCCATTTTAAGGCTTGTAGAACCAATATTTATTCCAAGCGATTGCATTATTTTTCCTTTTACCAATGATGCTGTAATTAATGATACTGAATTAGACAAATGGAGACAATAGCGGTATATCAGGCGGTATGGTATACTAAATCATACTTCTGTAATTAATTGGAGTAAAAAATGGCTAAATACATTCTTGCCCTGGATCAGGGTACAACCAGTTCCCGTGCAATTCTATTTGACCGGGATCAGAATATAGTCGGAGTTGAACAAAAGGAGTTTACCCAAATCTATCCGAAAGAAGGATGGGTGGAGCATGACCCAATGGAAATTTATTCTTCCCAATATGCGGTAATGATGGAGCTTCTGACCAAGCAGGATATTTCTCCTCACGACATTGCAGCCATTGGCATTACCAATCAACGGGAAACCACCGTAGTCTGGGATAAAAACACCGGCAGGCCTGTATACAACGCCATTGTTTGGCAGTGCAGAAGAACTTCCGGGATTGTAGATGATCTTGTAAAGAAAGATAACCTGGGAGATCACATTAGAAAAACCACGGGTCTTGTTCCTGATGCTTATTTTTCGGGAACCAAAATAAAATGGATTTTGGATCATATCGAGAATGGCCGGGAACTGGCCCGCAAAGGTGAACTGCTTTTTGGTACTGTTGATACATGGCTAATCTGGAAGCTTACAGGCGGCGCAGTACACGCAACGGATTTTACCAACGCCAGCCGNACCATGATTTACGACATTCACAAACTCGACTGGGACGAAAAACTACTTGCTGCCCTTGATATACCAAAGGAGATGCTGCCTTCTGTTTTTCCTTCCGGCCATGTTTACGGCACAACCAATATCCAGGGAGTTGAGATTCCCATTGCCGGAGTTGCAGGGGATCAACAGGCCGCACTTTTTGGTCAATGCTGTTTTAACAAGGGTGATACCAAGAATACCTACGGAACGGGATGTTTCCTTTTGATNAACACAGGCAGCGAAGCGTGTGAAAGCCAAAACGGACTGCTAACAACAATCGCCGCCGGTATGGATAACAAAGTCCAGTATGCCCTGGAAGGAAGTGTCTTTGTGGGCGGCGCTGTAATTCAGTGGCTGAGGGACGAAATGCGTTTTCTTGCGGAAAGCGCCGACTCGGAATACTATGCCGGCAAAGTAGAAGACACAGGCGGGGTATATCTTGTTCCTGCTTTTACCGGTCTTGGCGCTCCCTATTGGGATATGTATGCCAGAGGCTGCATTGTCGGCATTACCC
>JGI24704J35079_10000745_pt1 | contig 14699 bp, 14 predicted proteins | sample TergutNt197P3_FD_35079 | JGI IMG/M metagenome (IMG submission 35079)
CGACACAATCATTCGGGAGATTGAAGCGCCTGATGTATTGTTATGGGTCGTATGGTGCGTTCAGCGGTATGGTGAGAGAGTCGGGTTGGAAGAAGCGACAGCACGCTATGGCGATCTGGTAAAAGAAATCATTGAATATATCATCGCTCAAAAACATCCGAACCTGAAACTGACCGACAACGGGTTAGTCTATTCCGAAGGACGAACGAAACCTGTGACCTGGATGAATTCCATGGTAAACGGAAGGCCTGTCGTACCCCGTTCGGGATATATTGTCGAATTTAATGCGTTATGGTATAATGCGTTATGCTTTTATAGGGAACTTTACAAGGAGCAGTCGATTGATTTGGTAGAGATGTTAATCAGGGAGTTGGACGAATCCTTTCCTGCTACCTTTGTCAATGAACACAATTATCTGTTCGACTATGTGGATGGCCATAACCGCGATTGGAGCGTCCGTCCCAATATGGTAATTGCCTTAGCCTGTACCTATTCGCCTCTATCGCGCACCCAAAAGCGGTCGGCGCTGGATATTGCTACAAAGGAATTGCTTACCCCGAAAGGATTGCGCTCGTTAAGTCCGAAAAGCGAAGGTTACCGCCCGAATTGTACAGGCCCGCAATCCGAACGTGATCTTTCGTATCATCAGGGGGCTGTATGGCCTTGGTTGACAGGNGTATATCTGACNGCCTATCTGAAATTGTTCGGGCAGGGAGGCGTGTCGTTTGCCGAGCGGATGTTGATCAGNCTGGAAGAAGAGATGTCGCAGCATTGCATCGGAAGCATTTCGGAAGTATTTGACGGTAATCCCCCGTTTGCAGCNCGGGGCGCCTTCTCGTTTNTGATGAGTATTGCCACTGTGCTTGATGTGATTGATAAACTGACACCTCCCCCTACCCCCTCCAAAGGGGGATATGAAAGTTGAAAATTATTATACCCGGATATGAAAAGAATCGCTTTACTCACAATTTTAGTTTTGTCTGCAACAGTTGTTTTTACAAGTTGCAGCAAAGATGATTTTACAGGCATAGAGGGCCTGTCATTTGCAAATTATCCCAAAGTGGATGGCTCTACTTCTGCAAGAGCGCTGAATCAGATGGTAGCTTGCAAACTACTGGGGATTCCTTATGAGTGGAGGTCGGTTTTTTTAGATGAATGGTTTTTGATTCCGAAAACTATTCCTGCAAAACATGAAAACTTTCTTACAGAACGTATTAAGACTTCTCAAACGCATGGCGCATTTATGAATTTGATTGACGGCAATGCGGATATTATTCTCACGCACAGGACTATGTCGCCTGACGAGAAAGACCATGCCGCTGCCATAGGAGTTACATTAATTGAAACACCCATTGCATTGGACGCCTTTGTTTTTGTTGTGCATCCGAATAATCCCGTTAAATCGCTGACTGTTGAAGAGATTCGGAAAATATATACGAAAGAAATAACGAATTGGTCGGAAGTCGGTGGAAACANTGCAGACATAANCGCTTATGTGCGTCCCCGAAATTCGGGNAGCGAGGAAGTATTCAGAGCTTTGGTAATGGACGGTTTGGAGCCGTTTGATTTTCCTCAAGCCGTAGAAATAAATCCAATGTATGGCGTTTTTGTTCGAATATTAAATGATGAGGATGGCATTGGTTATACTTTCAACAATTATGCAGANGTAATAGCAAGGCGACCGGACATACCGCAAATAGCCATTAATGGTATATTCCCTGATGAGAACACGGTAAAAAACAATACCTATCCCTTTATTTCAAAGATACATGTAGCCATCCGTTCCGATTTAGACCGTAATTCGATGGCCTACAAGCTATACGAGTGGTTGCAATCAAAAGAGGCACGACCAACAATTACAGAATGTGGATTTATTCCAAAATAACACCAATTAAAATGTATATAATTTGATTATAGATAAAATAATTTTCAGTTATTCAATTATTCAGTTATTCAATTATTCAATTATTCAGATGTAAGATGAAAGCGCTAATGTATGGATGGGAATTTCCGCCGCATATTTTGGGTGGATTGGGGACGGCGAGTTACGGCTTGCTCAAAGGGATGTCGTTGCAACCGGATATGGATATTACTTTTGTGATGCCCAAACCGTTTGGAGACGAGGATCAAAGTTTCCTGCAAATCATCGGCGTCTGTAATACCCCCATCGTATGGAAAGCTGTGGATGAGGCGCACGTATCCAACCGTTTGTCAAAATTTATGGAGCCTCAAAAATATTTTCATCTGCGCGATCATATTTATGCGGATTTCAGCTACCGGCATGTGAACGATTTGGGATGTATTGAGTTTTCGGGACGTTATCCCAATAATCTGTTGGAGGAAATCAATAATTATTCGATTGTCGCAGGCGTGATTGCACGTGCTGAAAAGTACGATATCATCCATGCACACGACTGGCTGACCTATCCCGCGGGTATTCACACGAAAATGACCAGCGGCAAACCTTTGATTGTCCATGTGCATGCAACGGATTACGACCGCAGTCGCGGGAATGTGAATCCCGATGTATATACTATCGAAAAAAACGGGATGGATTATGCCGACCATATCATTACGGTAAGCAACCTGACACGTCAGACCGTTATTGAACGTTATCATCAGGATCCTACGAAAGTAACGACCGTTCATAATGCAGTGGAGCCATTGAGTAAGGAAATTCTGTCATTGCCCGATAAACGCGGCGTAGAGGATAAGATTGTCACTTTCCTCGGACGTATCACCATGCAGAAAGGCCCCGAATATTTTGTGGAAGCGGCGGCAAAGGTTTTGGCGAAATCCAAAAATGTCCGTTTTGTGATGGCGGGTAGCGGCGATATGATGAATAAGATGATCCGGCTGGCTGCCGAGCGTAATATATCGGATCGTTTTCATTTTACAGGTTTTATGAAAGGCAAACAGGTGTATGAGATTTTCAAAGCGAGCGATGTATATGTAATGCCGTCGGTGTCGGAGCCTTTTGGTATCTCGCCGTTGGAAGCCATGCAATGCGGAGTGCCGTCCATCATTTCAAAACAATCCGGCTGTGCGGAAATCCTGAACTATGCCATCAAAGTGGATTATTGGGATATCGAGGCGCTGGCCGACGCTATCTACGGACTTACCGCCTACCCTGCATTTCATGCATGGCTGAAAGAGGAAGGACTGAAAGAAGTCAACAACATTAAGTGGGAGTATGCAGGCCAAAAAGTACGAAAGATATATGATAAAATTTTAAATCTTTAAAATTTTATCAAACTAAGAGTTAAGAATTAAGAATTAAAAAATATATGAAAACCATTTGNTTTTATTTTCAGATACANCAGCCTTACCGGTTGAGACGGTACCGTTTTTTTGATATCGGTAACAGTCATTATTATTATGATGATTTTCAAAATGAAGAAATTTTCCGTCGGATAACGGATAAATGTTATCTGCCGGCTACCCGCGCCATCATTGATATGATCAAGCAGAGCGAGGGGCGGTTTAAGGCGGCTTTTTCCATTTCAGGAACGGCGTTGGAGCAAATGGAAATATATGCGCCCGAACTGATTGACATTTTTAAGGAATCGGTAAAAAGCGGCAACATTGAATTTTTGGCGGAAACGTATGCCCATTCGCTTTCGTCGCTGGGCGATGCCGACGAACTGAAAGCACAGGTCAAGATGCACACTGATAAGATTCAATCCCTTTTTGGCGTCGCTCCGAAAGTTTTCAGAAATACGGAATTGATTTATTCGGACGATATATCGGAATTGGTTTATAATCAATTGGGTTTCGACTGCATGTTGACGGAGGGCGCCAAACATATATTAGGGTGGAAAAGTCCGAATTTTGTGTATGCATCGGCCATCAATCCGTCCTTGAAACTGTTGTTGAAGAACGACCGTTTCAGCGAAGACCTTTCGATTCGGTTTGGTAATTATGCGTGGAAAGAATATCCGCTGACGGCAGATAAATATATTGCGTGGATCGCCTCAGCGCCCGAACCCGAAAAAATATTTAATATTTTTTTGAATTACGAGGTTTTGGGTTCGATGCATGCGGCGCAAACCGGCATATTTGATTTCTTCAAAGCCTTGCCTCATTATGCGGCGAAAAACAACATTTCCTTTTCGTTGCCTTCGGAACTGTTTGCCACCCAAAAACCGGTCGACGTCATCACTGTTCCCTATCCGATGTCGTGGGTTGGCGAAGAAAAAGATTGCAGTTCATGGCTGGGGAACACATTGCAGCAGGAAGCATTTCAGAAAATCAACACGATCGGCGAACGGGTACGCTTGTGTGAAGACCGCCGTATCCGGCAGGACTGGATTTATTTGCAGAGCAGCGATCATTTTTACTATATGAACACCAAGCATCAATACCTGTTCAGTCCGTATGACAATCCGTACGATGCGTTCAATAANTACATGAATGTCCTGTCCGACTTTATGCTGCGCGTGGAAGCCCAATTTCCGTCTTCCATCGAAAACGAGGAATTAAATTCCCTTTTGACTACCATCCGCAATCAGGCCAAAGAGATTAAACAGTTAGAGAAAGAGTTGGTTAGATCGGGGAAAAAGTGAATACAGCCGTTGTTCTACAAGGACTCGAACCTTGAATTTCAGGACCAGAATCTGACGTGTTACCATTACACCATAGAACAATTTTGCACCGGTGAACAGGAGAACCTGTTCTGTTTCGGCTGCAAAATTATATTTTTATTTCAATTAGTCAAAATGTTTTCAAAATAAATAGGCTATATTTGTACCCCGAAGAGAAGCCGGATTAATTAAGGATTCCCGCTTGTGCGGGCATGACAGAAGAATGGACGAAACAAAAATGCTTTTGGAGGCTATTGTGAAAGGCCTTCAGGATAAAAAAGGAAAAAAAATAGTGACAGTTGACCTGACATTATTGTCAGGTGCGATTTGCAGTTATATGATTATTTGTCAAGGCAACAGCCTGAATCAATTGTCTTCGCTCTCCGACTCAGTATGGGATATTGTTAGGAAAGAGACTGCTGAGAAACCGCTTTCTATTGCAGGCGATCGTAATTCTCCATGGATCGGGATGGATTATGGCACAGTTCTTGTACATATATTTTTGCCTGAATACCGTTCGTTTTATAACCTCGAAAACCTTTGGGCAGATGCGAAGATTATAGAAATTCCGGATTTAGATTGAAAGATTTTTTTTATGGACGAAATAAATAACCAACAAAAGAATAACAAACCGAAAGTTCGTATCAGTGTATATTGGCTCTATGGAATAATTCTCGTAGTCCTGATGGGACTTTTTTGGACAAATAACAACTCAGATATAAAAGAGTTGGGATGGACTGAGTTTCAACAATTAGCGAAAGAAGATGTGTTTGTGAAAATGGAAGTCTTCAACAAAAAAAACCTGTTGGAGGCAACAGTAAAGAACGACCGGAAACATATTGTTTTTAAAGAAAACCTTGACCGGATCGGTTCAAATCCAAAAGTGTACGTTAAAATACCTTCGCCGGATAAATTTTCAGAATTTTATGATAAGATAAAAGAGGAAAGTAGTATTAGCGCTCATGTGAACTATAAGGAAGGGGAAGATATGCTGTGGAATATCCTGATGACTGCCGCTCCGTTTGCTATTATTATCTTCCTGTGGATATTTTTCATGCGACGTATGGCCGGAGGAGGCGGATTCGGAGGAGGCGGTATTTTCAGCGTAGGCAAATCAAAAGCGCAACTGTTTGATAAAAACACAAATAACAAAGTCACTTTCAAAGATGTAGCAGGGCTTGCCGAAGCTAAGCAGGAGGTGGAGGAAATTGTATCTTTCCTTAAGAATCCGGGTAAATATACGGAGTTGGGGGGTAAGATTCCGAAAGGAGCCTTGTTGGTAGGCCCGCCGGGAACAGGTAAGACATTACTTGCAAAGGCTGTGGCCGGCGAGGCGAATGTGCCGTTCCTCTCATTGTCGGGGTCGGACTTTGTAGAAATGTTTGTAGGCGTCGGCGCATCGCGCGTGCGCGATCTCTTCCGTCAGGCAAAAGAAAAAGCTCCCTGTATCGTGTTTATTGACGAGATCGACGCCGTAGGACGCGCACGAGGTAAAAATATCAATATGAACAGCAACGACGAGCGTGAAAGTACTTTGAATCAGCTGCTTACCGAAATGGACGGTTTCGGGTCGAACAGCGGAGTGATTATCTTAGCTGCCACCAACCGCGCTGATGTTTTAGATAAAGCTTTGCTTCGAGCCGGACGATTCGACCGGCAGATACATGTAGAACTGCCCGACCTGAACGAACGAAAAGAGATTTTCGGCGTACATCTGCGTCCGCTCAAAATTGAGCAATCGTTAGATACCGACTTTCTGGCACGACAGACGCCGGGATTTTCAGGAGCCGATATAGCTAATGTATGTAACGAGGCGGCGCTGATAGCAGCGCGCAAAGGGAAAAACTTTGTTCAGAAAGAAGACTTTGTTAGCGCCATTGACCGGATAATAGGAGGACTTGAAAAACGATCAAGGATAACGACTGTCGGCGAACGCAAGAGCATCGCATACCATGAAGCCGGCCATGCCTCTATCAGTTGGTTGCTCGAACATGCCAATCCGTTAGTTAAGGTAACGATCGTGCCGCGCGGCAAAGCGCTGGGCGCAGCCTGGTATCTGCCGGAAGAGCGTCAAATCACTACTCGCGAACAGTTGCTCGATGAAATGTGTGCTACACTGGGTGGAAGAGCTGCCGAAGAATTGTTTCTCAAAGAAATTTCGACCGGTGCATCGAACGACCTTGAGCGTGTAACAAAACAAGCGTATGCGATGGTCGTCTTTTTCGGCATGAGCGAAAAACTGCCAAACCTGAATTATTACGATTCGTCGGGACAAGATTGGGGATTCACGAAACCTTACAGCGAAGAAACAGCCAAGTTGATAGATGCAGAGGTACAACAGATGGTTAATACCCAATATATACGGGCAAAATCAATTTTGTCGGATAATGCGGAAAAACATAATCATTTAGCTGCACGCCTGTTGGAAACGGAAGTGATTTATTCGGAAGATGTGGAAGAAATTTTTGGCAAACGTCCATGGATATCGCGTTCTCAGGAAATCATGGATCAACAAGAACAAAAATAGAGTTTAGAGATTAGTGTTTAGTTTAACACAAAAATCGAAATTCATAATTGAGCATTTTTGATTTGAAAAATCTTATTACAAGGGCATTGACCGGAATTATTTATGTAGCGGTTATCGTTGCTGCTATTTTTTTTCATCCGTTTACTTTTCTTGCTTTATTTACAGCAACTGTCGGATTAACTACCCGGGAGTTTTACAAATTGGAAAAGGAAAGCAAAGTCGGATACAGGCTATTTACCGTCACAGGATCAATGTACCTTTTTATCGCTTCATTTCTTTATGCAGGCAGTTATACCTCAGCGTTTATTTTTTATCCATACGTATGCTTTTTAATTGTGCTTATGATTTTATCGTTGTATCGTATAGCCCCAAACCCGGTCGAAAATTGTATGCGTTCCATTTTTGCCCAGTTTTATTGCGCCGGACTGCTGTCAATCTTAAATTTTATTATTTTCGATCCAACCACCAAACAATATGTTCCTTCTTTCGCCCTGCTTATTTTTATCTTTGTCTGGATAAACGACACCTTTGCTTATCTGACAGGTATCACAATGGGCAAACATCCTTTATTTCAGCGTGTTTCGCCTAAAAAATCGTGGGAAGGTTTTGTGGGAGGATTTATTGCTGTCGTCGTTTCATCATTTGCAATCGCAACCTATTTTCCGGAAATCATCTCTTGGCGTCATAGTTTGGCAATGGGTGTCATTACCGTCATATTCGGTACGTATGGCGACTTGGTGGAATCGCTATTGAAACGATCACGCGGGGTAAAAGATTCGGGGACGTTGCTGCCCGGTCACGGCGGTTTCTTAGACCGGTTCGACAGTGTGATGCTGGCTGCTCCTGCAGTATTTATTTATATACAATTGTTTATTCGAAATTAAACGTAAACACAATCATTCGCGAAGTAGCTTTCGACAATGCATTGGTCATGATCATATCGGATTCGAGCAATAAATCAGGCCGGTTTTTTTCCAAGATATCTGCCAGACCGAAATAGAATTTAACTTCCGGGCACAATTTGAAAAACGGCAGATAAATATCGCATCCGAATCCAAATGCAAGCCCGTAGTCGAAACCTTTCAAAAGCAATGGTTCTCCTTTTTTTCGCCCCATATCAAAAGCGCCATAAAAGCCTGTAAGCACGTATGGGCGGTAATTATTCAATCGAAGGGATGAAAATTTTATGTCTAACGGAAGCATCAGGTAGTTGGAACGCACAAATGTGCTCAGTCGCTCGCTGTTGATCGGATCCTCTTTATAATCTTGCTTTACGGCGGCTACTTCCTTATCCCCGAAATGCACCGTAGGTGTAAATCGCAGATTCATATATGGATTCAGAAAAAGATCGCCGATCACACCTACACTAAATCCGGGCGAGTAGGAGGGTATTTCGGCAAACCATACTTCACCGTCAGGAGACAAAGCGCCCGAATTGGTCAGCATCAAATCTTGCGTATGCAGACCGATATGAAAACCCAAATGATACCACTTCATATCGGCAAAAGGCTGATTTTTTGGCCGTTGCCTCTGAGCCACAAGCCCTCCGATTGCTAAACCACCTATACATATTATAATAAGTAACCGCCTCAACGTTGTAACTGTTTTGCTAATAATAACGTTGAGGAGAAAAAGTTATTGTAAATGACCGGTGAATAAAAAAAGTCGGGAAGTTTTTTATTATGGAAAGAAAAGATTATTTTTGCACCATGTTTAATTAATTAAAACTTTAGAACAATGGCTTACGTAATTAGCGAAGATTGTATTGCATGTGGAACATGTATTGGCGATTGCCCTGTAGAAGCAATCAGTGAAGGTGATATTTATACAATAGACCCTGAAATGTGTACGGATTGCGGTACTTGTGCAGACTCCTGCCCCACGGAAGCAATCCATCCGGGAGCATAAAAAACAAGGGGACATGTCCCCTTGTTTTTTTTAACTGCTCCAATTTCCATCACGATAATCTTTTTGCATCCAGGGAAGATTTTCGTGACGGTAGAACGGTGCGAGTTGCACTGTCAGTTCCTGCATTCTTTCAACAGGCAGTTTTTTGAAATTGTGCAGGATTTCTATATTCGACTTAACCACATCAATACTATCCATACCCAGCGCCAATGCGTTAGGGCCTTCCAACGACAAGGCATATTTTATCAAATCAGTTGCATGTAATCCCTGAACTGTTTCGCGTGGGCGAACGGATTTCATCAACAGGAATCCCATCTGTTTCTCTTTTGCTGTAAGAGAAGCCATTTCATGGCGATTTGCAATGGGAGGATAGTGATTCAAGGCGATCAACATACTGTCAAACGGTGCGCGATTGGTCATTTCCCGTGCGGCCAATGGGTCGCCATGACACGAAAACCCGATGAAACGTGTTACTTTTTCTTCTTTCATACGCAGGAGGACATCAATCAGATTCCCTTTTTGGCTCATTTGATTGACATCGTCAATGGATTCCACACTGTGGATTTTGAGCATATCTAACCGGTCGGTATGGAGGCGTTTCAAACTCAGTTCGATTTGTTTCATGGCTTCCGACGGGTCACGGGCAGCGACTTTGGTTGACAGGAATATTTCCTGTCGGCGTGTTTTGACTACTTCGCCAACTCGAACTTCACTGATGACAAGTCTTGTCGGTTGCGTTTTACCCGGTGGGAGGGCGATGGTGTTGTCGTAAGTATGGGCGGTATCCCAATAGTAGAAACCATTGTCCAAAGCAAAATTCAGCATGTCATAAGCGTCTTGATCGCTGTCGATATGACAAAAACGGCTTCCCAATCCCAACACGATACGCGGAATACGGACGCCTGTGCTACCGAACAATGTTGTCGGCAATCCTTTCGGATTATAAACTTCTGTGCTGTTGCTCTTGCAACCAATAGGCAACAGGCTTGTGCCAACCAATGCGATGCCGGCGCCTGCTGTTGTTTTTATAAAATCTCTTCTTTTCATAATATTGTATTGTTTAAAATCAAATCGTCATAATGCCATACAAAGATACAATGATTTTTTGGCAAAAAAAAATAGTTACCATGATTCTTCAATCGTGACCGAAACGCTTTGCACTTCTCCTCCCAAGGGAGGATTTATTTTAGAAACACCGATTTTGAGATACGTTATCTGAGGGAACGCAGTTTTTATTGCGGTTGATATTCGTTTGGCGATGTGTTCCAACAACTTGGAAGGACGTTCCATTTCATTTTTCACCACATCAAATATAGCTGCATAATTGATTGTATCATTTAAATCATCACTAAAGCAGGCGTTTTCAGAGGGACAAACATACGCAAGGTTTACCGTATAGTAATTTCCGACTTTCGACTCTTGTTGTGAAAATCCATGAAAGGCATAGAATTTCATGGAATTCAATTCGATTGAAATCTTCATTTTCAGCTCATTTTTTTTGTAAAAATACATAAAATAAATAATTCAATAAAAAAAAATGTACTATCTTTGCCAAAACAACAAAAAAAATACGACAATGCGAATAAGACAGGAAGAAATACAAGTGAATAACAATAGCGGGGGCGTACATAATGTATTGGCCGGAGGAACAGTTGTTACCGGTAAGATTGTAACCGAATCCGACTTCCGTTTGGATGGATGTGTTGAAGGCGATATCGACTGCAAAGGTAAAATTGTGGTTGGCCCAAAAGGAAGTATTATAGGAAACATCATTTCGGAGCAAGCAGAGATTTTAGGGAGTGTTGAAGGCACCATTCGCATCAAGGAAAAATTGATTTTTAAATCATCGGCAAGCATCAAAGGCGATGTTTATATTCAAACGCTTGAAATAGAACCCGGTGCAAAATTTAATGGATCTTGTACGATGTCCGGAAAGAATCCATTGGATAACGGCATCAAATCACCCAAGATTAATATTTCTGTTCCAAAACAAGATTGATCTTTATCGTCCGCTTTTTGCGATTAGCTCACGTAACTTTTGGTTAAAATCATTTGCCTGCAAAAGTTGTTCGAGCGAAATGTGCATGCGATAATCCCAATCGTGGTTAGGGTTATGCGGTATATCCCTGTTTTCGCAATTGCATTGCTGTTTTTTTGTATAGTATATTTTTTTCTTTCCGATCCGAAACTCATCAGGGATTTTTCGATACAGGTTGAGCGGTTCCGAATATTTTCGTTTGAACCGTACCAAGTGGTAAAGCATTGCTTCGAACTGTTTGCGATAAATCAATGTCCCTTGTTTCCATAGCATATTTCCTGCAAAACCTTCTACAATCTGAAATTCAAAATATGCTTTCAACCGGTTTGCTTCCTGCAGGCGCCTTATAACATGCGTCATGCTTTCTACTTCCGTATGGATTTGGCTGTAATGCAAACCTTGCTCGAATGCTTCAAACGCGAAATTGGTTTCATCAAAGAAAAAGTTTCGGGGGTCGGTAAAAACTTTCCGGTAATCCTTACTTTGACTGAACAACTCGCGCAGGGCAGAAGTATTGCGAAACAGCGCAAAACAGCCTGTCAAATAATCATGGCGGGCGCTGATAACATCATATTCGTTCAACAGTTCATCCGTCATAAATGCACGGATATTGCCTAAAATCACATCAATATCGCAGTAGCCCCAAAAATCGTAATTTCTGATCATGTCGGAATAAATACAATGCGAGACATAATGAAATGATTATAAGTTTAATTTCCGAACGACAATCTATTTCTTCAATTTGGCTATTACAATCACAGGATTATCTTCATAGTCTAAGTTTTTCAACAACTCTTTCAACTTATGATGGGCTTGCGAATTTTTGATTTCATGGGAGGCAAAATATTGTTCGGATAACATTTCTTTCATCTCATATGCTTGATAGACGTCAACCACTTCATTCGACGATGTATAATACTTTGGCCAAAAAGACAATCCGCCATCAATATCATTAATTAATCCCACCTTTCTGGAAAAAGGATCAGTCTCTAATAGTTTTGTCTTTTTGTTGGCAATATCATAGATTCCGAGTGGTGTCATCCGTTCTCCTTCCTTTTTCCCTTTAGGATACGGAATATTTACGGCAACAGACGGCATAATACTGAAAAAAATATAATTGGGTGTACCTACTATAGGATTTAGCTCAAAAGGAATAACCAACTCACTTGAACTATTACTTCTCATTTCATTATACATTCCCCCCTCTCCTTTCTTGATTGAAAGCGTATTTCCCTAAGTCAAATACAAATTGGGGAATCAATTCGTTTTGTTTATTCAGATAGAATAACGTATCATTAGGATACTCTTTTACATAAATACGTTCCGATACCCTGAATGGGCGTATAGAACGATCATGTATTGTGACCCAATTGCCTATTCGTTCAAATTTTATATGATTTTCAAATGTTTTAATTACCTGACCGGAATCATTAAATAAAAGAAAATTATAAGGCTCATTGCCTCGGTTAGGGTAATGCCCGATAAATAGATTATCATTCAAAAAAACAACTTCAGCGACAGGTTGTTCAATGGTGTTTTGGGGCTTGTTGACAGAGCGGCGAAAAATGCCATCGCACGAATATTCCAGTAGGTTACGATATGTTTCAATATATATCAACTGATTATTTTCATCAATGGACAAACCGGAAATATTTGGATATTCGCCCGGACCTTGCCCTACACCTCCAATCTCGCAAATAAAACGGCCGTCGCGGCCAAATGCATAACAACGGGTTGCACCGGGTAATATTATACCACTACCACCACCTACATAACTTTGCAAGAAAAAATGCAAAGGTGTAACAACCATACTATATACTGCTCCAATAAGACAATTATCATTAGTCTCCAAAGGAATATATTCCAATTCGGAAATCAGCTCACTAATTGGAAACACCTGATAGTTTCCAAGATTATTAATAATATCAATTACAGCGATACTGTCCTGTTTATCACTGCTTTCACGATGGCAGCCTGACAACAAAAAGAGAAAAAGCAAGATCGGTATTTTAGAAAAAGATGTATTCACGACGTTTGTAAATCAGGATTCATAGTCAATAAAAAAAACCTCTCACTATCGGAATTTGAACTGATCAGAATTAATCCAACAGTGAGAGGTAAAATTTCACACTTTTCAACATGAAATAATTACGCAACCAGGAGGAGGATCATATCCTATACATTCTGAAGGACTTCCTGCACAGGAACAATCTTTTACAAAATATCCATCTCCATAATTACAACCGCACTGGCAAGTAGAACTTCCTCCCAACACATTCTTCATCTCTTTTGGGCTCAGTACTTTTTTAAGCACGTCAATACTAATAAATTTTCTATCCATACGACAAAAGTATTAAAAAAATAAACAATAAAAATAATTTAGCAAAAAATAAGGATTAAACACTGTTTGTTGCTCTTTTGCAATAACCGGCCAAGTTATCACTCCATGCCCCGCAACAAGTTAAGGCAGAGGGATTATTTAATGTACACATCAAATTCTGTAAAAAAACGTAAGTCTTCTATTTTATAGTTAGCAGGTAGTTTATACCCGTTTACCAAGATCGTAGGCGTTGCACGTAGCTGCGTTTTCGCTTTCCATGCTTCGTGCTTTGACTTTCTGATACCAAACGCTCCAAACGGTATAGGGGAGCGCCAAGATATTGATGATGAATATCCAAGGAAGCAAATGCGGCAGAAAAAACAACATAACCGTATTAGCCACAAAATATCCCATTTGGCAGAATTTTTCGGCGTTGAGATTGCCGATTTGTTCAAAAGCGAAACGAGTATCCATATCAAACAATCATTCAAGGACAGCACAATCAACACCGCCATCTTGATTCTTACCGACAGAGAAGCGATTCATCGGGTATTAGATGCAATCAAATCAGAGAAATAGGCTCATAGGTGAAACATGTGTGTTATCACAATACTGTTTTATCGGAAACAAAGTCACGCAGTGACGAGAGCGGCGCAAACAGGGTTTTTTGAAATCTCCTATCCACAACATATAGAGTGGCGCGCTTTTATCTGTTGCTTTTTGCGATTAGCTCACGTATCTTTTGGTTAAAATCATTTGCCAGCAAAAGCTGTTCGAGCGTAATGTGCATGCGATAATCCCATACATGGTTGGGATCATTGGGTATATTGATACGTTCGGATTTTGTGCTCTTTTGTTTCAATTGATTGCTTAAAGCAAGCCAATCCTGCAATGGGATGATTGTCAGCATAGAAGATGCACTTAAATGATTCATTATGATCTGTTCGGCGAGTTCCGAGTCGCAATCTTCAGGCGCCTGACCTGTCTTGTGTAAGACGGATTGAAAATATTGCTGCGTCGTATCCCTGTCTATTTTCCACCATTCCCGTAGCGGTTCCATATCGTGTGTTGATGTCGTAGATACAGATAAATAAGGTACTGTTTGCAGATTCGTAAATGTTATATCGCTTGTTTTAGGAGTGCGTTCAAGTTCCAAACTCAAAATATGCAATTGATTCATCACTTCGTGTACCGGTTTAGGTATCATCCCCAAGTCTTCACCGCAAATCAACATATCCGTACAATGCACCAACGGCGTTAATCGCTTCAAAGCCTCTGCTTTCCAAAATTCGTTATGGCGTTCGTAGAAAAAATGATTCGCCA
>JGI24704J35079_10000765_pt1 | contig 14523 bp, 10 predicted proteins | sample TergutNt197P3_FD_35079 | JGI IMG/M metagenome (IMG submission 35079)
GGCCGGGGTCCAGGGCTCTGGCGGCCCGCCACAGGGGCGGGGCTGTTTCCGCCTCGCCGCCGGCGGTGAGCTCAAAAGCCGCGTCGGCCAGCAAAACAGCCCCTTCCGCCGGGGGGATGACCCTAAAATGACCGCTCTGCAGGATGGAGTCGAAAAGCCCGCTGTACCCCTGGCGGAGCAATTCACTGAAAAAGGCCTTCAAGAGGGAGACGTAATACCCGTTATCCAGGGCCTGGTCGGGAATCATCACGGTCTGTGTTTTTTCCGGCGGGGCCAGGCTCAGAAATTTTTGGGCCGCCGCTTCCACTTCTTCCCGGGAGCCGTTTTTGAGGGTGCTGTAGGCCAGCCCCAGGGCCTGCCAGGCCTTCAGGTCGCCAGGGGTTTCAATTTGCGAAAGGAGCGGCAGGGCGGCGTACCACTGCTCGCCGCGCATCATCATAAGGCCCAGGGCCAGGGGCGGTAACTCCGGAAACTGTTTTTCGAACAGCTCCAGGGCCTGGGGCACCAGGCCCTGCTGCACCAGTTGCACGCTTATATTGGCCCCGGATATCCGGTTGCGGCCGGGGTCGAGAGAAACGGCGTCCTTAAAATAGGTAAAGGCCTCGTTGTATTTCCCCTCGTTCCATAATTCCCAGCCGGTGGCCCGCAGCAGATTGGCCTGGCGCTCCAGGGGAGAGATCGGCCCGGACAGCCCCAGGCTTTCAATAATGCGGCGCACGCTCTCCTGTTCATACATGGAGGATATGTTTTCCACATTTTTTATAATGCCTTCCCGGGCCTGATTGGCAGCGGCCGAATCGCCCTGGCGCGTGGCCGACATAAATTTGCCGTAATCAAGAGCCAGAAGCTGCGTGGGGCTTTCCAGGCCCGAGGCCAGAGAGGTCAGCTCTCTTTCTTTACCGGCCAAGTCCAGATAATAATAATACCAGCCCGTCAAATAAGGATCGTTGGGCGCCACTTCCAGGGCGCTTTCCAGAACACTCAGGGCCTCTCCCTTTTGCCCGGCGGCGGCGTAGCCTTCGGCGGCCTTTATGGCCCAGACCGAAGGCGCGGACGAGGCGCGCCAGAACCCGGCGTAGGCTTCGGCCGACCGGGCCGGATCACCTATCTCCATGAAAATGCGGCCCCTGGATTCAATGGTCTTTTCCCGCTTGTAGCCCAGGCCCACGGCCTGGTCGTACATTTCGTCGGCTTGGGCTGTTTTCTTTTTAAGCTGCAGCCCCTCGGCGGCCAGAACGGAGAGGGCGGCCGGCAGCATATCCTGCCCGCCATTAACAGTTTCTTTGAGTATGGCGGCGGCTGTTTCCGGCTGGTCGTCCAGGCAGGCGGCCAGGACGCTCTGGTCAACGTCATCCAATATTTCCGCTTTTTCCAGGGCTTTGAACACCTGTCGGAACTCCTGGCCGCGCGGGGCATAGTTTTCGGTAAGCCCATAGATCAGGGCCGGAATGATGCGCGGATCCACCCGCTTGAAATGCGCGGTCAAAAGGGTATCCAGCCTGTCCGGTTCCAGGGCGTAGAGGGCCGTGATGTTTTCCACGGCCAGGGCGCTCAATTCCACATTGTCGGGCATGGTGAGCATGGCCAGTTCCAGGGCGCGCCCGGCCTCTTCGTGCTGCTTGAGCCGCGTGAGCACCAGGGCCTTTTGCCACAAAAAGGGCGGATAGGACGGATCTATCCTGGTTCCCTCAATGACCGCTTCCAGGGCCTCGCCATAGGCGCCTTTTTTTATGGTGTTCTGGGCGCGATTGTAATAGAGGGCCGCCGACATCCTTTCATCCTGCGCCCCTTGGGCCTGGCCCCGGCCCATGGTTTCACTTGGAGCCGCCGGGGAGGGCGGAGCAATGGCCATGGCGGCCAGGATAAAAATGGTGAGTAACAGGCGCATTATCCACTTCCGGGGGCATACAGGCGGGAACCGCTGTTACGGGCGCCGGGCGAGGCATAGAGGAAGTTGTTGCGATTATGCCTGTGAGCCAGGGCAATCCAATCTTTCTGGGACATATCTTGACGGGCGAAATCCAGCATAAGGTAATCCGCGTCCAGGGAAAGCCCGGAGGCGGCCAGGGCCAGGGCGGCCTCGCGGGAAAGGCGCACCACGGCGTAATATTGATTGTCAATAATGCCCTTCACCGCGCGCCGCACTTCCTGCCAATCGGCGTCGGCGCGGGGCTGTATGGCCACCCCGCCCCAAAGGTTCAGGCTCTGCTCCCGGTCAAAGGGGGGGATCACCAGTTCCTCCGGGTCAAAATCGAGCCGGCCCTCCGGCAGGCCGGCCACAGCCATAGTGCCCTCGGCGCCGGTTTGCAGAAGCCGCCGGACCAGGCCGTCCAATCCGTCCCTGTCTTGAGGCAGGGGCAGAACGCGCGCCGTGACCGCCTCGCCGGGGCGATCCTCCGGCGGGCCGCCCGGTTCCTCATACTGCCAGGCGGGGGGGAGAAATTCCGCCTTGACCCTGGAGAAGACAGCCTGATGATAGGCTAAAGGCGGAGCCCCCAGGGCCACGGAACCCCGCCGCACCATTTCCGATACTGGTAAAAAAGCGAGGGTAAAGTTGGAATTGAGATTCATTCTCAACCGGTTGCCTTTGAGTTGTATGTCGAATTCCCAGGGTTCACTCACTGGAAGAACGTCGTCATAAATGGGGATCAACCCCACCCCGGGCAGACGCTCATGCACCTGCAGCCTGTTGGCTCTCAGGGTCAGGCGCAGGTAGGACTCCCGGGAGGCGTAGCGCAGGTAAATGTAGCGCTCGGCCTGGTTGTCCCTTTCCTTAAAAGTGACGGACAGGTTCACATTGTCCCACCGGGCGCTGCCGCGCAGATGGGCCGGGTCTATAAAGCCCTCTTCGGGAAACAGGATGATATCCTCGCCGTCAACCTCCACCGTGGTGCGGAAGGTGCTCCATTCCCCGGCGTCGTCCGCCGAGGAAACTTCAAACCCGTTGCGGCGGAAACTCCAGTTTTCCAGGGCCTTCAAGAGGGTTTGCTCATCCCAATGGGGTTGCACCTGCATCCGGCTGAGGTGGAAAACATGATCAGCCGGGGAGTTGTAGGCGGAGCCCTCCCTGGTGAAAGCCGTTTTGAAATACCGCTCCATCAGGTTCCTGTTGGCCACCTCCAGTTCCGGCGGCATATACACATTCAAGGAGTTGGCCGGCATGAAAATAAAGGCCAGGGGCGGCCAGCCCATTGGTGATTCCAAGAGCTGGTGCGACTTCTTATAATAATCGGCAATACGCTCAAAAGCTTGAATGTCCGTTTCAATTCTTTTTCCGCTCTGGTCGCGCAAAAAGTCGGAGAGAAAATAGCCGGGCTCCACCCCGGGCATGTTTTCATTGATGCGCAAAAGCCTGTAGCCCTGGCTGCCCACATCCCAGAATTTGCTTTTGGCAAGGGAGGCCACATTGGAAGAGGTCACGAAAAAGTTGTCCCAACTGCCGAGAGTTTCGGTATAGGTGAAAAGCGTGGCGTGGGCTCCGACCGGGCCGATGATGTTCTGCCCGAAAATCACACTGTCCTTGCGCCCCCCTTCCAGCATCAGGTAGAGGGCCTTTTCAGGCAGGGGGTGGTTATCTTCATAAAAATTGATAATATCTTCAGTAGTTATCCAATTGTATCCCGCCGCCTTCAGGGCCCTGAGGTGCCGGGCGAACTGATCACGCGAGTTCAGGCCGGGCCGCTCGGTCCTGGTGAGCGCGCCGTAGGATATGGCCGCGAAGCCGTCGCGCTGGGTCCAGTTGCCGCGGTCAAAAACAGGCGGATCGCCCCTTTCCATGAATTGCCAGGCCAAAAAAGGGATGAGCGCCAGCAGAAAAACGATCTGGAAGCTGGTCCTGAGTATCTTTTTCGTTTCTTTGCCCATCATGGCTGATTACAGCACATCCCTGGAACTCCGGTCATGCTTTTGCGGAGGTATTTCAAGCTGTTCCTGGATATATTTCCGCTTTTCCTGCGCGGCCACATCGGCAGAAGTGTTCCTGGTGCCCCATTCCGACTTCCAGAAGGTGGCCACGGCCACCGGCAGCTGCCACAAAAGCACCAGGAGGTAGAAAACGCAGAACCAGATCCCGTAGGGCCACAGGTTGCTGCGTTTGAAAAGCAGGTAAGAGGCGCTCATGAGCATGCTCATCATCAGAATGCCCCCCAGGTACTGATAGGGGAAAACCCCGTAGATCAGGGGCACCACGACCAGGGCGCGTATCACCACCAGGGGGGCCAGCAAAGGCAGGATCAAGCCGAGATAGAAGGAAAAGGACATGAACGGCTCCTTCTTCCACATGAAGGAGGCGGCGCGCAGGGTTTCACGCAGCCAGGAGCGCTTCCAGCGCATCTGCTGCCTGATGAATATTTTCATGCTCGAAGGCACTATGGTGCTGCAGACCGCCGAATCCTGGTAGCCGGTGCGCATGCCGTTTAAGATGAAATTGGTCATGCTGCGGTCGTCGCCGAAAGTGGCCGGGTAGCCGAAAAAGGTCTGGTTCAGCCAGGCGTCCAGATACTTCATGACCAGCGGCTTGCGGTAGCAGGCCAGGGGGCCGGAAAGGCAGGTAACGGCGTCAAAAATTGATTCGGCGGCCTTTAAAAACCTGAAGGCCACGTAATAGCGCACGGCCTGCATTTTAGTCAGGTGGTTGGTCCACTTGTTCTGCACTTCGGTGCGGCCGGACACGGCGCCCATTTTAGGGTCCCTGAAGGGCTGCACCAGTTCGCGCACCGCGTCCGGCTCGAGAAAGCTGTCGGAATCCACGAAAATCAAGAGATCGAAACTGGCCTTAAGAGCCCCGGCGGCCAGGGCGTGCCGCTTGCCCATATTTTGCGGCTGCTCCATGACCTTGAAGCGGTCGCCCTCTATTTCCTTGATGATCTTCTCCTCTATGCTTCTGACCCGTTCCATGGACTTGTCGGTGCTGCCGTCATCAACCAGTATGACCTCGAGTTTTTCCTGGGGATAATCCTGGTTGATGGCGCATTGGATGGTTTTTTCNATCCATTCNTCCTCGTTGAAGCAGGGTATTATTATGGTCACCCCCGGCGTGTAATCGGGGTCCACCGGGACATTGCGGTAAAAGAAGGCAAAGACGAAGCGGCTGATCAGGAACACCGAGGCGGAGATGGCGTAGAGGAAAAGCGGCACGTCGAACATGAAGTAGAAAACGCTTTCCTGGCGCATATAAACTATGAACAGCGCGGACAGGCCTATAAAGCCGATGGCCATGAGCAGCATGCGCCGCCAGCGCCGGGTCTTGAGATAATCGTCGAGTTGGCGGGAGAAGTTGAGGGCCACCCTGATCGTACCGTCGCGCGCGGTGTTTACCCGCACCACATCGGCTTCCACTTTAACGCGGGCCTCGTAGCCCTCGGGCAGCATACCGGCCGGCAGCAGAAACCGCAACAGGAACCTGTCGCCGGGTTCCGGCTTTTTTTCATCCTGAGGCCAATAGATAAGAATGCCCGACTGGGAGATATCCTCGCAGGCACAGCGCACAGGAACCAGTTCTTCCGTAAGATCGTGCACGGAGACCTGCAATTCGCCGGAAAAACGTTGATTGCCGCCGCGCCGGGATTGGCCGCGGTCCGGAATGTTGGGGGCCAGACGGCGGTCTGACTTTGGTTTAGGGAAGATTTCTGCAGCCATCTCGTAACCAAATCTGAAGCAAAGTTACGATTTAATCTGACACAGTTATATATATTATAGTATAATATATTATAATTCAATAATAATATATAGTGCTTAACTGGCGCAGCCCCACAAAATATGGTGGGGCCGCACTTTTTAAAGCAATTTTTATCGCCGTCCCTCTTGAGCGGCCGGCTTCTTTATGTTTCACTTTACAAGCCGAATTAATAAGGATAAAATAAAGTGTACTTTATATTATCCTAAAAAGGGCGCGATGAACTACCTTAAAAGAAGCTTAGAGCGGAAATTCACCCACTTGAACGCATTTTTCAAAGTCATCCTGGTGACCGGGGCGCGGCAGGTGGGTAAAACCACCATGCTCCGCCATTTGGCCGAAGGCCGGACCTATGTCACACTCGACAACCTGATGGCCCGGAACCTCGCCCAGACCGACCCGGCGCTGTTTTTCCAGACCTTCAAGCCGCCGATCCTCATTGACGAGGTGCAGTACGCGCCTGAATTGTTCGGGCCAATAAAGATCCTCTGCGATCAGAGCGAGGAAACCGGCCTGTTCTGGCTGACCGGGTCACAGCAATTCGCCATGATGAAAAATGTTCGCGAAACCCTGGCCGGCCGGATCGGCCTCTTGGAATTGCATGGGTTTTCCCAAAACGAGAAGGAAGGTATCGTCTTTGAAGACGAACTTGATTTCTCGCTTTCATGTTTACAAGCCCGTCAGGCCCGGGCTCCTGAAAACGATGCGGTCCGGGTCTTTGATCACATCTGGCGCGGGGGCATGCCCCAGGTGCTTCAGGCTGATCCGGAGCAACGGCAGGAATATTACAACGCCTATGTGAACACCTACCTCATGCGCGATGTAACAGCTCTTGGCGGAGTGACCGATTCCCCGCGTTTTGGGAAGTTCCTGACAGCCTGCGCGGCCCTGGTGGCCGGACAGATCAACTATAAGACCCTCGCGGACGCGGCGGAAATCTCGCAGCCCACAGTCAAAGAGTGGCTGCGGCTCCTGGAAAGCCTGGGGATTGTCTATCTTTTGCGGCCTTACGCCAACAACACCTTGAAACGTCTGACCAAAACGCCCAAACTGTATTTCTGCGACACCGGATTAGCCGCCTACCTTTCCAGGTGGCTGACCCGGGAGACCCTGATGCACGGGGCGGCCGGCGGGCATTTCTTCGAAAACCATGTCGTTGTCGAGCTGATGAAAAACTACGCCTATGCCCGGAACAAGGCCAACCTGACCTATTACCGGGATTCCAATGCGAAAGAGATCGATATTTTCGTTGAGCAAAACAATTCCATTCATCCACTGGAAATCAAGAAATCGGCCGGTCCCGACCGCCGCGAAGTGAAGAAGTTTTCCGTTTTGGATAAAGCGTCCCCGGAGCGGGGTTGCGGCGGCGTCATCTGCCTGTGCAAAGAACTTATGCCGATTGACGGGAAGAATTGTTTTATCCCTTGCAATTTGATATAGGTGTATGATGAGGACCATCTTGGAATTGTCGAGGCGACTTAACGAGGGCCGGCCGTTTCCGATCCTATTGGGTGACTTCCTGGACGAGTTCTACCGATCCGAAGATTCCAAACGGCTGGCCATGATCGAGGCGGCTCCCGAACTCATCAACGGGCCTGAACACCTTGGCCCCTTCCTGGCCGCGACCGCCCATAAGCTGGCCAACGACCATCGCCTCAGGCCCCCGCTTTGCTCCTCGCAATGACGTTTTTTAGAGGTTCCCTAAAAAGATATAATATATTTCAAGCATGACCCAGCCCGACCCCTACCTCCAGAAGCTCAAAGACGACCCCCACCGCGGGGCCTTCCGTCTCTTTCTCTTTATTCATGTGGCCTTCTGGGTGCTGCTCCCCTATTTTACCCGGGGCATCGCCCACTACGACAGCACCGAAGCCCTGGCCTGGGGCCTGACCTGGGAATGGGGCACCAACAAGCACCCGCCCCTGTCGGGCTGGCTGGCCGAAGGGCTCTTCAGGCTCCTGGGCGACCCGGACCTGGCCGTCTATCTCCTGGGCCAGCTCTGCGTGGCCGCCTCCCTGATCTATATCCGCCGCCTGGCCCTGGGCTATGTGGAGCCGGCCGCCGCCCTTCTCGCGGCCCTCTTCCTGGAAGGCACTATCTATTACAACTTCAGCGCCATCCAATATAATGTCAATGTCCTGTCCCTGGCCCTGGCCCCGGCCCTTATCTATTGCTTCTGGCGGGCGGCCCAAACCGGACGGACGGGCTTTTGGCTGGCTGCGGGCCTCGTCGGCGGCCTTGGCCTCCTGACCAAATACACCAATGTCTTTTTCCTCCTGGCCCTGGGCGCCTGGCTGGCGGCCACGCCCCAAGGCCGGAGCCTCCTCCGCACCCCCGGGCCCTGGCTGGCCGCCCTGGCGGCTTTTCTGGTCTTTCTGCCCCACCTTATCTGGCTGGCCCATTATGACTTTCTGCCCCTGCGCTATTCCCAGGGCAAAACCGCGGGGGCCGCGCCTTTAAGTGGCCTGAGCCTGGAGCCTCTCCGGCTCTTTCTGGCCCAAATAGGCAACGCCGCCGCCACCCTGGCCCTGTGGGCCTGGCTCTATGCCAAGACGCCCCGGGCCGACCGCGGCCCCAAACGAAGGCCGGAGGCCTTTCTCTTCTGCGCCGGGGTCCTCCCCTTAGGGCTCCTCCTGGCCGCGACCGCCCTCCTGGGCCTTCAGGCTTCCACCAAGTGGGCCTACGCCTTCCTCGGCTACGCCCCGCTGTTGTTATTCTTCTGCCTGCCGGCTTCTCCCCCCCAGGCCTTGAGGCGTAAGGCCCTGGTCCTGACCTACGTGGTCCTGGCGGCCTTCGGGACCGGGGTGGCCATCAAAAACCTGGGCGTCACCGCGGCCACGACCACAGTTGACGGCCGAGGCCTAGCCAGGGCCCTGAAAGAGGCCTGGAGCGAGACCACGCCCCTCCGCTACGTGGGCGGCAATATCCACCTGGTTTCGCGCCTCTCCACCTATCTGCCGGAAAGGCCGCGCCCAATCTGGGACCTGGACCCCCGGGCCACGGTGTGGGAAGATGAAAAAGCCGTCCGGGCCGCCGGAGTCCTGGCCCTGGCCCTTTCAGAAGAGGAATACCAGGCTTTCCAGGCCCGCTGGCCGGGCCTGCCCGCCCCCCGGCGCCTTAACTGGCCCTTCCGAGCCCCGTTAAGCCGGAAAGAGGCCACCCTGACCATCTTCCAGGGCGTAGCCCTGGACCCATATCCGACGGACTACGAGGCGCACCGCCTTGGTCGGCCGAGACCGGAAGCTGGTTCACGTTGAAGGAGAAATAAAAATATGCGCGACAGCCTGAGCCTGGTCATCTCGGCCTATAACGAAGAAGGCAATATCAACGAACTCCACCGCCGGCTAAAGGCGGCCCTGGCGGGCCTCCCCCTGCGAAAGGTGGAATACCTCTTTGTGGACGACGGCTCCACGGACCGGACCCTTTCGAACTGCCTGGCCCTCCAGGCCGCGGACCCCGAAGTCAAGATAGTCCGCCTGTGGCGCAATTTCGGCCACGAGACGGCCATGGCCGCCGGGCTGGACCACGCCTCGGGCGAGGCCGTGGTCTTTCTGGACGCCGACCTCCAGCACCCGCCGGAACTGGTGCGGAACATGGTGGAACTGTGGCAGGGGGGCCAGGACCTGGTGCTGACCCGCCGCCTGGACCACGCCGGGGTCTCGGCCTGGCGCCGCCTGGGCTCCCGCTTTTTCTACCGCCTTATGAATTTTCTTTCGGAAACGCCTCTGCCCGCGGGCGANCCGGACTTCCGGCTCCTGGGGGCCAAATATGTCAAATTTTTAANATCCTTCAATGAACGGGACTATCTTTTCCGGGGCTTTCTGGCCTGGGGCGTGCCTTTGGACCAGGCCGCCACCCTGGAGTTTTCCGCCCCCCCCCCGCCTGGCCGGGACCTCCAAATACAGCTTTCTGAAAAGTATGAACCTGGCTCTGAACAGCATTCTGCAGTTTTCCGTCAAGCCCCTCTTCCTCTCCCTCTGGCTGGCCGGGCTGACCTCTCTCTTCGCCGTGGGCCTGGGGCTCCAAGTGGTTGCTGAAAGATATATCCTGAACAACCCCACCCCCGGCTTCGCCACCATCGTCATGGTCACCCTCATCATGGGGGCCAGCAATCTCATTGTCCTGGCCATCATCGGGGCCTATATCGCCAAGATCCACCTGGAAACCAAGAAGCGGCCCCCCTACCTGGCCGACTTTCTCACCACGGGCGAAACCCCGGAGAGCCGGGCCGAGCCGGGCGGGCGGCCGTGAACGCGCCGGAGGAGACCCTGCCGCCCCGCCCCATCGTCCACGCTGACGATTTCGGGGTCAGCCCCGGGGTGAACCGGGCCATCATCACCGCCTATCAAAAAGGCCGGCTCGATTCAGCCAGCCTGGTCATCAACGCGGCCTGGACCGAGGAAGCCCTGGATCTGGCCCGCGCCCACCCGGGCCTGAAAGTGGGCCTCCACCTGAATTTGACGGCCCAGATGGGCCAGAAGCCGGTGGCCCCTCCTGACCAGGTGCCCCTGTTGATCGACGCGGCCGGCTGCCTGAAGCGCGGCTTCACCAGCCTCCTGGCCCTGGCCCTCCTCCGCCCCGGAGACCTGCGGCCCCAGGTCGAGGCGGAAATGCGGGCTCAGATTGAGCTGGCCCTGGCCCGGGGCCTTAGGCCGGCCCACTTGGACTCCCACCGGCACGTCCACATGATCCCCCTCTTGTTCGAGACGGCTTTGAAACTGGGGCGGGACTACGGCCTGGAGCGCCTGAGAAGCGTCAACGAGAACTGGCGGGCGACCAGAGCCGGGGCCGGCCTGGCTTGGTTCAATGGCGGGCTGGTCAAATATATGGTGCTGAAAACCTGCGGCCGCTTCCATTCCGAAGAGAGCGAGACCTATTTCTACAGCCTCATCCACAGCACCCGCCTCTTCGGCCGGAACATCCGCCGGGTGCTGGTTCCGGCCCGCTACTCGGCCGTGGAACTCTGCTTCCACCCCGGCCTGATCGAGGAAGACCGGAAAATCAACGAGCCTGGCCTGGCCGCCTATCTGCTCTTCTCGCCCGACCGCCAAAAGGAATTCGAGGCTATCCTGGACTTCACCCCAGGGGCCATCGGCATCTGGACCCCATGATCCGGCGGGCCTTAAGGAGGAAAATTTCCATGCTAAGAAAAACCCTCGGCTTTTATGTCCTATTGCTTTCAGTGGGCCTCCCCTGGGCGGCCCTGGCCGCGGATCCCGCGGAGAGCCATCGGCCTGACGCTTTTGTGGAGGTGACCGCTCTGGTGCCTGACGCCTTGCTGGACATTCGCTATTACAGCGCCTTCAATTTTGTGGGCAGCCGGATAGACGGGTACAGCGCCCCCATCGCCATGCTGGCCCGCCCGGCGGCGGAGGCCCTGGCCCGGGCCGCCTCCGCGGCGCGCGAACGCGGTTATGTTTTAAGAGTTTTTGACGCCTACCGCCCCCAGGCGGCCGTCGATCATTTCGTGCGCTGGGCCGAAGACCTTTCGGACCAGGCCCTTAAGAACGTCTTTTATCCGGAAGTGGATAAATCCCTTCTGTTTGCCCAGGGCTATATCGCCTCCAAATCCGGGCATTCGCGGGGAGCCACGGTTGATCTCACCCTGGTCGCGCGTTTAAGCGGCAGAGAACTTGATATGGGCTCGCCCTTCGACTTTTTCGGCCCCATTTCACACCACGGCGCGAAAGGACTTACCCGCGAGCAGGCCGCGAACCGGGAGATCCTCAAATCCCTCATGGAAGCGGCCGGATTCCGCCCCTACGCCGAGGAATGGTGGCATTATACCCTGGCCGACGAGCCGTACCCGGACACATATTTCAATTTCCCGAACCAGTAGCAGGAATACCCATAAAGCCCCTTTCCAGGTCCTCATCCGTGGGTATATAATCATCCATCAAGCCTTCGTTGTATTGCGTGTAGGCGCCCAGGTCGAAATAACCCGTACCGGTCAGCCCGAATAAAATGACCTTCGATTCGCCGCGCTCCTTGCATTTGAGCGCCTCATCTATGGCCACGCGGATCGCGTGGGCGGATTCGGGCGCGGGCAATAAGCCCTCGACCTTGGCAAAAATTTTGGCCGCCTCGAACACGCTGATCTGTCCCACCGCCCTGGCCTCGTCAAGGTATCCGTCGTGGAACAGTTGGGAAAGTATGGGGCTCATCCCGTGATAACGAAGGCCGCCCGCATGATTGGCCGAAGGNATGAAGGTTGCGCCGAGGGTNTACATTTTAGCCANGGGCGTCACTTTACCCGTGTCGCAAAAATCATAGGCGAATTTCCCGCGGGTCAGGGAGGGGCAGGAGGCCGGTTCCACGGCGATGAAGTAAGGGGAACGCTTTCCGGCCAGCCGGTCAGCCATGAACGGCGCCATCAGGCCGCCGAGGTTGGAGCCGCCCCCCGCACAGCCGATCACCATATCAGGGTATTGGTCATGCTTTTCCAGGGCGGTTTTGGCCTCCAGGCCGACGATGGACTGGTGGATGAGCACTTGATTGAGCACGCTGCCGAGCACATACCTGTAACCGTCCGTAGTGACCGCTTTTTCCACCGCTTCCGAAATGGCGCAGCCCAGGCTGCCGCCGGTGTCCGGGTCTTCGCTCAGGATCTTCCTCCCGATTTCAGTGGTCTCCGATGGTGAAGGCGTGACCTCGGCGCCGTAGGTTTCCATTACCGCTTTGCGGTAGGGTTTTTGCCGGGCCGACACCTTTACCATATACACTTTGCAGTCAAGATCGAAATAACCGCAGGCCATGGACAGCGCTGTGCCCCATTGCCCCGCTCCGGTTTCCGTGGTGACGCCTTTAAGGCCTTGCTCCTTGGCGAAAAAAGCCTGGGCAATCGCGGAATTCAGCTTATGGCTGCCCGAAGTGTTGCCCCCCTCATACTTGTAATAAATCTTCGCGGGCGTATCCAGGGCTTTTTCCAGAAAGTAGGCCCTGACCACAGGCGAAGGACGGTACATCTTGTAAAAGTTACGAACGGCCGCCGGTATTTCAATGAATTCGTCCCTGTCGTTGAGCTCCTGGTCCACGAGCTTATCGCAGAACACCGGGCGGAGCTCATCGGCGGTCATTGGTTGGAGGGTGCCGGGGTTTAAGATCGGCCGGTGCTGGGTTTTCATTTTGGCCCTGACGTTATACCAGGCTTTGGGCATTTCATCTTCCGACAAATAGATTTTATAGGGGATTTTAGTATTCATTTCTCATCCTTTCCTTGAAGGGCCTGACTTTGATAAAGATATCAAGGATATATAATATGAAATGAATTTTTTGTCAAACCGGGGCTTCGACCTTGAAAACTTCCGCCCGCCCGACTATAATTGGTGGATAATTAATTGATATAGGGGGAATCAAGCCCATGAACAGGACTATGACGCGAGGCTCGGTCGTTTGGCTGGGCTTACTTGCGATTTTCGCTCTCGGCTGCGGCGAAGAGGCCAAGTCGCCCGGGGCCTTGAAAGTGAAATTGGCCGAGGTGGCCCTGGCGACCATCAATGAAGAGGCCGCCTTCGATGCCGTTCTGGCGGCCAGTGAAACAATCGAGATCCGGGCCCAGGTCCGGGGCTATCTTATAGAACGGCTTTTCGAGGAAGGCGAACAGATAGAACAGGGCGCCCCCCTCTACAAGCTGGACGACCGCGACCTGAGAGCCGAGTTGGCAACGGCCCGGGCCAACACGGCCAAGGCTGAAACGACCTGGAAAAACGACGAGGCCAACAAGAAGCGCTACCTGGCCCTGGCCGTGACCGGGGCGGTGAGCCTTCAGGAGCGCGACAACGTCGTGACCAAGGCCGAGGCCTCCCAGGCCGCTTACCAGGCCGCCAAGGCCCAGGAAGACCGGGCGGTCGTTGACCTGGAGCACGCGGCCATAAGCGCGCCCATCTCCGGGTTCATCAGCCGTTCCCTGGTCGAGGTGGGGGCCCTGGTGGAATCCGGCAGCACCCTGTTGACCACCATCTACCGGATGGACCCCATCCGGGCCGAATTCTCCTTGACGGACAAGGAATTCATCCGTATTACAAGGATCATCCGGGAAAGGGGCGGGGACGCCGATGACCTGAAGTTCCTCCTCTACCTGGGCGATGAACGCCAGCTTTACCCCCATGAAGGCATCCTGGAAATGGCCGACCCGGTGGTGGATCCCAAAACCAACACCATGGGCGTGCGGGCGGAATTTCCCAACCCCGAACACATGATCCGGCCCGGCCAGTTCGTCAACGTGGTCGCCGTTCTGGGCCAGCGCGAATTGGTGACCGTGCCCGAGGAGGCCGTGGTGGATGTCGGCGGCGGGGAAAAAGCGGTGTTCATAGTGGACGAAAAAAGCACCCTGGTGGCTCTGCCGGTGGATATAGGCCGCCGGGACGGCGACCGGCGGGTCATTCTGGAAGGCTTGTCCGCCGGCCAAAAGGTCGTAGTGGAGGGTTTGGTGACGGCCCAGCCGGGCCTGCCGGTGGAAGTGGTGGCCTCCGGCCCGACCTCGTCCGGCCCGACCTCGTCAGCTCCCTGACTTAGGAATAATCATGTTCAAATTCTTCATCGACCGGCCCATCCTGTCCTCCAGCCTTTCGGCCCTCATCGTGGTCCTGGGCTTCATCAATCTCAAATCCCTGCCCCTAGCCAACTACCCCCGGGTCTCCCCGCCTTCCATAGCCGTCACCGCCTATTACCCTGGGGCGGACGCGGCGACCGTCTCGGAATCGGTCGCCGCCGTTCTGGAACGCCAGATAAACGGCGCCGAAGGGATGATCTACATTTCCTCGAAGTGCTTCAACAACGGTTATTTGAACATGACCGTCACCTTCGACGTGGACCGGAACGACGACCTGGCCCTGGTGGATGTGCAGAAC
>JGI24704J35079_10000771_pt1 | contig 14423 bp, 10 predicted proteins | sample TergutNt197P3_FD_35079 | JGI IMG/M metagenome (IMG submission 35079)
TTCATAGCAACGCTATTTACGAATACCGAGACTCGCGATAATCTTCCGGTAACGTTCGACGTCTTTTTCCTTCAGGTAATCCAGCAGGCGACGACGACGCCCGACCATCCGCAAAAGTCCCCTGCGGGAGTGGTGATCTTTTGCGTGAACCTTGAAGTGGTCCGTCAGGTACGAAATTTTTTCGCTAAGAATGGCGATTTGAACTTCCGGCGAACCCGTATCCGTTTCATGGGTTCTATACGTTCCGATAAGTTCCGTTTTTCTTTCTACTGTCAGTGACAAGCTGCCCTCCGCACATGTCGTTAAGATTAAAAGTAATTAGATTACCACACCGCCGGGAACCAGGCTACTAATTTTTGATCGCTGATTTTGGATTGTGGATTGAAGAACCAATCTTCGCATACAATCAATCCGCAATCAGCAATCCAAAATCCACAATTCTAGTAGCTCTTCGCCGGTACGGGCGTAATGAAGCGCCCGCTCTTTGCCCGTATTTCACCTATGCCATGAATCGGACGAGTTGACGAAACCCTGACGTTTCCCGTATCCAGTCTCATTCCAAACAGGCCGGAAATCGTGCCGTATGTATTCGCGCCAGACGCCAGCGTAACCATCTTGGAAGCCCTGACAACGCCGGTTACATCGTAAAGTCGAAGCGTCAGTGAAGCCGCGGCCACTCCGGTATTCAGAAATGAAAGCTCCGTCTCAAAATCGTTGTTTTCCGACACAAGCGGGAAAATAAACCGATCCATTGGATTGCCTGAAAGTTCGAAGCTTCCGAGCTTTTTTTGTTCCGGATCGGTAAATGTCACACTGCCGACTATTTGATCCAGCGTACTCGATACTTTGATCCAACCATGTCTGTTATTGAGCCCGGAATTCCCGAAAACATCGGCCAGAGTCCCGTTTATCTGCGCGTTGCCTGCCACGCTATGTGTCTTTGACGCGATCGGCGTGCCGCTGTCCGAAAACAGTTCAAGCGTAATTTCCGCGTTGTCTTCATTGCCGTTAATGACGTTAAGGCGCGTCGTTCTCTCATTGTTAATAGTAAAACGAGGCGAATAGACAGCCGTAACGCCTTCATATTTCGCCATATTGATGGCGTCGAAAGATCCCGGCGCGCCGCCTTTTTCAAGGTTGTAACTTTCTGAAGCAAAAAGCCCCGTATCTGACGTGAAACGCAGGTATCCGGTGGAAATCGCTTCATCGATTAAAATAGCGGTATGTCCCTGGCGGGCCCGGTTCATGGTGGAAGCCCTGGAAAACATGCGCGTGCCAGGCGTGTAGATATCCGCCGTATTAAGCGTGCCCAATTCCATGTCTTCGCCTGTGCCGATGGTTCCAAAACCGCCGCTGATAATGACCCGGTCGTTAATGCCGTCACGGTCGTCCATAAAATTTACCGCCGTATGGTAACTTCGCGGCGACGACATGGTATTGCCGGTTTCGTCGAACCGGCCAAAAGTAGGATCAAAAATTTCCGCTGTATCAAGCCCTCCCAGTTCATTTACATCCGTCTCAAGATTGCGTCCGCCCGTGATCAGGACAGTTCCGTCGGAAAGGAGCGTGGCGGTATGGTTGCTACGCGCCTCTGTCATATCCGAAGCCGGTTCAAACGTGTTCGTAATAGGATTGAAAACTTCCGCGGATTTCAGATATTCGCCGTTGTAACCGCCGACAAACAGCACCTTGCCGTCGCCAAGCAGTGTCGCGGTATGGAAAGCGCGCGCGGCATTCATGGTTCCTGGCAACAGGGTAAATTTGCCGGTTCTTGGATCATAAATTTCCGCCGTTCTCGCTGTTCCCGTGCCATCCAGACCGCCTGCGATCAGCACCCGTCCGTCAACCAGGCGCGTTGCCGTATGCGCGTCGCGCGGAAACACCATATCGCTTCTGTTGCCTTCCGAATCTTTGGCATAACTGAAAGAACCTGTCGAAAAATCAAACAGTTCCACGGAACGCGTCGTCGATTTCGTATCCTGCCCGCCGGCAAGCAATATCATGCCGTTAAGCAGGCGCGTCGCCGTATGCCGGTATCTTTCAACATTCATTGAGCCTGGCGCAAACGTGAAGTAGCTCCCGGACGGTTCATACAACTCGGCGGTTTTCAGAGTATAAAACCCATCACGCCCGCCGGCGACAAGCACTTTTCCGTTGGGAAGAGTCACGGCCGTGTGTCCATGACGTCCGGCCCGCAGTGAAACCGGTGAATAGAACGATGTAGAATTGCCGTCAAATGTTTCCGCGGTCATTTCAGTCTGCGATCCGGAAAATCCTCCGACAAGAAGAACCTGCGACTTGGGTACGGTAGTTGTAGCTCCGGTAGAGGAAGTCAATTCCCTTGACTGGGAACCAAGCGTTTTTTCCTGGGACGCCAGCTTTGTCCCATCTGCGCCATAGTGGGTTACGGTATAATCCAGCATGGAATGCCACGGATTAACAACGCTTATTTCCGTAATCGTCTCGTTCGACTCGGGAATTTCGGGCAGGATCATATCACGCGGTATATCCTCCACGGCAAAGAACGACAGGCTCTCCATTGAACGGATATACGCGGTTAAAAAACTGCTCTGAATCTGTCCGACCGCCGTGTATCCGACGACCACCGGCAGGTTGCTGTCAATGGTCAGATGTCCGTTGTTTTCGACATCGTTGTCCAGCCTCAGCATTTCGGAAATATCCATCGATTTCTGCTCGTTCGGTTTGAGCGTAAACGAGCTGGGATTGGTAAAGTCATCGTCATCATAATAATAATGAACGCTGCCGCTGTTGGTCCTCGCGGTTACCTGGACCAACGCGTCCTCGCTGTCTGAAACGTTGACGATAGAAATTCCGGTAAAGCGGTCCTGCTGGCTGATATAGCCGCTTTGCCGGTAAATGTAGGAATCTACCAGCAGGTTCAGTTCGTTGGTAGCGAAACTCATAACGGCCAATACGCTGGCGCTGGCATCACGCGACAACTCGACTGCAATCGGCTGATCGGGGCTCAGATTGGGATCGTCTCCAACCAGGTATGTGCCGATAACCGCTCCGTTCCGCCAATCCATCTGCAAAACCTGGTCGCTTGTAGCCGAAGCGAAAAACGCGTATTGGCCGTCAGGAGTCAAAACAACATTTGAAGACCCCATGGTGGTTCCTGGAAAAGCGTGGGTTTTCGCAAGGAGCGTGTCATTGTCGGCGTCTTCATTATAGTCGTCCGATTTACGATAGATGCGCGGATCAATGGTGGGAATCAGCGACACGGAATTTCTTGAAAGCGTCAGCCATGACTCTCCATCCGGCATCAGCATAGTCCACCCCGGCTGGGAACCGATGGCGTATACTCCGCCTCTCTCATCGCCGGCTTCGTCTTCGTATGTAATCCATTCGCCTGTCGCCGGGTCAAACATGAACGCCGCCGAATACCCATCCAACACGTAATCCTGACTGGTTACAATAGCCAGTGTTTCGTTGGCGTTGAGTACCACCTTATTGTGTATGGAAAAAAGCGCCGCGTAGTAACGATCCTGAGGGGCAAATGTATATTTTAAAGTCATCGTTCCGGCGTTGACGCCCTTGACGACATTCGTGCCCGCGTCGACGACCAGCAGAGTTTCGCCGTTACGGGTCACGGTAATCTGTCCTGGTGTGCGGAATCCCGAGAGACGCCGCTCTTCCTTTCCGGTCGCAACGTCAAATTTAATAACCTCGCCCGTTGCCGCGGAGGAAATATAGCCCGTCCGTCCATCCGGAGACAGCGCTATCTTGCTGCCGAAACCAAACCCGGCGTTTGCAAAGCTGTATGTCCCGTGCAGTGAACGGGCCGCCGTATTAATAATAAAAATCCTGTTATCCAGAACGGAAACGACGGCAAGGTACTGCTCGCCAAGGATCGGAGTTATATGAACGGGCTTGCCTCCTGTATCAATCCGTCTTAAATTCCCGCCGCCCTCTTCATGCGTATCGAACACGAGGATCGCTCCGGAACCTGTGTATGCGACAAATCCGGTTTTTGAATCCGGCGTGAGATAAATGTTGCCGGCGATATTGTCTTCAAGAACCTGATAGTTCACATCAAAAACAAGCTTGTGCCTTTTCAATCCGGCGACAAACAGGACTTTGCCGTCATTAAGAACTATCGCGGCATGCAGTGTCCGCGCCTCGGACATTGAATCGGAGACACGCTGGAATGTTCCGGACGCGGGGTTGTAGATCTCGACGCTGCTCAAAATCTCTCCGGAAGCGGATTCCCCGCCGGCTATAACCACCCGGCCGTCAGGCAGAATCGTCGCGGTATGGTTGACCCGTGCCGTAGTCATATTTCCGGACGGCGTAAAGACGCCCGCCGCCGGGTCGTAAATTTCAGCGGAGGCCAATACTCCGGATGCGTTAATTCCGCCGACGATCAGAATCCGCCCGCCGCCCAGATCGGTAGCCGTATGATCCTTGCGAGCGACGGACATATCTCCGGTTTTGACGAACATTCCGTCGGAGTCGTCATAAATTTCCGCGGAAGCAAGATAATTGTCGCAGACCGCTTCGCTGATATTGGAATTATTGCATCCGCCGGCTATTAAAACCCTGTCGTCTGAAATACGCGCGGCGCTGTGGCCGACACGTGTCTGCGTCATCGCCCCTACTGTAAACATGAACATCCTGGCCACGGAATCGTAAACTTCAGCGGCATCCAGAAACATTCCGTTGAATCCGCCCGCGATCAGCACAGTNCCGTTGCCAAGCATGGTAGCGGTCGCGTACTGCCGCGGCGTCGTCATCACCCCGGAAACCGAAATAAATTTTTCCGACACNGGGTCGTACTGCTCCACCGTCTGNAAATAGTTGCCGTTATAACCTCCGAAAATAAGCGGCAAGCCGCCGGGCGCAAGCGCGGTCGACATNCCGCTGCGAGTCGCCAACGTATCGCCGGTTTCCGTAACGGACCCGGTTTCGGGATCATATATTTCCGCGCTGCGCAGGTAGCGGTTATTCGAGCCGCCCACGATCAGCGCTCTCTTGCCGGAGTCCAACTGAAAAATGACAGGACGCTCGCGCCCGATATTCAGCCTGTTGCCAACTCTCGTTATCCTTTCAGTCTGCGGATCATAGACATCAATCGTGTCGCTGAAAGCGTCAGCATTGGGATCAACGGTAGTGAATATCCTCTTTTGCGCGGACGCATTGACCGTGCTCAGTAAAACAGCGGAAATAATTAAAACCAGTACCGACCGGAAACGCATATGCCGTTCTCCAAATCATTAAGAGGTAATCGCGGAACATACCGGCTTTGCCGGGATGTTCTGCGATTACCTTATTATCTAAATAGTTCACAAGGCAACAAATAATTATATACGACGCAAAGCCTTTTTTTAATCCTCATTTGCCATGTCAGGGATAACGCGCATCCATGTACGCGGCTCTTCGCGCAACAGACTGCCGACATCAACGCCAAACAGCGCGGCCTTAGCCAGGTCTTCAGCAGCCCGCGCTTCATTCCCCGATTCTTCCATCAGGAATGACGACAGGAAATACAGCATCCCGTTGCCGGGATAAGCGGCGAGAGCCTCTTCGACGTATTCCTTCGCCGCAGGAGCGTTGCCCGTAAGATAGCGTACAATAGTAAGATTTATGTCAATGGCGGGATCATCGCGCATCTCGGTGCGGGCTTCCAAAAGCGTACGCATGGCGAGCATGTTATCTCCACCGCGAGCCTGCGCAATCGCCAGGTTATTCAGCACCGAGCCGTGCCTGATCAGGGAAAGGATACGCGTATAGTCCTCAATCGCCCGCGCGGTTTCGCCCAGTTGCAGACGGCATGTTCCAATCATGAATTCGCTTTGAAGCCGCTCGTTTGTAAGCTTGCGTCCGTATTCGATGTTCGGCAGGGCACGCGCGCAATCCTTTTTCCGGTAGTAGATCCGTCCCATCTGAAAGCGCGCCTCCGCAAAATCCGCATATTCGCCTACGGCTTTTTCCAGCAGTTGAATCTGCCTGCTCTCCTCGAACACATCGAGGCTCTCAATATAACTGGCGTAGGCCGGGTTGGGAACACGGCGTATGCGTTCGCGGAATTGTTCCCTGGAAAGGGCGGAAGTTTTAGCGATATCGGAATAAATCATCCAGGCAAGTTCATTTTCCATTTCCGGTAAAGTTGAAAGCGTACCCGAAACAGTGAAGTCGCCTCCCTGCTTCATGGTTTTCATGTTAAGCAGACGAACCAAAAGCTTCAGATCATCCCCGTTTTCAGTGTAGTTTCCCATAACAACGAAATCCGCCGCCGCCTGCTGTGCCACGTAAATCATACTCCCCCGGCTAAGCGGCACGCCGGATGGAAGACCGTTTTCCATAAGCAGATCTTCCGTTTCTCCACGGGAAAAAGGGCATATTTCCGCATCCGCAAGCTGCCCGGACAGGGACATGGCAATTCCATCGCCAATCCAGGATGCAACGCTGTCGGCAGATCCGTTCAGTGGAAAAACAAGCAGCTTCAATGGTTCGTTCGGCTCGTTCGCGATCGCGGGAGACAACGCCAGACAGAAAAACATAAACATCCGGGTTGAAAACTTTCGCAAAACGCCTCCCATTAAAGAAGTAATTATATACATATCACGGCGATACTTTTATGTTTATGTTATCGTTAATAGTCAATTGTTTGAACCTGAAATGCCCCGCCGGCGTCAATTATCGGAGAAACCGGCGTGCAGACCGGTATGTCAAACAAAAAATGAACGCGTGAGGTTCTTGCAAAACCTCCGGCTTTGCCGGGAATGCAGGCATTCTGCCTGCACTTTTCAAGGATTTGCGGACAAGGTGTCCGCGCTCCCAGGGGTTTTGCAAGAACCTCGCGTGAGTCTGAAATTCAGACTTCACCGGAACACCAGAGGCGTCGTAAACATGAAACGGATAAAAAGCATTTTAAATGTAAGCGTCATTATGGCTGTCGCCTGTATATGGATGCATGTATTTTGCGGTCCGGTTCAGGCGTTGGAGGCGGGAAGCTACCGGCTGCTTTCGGTTTCAGAGACGGAAAAACTTGTTCTCGTCTCGCGCATTCCCGACCAGAAGAAATTTTTGCTGGATGCCGCCGATGTAAAAATCACCATAAACGACAATCCCGCGGAATTTAAAGATCTTATTTTGTTTACCATCGTACAGGTGCAGATGGACACGGGCAGGAAGAAAAGAAAAGGCGTCAATCTGGACGGAAACGCCCGCGTGATAAACATTTCCGATCCTGCGCAGTTGCAAGCCGAAGGAGATAAATAATCAGTGAAGAGGATATTTTTATTTATTGTCACCAATCTGGCAGTCATGGTTGTGCTGTCGGTAATCTGCTCAATATTCGGAATCAATCAATATCTGACCGATAGCGGGTTGAATCTTGGAATGCTTCTGGCGATGTCCGCCGTATTTGGCTTCGGCGGAGCGTTGATCTCGCTGATGATGTCCAAATTCATGGCAAAACACGCGGTAAAGGCCAGGGTCATTAATCCGCAGTCGCCCGGCAACGAAACCGAAGCCTGGCTCATAAGCACGGTTGACCGGCTGTCGCGTCTGGCTGGAATAGCCATGCCTGAAGTCGCCATATATGAAGGCGCGCCCAACGCCTTTGCAACCGGCGCGAGGCGCAACGCGGCTCTTGTCGCCGTATCCACCGGCCTGATGAAGGGCATGAACCGCGACGAGGTCGAGGCTGTGCTCGGGCATGAAGTAGCGCATGTGGCCAATGGCGACATGGTGACGCTGACGCTGATTCAGGGCGTGCTGAATACCTTCGTGTTTTTCCTGTCGCGGGTAATCGGATTTTTGGTTGACAGCGCCATGTCCGGCGACAATAAACGTCGCGGCCGCGGAGCGGGCTACATGATTACCGTGATGGTTTGCCAGATTGCGCTTGGCATACTCGCCAGCATGATTGTCGCCTGGCATTCCCGTCGGCGCGAATACCGCGCCGACGCCGGCAGCGCGGAGTATCTCGGATCGCCGAGGAAAATGTCTGCGGCTCTGCGCCGTCTTGGCGGCATGACCAGCCTGCCGCTGCCTGACAGCATGCAGGCTATGGGTATTTCGGGCGGAAAGCTGTCAGCGCTCTTTGCCACGCATCCGCCCATTGAAAAACGCATCGCGGCATTGGAAGGAAGGCAGTAAAACATTTTTGATTTTCGATTTTTGATTGCGCCAATTGATTAAGGAAGTACCATGTTTGAATCCGCGGAACTCGGACACGCGATTGACAAGAAAACTTTTCATGATGAAGTGCGGAAGCTGCGGGAAGCCTTGCTTGAAGCGCAGTTCGAGCTGCGCGAGAAGGGAAACTTTCAGGTGCTCGTACTCATCAGCGGTCTGGATGGCGCGGGTAAAGGCGAGACTCTCAACACTGTCTACAGTTGGATGGATCCGCGTTTTCTCTCCGCCTGCGCTTTTGCCGCACCCACGGACGAAGAATCCTCTTATCCGTTCATGTGGCGCTTCTGGCGCGACCTGCCGCCGAAAGGGCGGATCGGCATATTTTCCGGATCCTGGTATTCCACGCCCATCCACAGGCGCGTTGTCGGAGAAATCAACCCAACGTTTTTCGATCAGCGCATCGACCAGATCAACCGCTTCGAGGCGATGCTGGCAAATGAAGGCGCGCTGATTCTGAAATTCTGGTTTCATCTTACGAAAGAAGGACAGAAAAAACGCTTCAAGGCGCTGGAAAAAGATCCGCGCACGGCATGGCGCGTGACGAAAGAAAGCTGGAACAGCCTGAAAACTTACGACAAGCTCCAGGAAGTGGCTTCTCACATACTGCGATTGACCAATACCCCCTGGGCGCCATGGATCGCGGTTGAGAGCGCGAACGACCGCTACCGCTCGCTCACGGTCGGCAAGCTGATACTGGACGCGCTGCAACAACGGCTCTCGGACGTTAAAAAGCGCGAGTATCCGGTCGCTCCTCCGATTTTCCCCCGGACGGATTCGCTTGACGTGCTAACGTCGCTCGACCTGAACCGGAGTCTTGAACGCAAAGCTTATGAACTGCGCCTTGCCGAGGCGCAGGGACGGCTTTCCGAACTTGTCCGTTTGCCGGAATTCAGGAAACACTCGCTGATTCTTGTCTTTGAAGGATCTGACGCCGCCGGAAAGGGAGGAAGCATACGGCGGCTGGCAGCCGCGCTTGACGCGCGCCAGTATCAGATATCGCCCATCGCCGCGCCAAGCCAGGAAGAACTGGCGCAGCCTTATCTGTGGCGCTTCTGGCGGCGTGTGCCTAAAAAAGGGCGCATTACGATTTTCGACCGTTCCTGGTACGGGCGCGTGCTTGTGGAGCGTGTCGAGGGGTTTTGCGCGGAAGCCGACTGGCTGCGCGCTTATGAAGAAATCAATGATTTTGAATATGAACTCATGTCGGACGGCGCGATCATCCTCAAGTTCTGGCTGCAAATTTCCGAAGACGAACAGTTGAGGCGCTTCAAGGAACGCGAGACGACGGTGTTCAAGCGTTACAAGATCACGGCGGAGGACTGGCGCAACCGTGAAAAATGGGACGATTACCATATTGCCGTTTGCGATATGGTGGAGAGAACCAGCACCGGATCAATTCCATGGACGCTGGTGGAAGCCGACAATAAACTGTTCGCGCGTGTAAAAGTGCTTGAAGCCGTGTGCGACAGGCTGGAAGAGGCGCTAAAGGCCGGTAAAAAAGACGGGGCTCATAAGGCGCACGGGAAAAAGAATTGAAAAACGAGGTTCTTGCAAAACCCCTGAGAGCGCGGACATCTTGTCCGCAAATCCTTGAAAAACGCGGGCTGAAAGCCCGTTTCCCGGAAAAGCCGGAAGGTTTTGCGAGAACCTCAAACGTTTCTTAAAAAATGCCGCATGTCAGTCTTTTTCTTTTTTAAGGAAATCATTATTTATAACCTTAAAAGACATCTTATGGTTAATAGCATGGTTGTGTTCCGCTTCCTGGGTGCGTACCACTATGCCTTCCTTGTCAAGACCGCTTGAGTATTTGCCGCGCGCCTTTTCCAGCAGTTCCGCAAGGGTAAAATTAAAACAATCGCCGGTTTCCTCGACCGGGGCCATTTCCAGTTCCAAACGCTCGCAATAACGCCGCAATTCAGCCAAACCTGCTTTCCGGCCCCCGCCGCCATCACGCAATATGACAACGTCAAACACATACAGGTTCGGCTCCGGCAGTTTCATCCTGTTCTTCTGAATTCCCATGCCGCAAAATTCGCCCTGAACGGCTATATTCTCGCCGAGTTCCAGAAGCCTGTCTTTTAAACCGCGCTTATAAACCCATGCCCACATCGCGCTCGCGGCGGCGTCTTCCTTGTATTCGGAATTGCGGCCGCATACGCCGACCTTGCCGTCCTTGCAATAAATCGTACACGACGTGCCGTCCATCTTTGTTGTTATGTAATATTGACGGCCCTTAAAAGCTTCGATAAATTCCGGCATTGATTGCAGGCGCGTCTCATCAGTCGTTGGTATGCCAAAAGGTTTGCCGCCGATATCCACGCCTAAATTGCTCACGGATTCCGGTTGTTCCCATTTCCTGACGCCTAATAAATCCGTGACGTCGCCACCCGGCTTTGGGGTTATTTCAGGGAACCGGGATAAAGGCAGAGCCAGGCCTTGCGACAACTCTCCCCGCATTGTCATCGTCTTTATCCTGAAACCTTCGCCCATAAACTCGTTATTGCGATAACTGCTTCTTTGCAGGAATTCATAACGCGCGTCTATCGGAAGGTAGCTATCCACCTCAAAATAAACGCACAAATCGCCTTTTTGGAATTCGCCTTTTTTGGATACACACTGCCACCCCTTTATAAGAACCAGTTCGATGGCATCGGCGCCTTCAATCGGCCTGATGTCTGAAATTTCCTGGATAGTGGCTAATTTTCTCATTTGTTTATCTCCTCAGGCGACCTCCGCAAACCCCGAACTCTGCGTAACGCTCCCTCGACAAAATGCTCATTTACCTTGGCTGGGCGCGATAAATCGCGCCCCTACATCATAACACCGCTTGCGAACAGAACGATCAAAGCGGTTCCAAGCGCCAAACGGTACCACGCAAACGGAATGAAATTCTTTTTTTGCACAAAACGCAAAAGCCAGACTACCGTGAGAAACGAAGAAACCGTTGCGACTGCGTATGCCACGATAGATTCCGGAGTGAACAGATCTTGCGTATTTCCTGTTTTAACCGCGTCCATCAACTGATAGCCGCCCGCGGCAAACATGGTGGGGATTCCAACAAGAAAAGAAAACTTGACGGCATCCGGGCGCGCCAAACCGACAAGAATCGCTCCCATAATGGCCATTCCTGAACGCGAGGCGCCGGGGAAAACGGCGGCGGAAAGCTGCCCCAGACCGACCGCGACGACAACGGCCCAGGTCAAATTTGAATTCAAAGTTTTTTTTCCGGCGGAATATTCCACCGCGAGAATAAAAAAAGCGCCTGTTATCACGGCAATCGCTACCGGCAAAATGGTTTCCGGCAGTTTAGCCCCGCATTTTTTTGCGATAAACCCGCCCGCGCCCGTGATAAAAAAAGCGGCAAGCAGTTTTAATACGTAATCTCTTGTCCCGGGACTTTTCCAATTTACGAAATAGCCGGTTATGTCTTTCCAAAAAACAATTATCGCGGCGGCTATCGAACCGACCTGTATCAGAACGTTAAACGCGTCGCTGTATTGAACGCCCAATAATTTTTCGGCGATCAGCATATGCCCCGTGGAAGAAATCGGGAGAAATTCGGTCAACCCCTGAATCAAGCCTATTATTATTGCTTCTATCATATTTAATAACTCAACCCGTAACCGAAGGGAAATAGCGGTTGATTGGTTTTTCAAAACTATTTGGTTCAATATTGCGTACACGCAAAACGTTGTAATTTTACGAAATATCCGGTATAAAATCAACTTTCGTATGGCCGTGAGGGGGGCGGCATAAAAATTCCAGCCATGGAAAATCATTTCGTTTGCAGGTATAAATGCCATTAACGAGGTAAAGACCGACCGGTACAAAAAAAACTATGAAGATACTTGTAACAGGTACAGCAGGTTTTATTGGCTACCATTTAGTAAAACGGCTGATTGCCGGCGGAAACGAAACGGTAGGCGTGGATAACATCAACGACTACTATGATGTCCGGTTGAAATATGACCGGCTGAAAGAAACCGGCATCAATCAAAGCGAAATAGCTTACGGAAAAATGCTGCAAAGCGCCGTTTATACAAATTACCGGTTTGTCAAACTGAATCTCGAAGATCGCGCAGAGCTTGAAGCCTTGTTCGACGGTGAACGCTTTGATTTAGTTTACAACCTGGCTGCGCAGGCCGGCGTCAGGTATTCCATCGAAAATCCGCACACCTACATAGATAGTAATATTGCGGGATTTATGAACATACTGGAGTGTTGCCGGCACAATGTCGTAAAACATTTGATCTATGCAAGTTCGAGCAGCGTGTATGGCAATAGCGATGCCATACCGTTTTCTGAAGATGACCGGGTAGATTATCCGATTAGTTTGTACGCGGCTTCCAAAAAGGCAAACGAATTAATGGCGCACACATACAGTCATTTATATCGCTTGCCCACCACCGGTTTGCGTTTTTTTACCGTTTACGGCCCTTATGGCCGGCCGGATATGGCCTTGTTTTTATTCGCAAAGGCAATAAGCGAAGGAAAACCGGTTAAAGTATTTAATAATGGGGATTTGAGCCGCGATTTCACCTATGTTGACGATATAGTTGAAGGGCTTGTACGCGTAAGCGGTTATATCCCCGGCGAAAATAATCCGCAGCCTTATTATCAATTATTCAATATAGGGCATTCGCAACCGGTTCGGTTAATGGATTTTATTCGTACAATAGAAACAGCGTTGGGGAAAAAAGCGATTCTTGAAATGCACCCTATGCAGCAAGGCGATGTAAAAATTACCTATGCCGATACATCCAACCTTGAAAAAGCCGTTGATTATAAACCCGCAACGGATCTGCAAAAAGGAGTGGAGAAATTTACAGAATGGTGGAAGCGTTATTATTCTCACGCTGAAACAGATTAAAATCATGTAGGAAAAGAGGCTGTGTCTGAAGAATAAAGGAACTATAAGTATGGCAGCCATGGGACCGCGGGCGTCCATGACATGGGATCGCGAGCGTCCTTGACATGGGATCGCGGGCGTCCTCGCCGGCGTGACATGGGGCAGCGGACGTCCCGTCCGCGCTTTAATAAAATGATCGCGGGCAAAGCCCGCTTCAATTGTACGCGCGCGATTTATCGCGCCCCTGCATAGAGGCTACATTGGAAGCGGATATGAAAATCGTTTCCGCTTTTCGTAGCGGACCAGTTCGGTATAGCCGGCGGATGACGCCAGTTTCCGTGCCCGGTCAAAATCGCGGGCAGCGTGGTTTGGATAATGAGAATCCGCGTTGATGAGAATCGGGATATTTCGGCGGCGGGCTTCCTCAAGATAAAAAAGACCGGGATAAGCTTCTTTTACGGGCTTGTACCAGCCGGATGTGTTGATCTCCAAAGCCGCGTCCGCGGCGGCAATGGCGTCGAGCGCCGCGAGCGCGTCCGCCGTCAGATCAACGTCCGGGTAGAACTTAAATTTCTTTGGCAGGTCAAAATGACCTATGAAATCGAAACATCCGCTTTTTGCGGCGGCGGCGATATGTTGCCAGTAGGTTTGCCATATCCGGTTTCTTTCTTCCTGTGAAATTTTTTCCCAGGGATCGGAGTTCAGATCTATGGTGAATTCGTTAATAAAATGCACGGACCCTATTATGAAATCGAAGGGGTACGGCTTTAGAAGATTTATCGATTCCTCCAGCGTTTCCGAAAAAAAATCAACTTCCGCGCCCAGCCGTATCGTCAAATCATCCGTGTTTTGCGCGACGAGCAGAACATCTTCCACATACGCGTCCAGATTTTCGGGATGTATCGACCAGTCAGGAGACTGTCCATCCGGGGTAAGTGCGAGATGATCCGAAATACCGAGTTCCGTAACACCGGCGCTGCGCGCGCCCGCGACTAGTTCAGGCAACGTGGAACGACCGTCGCTCCAGGTTGTGTGGTTATGATAGCTGATCAGCATTTCCCAGTACGCTCCACGCGAGCGCGCCCGCGCCCAAAACAGCGACATTTCCTTCAGGCAGGCTGGACGGAATGACTTTTACTTTGCCGCGATAGATAGGCAAAACATATTTTTCCAGCGCGCGCCGCGTTGGGGCGAGAATCAATTCGCCCGCCGCGGCCATGCCTCCGGAGACGATGATGGCTTCCGGGCTAAGGTGGGCGACCGAATCTGAAAGCTTGCGGCCGAGCGTTTCACCGCAGGCTTCAAACGCCGCAATCGCGAGCGCGTCTCCGCCGCCGGCCGCTTCGGAAATTTTCGCGGCAGTAAGGTCGTCGTATTTTACGCCGCGCAGTTCGCTCGGAACGTTGGTATT
>JGI24704J35079_10000774_pt1 | contig 14389 bp, 11 predicted proteins | sample TergutNt197P3_FD_35079 | JGI IMG/M metagenome (IMG submission 35079)
AATTATCCGCCGTGGTCTGCGCCACGGACCTTTCCGAAAGCTCCAACAAGGCTCTGCCCCTGGCCGCCAAGATGGCCGCCCGCCACGGCGCCCGCCTCATAGTCGCCCATATAATCGACCTTCCCGCCGTTACTCCCTACGGGGAGTCCATGGTGGATCCCCAGGAGTTGAGGAACCGGGTGGAGCAGTCGGCCCAGGCCCAGGTCATGGATATACTGGCCCGCTGCGAGGCCGGGGAATGGGAACTGCGCATAGCCATCGGTTATCCGGCCAAGGAGATCCTCCAGATAGTGGCCGACAGCCGGGCCGACCTGGTGGTGGCCGCCACCCATACCCGTAGCGGCCTGGAGCGCCTGCTCCTGGGCTCCGTCAGCCGCAAGCTTATGCACACCTTGAGCGTGCCCTTCCTCATCGTGCCCGGAGACATGCCCCTGGAACAGTTGGAGCGCAATATCGACTCGGTGCTCATCGCCTGTGATTTCTCCCCGGATTCGGCCGGCGCGGTGCGCTGGGGCCTGGATTTCGCCCAGGCCTTCGGAGCTAGGCTGACCTTGGCCACGGTCATTGAACCCAGCCAGTTGGCCCAGCTCCTTACGCTCGACCCCCAGAAGGAACACGGCCTGGCCGCCAATCTTCAGGAGGAGCTGCACCGGAAGCTCCGCGAAGTCATGTCCGAGGCTCATCGGGATCAGCCCTTTGAAAGCATCGTCCTGGCCGGTCATCCCCACGACGAGATCAACAAATACGCCATTCTCAACCATATCGACCTCATCGTCATGGGCGTCCGCGGCCGAGGCTTCATTGAGAACATCCTGGTGGGCTCCACCACCGACCGCCTCATCCGCCTGGGCCAGTTTCCGGTCATGGCCGTGCGGACCGATCTGCCGGACCAGGCCTAAAGTCCATGCCGGCCCTGACCTTGATGGTGGTGGGCACAGCCTCTTCGGCTGGCAAGAGCCTTTTGGTGACCGCCCTCTGCCGTATCTTCCGGCGGCGGGGGTGGTCCGTGGCCCCGTTCAAGGCCCAGAACATGTCTCTCAACTCCTTCGTCACCTCCGAGGGCGGCGAGATAGGCCGGGCCCAGGCGGCCCAGGCCGAGGCCGCGGGCCTGCCGCCCTCGGTGCTGATGAATCCCATCCTTTTGAAGCCCACCACTAACCGCAAAAGCCAGGTCATCGTCCGCGGCCGGGTGGAGGCCGACCTGGCCGCGCCCGATTACTATGCCGTAAAGGACCGCTGGCGTCCGGTGGTGCTGGAGTCTTTCCGGGAATTGGCCGGGCGGCACCAGGTGGTCATAATCGAAGGGGCTGGCAGCCCGGCCGAGATCAACCTTATGGAGGGCGATTTCGTCAACCTGGGCCTGGCGGCCGAGATCGGGGCTCCGGCCCTCCTGGTAGGCGACATTGACCGGGGCGGGGTCTTCGCGGCCCTTTACGGTACGGTCCAGCTTTTGCCCTCCCTGGAGCGGGCAACAGTCAAGGGGCTGGTGATAAACAAGTTCCGGGGGGAGCTGGCCATTCTGGAGCCGGGCCTCAAGCGCCTGGAGGAACTGTTGGGCCTCCCGGTCCTGGGGGTCATACCTTATGAAAAATTCGCCCTGGACGAGGAGGACAGCCTGACCGACCGCCTGGAGCGGCGCGGTTTTGACGCGGAAGTCAAACTGGCCGTGATCCGTCTGCCCCGCCTGTCCAATTTCACTGATTTCGCCGTTTTTGACGCCCTGCCCGGAGTGGGTCTGAGTTATGTGGATGAGCCGGCCGGTTTGGCCGGGGCCGATCTCATCATCATCCCTGGTTCCAAGAATACCCTGGAGGACATGGTTTTTCTGGAGAAAAGCGGTCTGGCCGGGGCCGTCCGGCGGGCCGCCGCGTCCGGCACGGTGGTCGCGGGCCTCTGCGCCGGCTTTCAGATGCTGGGCCGGATGATCCACGACCCCCACGGAGTGGAGAGCGGCCTGGGGAGCGTGCCCGGCCTAGGGCTTTTGGAAGTGGAGACGACCTTTGCCCGGGAAAAGCGCACGGTCCAGGCTACTCATCGGCTCCGGCCCGCGGCCGGTCCTTTGGCGGAAACAGGAGGCCTGACCCTGGCCGGTTATGAGATCCACATGGGTGAAACCAGTCTCAGCCCCGGCCAGGCCCCCCTGGCCGACGACCTGGCCGACGGCCGGCCGACAGGGGCGGTTCGGGCTGATGGGCGGGTCTTCGGTAGCTATCTCCACGGATTTTTCGACAACCTGGACTTCACCCGCCGCTTTTTGTCCGGCCTGCGTCAGTTCCGGCCGGGGGGACATTCCGGTGACGAGGCCTCCGGCCCGGCCACCTACCAGGAAATCAAGGAAGGGGAATACGAACGTCTGGCCGACTTGGTCGAGGCCAGCCTGCCCTTTGAAAAGATTTTGGCTGTAATGGAGGCGGGAGTCTGACCCCTCCTTGTCATTGCGAGAAGCGAAGCGGCGAAGCAATCCAGTTCTTATGAGGTCACCAACCGGCATGAACGATTTTTCGACGAACACCTTGATTTGCGGCGCGGGCATCATCGGCTTGACCCTGGCCCGGGAACTGGTCCACCGGGGAGTGGAGGGGATCACCATTATTGAAGGCGAGTCGGAACTTGGCTGCCATGCTTCAGGCCGCAACAGCGGGGTCCTCCATGCCGGGATTTATTATGCCCCCGACAGTTTGAGGGCCAAAACCTGCCTGGCCGGAAGCCGCCTGATGAAGGCTTACTGCCAGGAGAAGGGTTTGCCTTTGCACCCGACAGGAAAAGTCATAGTCGCCAGGGGCGAAAAAGATTTGCCCGGCCTGGAAACGCTTTTTCAGCGGGCCACGGCCAACGGCACCCCCATTCAGAAAATAGACGGCCGACAACTGGCCGAGTTGGAACCTCTGGCCAAAACCACGGCAGATATGGCTCTTTATTCGCCGGAAACAGCGGTGGTCGAGCCTAAATCCATCCTGGAAGCCTTGAAGAATGACCTTTCGGCCTCAGGCCGGGCCACCATTTTGACTAAAACCGCTTTTCTGGGCTTGGACGGCCGCCGCCGGGCGGCCACCAACCGGGGAGGTATAGATTTTAAGACTTTTATCAACACGGCGGGGTTGAACAGCGACCGGGTGGCCCATAGTTTCGGCCTGGGTCTGGCCTACACCATGGTGCCGTTTAAGGGGATCTACCATCAACTCATTTCCCCGCGTTCGGAACTGGTTCGCGGCAACATCTACCCGGTGCCGGACATCCGCAACCCGTTTTTAGGCGTCCATTACACCCGGGGCGCGTCGGGCCGGGTCTATTTGGGGCCGACTTCCATTCCGGCTTTCGGCCGCAAGAATTATGGGCTGTTAAGCGGCGTATCTTTCAAAGAACTTCCGCCTATTCTTAAGGCCATCAGCGCCTTGTTCTTTAAGAATCCGGCTTTCCGGACCCTGGCCTTGGAAGAACCCCGAAAATACCTACCTCACTTCTTTTTTCGCGATGCCAAGGCCCTGGTGAAAGAACTTCACCCCGGGGAAATAAGACGCTGCGACAAGGTGGGTATTCGGCACCAACTCATTGATCTGAAAAAATGGACCTTGGTCATGGACTTTTTATCCGAAGAGGACGCGCGAAGTTTTCATGTGTTGAACGCCGTCTCCCCGGGTTTCACATCGTCAATGGCTCTGGCCGCTTTTCTGGCCGACCGCCTACAAGCTGCCTTTTCTTTATGACCAGCTTTTGGTTGGCAAATTATCTGTAACTTATGGGCTAAGCTGAAAATACCCACGCTCCAAAAGGGAGGTCCAGAATGACTACCATACACAAAACCGTTGAAATTCCCGCTGATCGCCGTCTTCACCTTAGCTTGGAACTTCCCAGCGAACTTCCGCCCGGACCAGCGGAGTTACATATGGAATTCTTACCGTCAAAAACCGAGACTACCCAGACCACCTTGGCAGCTTTTGCCGGTTGCCTTAATGACGACACCAGCTTTGTCGGTGACGCCCTAGAAATTCAAAGGAAAATGCGGGATGAATGGTAAATTTGTTCTTGATACTAATACTATCATCTATCATTTTCAAGGACTGAGGCCTTGGACAAACTTTATTAAAGAATTGCGCCCGTCCAACGTATTTGTCAGCGTAATTACCAGGATGGAACTCTTGGCTTGGGATGACCTGACCACGAAAGGCGAGAGACAAGTCAGGTCATTTTTGGATTCGCTGAATGTTACATCGTTGTCAGATGCGATTGAAACAGAGGCCATATCTTTGAGGCGCAAAGCCAGACTGAAATTGCCGGACGCGATTATCGCCGCTACCGCTGTGGTTTTTGAAGCTACATTGGTAACCAATGACAAAACTATGGCCGACCTGAACTGGCCTAATTTAAAAGTCATCATCCCAACCTGATTTTGCCGGCAAGTACGTTTCAGCCGGATGAGCCGGATTTTTTATCAGAAGAGGACGGCAGGGGTTTTCACGTGTTGAACGCCGTTTCCCCGGGTTTCACGTCATCAATGTCTCTGGCCGCCTTTTTGGCTGACCGCCTGCAGGGCTCTTTTTCTTTATGATCTGCAACAAGTCTATTTTGAGTCTACCGCACATTATCGTCACGAATTGGCGTGAGCCAATTCGTGACGATTGATTTCATTTTCTTATTGATAATATTTGATTTTTTTTGATAGCCCCGTCATGGATTTCCGGGAATCCAGGTTCGAGGCCTTGGGATTTCTGGTTGGCATATTTCTAAAGAACTATGCGGGCCGGACGGCACCAGGTATTTTTTTAACACCCGCTCCGCCAGAAAAGCACTGCCCAAAGCATTTAGGTGATTATCATCAAAATAAAGGGGTAAGCCGGCCGGAGAAAAAGTCAAACATTCCTCTTCCGGGCAAAATGCATCCGTCGGATCTATTATAGTAGCTTTTTCCAGATTATCTAGGATTCGCTTATAATCTCTCAGGCGCTCAACAACTTCATACTTGTAAAGGGGAGGTGGCAACGCGACACGGCGAAAAGGATTGGACATAAGAATGCGCAAATCAGCCTTGACCATAGGAAGTTCCATAACCACAAATACTTCTTTACCGGCTTCCGACAATTTGTCGACAGTCTTATGTAGCGACTCTTCAAATTTCGTCCGAGATACCACAAGCGATTCAGGGAACTTTCGACCACTGCTTGCATATAGCCCGGTATAGTAACTACTACCGAGGGTGATGATAAAAATTTTCCGTATATCACTTTTGGTGATCAATAGGTCAATTATGGTATTTATCTGCTTGTCATTATATACTTGATGGTTATCCGCCACGCCCAGAAAAGGCAGTAATCCTCCCGTCCCCAGTAAAACAGTATTGTAGCCTAAAGTCGAATTAAGTTCCGCCAGACCAGAATAGGCCACATAGGCATGGCTGTCACCGATGACCGCCACCGTATAATCAGACCCTGCATCCTTGAATATACAGTAACCTGGCACGTCCTTGGCATAGGCCAAACATTCTTCACTCCGTGCACCAGGCGCATAGTCTGGAAGTTTCAAAAGTTCGGCCACCCGCTCATAATGATGAATATGGGGACGCTCAGGAAGACCGTGGCCAATTTTGACATACAGGCCCAAACCAGCCATGATTACCATTGAGGCTGCCAACAGGCCGGTTTTGAGCCCTCTGGCCTGCGGTCCGAAACGCAGGGGCAGTTCCACCAGTTTATACGTCAAGGCGGCCAGAACCAGCGAGACGGCTAGGGCGATGATCCTTATCAACCGGTTAGGCATACCACCGTTGATTATATATAGAGAGGAAAGCAAGGGCCAATGCCATAAGTACAACGGGTAGCTTATCAAGCCAATGGCCACCAGCCATTTGGCCGAGAGCAGCCGGCGGTTGAACCAGCCTTGCGGGCCAGCCAGGATGACCAGAGCCGTTCCAAGTGTCGGGATCAGGGCCCAATGACCCGGATAAACCGGCCTCTCTCGAAAAATAAATATGGCTATGCTTATTAAGATTAAGCCGAACGTCGAGATGAAGGTAGAGCAAACACCCCCCTTATGCTTCACCGGTTTTTCAAAACTTATGGTTGCCAGCGCCTGATCAACCTTGTTTCTTAGCTTGGGCTGGAACACCGCGCCGCTCCGCTTGGCCGCAGCCAAGGCCGCCCCGATCATAAGTTCCCCAAAACGGGCCAACGGCGAATAAAAATCAGCCGCCGCTTGGCCTTGTTTATAGAGCACGAAATAATTATAAAAAAAAGAAAGCGCCAAAAGGACGCCGATTACGAAAACGGCTCTCAGTTTAAATTTTCGTGACAGGTAAAGCAGACCGGGAAACAGCAGATAAAATTGTTCTTCTATCCCCAGGCTCCAAAGATGCAGCAAAGGTTTAGTTATGGCGGCGGGGTCGAAATATCCGCTTTCCCGCCAATATAATATATTGGCCATGAAGGCGGCACCGCCTAAGACATGTTTGCCCAAGGCCTCGAATTCAAAACTGAGAAAGACCCACCAACCAAAAGCTAAAACGGCCGCGAGCACCAGAAGCAGAGCCGGAAAAATGCGCCGGACGCGGCGGGCGTAAAAATCCCGGAAACTGAACCTGTCCCGATCCAGGTCGCTGAGTATGATATTGGCTATCAAAAAACCGGAGATGACGAAAAATATATCCACCCCCACGAAGCCGCCCGTTACCCAGCGAGGGAAATAATGAAAACCGATCACCGCCAGAACGGCCACTGCTCGCAGACCGTCTATATCCGGCCGGTAGTGGACGCTGTCAGCCAGACTTCTATCACCGAAGAGAGTAAAATCACGCCATAAGCCAAACCTTGCAAGCCTATCAAACCATTTCTTATAGAACATCAGTGATATTTCCTCAAATTTAAGGTTCATCCGGCTGAAGCATACTTTTTAAAAAAGTGGACATAGATTGCAGTTTGAGATTCATCCGGTCTTATATCTTCAGCAAGAAATGAGGCAAGTGGCTCCCACTCTGTACCACAATATCTTCTCACCAGGCCCCCAAAAGCTTTATTTCTTTGAAAGTTGCCGCCAGATACGGCTGTTCTTTCTAAATGCCAAAAGGAGAAAATAGATTTATTATTAGATAAGTAAGATGTTTATACTTCCTGGTTTTATGTGACAGAGTTGGATCGGCATATGTCCAGTTAGTGTTCCAAGCATATAGCTTTGTTTTGGAAGGCAACTTTGGCAGAATATATCTTCTTACAGCTTCATCTGCACTGAGATCATAGCTTAAACCACCAATGCCATTCTGCTGAATTGTGGTAATTATATCATCGGATAATTTGAAAATGACTTCATTTTGATTAGTGACCAAAGCCTCAATCAGAGCATGCCAATCTAAACAATAACTGATGCTCCAGCCTGCGTCGGATAAAATTTTGGCCGCCTGTGGATTGCTCGTCTCCAGCAAAACCTTGGAACGCAATCTATATTTAACATCTAAGTCATTCAGAAATGATAATACCGCGGTGCTATTTTTTTCTGTGAGGTTTTTCATGTCCATATATAAGAAGTCAAAACCTATAGCCAAGTATTCCAGATATTCTAGAAAGCTCAGATCATCAGCTACTCTCCCTGGATCATGTCCTACATATAGCATCACTTGTCCATCTTGCTCCTTGCATAGGATATCTACTTCAAAATTTCGCAATCCTGATGCGTAGGCTTGTTTAAGCTTAAACAAGCTGTTTGTCCTATGGACCATCAAAGTTGGCTCATGCTCAAGTCTGGAGTTTTGCGCAATGATTATTCCAGGGTCATTTTTTACTTGTTTATTTTGTGCAATAACGGCATCGTTCAACGTCAAGCAATATTTCTCGCTGCTGATATCATATTCCTCCAGATAGCTTTCACTTTTAATGTCGGCCAGACCAAGATAAAAGTCATAGATTAAATCACCTGTAAATATCTTATTGCGGTTAGCGCGAGCTGAAATGACTTTATGCGGATATTTATCTTGATAGGCTGGCGAAAACCATAAAAACATCGGAATACGTGCCATCGTCCAGGTAAATAATGTAAAATTGTGACCGACTCCAGAAAGTACATCTTCTCCGTGATCTCCGAAATAAAGTAGAAAAATTGGTCTGTCAGCCAATTTTACAACTTTACTATGGATTATTTCTAGCAAGTGGTCTGTATATTTGATGCTGGTGACATATTGCTGATAAAGCTTCTTTAGTCTGCCATCATAAAATAGATTGCCCAAAAATTTTGTGTAATCCGGTTTTAACAAAGGAAATTTCTCAGGGTAACGACGGTGATAGGGACTGTGGCTGCCATTAAGGTGGATGATCAATAAACTGTTACTCTCGGAGTTTGTCTGCTCAAGAGCCTGTTCAACGAGAGGAAGTAATGCTTCATCAGGAGGCAAATATGCATATCGTATACTATGTAAATTAGTAATAAACTTTACTTCATCAGCCTGATGAGCAAGAGCGGAAAGAAGGTTGTCCCAAACCCCAAAGGATGATTGATTACTTAGCCAAGTAGTATGGATGCCGGCCTGTTTTGAAATACCAATAATGTTTTCTCCTTTTGGAAAGTTGCTCATGCCAGTCAAAGTACGGCCTTCAGTGAGTGCGGCTATGAGTGCCTGCTCAGTATGTGTGAAGAAAGAATAGGCATTTTCAAAAAAAATCCAGCCTGATTGTCCGCGCCAAGCATCTGCCGATGGCGTGTTTTCTACCGGACCACCATAACAATGCATATGATCACGACTTATCGATTCACCTATTACGATTACATATAATTCACCTTTTTCTTTCTTAACCTCAGCCTTTATTGGTTGATTTCCAGCTATGAAATTGTACTCATAAAATTCTTTGATATCTTTATGAAAATTTTTATAAGAGGTATTAACCATCTTTATAATGTAATGTTGTGATAACAAAGTGAATGCAGCGAAAACAGCTATAAACGAACCAACAGCTAACAGGATATATTTTTCAAGTTTTATGTTGAAACGCGCAATTGTTAGTTTTATGAGTCTTACAGTCAATAGAGTTAGTATTATACTAAATAAAGCTTGGGCGATGCTACGTGGCATTAAAATATATTCAATTGTAAAACTATAAGATTCACTAAAATTGCTTTGCAAAAAAGCTACTACATCAGTATCAGAGAAAGTATATTGGTATTTTTTGTAATATCGATATAAAATAACTGTACAAAAAGATGAAATAACACAAAACGATATTATTATACATCGAAAGACTAAAACTGCTTTAGAGCGGAAAAGATATAGAGCAGCTACAGTACCCATTAGTAGAGAATAACTGAAAAAAGGCAGCCAAAATTCCAGAATTTTCTGTCCACTAATTCGTTGTAATAATAAAGCTATAACGGCTGCATAAGATAGACTCAAACACACGCTTGTCATCAGCATCAGTTTAGACTTATTTATTTCAGAAAACATATTAATTTCCTCTGACCGGCCACCAAAAGTGGTGCCAAGTGGAATGATAGTGCCTAGGCCTATAAACTATGTCAAGCTCCCAAATTATGTACCAGTCTGAATGAGAGTTTTTATGTTATCCCTTTCCGGCTATGAGCCGGGTCAATAATCTCCAAAACCATTTTCTACCCTTTCCAATATAATCAAATCCGGCTTGGTCTCATGAGCATCGAGTATTGCTTCAATATCTTCCCACCAAGCCCAAAAAAGCTTTATTTCTTTGAAAGTTGCCGCCAGATACGGCATTAACGCATCGGAGAATGAATCTCGGAACAGCCAGACAGACTTGTCGGTGGTTGCCCGGGCGTTGAGATACCGGCCATTTTCTTCCCGCCATTCCGGCGGGGTGTGCCAATTAAGGTTAAATTTGTCCCCCGGACTCAAAGGGAAATTGTAGTAACCACCTATTCCAATCAAGTCTCCGGCCATGGTATCCGGAGACTCGGTCAGCGTGAGCGGTGGCAAGGGTGGCAGACCCATATAGATTCGGAACCCCTCGAAAGCTTCATAAGCCCCCAAGGCGTTCCAATGTGTGTCGGTCCGGTAATAGAGCAATCCTTTGTTTTTCAATTGCTTAAGTCGATCAGTCGGGTCATAGACCTGAAGGCCCGCTCGCTGGAGCGAAACCAAGAGCGGAGTTATAAAGCGTTCCGGGGCGGGAATGACGACTGAAGGTAGGTATTCCGGGTAAACGCTGGATTTATTGGGGCCGATGAAGATGGCGAATTCCGCGCCAACGGCGCGGGCCACCTCGGCCATCTTTTTATAACGAATGATTTGCCGCTTCAAATCAACGGATGAAAGAAACACGCCGCCCCGGAGCTTGCTTACACTTTGGCTGTATTTATCACCCAAAAACAACCAGTTATCCAGGCCCGGGTAGCATTTGTCAAGTTCCGTAAATCCCGAAGCTTCACGTAAGTCCGCAGCCAAGGCCAGGAAGATGTTTCGCCCTGGGAAACGATCCGCAAAAAAAGCCTCAACTCCCCTAAAAAACTCCCTGACCGCCCTGACCCTTAATTTGGGAGGCAATACTGGGAATGTAGCCGGCCGCCGGCGTTCATCGGCCAGATAACCGGCCTCTGGCGCGATGAACACGGTCAGCGGCGTGATCAGAATAATCACTGTCAGCAGGATGGATAGAAAAAATTTGCTCATGGCGGCCTAAAAATTGAAATAGATGAAAGGATTCCGCGCCCCCGTTAACAGAAAGGCGATTGAAACAACGGCTAATACCGCCTGCAATCCGTAAAGACCGGCCGGATAGGCGCCGGGCTGGCGGCTGGTGGGCGCTGGTAAATATTTATCCGGCAACAAGCACAAAAACATCCCGGCCGTCAGGGCCATCAAGGAAGCCCAATAGTAGGCGAGCGTGACCGGGGTCAGAGAAAAAGCGAACATGGCCTCAAAGTAGGCGAAGGCGGCAGACAGGCTTTCCGCCCGAAAGAAAACCCAGCCTATCAGGATCACCAGCCAGACATAGGCCCGGGCTAGCCAGGCCGGCACTTTCGTAAGGTGCCCGCCCCAAGGCCGCCATCGTTCAATCAAGAGGAAAAGGCCATGCCATAACCCCCAGACGATGAAAGTCGTGTCTGCTCCGTGCCACAGGCCGCACAGAAAAAAGACCAGCAATAGATTTCGCCCAATGGTTAGCCTCGTTCCCTGACCGCCTCCTAAAGGCAGATAGAGGTAGTCACGTAGCCAGCTTGACAGAGAGATGTGCCAACGCCGCCAAAATTCCCGCAGGCTGGCGCTGGAATACGGGCGGTTGAAGTTTTCTTCAAAGCGGAATCCGGCCATGGCGGCTAAACCGATGGCCATATCGGAGTATCCGGAAAAATCAAAATAAATTTGTATGGCGTAGGCCAGAAGGCCCAGCCAGGCGTCCGGTGACTGCAAATGACCGAACCGTGAAAGGATAAAGGCGGAATCAGCCATCACCGCCACCGAGTTGGCAATGAGAACTTTTTTGTTTAACCCGAGCAGGAACCGATAGAGGCCGAATGAAAACAATCCCCGGTCCGGTCCGCGCCGAGCAAGGTCGTTGCACACCTGGGCATACCGCACGATAGGACCAGCAACCAAGTGCGGGAACATGCAGAAGTAGGTGAGAAAATCAAGCATTGTTTCGGCCGGGATGATTTGCCGTCGATAAATATCGACCAGATAACTGATGGCGTGAAAGGTAAAAAAACTGATGCCCAATGGCAGAGACAGAGTTCCACTCGGCAGATACAGGTTCAAAAGTACGGCCAGCCAGCCGAGATACTTGAAGCCAAGCAACACCGACAGGTTGACCGTGATGAACACGGCCAGCCAGAGACGTGGCCGTCGGCTCTTAGGTAGATATCGACCCGCCCAGTAATTTATAACCCCCAAAGCCAGCAACAGAAATACATTAGCCACCTCACCCCACAGGTAAAAAAGCAGGCTGACGGCCACCAGCCAGATGTTGCGCCAAGCTCCTGCCTTGGCCGGGCGCACCGCGAAGTCCCCGGCCAAAAATAGAGGCAGGATTACGAAAATGAACGCCAGTGAGGCGAAGACCATACTAAATAGACCTCATTTGTCGATTTTTGAGGCTATACCGCCCCTGTCGTTGCTGGTTTGAGGTGATAGGATCAGAGTCCACCGCAAAAACGGCCGTTTTGCTCTGTGTTAAGCTGATTTTTGACTATAAAAATTTTTCAAGACGTTCAATGCGTCTTGGAAATATAAATGCGCGATAACCAAAAGGCTTATTCCGCAGAATGGATATATGAAATAATCTGGCAGCTCGGCCATGTGCGTGAGTAAGCCCACGATTGCCAAAACTGCGGATAAAGCCAGGCGGAGCTGAATACGGATGAGTTTCATCTTCATTAGCACGATTGCAGCCATAACAACCGAAAAAACATAGCCAGAAAATGTCCCGATGGCCGCACCTTTGACTCCCATGAACCGAATCAGCAAAAAGTTCAGGGTAATCGTGAGGGACGCACCAAAGGCTAGGATGATAGAGGAAGGCCAGCTTTTTTTGACCACAAGAAACTGAGTGGAAATGGTCTGAAACAGCATCAAAACCAGAGGACACGCGAAAAGCAAAGGGAATATCGCCCATCCTTGATAGTATTCAATCGGGAAGAAGCTAGCGAAGACTAGCTTAGGTAACGGGATGACCACGCATAGAACGAAGCATGATAAACCGCATAAATAATCTAATACGCGGCTGATTAGCTCCATATGATCCTGGTCCTTCATAGTGGAAAATGCAAAATATTGAAATCCGCCCGAAAATGCAAAATAGATGATCATGCTCACTTTAGCCAGATTTGCGGTGAAAGCATAGACGCCAGTTTGCGAGAGTCCGATCATATTCGTGATCATGATGCGGTCGATGGATGAGAGCACCCAGTAGAATATGAAACTGGGTATGATCGGCACTGCAATTCTCAGCATGTTCACGAGCAGGTTCATTTTGATCTGACACCGCCTGAAATAGGACTTGTTGAGGAAAAGATAGACGGCGCAACTCAAAAAAGCCGTGATCATGGCCGCCAGCGGTAGCGCTAATATATACTGCCCTGAAAGCAGCATCGGGATTGAGATACCGTAGCTGATAAGCGGAGCAAGCGTATTGATGAAGATGTAGAGTTTGCGCTTGTTTTGCATACGGGTAGGAGCGGAGAGGATGATATTCAGCGAGGAGAACATGATTGTGCCTCCCCCGAGCTGGACAAGCCACGCATAGTTATGGTTTTCGAAGAAGAGTTTCGCAAGCCCTCCGCGAAAGAGCATCACCAGGCCGAAGAAGAGTAGGCTGGAGAGTGTTACGATGAAGAGCGATGTGGATGTTACGTCGGTTTGATAGCCGAGATCCTCCTTTTCGAAAAACAGTCTATACATAACATCGTATATGCCCATCACGGCGATGTTGGTGCCAAAGACAACGAAAACCGTCAATGTGTCGTTAATACCCATATAAGAGGAGTCTGGGAAGATGCTGACGATTAGAGGCAGCATAAGGTAGGGAATTATCCGGCTGATCACGCTCCCCAGCCCGAAGATTATGAAGTTTTCGACAAACAACTTGCCTCTATTTTTACTCATAGCTGAAATCTGTACACGTCAGGTAATAAATGGGCATTTTGCCCGGCAAAGGGTTGATTTGGGCATAAAATCTTCCGATGGTCGCGCTTTCAGTAAATTTCAAGTATCCCATGTTTTATTTTTTCCAAAATCGTAGATGAGGAAGAAGAGGACACAGAGTAGTGCTATGGAGAACAGGTACGAAGTGTGAAGCATCCAATTCACAAGGCAAATAAAGATCAGATGGTGCGCAAACGCGGCGTAGCATAGCAGAGACAGTTTGCCTTTAAATCGTAGATAAAACGACTCCACTGCACCGAATATTAGCCCCCAGAAAAACATGGATAAGGCCACGCCCGGAATACCGAAATCCAAATATGGCTCCTTTAAAAACGTATGGACCGTGATTGTTGGAATCACGTTATAATCATTAGTCTTGGCAATCGCTCCCATAGCATCATTATGCCTATCTTTCATCCGAAGAACGATGAAGAGAGAGCGAAGCTGCGCCAAACCATAATATAGGTGGTCGTTAATTTCCACCAGGTAATCGAAATTGTCGTAGCCGCAGGTAAAATAGCCATAAATCCAGACAACGATGGAGGGGAGGTTTTTATTGACGACAGTAACGCCTGCTCTTGAATCGTTGGTGCTGCCCCTCTCGGCGCTCGCCTTGCCCCTCTCGGCGCTCGCCTTGCCCCCCTCGGCGCTCTCTCTGGTTATTTTGAGGCGACTCTCCGTTTTACTCTTCCGGCTGGTACTCTCCTGGTTGATTTCAAACGCTCTGTTGAGACTTTCATTGGTAGTAATGCGGGCATTGGTCATCATATAAAAGCCCGCAAGAGTGGCGGTCAAAAGTATCAGAACCGC
>JGI24704J35079_10000778_pt1 | contig 14320 bp, 14 predicted proteins | sample TergutNt197P3_FD_35079 | JGI IMG/M metagenome (IMG submission 35079)
TGCGNACTTGTGTAGAAATGCTTCGGTTTTTCTTTACAAGGATTAACGACTTCAGCGTAACCGATGGGGTTGCCGCCGGGGTGTTTTTTCAATACTTTGCCAAGCTTGTACTGCCTATTGTTCTTTCGGCCATGGTAGCGGCGATTTTTTCCAATATGGTTCAGGTCGGTTTTCTCTTTACAACCAAACCTTTGGTACCGGATTTTTCCAAAGTTGTTCCGCGTTTTGGGCGTTATTTTCAGCGGACTTTATTTTCCATGGAAGGGGTTTTTAACTTTTTTAAGTCCATTGTTAAAATGATAATAATAGGTACTGTTGCTTTTGTATTGATCAGGACCAATATTGATAAGCTGGCAAACCTTCAGACTGCAGGGCTTTGGAATGGATTTACCAGGGTGGCATCTTTGGCGGCGCAGCTTTTAATTATTTGTGCAATACTCCTTCTTTTTCTTTCCATACCGGATATAATTTTTCAGAGATGGCAATTTAAAGAATCACTCAAGATGACCAGACAAGAGGTAAAAGAAGAACGGAAGATGTATGAAGGCGATCCGATGGTCAGGGGCCGGATTCAGCGGCGAATGAGGGAGTTCATGAGCCAGAATATGCCGGTAAATGTTGCCAAAGCAGATGTTGTGATCACCAACCCTACTCACTTTGCCGCAGCTCTGGAATATAATGAAACGACAATGGTCGCCCCGATCCTGACAGCTAAAGGGGCCGATGAAATGGCTTTTCGTATTCGGAATATAGCCAAGGAAAACGAAGTTCCCCTGATAGAAAACAAACCTCTGGCCAGAGCTCTTTATGCGGAAGTTGAAGTAGGTCAGGCTGTGCCGGTGATTTACTGGGAAGCAATAGCACAGATTCTGGCCAGGATTAGAATGCTCGAAGAAGAACGCCGGCATGTTGATGGCGTGGGGGCTTAGGGTATGAGGACTTATTATGGCAGACGGTAGAACGCCGCGGGGCCCAATGAGTTTTTTCGGAAACTCCACCGATTTTGCCATTGCCGCTGCAGTAGTTGCCATTGTAATGGCGCTGGTCATTCCCCTGCCCACGGCGCTGCTTGATGCGTTGATGGCGTTTAATTTGATCCTTGCACTCCTGATCCTTCTTATCGTACTGTATACCAGAAAAGCCACTGATTTTTCTTCGTTTCCTACGGTACTTCTGGTGTCTACGGTTTTCGGACTTACCGTTAATGTTTCTTCTACACGGCTGATATTAACCCAGGGAGCCAGGTTTGATGGAAGAATGATCAAGGCCTTTTCTTCCTTTGTTGTTGGTTCCAGCGGAACCGAGGGCCTGGTGGTTGGGTTTGTTATTTTTATAGTGATCATTGCAGTACAGGCTGTGGTCATAACAAAAGGCGCCACACGTATTGCGGAAGTGGCAGCGCGTTTTACCCTGGATGCATTGCCGGGCAAACAAATGGCCATCGAAGCGGAATACAATTCCGGGGCAATTACCGAAGAAGAATCAATTGCCAGAAAAAATGATCTTCAGCGGGAAGTGGATTTTTACGGCGCAATGGACGGCGCCAGTAAATTTATTTCCGGAAATGTTAAGGTTGGCATCCTTATCACTGTAGTTAATATTCTGGGCGGAATTATTATTGGTACGGTGATTCATAGCGAACCTGTCAGCGCCGCATTGGGTACCTATGTTTCTTTTTCTATCGGTGATGGTCTTCTTTCCCAGCTTCCGGCTCTCCTGGTGTCTACCGCTACGGGCATTATTGTTACCCGGTCGGTTTCGGACGGTACTTTTGGCGAGGATGTAACCAAGGAATTTTCCCGGGATGCCCGTATTTACGGAATCGGCGCCGTGGTACTTTTGGTTTTTTCGATGATTCCGGGTTTTCCCTGGTATGTACTTATTCCCATGGCTATATTGCTGGGAATCATTGCATTTCGTCTTTCCAGAAAAAAGAGACAGGATTTTGAGTCGGCCGTAACTAAGGCATCGGATGCTGCCAAACCCCGTGAAGAAACGGCGGAAATGTCCCCGGTGGTGCCATTGGATCCGTTGTCGCTGGAATTAGGTTACGGCCTTATTCCCCTTGTAGACCGGGGCAAGGGAGCGGAACTCCTTGAACGTGTGCAGCGTGTACGCAGAGAATCAGCGCTGGATTTGGGGTTAGTGATTCCACGTATCAGAATAATCGACAATATGCGGCTTGAGCCCAGTGAATACTGTCTGAAAATAAAAGGTGTAGATGTAGGCCGGGGCAAAATACGCATGGAACATTTTCTCTGTATCAATCCCGGGGGCGTCAAGGAAGAACTGCCCGGTGAAAAAACACGGGATCCGGCTTTTGGATTACCCGCCCTATGGGTCAGTGCCGACAAACGTGAAGAAGCTGAACGGGCGGGTTATACGGTTGTTGATCCGCCGTCGATTATTGCAACACACTTAACTGAAATTATAAAGCATCATGCATCGGAAATTCTGGGGCGGCAGGAAACACAGGCAATACTTGATGCGCTCAAAAAAGATTATCCGGCGGTGGTTGAAGATGCCCTTAAGAGCCTTACTCTGGGACAAATACAAAAGGTGATCCAGAATCTGTTAAAGGAACAGGTTTCGATACGGAACATGACTGCCATTCTGGAAGCTTTGGCAGATTACGGACCTGTTACCAAAGATGCACAGCTCCTTACCGAAAAAGCACGGCAATCCTTGTCGCGGCAACTTTGTCTTCAATATGCGGATACGGAAAAAATATTGCGGGTACTCACCATTGAGCCGGTTTTGGAGCAAAAGATTATCGATAGCAGGGTGGAAACCGCTTCCGGTGTTATTTCCGCCCTTGACCCTCCGGTTCACAACGGCTGGATTAAAGCGCTGACCAGAGCCATTACTGCTGTACAGGAACAGGGATGGCTTCCGGTAACACTCTGTTCCGAAGCAGCGCGTTTTCTGGTTAAATCCTCTACATCCAGGGAACTACCCGAATTGGTGGTGCTTTCGGTACCGGAAATTGTCAACGAGATTAACGTAGAAGCGGTGGGTGAAATCAGAATAGAAAGTGAGGTAAATAAATAAAAATGCCCCATTTTGTTGTCCAGGCCAGAACCCACAATGAATGTATTGACAGGATTATTGCCAAGTATGGAAAAGATGCCAAGGTGTTACTGGAAAGAACCGTACAGAAAGGTGGTCTGTTTGGTCTGGGGAGTCATGAAGAAATTGAGATGACAGGAATTTACGGCGATCGCCCGGCCGGACCGGATGGTTTGGAAACCGCCAAGCGTCAGGTGCTGGAAGCAGCAGGTAAAGCAATGCCTGTAAATTCTGCCTCCGGCCACCTGGAAACGGCCGGACAACAGAACCGAACTTCCCCTGCGAACGCTTCTGTACAGACGGTATTGACAGAAATTGCCAATTTAAGCGGGGTAGTCCGCAATCTGAATGAAAAGTTTAATGAGTCGATTTCAAGCGCCGCTGTTAAAAATTCAGCAAGACCGGAAAACAGTAATCATCCTTCCATACAAAAACTGGAAGAAGATCTTTTTAATAATGAGTTTTCTTCTTCGTTTGTAAAAACAATAGTTGCTCGGGCCCGAAGGGAATTTCCCCTGACTGAACTGGATGATTATGAAGAAGTACAGAAACGGGTAATACAATGGATTGGGGAAAAGATCACTATCTACAAGGAACCAGAGCTGCTTGTTCAGGGAAAAAAGAAACCACGGGTGATAGTCCTGCTGGGACCTCCGGGGGTAGGTAAAACTACTACCCTGGTAAAGCTTGCGACGCTATACGGAGATTTGGGAGGAGAACAGGATGGCCTGCTTGACTGGCGTAAAAAGGTCAGGATAATCACTCTGGACAGGTATCGAATTGGGGCGGAATATCAACTGGCAACATACGGAGAATGGATGAATATTCCGATTAACGTAGTAGAAGATCATGACGGATTAAAGAAGGTATTGGCGCTATACCGGCAGGAAGTCGATTTTATTTTAATAGATACCATAGGCAGAAGTCCGCGAAATTATGTGGAACTTGGAGAAATGAAAAACATATTGGATGCGTGTCCTGCCAAGACAGAATTTCATCTTTGTATTCAGGCATCCACAAAAGTCGGAGATCTTCGGGATATTTTTAAGCAATTTGAACCTTTTAAATATAAATCGGTAATAGTTACCAAACTGGACGAAACCGACAAGGCCGGAAATGTGATTAGCGTTCTGGTGGAAGAAAACAAGTGTATTTCCTTTTTTGCCACAGGCCAGAATGTCCCTAAAGATATAGAAGAGGCTACGGTTATACGTTTATTAATTAATCTGGAAGGTTTTGCTGTTGATCGGCATTCCCTTGTAGATCATTTTAAAGATGCGATCAGCTGAGTAAACTGAATGTATTCTTAAAGAGGAGTGAAGAGTGGAAGACCAGGCAGAGAAACTGCGTGAGATGATGAGGAACAAAAACAACGGCTCTGGAGAATCTCTCAAAACAAAGGAAGCAAAAAAAACCCGTATTATTACCGTTACTTCCGGAAAGGGTGGAGTAGGTAAAACCAATGTGTCGATTAATCTTGCTTTGGCTTATGCCCGGACAGGACGTAAAGTTATTGTAATGGATGCAGACCTGGGGCTGGCAAATGTGAATGTCATGCTGAACATGATCCCCAAGTTTAATCTTTACCATGTGATACGCAAGCAAAAAACGATGAAGGAAATTATGGTTGAAACCGAATATGGTATTTCTATTGTTGCCGGAGCTTCCGGGTTTTCAAAAATAGCCAACCTTAACGAAGCAGAACGGCAGTATTTTATTGAGGAGCTTGGTACACTTTCATCGGCGGATATTGTAATTATCGATACTTCCGCGGGAGTTTCCAGTAATGTACTGGATTTTGTTGCTGCTGCGGATGATTCTGTGATAATTACAACTCCTGAGCCGACGGCAATTACCGATGCTTACGGAATTATTAAAATAATAGCTACGGAAATTAATAGCCTTAGCATGGGTTTAAAATTGGTTGTAAACCGGGTTAAAAACGCTGCTGAAGCAGGTAAAATAGCAGATCGGATGATCAATATTACCAGTCAGTTTCTTAACCTTAAGCTGGAATACCTTGGGTTTATCTACGATGATACTGCAGTAACCCAGGCGGTATTAAAACAGCGTCCGTTTATGGTAGTTGACCCAAAGTGTAAAGCGTCCCAATGCGTACAGCACATTGTAGGCCGTATGGATAAAATCGAAGTTCAGGATAGCGGAGGCTTTGGGAAACTGTTTAAACGGATGTTCAGGGGAGACGATTAGACTTTGTTTAATTTTAAAATAAGCGGTATTGCCGCAGGAGCTGCTTTTGTCCTTTCCCTTGTGATTGGTCTTTTCAGCGGATCCGGATTTTTGATACCCCTTCTGAGGGCATTGATTTTTGCAATCATATTTTTTGCTCTTTCCTGTTTAGTCTTTTGGCTTTTGGCTCAGTTTATACCGGATTTGCTTAGCAGTCCCGAAGACGATCTTGGGTTTCCGGTTTCCGGTTCCCGGGTGGATATTAGCGTTGATGGGCCTGTTTCAGGAGCTTTTCCTACAGATAATTCCGAATCGGTTGATGATATAGCCGGAAGACCCGCGACTTTGCAAAAGACCGCTTCTTTACCACTGGATCAGGAGGGAAATACAGTATATGATGGGGAAGTAGTAGGCGATTTGGAAGCCGTCGGTGACGGGGAATCAGAAATCGGTTCCGGTTCGGGAATGTTTGGAAGAGCCGGCTCTACGGAAACAATTCCTGAACTGGGTGGGGAGTCTGAGAATATACCGGGGAGTGCTGCTGACGTGGAAAATACAGGCGATATTGGTTTTGACAGTTCCGGGCCAAGGCGGCCCAGATCTTCTTCCAAAAAGCCTGATATGGCGGGGGATTTTAACCCCAAAGAACTAGCTCAGGCCATACAGACAGTGTTAAAAAGAGACGAAAAAGGATAGCCTATGGGGAAGACTTTCTGGGGTTCCAATAAATCCCGTGAGCCTGACATTGAAGACAAAACAGAAGAAGAACTCTGGATACAGTACCGAAAGAAAAGAGATCTCAAAATTCGGGAAGCTTTTATTAAACAATACGCTCCTTTGGTAAAATATGTAGCCGGTAAAGTGGCAGTTGGGATGCCGCATAATGTTGAATTTGATGATTTGGTTGGGTTCGGAGTATTCGGCCTTTTGGACGCCATTGATAAATTCGATCCGGATAAAAATGTAAAATTTAAAACCTATGCCGTTACCAGGATTAGGGGAGCAATTTTTGACGAACTCCGTTCCATAGACTGGGTTCCCCGATCTGTACGGCAAAAGACAAGAGAGGTAGAAGAAGCCATTGGCGCACTGGAAGCCCAGCTTGGCAGAACGGCCACAGATCAGGAAATAGCCCAGTCCATGGGTATGGACGAGAATGAATACCAGAAAGTAATGCAGCGTATTTCCAGCACATCTATTCTCTCCTTAAATGACATGTGGTTTTCCGGAGACGACAATGACAAGGTGTCTATTGGCGACGGTATAGAATCTCCCTCAAGCCTTAATCCCGATGTAATTGTAGAAAAAGAAGAGATACGCAGGGTAATTGTCAGTGCAATAAACGATCTTCCGGAAAAAGAAAAAAAGATACTGGTTCTTTACTATTATGAAGACTTAACCCTTAAGGAGATAGGGCAGGTTTTGGAAGTAACAGAATCCCGGGTTTCTCAGCTTCATACCAAGGCCATATTACGGCTTCGTTCCAGGCTTACCAATGTACGAAAAGGCATAGTGTAAGATTTGTTTCTGTAAAGTAAAATGCCGATAATTGTACAAGAGGTTTAGATCAATGGTAGATTTTGTCCAGCTCCAACATGCAATGAAAGAGCGTTTGGAGCGGGATAGAGCAATAAATATCATCGAAGTGGAAGGCGCCACTCTGGAAGAAACGGTGGCGGAAGCGGCAGCGCTTCTTGATATGCCGGTTCGTCATATTGAATATGAAATAGAAGTAAAAGGGTCTGCAGGTTTCCTTGGTACCGGGGTAAAAAAATGGAAAATTAAGGCTTATCAGCGGGTTACGGCCAAAACCATAGAAGAAGAAAAAGAAGCTGCAGACGAAGAAGCAGAAGAAGCAGCCAAAGTAATACTGGACAAGGATGGAGAAGCTTATGTGCAGCTTCTCTACGACGGCGCTTACTTAAAGGTGATTCCTCCTGTAGGCAGAGGCCAGAAAGTACGTCCTTCTTTTGTTAATCAGGTTATTTCCGACCGTTTTGTTACTGAATGCGATATGCAGTTGGTTGAACAAATCATTAAAGATGAAGCATCGATGTATGTACGGATTGGCAGCTTTCAACACAACCTTGCCAACGATACTATGGCTACGGTGGATGTTACCGCCGATGAGATGAAGGCAACTATTACTGTAACCCCCCCGGGAATGGGCGGGCGTGATATTACCCAAGAATCTTATCTTGGCCTTTTACGCAGTAGTAAGGTTGTTTTTGGTATTGACGAAGAGGAACTTACCAGATTTACCGACAATCCCAGTTTCAGGGAGCCTTTTCAGATAGCAACAGGAATACGTCCTGCCGACGGTAAAGACGCCTATATTCAATATAACTTTGAAACAGATCAAACTAAAATCAGGTTACGGGAAAGTTCCAGCGGCCGGGTTGATTTTAAAGATCTGAACATTATTCAAAACGTAGTAGAAGGACAGCCGCTGGCATTAAAGATACCTGCAGAAGAAGGAATCGCCGGTAAAACAGTAACCGGTAAGACAATCCCCGCTAAAAACGGTAAAGACATAGTACTTCCCCTCGGAAAAAATGTTCATGTGGCAGATGACGGCGTTACAATCATTTCCGACATGAATGGACAGGTTATTCTTGCAGGAGGGAAAATAAATGTAGAACCGGTCTATGCGGTTCAGGGTAATGTAAATATAAAAACCGGTAACATTATTTTCCTGGGCAATGTGAATGTCAGCGGCAGTGTAGAAGACGGCTATTCTGTAAAGGCAGCAGGCAATATTGAAGTACATGGTACTGTAGAAAAAGCGGAATTGGATGCCGAGGGAGATATTATTGTTTCTCAGGGAATTACCGGACGAAAGAGTGATGGGATGATCCGTGCAGGTCGTTCTATTTGGGCCAGGTTTATTGAAAACTCCCGTGTAGAAGCGGGGAATTTGGTTGTTGTTGCGGACGGTATTATTAATTCACAGGTTGATGCATTCAAGAGCATTATTTGTAATGGTAAAAGGGCTTCCATTGTAGGCGGCCGTCTGCGGGCAACCGAAGAAATCAATGCAAAAAGCATAGGAAGCCCAACCAGTGGTACCGAAACAATTTGCGAGGTTGGTTTTGATCCCAAAAGCAAAGAAAGATTGGAAAACCTAAAAGGTCAAAAAGAAGACCAGGATAAACAGCTTGAAGAAGTTCAACTTAATATAAATACATTAATAAATATTAAAAAACAGCGGAAAAGTCTTCCGGAAGATAAAGAAGTGTATCTTAATGAACTTATGGACAGGCGTCAGCAATTAACTGATGATTTGGCGGGGATAAAAGCAGAAATAGAAAAAATACAGGCTTTTTTGAATTCGCTGAAAGCCCGGGGCAAAGTTTCTGCTTCCTCTAAAGTTTACCCGGGAACAAAGATTATTATCAGGGAATCCAGAGAAGATGTACGTAATGAATACCGTGCAGTTACCTTTATTCAAGAAGATGGCCTTGTACGTGTAACCAAATACGAAGAGCCCGACGAAGAATCACAGAAGGGACCCGATGGCTATATCACCACTTGATCTTCAAACGCTCTTTACCCAGGCAGACAAGGTTGGCAAACAGAATATGGCCCAGAGGGAGGGCGCCGCTTTACTGCAATCTATTCAACATGTCAGAATTCAACAGCAAACTGATGAAAAAATCCGTTCTGTAAACGAAGCTCAAAACACGGGTGACGGTTCAGAAGCAATAGACGACAAAAATGGAGGAAGAGCAGGACAGGAAAGTCCTCAGGGAGAACATACAGAAACCAAAAATGAAAATGAAGAAGATGAAGGAATAATTCGGGATCCAGCGCTTGGAAAGAACGTAGATTTTTCTTTTTAAAAGAAGTTAACCCCCAATTTAGTTACTCCAAGTTCTTAAGAAAACTCTGTAAGAATTCCAGTGGTTTAATTTCCTTGTTTAAAATTTGATATAGCCCTGTTGAGATGGGCATCTTAAGTTTGAATTTTTCTGCAAGTATTTTTATGTATTTTGCAGCTGCCGCTCCTTCGGGAAGATAACCTACTTCTCCGATACGGGAAAGCAAATCATCCAAATCCTTAAAAGGTTCCAAAATATTTTTTTCGACAATCTCCCGGCCAAAACGCCGGTTTCTGCCAAAGATCGAACGGCAGGTTACATCCAAATCTCCCACTCCGGAAATGGAAGAAAAGGTTTCACGGTGGGTGGATCCCATAGCCGTACCCAGAATCAGTATCTCGTTGAGTCCTGCTGCAAGAAGCAGCGATTCGGTGTTGTCCCCGAACATTTCTTCTTTATCGTATGATCCTGTTTTTATGGCGTCCATAATCCCAAAGGCGATAGCAATTACATTCTTTGTTGCTGCCGCAACCTGAACACCGCGGACATCAAGCGATGCAAAGACCAACAGACGGCGGCTTTTTAAGAGGTACCTGAAACGAATGGCATTTTTGGGGTTTTGGCTGGCCGAGATAAGGCCGGTTATTTTGCCGCGGGCAACTTCTTCTGCATGGCTGGGACCGGTAATATATACCAGAGATTTCCGGTAAAAACCGGGCAGATAATCTTCCAGAGTATCCAAAATCAATGCAGGGCCGCTTGATGTTTCCAGGAAACCTTTTGTAATTACTGCTATTGCAGTATGGCCTTCCCTTATTGAATACACCGTTAAGAGTTGCTTTACGGTGTTTAATAAAAAAAGAGACGGTACCGCCAGAATTAGAAATTCTCTGTCTGATACTGTTTCATTCATACTGGTAAGCGCCTTTAGAGTCTCTGGTAATGTAATTCCCGGTAAAAAACGATTGTTTGTATGCTGCCGGTTTATCTCATCAGCGGTTTCTTTTTCATGACACCAAATGGAAACTTCATGACCTTTTTCGGCAATGACTTTGGCTACAGTGGTTCCCCATGCCCCTGCGCCCAGAACAGCAACTGTGGATAGCATATTGTCAGTATAGCGCAGCGCCGGATTGTATAAAAGCCTTAACCACCTACCAGAAGACGGCCAATATTGGCAAGTTCCGGCATTTTAACATGAAGGGGCATATGTCCTTTTGCATTGGCTTTATCGAGATCTACAAGTTTTACGAATAATTCGTTTACCAAGTCGGCAAAAACCTGCAGGTTTGAGGCAAAGTTATTTACAGCCATTTCCCTAAGCACCCTGTCCATTGAAGAAGGGTCCGAACGGCTCACTCGGCTGCGTATGGTTGGCAGTTCCCGCCTTACTACCGATACAAAATGTGCGGCAGCTACGATTTCACGGTACAGTTCATCCAGATGAATTGCCTGGGTTGGAGGTTTTTCGGTAAGGTCTTCCATCAGGTCCCAAGATTGATTGTCAAAGGGAAGTTGAAGCAAAGTAGGCCTGATAAAGCGGTTGGAAATATTGCTCCTGTAATGTTCACCAATACGTTCAATAAGCCTGATTATGGAAGCGTCCGAGACTTGCATTATAACTATTATAGACTAAAATGAGAGTTTTACAAGCACTATTTATGTAAATAATACCACAATTTATCGGACTGAACGTATCAATTTCTCCATATCGGCGGGGGAAGGAACACCCATTCAGATAGGAAACCAGGTAATTGGGGTTTATGTTTATACAGATTTACATATATTATATAAGAAATGATAAACGGTTTTTTTATTGGTTTTGCCGTCGCCATATTATTATGGTTTCTGGCCTTTTTATACCTTAAAGCTTTTGTCCGCAATCGAACCAGTCCGGATTATATCCTGAATGAACTTCAGAAAGAAGTTGATCTGTTGGCGGCGGACATTGATGAAAAGACAGACCAGAGCTTGCAATTATTGGAAGAAAAGATAAACTCGTTACGGGAAATATGCAATGAAGCTGAACGGCGAATTGCTGTATACAACCGTGAACTAGACAATCGTAACAATGAAAGCCTGACTCTGGCAGTACTGAACAAAAAGCCGCTTGTAGAAAGGCTTGAAGTTCAGGTTCCAAAAGGTTCTGGCGTTTCAGCCGGCAGTACTGCGAAGACTGCAGAAGCAGCCTACAGAATTGAAACCAGAAANCCTCACAGAAGGCGGCCCTCTTTGGAACCTGATACGGCGGTTCCTGCTCAATCCTATGCAACTGAACCAACCCCGCCTGTGCAGGCGACAGCAGAACAAATACCGGTTACTCTATCAGGGCAGGAACAGGCATTACCGCCCAATATTACCAAGTCCCGGGAACCTTTGGCATTTAAACCTCGCCATGTAAATGAAAGAATTGCTGAACTTCAAAAAGCAGGTTTTGCCCCGGATATTATTGCCAAAAAGCTAGGAATAAGTTTCAGCGAGGTACAGTTGTATTTTAATTTTATTGGAAAGTCAGAGTGAACAGAAAATAGCACATGAGAAAATTTGTTATCAATTTGGCAGCTTGACATTATTAATAAAAAATGATACATCTAAAATATCATGCCACCTTAGCTCAGTTGGTAGAGCAGCAGACTGAAAATCTGCGTGTCTGGAGTTCAATTCTCCGAGGTGGCATTAACTAATTCTTTATGTTATAAGGAATTAGCGTCGGACTACCCTTTTAATGGATGTTCATTTTACATTATTTATTTTGATCGACACAAAAAACGACACATAGCCGTTTTCAATGCCGATTTGTTGAGGTGTGTAAAATGAACACTTACCCTTTTTCAATTTTCAAAAGAAACGACCGCCCTTATTTTCTAGTGTCTTTTAAGGACGAAACCGGAAAATACCTTCCCCCCTTATCAACCAAAAAGAAGACCGAACCTGAAGCCAGGGAAATTGCTTTTCAGTGGCTACGTAATGGAATACCGCAAAAAAACATTGCCTTGCAAGTTAATGATTTAGCTTTGAAAGATACGGTACGAAAACTAAAGAACGGAAAGGAAGTTGAGACCATTCTTGCTGAATTAAGGCGTTTGGGCTGGGTTAAAAGTTTTGTATTGAAGGAAACTCCAGGGGCACAAGATTTTATTTCGTTTTTGAAAACCTTTTGGGATTGGGACGTTTCACCCTACATCAAGGAGAAACGGCGAAAAAATCATGGGATACATAAACGGCATTGTATTATTCAGGGACAGGCCATAGACCTCTATTGGGAATCCTTTTTTGAAGGTCGCTATTTGGGAGAAATATCCGCTACCGATATTGACGCTTTCATTACGTTCATGGGAGAGACTAATTTATCTGCATCGCGAAAAAACGTAGTAATAAAAGCAGGAACCAAGCCGCTTCGTTGGGCTTTCTCTAAAGGGTTGATAGAAAAAGACCCTACCAGGGGGCATATAATGTTTTCTGGCGAAGAAAAGAAGCGGGAAATTTTAAGCCCAACAGCAGCAGCTGCTGCTTTCCGGGTTGCGTGGAAGGATGACCGGGCTAAACTTGCCAATATGCTGGCAGCGGTTACCGGAATGAGAAGCGGTGAAATTCAGGCGTTGCGGTTTCAAGACCTGGGTCCTGACTGTATTTATGTTCGTGCTTCGTGGAATAAAGCGGACGGTTTGAAAACCCCCAAGAACAATGAGGAGAGGACAGTTGAAATACCGTTTCCCGATTTGATGCATTGGCTGATTGAACTTGCAAAACAAAACCCCTGGGGCGTTACTCCTGACAGTTTTGTATTTTGGAGTTTGGTTCGAAAAAAAGTCCCGGTACATGGCAGCTTTTTTATTTCGGGACTTCGTGAAGCCCTGAAACTTATAGGCTTTTCGGAGGAACAAGCGGCAAAATATTTATTCCATGGCTGGCGGCATTTTTATACTTCCTATATGATTAGGAAACTTGACAAGAAGCTTTTGAAATCGCAAACAGGACATAAAACTGATATAATGCTTGCCCATTATGCTGACCATTGCATTGAAGGGGACAAAGAATTGATACAGGCTACAGAAAGAGAAACCTTTTCAGGGCTATTGCCTGAACGAACAAAACTGGTAGTATTCAAAAATGAGCCTGATATGGAGGCGATTTGCGGGTAAACAATAATACTAATAAAGTTAAGTTCTCAGGAGCTTTGTTGCAATGTCTTAATGACTTTCCTCTGTTTAGGGATGATTATCGTTTTTTTGTTGAGCATGGCATAATAAAGCCCATTTTACCGGATCGGTGTGAATGGGCAAAAAGTAAAACAAGTTTAGCTGAGTATTTCAGGTGGATTGGCTTTGATGCAGGCGTGATAACGGGCGGATTTTGGGCTCCTATTGAAAAAGCATTTAATATAAAAAAGGGTACATTGAGAAAGCTGGCCGGTAATAATGCCAATCCGCTGAAACCGGAACAGTCAAAGGATTTTATAAAGATAAAAGAAACAGTACTTCAATACCGGGAGGATTCCGACTTTATAAGGGAAAGAAAAGTTTTTCAAGCAATCAAAAAAATTGTAAATGATACAAAAGATGAAGATCCTGAAATAATCCATGCTGCATTAATACAAACTCAAAATATTTTTAAAAAAAATTGTGGACAAAAAAACAGTAAGAGAATCACAGAGAATAACAAAGAAATACAGAGAGTCACCGGGAGTACTCATTCCCCTGTTAAAAATATCTTTTTGTCCTAACAAAAATTTTAAAACATTGGTTATGTTCATGATCTGCCGTATGTAATACGGTAAATTTTTTTTGAAGGATAGCCAATGCAAAGTACTATTGATGACATTTTAAGCCGTAAAGAAGCTGCTCAATTTTTAGGCATCTGCCGAACGACTCTTGACCGCCTCGACATTCCCCGGACAAAAATCCGGCGGAGGGTGATGTATAAACGCACAGTTCTTGAAGGATGGCTTGATGAACACACCGAAGCCAAGAATAGGGGACGGGCATGAACCAGTCCAAGGCTGAAGCTATTGTTGCCCGGCTGCTGGCAAATGCAGCCGGACTGAGGTATGGTTCCGTTTCGGTCAGCGCAAAACTGCATGATGGCCGGGTGGTGGAGGTGTCTTATTCAACGACTGAAAATACACGAGAACAGGGGGTAAAAAATGACAAAGGCAATTAACAGGACAGAAAAGGGAATTATCATAGCTACTCAGGAAAAAAGGGTTGCCGAATGGCTGAGTGAATATTTAACACCTTTTC
>JGI24704J35079_10000790_pt1 | contig 14132 bp, 12 predicted proteins | sample TergutNt197P3_FD_35079 | JGI IMG/M metagenome (IMG submission 35079)
GCCGTTTGCCGTTTGCCGTTTGCCTCACTACTTATTAGAAGAAACTTTTCACTTTTAGCACTTTTTGTCGTACTTTCCCTTATTCTTACCGCCTGCTCTAATGGTTCAACCGACAGCAGCAGTGGTGAAGGCGGCACATTCATCCCCGAGTACTCAATCGACGACACAGGCCCCGGCGGCGGCAAAATCATCTATGTTTCAACAGGAGGCTTTACCGTAACCGGCACAGGTTCGTTTACCGCCCACTACCTTGAAGCCGCCCCTGCAAATATGGCAACAAATCTGAAATGGTGTTCTCATACTGGTGTTCCTTGGTGTGATGTAACCACAGGGACAGCGATAGGCACAGGCAAAGCGAATACAGCCGCGATCATTGCCGCCCACTCTGGCGATACAGTCGCCAATAATGCCGCAAAAGCGTGCGCTGAATACAGCAACAACGGTAAAACTGACTGGTTCCTTCCAAGTAAAGACGAACTGAATGAAATGTACAATGCAAGAACCCATGTAGGGATTTCGTCAGGCTATTTCTGGTCTTCGTCGCAGAGCGATGTCTTCGACGACAGCAACGCGTGGTATCAGGATTTCGCCGGTGGCGATCAGGCCAGCACCTTCAAGGACTTCGGTCTCCGTGTTCGTGCAGTGCGGGCTTTTTAACACTTTATCCTTATTATTGTGCGGTCAAATGACCGCACAGGTTTATCGAACATGAAATGAAGTTTCATGATAACCCTTTAACTATTAAAAGGGGGTGCAGGGGGATGGCGGATCCAGCCCGGATCAACGATCAAATATAGGCCGGATCAGGGTTCGGATATAGGCCGGATCAGCGATCAAATACAGCCTGGATCAGGGTTCAAATATAGGCTGGATCAGAGATCGAATATAGGCTTGTACAGGGTTCGGTACTAGACTGGTACACGATCCGGTACTGGCCTTGTACCAGGTTCTGTAATAGCTTGGTACAGGGTTCGGTACTAAGTTAGTACCGGATCAGCTGCAGATTGCCACTTACTTCCATCAAGAAAACCTCAACCTACCTCTGAGCCTGGCATCCATCTTATGTAGTATGTTTTGGGAAAGGGTGTGCGCAAGCCCTGGCGAAACCACGTGAAATCCATTGGCCGGACTGAACACATCAATATACTGCTGTCTGAGGAGATGTAACCTAAGAAACAGCTACGGAATGTTTAAGCCCTATGAGGGGGCAAGGCTGCCTTGGTAAAAAGTTCCTGGGGTTCCCTGCGAAACAGATCACGGAGTAATAGAAGTACATAGCACAAAAAAGCCTGACTACTTAAAAACTCAATTCTTTCAGATCTTTACAAGATCCAAATGTAGTTTTAAGTAGTCAGGAAGCTGATTGAGCAGATTCACCCAGAGTTTTTACCAGGGCAGCCTCGCCCCTTCATGGGAAAGAAACGGTCAAAAGTGTGTTTCTTAGGTTACCATTCACTTGTGACGTGGGAAGATTGATGCGTTCAGTTCGTTAAATTGGTCTTACATATTACTGGCCAATTCGTGCAGCGAATCGTAAGGATACAATTCCCCAATAGTCGTATTTACCGTTTCGGAGCCGGAACCGGCAAAGCGGACGGGGGCTGCGCTTTCCATAAATTCACTTAAAACCTGCCGGCAGGCGCCGCAAGGCCCGACAGGATAATTGGAGTCGGGTGTTGCAACGGCCAGGGCAATAAACGAACGGCAGCCCTGGCTTACCGCCTTCATTACAGCGCCCCGTTCGGCGCAAATTGTCAGGCCATAGGAGCGGTTTTCCACATTGCAGCCGGTAAATACCGTACCGTCTTCGGCCAGCAGCGCAGCGCCTACCCGAAAATGGGAATAGGGAGCATAAGCCGCATCGGCGGCTTGCCGGGCTTTTTGGTACAGATCATCCATATTGATATTCATGCTTTTCTCCTTGTATAGTGTTTTTGTGGCGAATAAAAAGAAAGTTTACTTTAGTATTCTGGCAATTTTTGCTTTNATTGCCTATACACTCCTGGCCGCTCAGCCTGTTCCTCCNGAAACAATCCTTACCAATAACTGGCTGGTATCCCTCAGCAGNGATCAGGAAAACGAAGAACCTTCTGTAAGCAAAACGCTGATNCCTTTTAAACTGGGCAGCCGTTTTGGATATGTGGACAACAATGGAACTCTTTTCCTTAACAAGGAACAGGAACTAACCGTATCTATATCCTCTGAATTCTGGGCTGANTATGATCCTGCTCCCCGTGTATTGACAATAAACGATCCNCTTTCNGGCGCCGGGATTATCCTGGAAAACCCGCTGTCGTATCCTGTCTTTATGGACGGGCGTATTCTCCTTATCAGCAAGGATCAGACCAGCCTGCAGGAAATTGACAGAGAAGGAAAAGTGCTTTGGCAATATGATTTTGAAGCCCCTTTAACCTGCATTGACGCAGCAGGGGGATATATACTTACAGGTTCTCTGGACGGAATGATCGATCTTTTGGACAGACAGGGGAATCGTCTCTTTCCTTCTTTTGCACCGGGAGTTTCAAGGATTCCGGTTATCCTCGGCTGCCGCATATCTAAAGACGGTACCAAACTGGCAATTGTATCAGGAATAGACAAACAGCGTTTTCTCTTCCTGGAGTGGTACGGAAACAACGATTACCGGATAACCCATCATGAATTTCTCTCCGGTGAGGGGTTCCGCAGGGAAGTACAAATGGCTTTTATCGAAAACGATACCCGTGTTGTCTTTGAACAGGAAGCGGGTCTTGGAATATATGATGTTAAATCCCGCTCTTCCATAACACTGNCGCTTCCCGGTCAGGCGGAAGGGTTTCCGGTACGGCTGGAAACATTGGACGAAGAAGGAGCAAGCGGGCTTTTCTTTTACATCAGTTCCGGCGCTTCGAACGATGAAAAACGGTTTGTGGCACTGAAGCTTCCCGACAAGGAATTGATTAATGTTCCCTTAAAAACCGAAGTTTCTTTTTTAACCCGCCGGGGAAAAGAACTTTTTATCGGCGGCGGACAGACATTGGCGTCTTTTACTTTGGATAAAAGGTAATGAAAAAAATCACGGCTCTTATGTTTCTTCTTTCCGCATCTTTATTTGTGTTTGGCATTGGCTGGCCTGTCCGTGAAGGATCCATTTCCGCAAACTTCGGAATGAATGGCGGAGGAATGCCGCTTTTGGGGAACTTTATTGCATCGGCGGGATCGATTTTTCCTGCCGATGTTGGGGAACTGATTTTTGTATACGATCCAGAAAATCCTGCCACACAATTTCCCTCTCCGCTGGGTTCCTGGATGGCGCTGGATCACGGAGATAATATGGTGGGCATTTACAGCCATTATGATCAGAGGCGGGATACACCGGTTCCTGCCATTATGGATACCGGTACTGTATTGGCTTCCACGGGAAAATCAGGCTGGACTGAACAGGATGGACTGTTCTTTGCTTTTTTTGATCGGAAAGAACGGCGATGGGTTAATCCTGCGGTTTTAATAACCGGTACCATTTCCGGCGAGGAAGATACCGTTCCGCCGGTGATACGTCAGGTGGAATTCCGTAATATGGCAGGCGTTTCATTTAATCCTGCCGCGACTCAGCGGCTTCCGCAGGGGCTTTATACAATTTATGTTGATGCCTGGGATACTCTTGGACAGGGAGGCGAAGCGCTGGCTCCCAATCGAATTACCTGTTCCATTAATGGTGCAGAAACAGGTGTTTTGAGTTTTGAAACGTTAATTTCAAAAGACGGAAAACGAATGGTATATCGGAATGGTACGGTTCCTGCAGCAGAAGTTTTTGATGAAAGAGGTTTTGGTTTGGGAGAGATTCAGCTTACACGGGGCCAGGCAACACTGGTAGTTGAAGCCCGTGATATGGCTGACAATGCCCGTTCGGTAACGTACAGACTTACCATTGAATAAGTCCGCCGGAAAACCCGGTAAAACCAGGCCGGTAAAAACCTGGTCTACTCCGCAGCGGAAAGAAGAACGCATTCCTGTCCCCTGTGCCCTTTGCGGAAATGAAAGGTTTACTCCTCATTTTAAGTATACCGGTTCAAATCCCCTTTTTAATCCGGGAAACGATTGTGAACTTGTGTTTTTTAATTATGTCCGTTGTATCCGCTGCGGCCTTGTTCAGATCAACCCTCAGCCTTCTCCGGAAGCCGTCGCCCTCCGTTATGATAAAAACCACGGGAACGATTATCTTGATTATGAAATTGCCAACGAAAAACCTTTTCTCCGGCTGCAGGAGCTTGCTTTAGAGGATGCAGGTTTTTATACCCTGGAGCATAAGCTTTTAACTGAGAATAAAAAGGCAGGGTATGATGCCGTGATGGGCACCGGAGGGCCGGAAGTATTGGACATTGGATGCGCTACCGGAGCTTTGCTTTCCGCGCTTAAAAGCAGAGGCTGGAAAGTACGGGGCGTGGAGATTTCCGGTCCTCAGGCAGCTTACTGCCGGAAACAAGGTCTGGATGTCAGTAATCTTCCTCTTGAAGAAAACCATTTTCCCGGCCAAACCTTTGATGTTGTTCTTGCTTCCCATGTTATTGAACATCTTAACAATCCTTTTGATTTTGCCGCGGAAGTAAAAAGGATACTTAAACCCAATGGCCGTTTTTTTGTTACAACTCCGAACATTACCGGCTTACAGTCACATATTTTCGGCAGCCGCTGGCGTTCGGCAATTTTTGATCATCTTTATCTTTTTTCCAAAAGAAACCTCTGCAAATTGTTAAAAAAAGCCGGTTTTACCGTGGAACAGGTAAAAACCTGGGGAGGACTGGCGGCCGGAAGTGCCCCTCCTTTATTAAAATCGATCTTTGACAGGCTGGCAAAACCTTTAGGGTTCGGTGATGTGATGATTGTAAGGGCAATTTGCCAAAAAAGCTGAAATATTTTAAATTGTTTTGTATAATAAAAACCAATGACTGTAGAAGACCCCAGAGTACAGGAGCAAATAAAAGAACTATGCCAGGTACTTGCCGTTGCCAAAGAAAGTGACTTACTGGAATCTTTTTTTAACTGTCTTCTTACTCCCGCAGAAATGGCAGATATTGCGTCCCGCTGGGCTTTGGTTAAAGATCTCAGGGAAGGAAAACCTCAGCGGGAGATTGCAAAAAACCTGGGCGTATCTCTTTGCAAGATAACACGGGGTTCCCGTGAACTAAAAAAGACCGGTTCGGCTTTTTTGCGCGTACTAACGATCCTGGACAACCTTGACACGGAAGGAAGATCGAACAATGGCGCGTCTTGCCCGCTCAACCCAGACCACGATAATTGACAGTAAGAACCGCGGCAGAGCGGCCCAAACATAAGGAACTCCGATGCTGACAAACAACAGGGTGTCTTCTATCTGGGAGTGATTGATCGCCGCACTGTGGTTAAAAATATCCGCTTCATAACGGGACATATTTCCGGCCGAAACTTCTTCAAGAATAACTCCGGCTCCGTAGGCAACGCCGACGGTGTTGGCGATGATCCATACATAGGCCGTATTGGGAGAAAGACCGAAAAAGCCGATAAGCCGTCTGGCTATTATTCCCAGTTTTTTTGTTAAACCGAATTCGGCCAGGATATGCTGAAGGAGCATTACAGCAAAAACAATCAGGAAGATCTGCAGAACCATAAAAATTGATTCAACAAACCAGGGACCAAGACCAGCAACAAATTGCTCAATGTTAAAGCCAAGCTCAGGCACTTCTACGGCTTCGTGGGGATTTATTTTCAGAAAATTCTCACCGGGCGGCATTATTTTGGTGAGTATCCATGCTGCCAAAAGTGAAACAAAGATGCGAAGCACAACTATTTTCCGGAGGCGGGAGCCGGTTTTTTTCATTACCAGACATTCGACAAAAAAGTTATGGGCAATCAGGCACATTGTACTGAGGATAATCAGCTGCTTGTCTGTTAAAACAATCGTTTTAATAACGGCAATGGCCGAATAGATGTTCATAAAGATTGAACTTAAATATGCAAGGGCGGCTTCGCCGGGAAGATCCAGAAATTGCATCAGGGGATTCATAAATCTTGACACATAATGTAAAAGTCCGGTGCTTTTTAACAGCAATACGGCAAATGAAACAGGCAGCATGATTAAAAGCAGGAAACGAATTGTCGAGAGAGCAGGTTTTATGGTTTCTTTAAAGCATTGCAGGATTCGCAGCATAAAGGATAGCCTGGTGTTTTCAGCCATTGTTTTCCATTCTGTTTCTATTATAGTTGATTAGCGAACCAGCGAGTAGTAGTTTGCGCTCAACCGGGTTCAAGTCCGGTATTGTAACAATAAATGTTCCGCAGCTTTCTACGGTACCGGAAGTATACCGGAGAATATACGCTTCTGCTGTTTCGCCGGCATTTCCATTGCCCGCGGCTTTATTTCCCATTATCAGGGCTTTAATTCCCGCAACAAAGATATAATCAGAGTTTTTAAACGGCGGTTTTCCTTCTATAATAAACGGAATAAGGCCCCAGTTGATAAGGTTACTCCTGTACCGTTTTGTGGCATATTCATTGGCAAAGTTAGCAAGGCCGCCCAGGACCCGCTGGCACGAAGCGGCCTGTTCCCGGGCGCTGCCGTCTCCCGGCTTTACCGCAAAAATCGCCGAACCAATTTGAACAGGAGCAGTTTCGGTGTCTTCCGTAACAAGACCGGCTGCTGAAGAAGCCAATAGTTTAATGCAGGCATCCCGCACAGCGTCCAGTTCTTCGGCGATTTTTTTGTCTCTGACAGCCTTGGCCTTCTCCACATAATCGGGGTCTTTTCGGGAAAGAGTAAACTCAGCCAGCGCCTGGGGGTTTGATCGATAGGATGATGTTTCTCCCGACGGGATAAGTTCATCGGTTGTGGTTACCGGATCGGTTATAAACGATACTATTTTCAGCAGCAGGTGTTCCCCAAGCGCTTCCATAGACGGCCAGTCGGTGATGTTCGGGCCGTAGCAAAGCGAGGTATCGTTATTCGGACTGCCGGCGCCATTGTAAACCCGCGCTTTATAGGGCGAATCGTCAAAGTGATATGCATAGCGATTTTTTGAAACGTTGTTTTTGCTTTCTGCGGTGAACACGGTTTCAGCAGAACAGAGTACGCCGCCGTTTCCGGCTGTGACGGCAATGCTGCGGGCATCCATCAGGGCAACTGAAGCAATCTGTCCGTCCTTTGGCCGGGAGCCTTCCCTGTTGGGAAAGTTCCTTGTTGTGTGCCGTATGGAAAGGCTTTTGTTGGCAGGCACATCCCCGGCGCCGAAACAAGGGCCGCAGAAGGCGGTTTTAACCACCGCGCCGGAAGCGGCAAGTTTTGCCAGTGTGCCGTTTCGGGCTAATTCCAGATAAACCGGCTGGCTGCCCGGGTACACCGACAGGGCAAAACCGGATGCAAGTGCGGTATCTGTATGGGCGGTATCCGTATGTGAATGATTTTCTTTGCCGATCAAAATATCTGCTGCAGCCATGATATTGTCGAAGGTTCCGCCGGCGCACCCCGCAATGATCCCCTGATCAACATGAATCCGGCCTCCCGAATCAATCTTTTCCATAAGACCCAAATCAACACGCTTGCCGAAGTTTTCTTCGGATGCCTTTTCTACCTGCCGGAAAATATCGCCGGGATTGCTCAGGAGTTCATCCAGTTCATAGACATTGCTGGGATGGAAAGGAAGCGCGATCATGGGCTTAACGTTACTAAGGTTGATTTTGATTATTCCGTCGTAGCAGGCAGTGTTCTCTGCCGGGTTTTGAGCAGGTTTTAGTTCACGGTAATCGGCGCTCCTGCCGTGCGCGGTAAGGTAATCGCGGATCGTTTCGTCGGTTTGCCAGATCGAAGACCAGCAGGCGGTTTCCGTAGTCATAACATCAATACCGTTGCGGTATTCTGCGCTTAACGCTGCAATGCCGGGCCCGGNAAATTCCAGCACGGCATTTTTGACAAAGCCGTTGTNGTAAACGGCGCCGATTAAGGCCAGNGCCACATCCATAGGGCCAACCCAGGGCTGGGGGCTTCCTTCCAGATAGACGCCGATTACTTTTGGGCAGGCTATTTCGTAAGGCTGGGAAAGCAGCTGCTTGACCAGTTCGCCGCCGCCTTCTCCCACTCCCATCGTCCCCAGTGCGCCGTAGCGTGTATGGCTGTCGCTGCCGAGAATCATCCTGCCGCAGCCTGCCCACGCTTCCCGCATATACGAATGAATCACCGCCAGGTGGGGCGGCACATAGATGCCGCCGTACTTTTTGGCGGCAGAGAGGCCAAAGGCATGATCGTCTTCNTTTATGGTTCCCCCCACAGCACAGAGGGAATTGTGGCAGTTGGTGAGGATATACGGAAGCGGAAAAGCGGTAAGTCCGGAGGCTTTGGCTGTTTGGATGATGCTTACATAGGTAATGTCGTGCGAAGCAAGAGCGTCAAAATGCAGACGGAGCGTTTCACCATCCGNAGCTTCTGTCGGTTCGGTTGAATGTTTATGGGCAGCCAGGATACTGTGTGCAATAGTACCTTTCTTTGCATCTATGATAGTGTCCCGCTCCGCCGTACCGGCCGCTTGTCCGGCAGGTACGATTTCCTGTCCGTTACGGAGGATGACAGGCCCTTCTATTAGTTCAACAGCAGAAACAGGGTACATTTACTTATAATATCAGGTTTTTTCCGCTTGTTCGAGTGCTGAAAAGGATATAAATAATTTGACAGCAATATGCTGGATTTCATTTCCATTGGCTAAGCCGCTGTTTTATGCTATAGTACCCCCATGAAGACTACCCTGCTCCACTCCTGGCACAAAGCGGCAGGCGCCCGGCTGTCGGAGTTTGCCGGTTTTGAGATGCCGATACAGTACAGCTCTGCTGTGGAAGAACACAAACTGTGCAGACGTTCTGTGGGGCTTTTTGATACCAGTCACATGGGCCGCTTTTTTTTGTACGGAGAGAGAGCGGGAAATGCGCTGTCCGCGATAGTGTCGGCGTCGATACTTGATATGAAAGCGGGAGAAGCCCGCTACGCACTGCTTCTTAACGAAAACGGCGGCGTGATTGACGATCTTTTTATCTACCGTCTCGGAGACAGCAAGAAATATATCGATCCCTGGTTCATCGTAGTAAATGCTGGAAACAAAGAAACCGATCTTGCCTGGATTACACCCCGTATTACCTCGCAGGGTAACACGCAGTTTCCTGCCAATATTACTTTGGAAGATCTGTCCGACAAGACCTGCATGATTGCCGTTCAGGGGCCAAAGGCGGTGGAACTGCTGGATCATATTGTAACAGAACAGACAGATGATCCAACCAGCGGCCTGCCAAAAGGGGCGCCGGTAAGTTCCAATGTTTCTGCGATTCCCCGATCGTATATGGCTCATATAGGCATTGCAGGTGTTCCTGTTCTTGTGGGCCGCACCGGTTATACCGGAGAAGACGGCGTGGAACTGTATTGCAGCAGCGAAAAGGTTCAATTTCTCTGGGAAGCAATTTTGGCAGAAGCGAAAGACGCAAACATTGAAGCGGGCGCTATTGGCCTTGCCGCCCGGGATTCACTGCGCTTTGAAGCGGGAATGCCCCTGCACGGCCACGAGATAAGCGCGGAGATAAGCCCGCCGGAAGCGCTTCTTTCGTGGGCTTGCGACTTTACCAAAGACTTTATCGGAAAGGAAGCATTGCTTGCGCAAAAAGAAACCGGACTCAAGCGAAAACTTGTTACCATAAATGTAGTCGGCGGTGTTCCGCGGGAAGGCTATACAGTATTGAACAATAAAGGCGAGAACATCGGAAACATTGTAGCAGGAATGTTTTGCCCGACAACGGGAACCTACTCTGCCAATGCCTTTGTGCCCCTGGAATACGCAACTGCAGGAACTGAACTTGCGGTGGAAATACGGGGAACACCGAAGGAAGCAATTGTGATTAAACGGCCGTTGTATGTTCCGGTTTATAGAAGGAGTAAATAATGAAATTAGATGCAAATGCCCGGTATGCAAAAACCCATGAATGGGCGCGGAAAGAAGGAAACGTAATTGTCGTAGGAATTACCGATCATGCTCAGAGTAGCCTGGGGGACATCGTGTTTGTCGATCTTCCCAAACAGGGAACTCAATTCAAGGCAGGTGCTGTGTTCGGAGCGGTGGAATCGGTTAAGGCGGCCAGTGACCTGTATATCCCGGTTTCGGGAAAGATAAGTGATATTAACGAGAACCTTGCCGCAGCTCCGGAAACGGTAAACAAAGACTGCTACGGTGAAGGCTGGTTTGTTAAAGTCGAGCCGGAAAACCCGGCGGAATTTGATGCCCTGCTTAGTACCGAAGACTACGAAAAAATTGCGGCAGCGGAGGAATAAGTGCCCTATATACCGGTAACCGAAACTCAGAAAAACGAAATGCTCGGCGCGTTAGGGCTTTCTTCTATTGAAGAATTGTTTTGCGAAATACCCAAAGAGCATCGTTTCCCTACATTAAAACTGGAAGAAGGGTTAAGCGAAAGCGAAGTGCTTGCGGAAATCGCAACTCTTGCCGAGTGCAATGTACATGCGGGAAACAACAACTGGTTTCTTGGCGCGGGATGCTACAATCATTTTATCCCNGCGGCAGTAGGTGCGCTGGCTTCACGCGGCGAATTCCTTACCGCCTACACACCTTACCAAAGTGAAGCAAGCCAGGGAACCCTCCAGGCAATTTTTGAATACCAAACGATGATCGCATCGCTCCTTGGAATGGAAGTGGTAAACGCCGGCCATTACGACGGCGCAACTGCCCTTTCGGAGGCGGTGATCATCGCACTCAAACAAAAGGACGATGCCGAAAAGCAGCGTGTATTGATTCCCGAATCGCTTCATCCTGAATATAAAGAAGTTCTTGCCACGTATCTTGCTTCATATAACCCGATAATTGAATACTATTCCGGCGATCCCGCCACCGCTTGTAAAACCAGTGCATCTGCGTCAAGTGCACAAGGCACGCCGGAGGGTTCTACTGATAACGGGATTGCCTGCCTTGTAGCGGCTTATCCTGATTTTTTCGGGACGATTCCCAATATGATTGGCGCTGCCGATGCGGTACATGCTGCCGGCGGCCTTTTTATCGTTCATGCCGATCCGGTTATGATGGGACTTTTTAAGAGCCCCGGCGAATATGGGGCGGACATAGTTACCGCAGAAGGGCAAAGCCTGGGAAACGACATGAACTCAGGCGGGCCGCTCCTAGGAATTATGGCCGCCACCAAAGATTTAATGCGAAAAATTCCCGGACGTATTGTCGGGGAGACAAAAGACAGCCAGGGAAGGCGTGGCTTTGTGCTTACCCTTTCGGCACGCGAACAGCATATACGCAGGGAACGGGCGGTGTCCAACATCTGTTCCAACCAGGGACATTCGATGCTTCGATCCTGCATTTACCTTTCCCTTATGGGCAAACAAGGCCTGAAACAAGTTGCCGAACTGTGCTGGAATCGTTCCCACTATGCGGCGGCTAAAATTGCAGCGCTTCCGGGGTTCATCGTAGTTAACGAAGCTGGAAAACTTTCCGGTAACGGACAAGGCAATACTTTTTTTAAGGAGTTCGTTGTAAAACTTCCGCCAGGTAAAACAGCGGAAGCAGCATGTCAGGCATTCATTGCAAAAGGCATCGTCCCCGGCCTTCCCCTGTCCCGGTATTTTCCTGAACGGAAAGATCAACTTCTTGTTTGTGTAACCGAAAACAATTCCAAAGCAAGCATCGACAACTTAGTAACTGCATTGGGGGAACTATGACAAATTCATTTTTACAGGAAACACCACTGCTCTTTGAAGAAAGCGTCAGCGGACGTAAAGGGGCAATAGTACCCAGACTTGATGTGGAAGAAACTCCGCTTCCAAAAGAATTACTCAGAGATGAATTGGAGCTTCCTGAACTGGACGAAGCTTCTGTTGTACGCCATTTTACCCGGCTATCACACAAGAATTTTTCCGTAGATAGCCAGTTCTATCCGCTTGGCTCATGTACGATGAAGTACAACCCCAAGATGAACGAAGAAGCCGCCGCAGAGCGCGGTTTCCGGCTGGCCCATCCGTTGAATCCCGATGAATGTAACCAGGGCAGTCTGAAATTGTTGTTCAGGCTACAGGAAAGTTTAAAGGAAATAACCGGCTTTGACGGCTGTTCCCTCCAGTGTGCCGCCGGCGCACAGGGTGAATTGGCCGGGCTTTTAATGATGCGAGCCAAACACGAAAGTACGGCAAAAAATACGGCCGGAAGTACAGCGCCGGGAACGTTACGCCGCACAAGAATTCTTGTTCCCGACTCGGCTCACGGAACCAACCCTGCAACCTGCAGTATGGCCGGTTTTGTTGCACAGGCGATTCCCTCAGACGTACATGGTGCGATTGACATGGCGGCGTTGAAAGAAACGGTTAAGGATGCAGAAACACTGGCAGGCATGATGATCACCCTGCCCGGCACCACCGGTTTATTTGAAAAAAATATTGTCGACATTATAAAAATTATTCACGATGCAGGGGGATTGGTTTACGGTGACGGTGCCAACATGAATGCCCTTATGGGAATGGTCAAGCCCGGCGAGCTTGGCTTTGACGTAATGCACCTTAATCTTCACAAAACTTTTTCCACCCCGCACGGCGGCGGCGGCCCAGGAGCGGGCGCTGTAGTGGCAGGCAAAACCCTTGCAGACTTTCTACCCGGTCCGATAGCGGCAAAAAACGGGACTGCTTTCTGTCTTAAAAACCCGCCTCTGTCAATTGGGCGGCTGAAGGTTTTTAACGGAAACTTCGCCGTGCTGGTGCGCGCCTATGCATATATCAGAACGCTTGGAGCGTCAGGATTAAAACGGGCTTCAGAATATGCCGTGCTTAATGCAAATTACCTGCGATTTCTGGTAAAGGAACATTACCCCACTCCATACGGAGCGGATCGTCCCTGTATGCATGAGTTCAGTGCTTCACCGGATTTGGGTAACGGGATTCACACCATCGACATTGCCAAGCGGCTTATCGACTACGGCTTTCATCCTCCTACGGTATACTTTCCCCTTATTGTCAAAGAAGCTTTTATGGCCGAACCTACCGAAACAGAAAGCAAGGAAACCCTGGAAGCTTTTGCTGCTGTCTTAACAGAAATCGCCCGGGAAGCGAAAACCCAAAGTGAACTCCTTAAAGAAGCGCCCCATGTTACTCCGGTTGGAAGGCTGGATGATACGGCAGCAGCCAGAAATCCTGTATTGCGTTATATATGTCCGAATTCGTAAAGAAAACAATCAGAATTATTTCCTCAATGGCTGTTTTTACTGGTATAGTACTGTGTGCGCTTTATGCATTGGGGTTTATTTTCGGTACAACTGTTAAACAGGTATCCAATAAAGAGTATACCGACGGAGAATTTACGTATACATACACCGGAATGCTGCTGGACGGAAAACTCAACGGTGTTGGTGAAATTATCTTTTCCAACGGCGACCGGTACACGGGCAGTCTTGAAGCATGGCGTTTTGAAGGAGACGGGGTGTTTTTTTCTGCAGACGGATGGCGGTACGAAGGTGAGTTTTCCAAAGGACAAATGACCGGTAAAGGAAAATTGTATGGAACAAACGGCGATACTTTAATACAGAGTCCGGATAATTTTTCAGAATTTGTTTCCATAGCCGGCTGGAAATATTCAGGCAGTTTTAATGAATGGGGTCAGAGCGGAACGGGAAAATTTGTTTTTGCAGACGGCGCTGTATATGAAGGAGAATTTGTACGGGGACTGGCAGAAGGACATGGTGTTTATCACAATCCGGAAGGCTGGTCTTACGATGGTAGCTTTCAGCAGGGTGTATTTGACGGCGATGGTATAATCAGACAGAAAAACGGAAAAACCATTTCCGGTGTTTGGGCATCAGGGGTTCAGGTTACAAGACATGACTAACATCAAATGGTTAAGCATAATACGAATCGCCGGACTGTTGCTGGTACTGGTTTATCATTTTTTCCTTGATATCTTGCCGGGGGGATTCATCGGCGTTGATATTTTTTTTACCCTTTCCGGGTTTCTTGTTACCGCATCAATTGTAGAAGAATTCCGGAACAACGGACAGTTCGCTCTTTTTTCTTTTTACAAACGCCGTTTTTTACGGCTTTATCCGCCGCTTGTACTGTGTATTTTGTTCACACTTCCTTTTACATTTTTGCTTTCCTC
>JGI24704J35079_10000805_pt1 | contig 13979 bp, 13 predicted proteins | sample TergutNt197P3_FD_35079 | JGI IMG/M metagenome (IMG submission 35079)
GGATGTTACTTTCGGGTACGGCAGGCGAATTATTTCGCGGGAATAAGCGGCGACAAAAAATCCGATCAGTACGTCAAGTTTGCCAGCAGTCTCTACCAGCAGGGGCGCAGCGCTTATGACGCCAAGGAGTACGGCAAGGCGCGTCTTTTGGGAGAAGCGTCAACCTCCGTTGTGTTTGCGCTGGAGTGTATGGCGCAGGCGGCTGCGCCTGACCCGCATGTTTACAAGTAAAGCAATATGCGATGGCCAACCCCCGCAAGTTTCCGCTCACAGGCTTTCATAATCGGCGCCGCAGCTCTGGCGGTTTTCGCGCTGGCGGTGCTGATTATCAGAGACGCGGTTTTTACCACGGAAGGACGGCTCCTCGGCGACGCGCGCCGGCGTTGCACTACCGCGTGTCTTGAGATTCTCCAGCAATATAACGACAGAATCGACTACACAGACGACCCTTTGTATGAATTGCCGCCTGACGCGCAGGATATCTCGCTGAAAGGCATTACTTCCACCGTTCTTCTGGCATACCCCGAAATCAAAGGAGGGATGTTTCTGCCTGATGAAGGAAGAATTACAGGATACTACTTTCCCGATGCATCGCCGGAAGACGCGGCTATCACCGATACGGAAACGGAAGTCATTCAAATGCTTGCGGAACAGGCGGAAGCCGCCGGCGAAACCGTTACATACTCAAACCGGCGCGGCAACGACCTGATTGTGGGCGCGGCGGCAGCGGGCGATGGAATCGTCGTCTGGACGCTGTATCGCGCGCCTGAATCACGCTATCTGCTGATCGGCGCGAATAACTGGCTTTTGGCGGCGTTATTATTCTCCAGTCTTCTTGGCGTCGGCGGCATTATTTCCATATGGTACAGGCTCCATTCCGGCGTCAGGGAGATTCAGAAGGGGCTTCACCGCCTGGAAACCGATTTTTCTTTCCGCCTGCCGACCGTTCCTGGAGATCTCGGACATGTGGCGCTCGACATAAACAGCATGGCTGAACGCCGCATGGCGCTTGAAGAAAAACTCAGGCAGCAGGACAGGCTGGCGGCGCTCGGCAAGGTGGTCAGCGGCGTCGCGCATGAAGTAAGGAACCCGCTTAATTCAATCAAACTCACCTTGCAGCTTCTGGAGCGCCGCCTGAAAAAAGGAATCGCCGTTTCAAACGAAGTCCCGGAATGCCTTGAGGAAATCGACCGCCTTGACGCCATTGTCGGGCGGCTTCTGGCTTTCGGACGCCCTGTTATGACAAACCGCCGTCTGCATGAAATTTCGCCCATTGTTATGCAGGCCATGCGGATGGTGCAGGAACCGGCGCGCGCGAAAAACATACGGATTGAAACACGTTTTCCTGAAACGGGCCGCCCTGCCGACATAGACGGACAGCAAATCGTGCAGGTGCTGATAAATCTGCTGCTGAACGCCATCGAAGCCTCGGCGGACGCCGGAATGGTAACGGTATCGGTTGATAATGTGCCGCAATTTGTCAGGATAAGCATCGCGGATGAGGGCGGCCGTATTGCGGACGATGTGCGCCCGCATATTTTTGATGCGTACTACACGACAAAGCCGGAAGGAAACGGACTGGGCCTTGCCGTATCCAGGGAGATCACGATGAATCACGGCGGCCGGCTTGAATTTGAATCCGAAGAAACGGGAACGACTTTTACGCTGATTCTGCCGATTGAAAGGACATCCACCGATGCCGCCTAAAGCGTCCGTCCTCATAGCCGAAGATGAAGCCCAGGCGCGTGAAGCCCTGCGCGCGCTGCTCGAAGACGAAGGGTATCGCGTCATAGCGGCTGCCGATGGCATGGAAGCTGCAGAATTGCTGGAGCAATCCGCCGTTGAGGCGGCAATCCTCGACATACGGATGCCGCGAAAGGACGGCCTCGCCCTGCTGCGTGAAATCAAAGAACTTACTTCGCCGCCCGCCGTTCTGATTATGACGGCTTACGGAAACAGCGCCGCGGCGATCGAGGCCATGGCGCTTGGGGCATTCGATTATCTGACAAAGCCCCTAAATTTTGACGAATTGCTGATTCAGCTCGGACGCGCCATTGAGAGCCGCCGCCGCGCCGGCGAACTTGAAGCCTACCGCCGCGAGGAAGATTCATGGCAGGGTACGGAGATCATCGGCGACAGCCCCGCCATGCAGAAGCTTTACAAACTCGTGGGGCAGGTCTCCGCCACGGATTCCACCGTGCTGATACGCGGCGAATCGGGAACCGGAAAGGAAGCCGTCGCCAGGGCGATTCACCGGCACAGTCCGCGCGGCGGGCGCAAGCTTGTAAAGGTAAACTGCGCGTCGATTCCGGAAACTCTGCTTGAGGCGGAGATGTTCGGCCACGAGCGCGGCGCCTTTACCGGCGCGGCGCAGCGCCGTATCGGAAAATTTGAATACGCCGCAGGCGGCACGCTTTTTCTAGACGAAATCGGCGAATTGCCGCCGTCCACGCAGGCTAAGCTTCTGCGCGTACTGCAGGATCACAGTATTGAGCGCCTGGGGTCTAATATTACGATTCCGCTCGATGTCCGCGTTATTGCGGCGACAAACTGTGACATCGAAACGGCTGTGCGCGAAGGACGTTTCCGCGAAGACCTGTATTACCGCCTGAATGTGGTAACGGTTTCCCTTCCGCCTCTGCGCGAGCGGCGAGAGGATATACCCGAGCTTGCGGCCTTCCTTCTGCGGCGGGCCGCGGCGCGCCTTAAAATGCAGGTTCCCGTGATCTCGGACGAAGCGATGAATCTGCTTTCCGGCGGAACGTGGCCGGGCAATGTGCGCGAGTTGGAACATTGCCTGGAGCGGGCGTTGATTCTCGGCAGATCGGGTGTCATACGCCGGGAACACATAGCTTTGCCCGAAAATCCGGATACAGGAGACCAGTTCGATACGGTTCCGCTTGAGGAAGGGCTGCACGAAGCCGTCGCGCGGCTGGAACGCCGCATGATTGAGCGAGCCCTTGCTCTTGCCGAAAGCAACCGCACGCGCGCCGCGGAAATCCTTAAAATCAACCGGCGGCTGCTTTACGACAAACTCCGCGAATATGGTCTCGATTAGCTAACATTTTGCGAGATTTAGCCGATAAACTCAACGCATGGAAAACGTAACCTGAAACAATAAATATTGAAGCCCGGTAGGCCGATATGAATACATTCCAATCGATGACGCTGAAAATAACCCTGCTTTCCGTAATGGGGGCGTTGCTGACGACAATCGCTATTGCCGCGCTTGAAAAACGGGCTTTGTCGGCGGGGATAATAATTTTAATTTTAACGGCTGTCGTTTCTTATATTTACGCAAAAAATCTGACAAATAAAATCACTCAGGCCGCGATTTTGTTCGAGAAGGTAAGCAAAGGCGATATGACATGCAGGCTGTCCAGCGCCACAGGCGATGAAATGGGCGAGATGGCGAAACAGTTCAACTTTCTAATGGACAATCAGCAGACATTAATGAAGAAAGTGATAATCGACAACGCCAATCTTGCCAAGGCAGCCGAGGAGCTTAACGCCGTCAGCAGTCAGTTGACAAACGGCGCCGATGAAACCCTTACAAAAAGCACTGAGGTTGCGGATACGACCGATCAAATGGCGGTCAATATAAACGCGATGGCCGGCGGCGCGGAACAGGCAAGCGCAAACGCCAACGAAGTCGCGGGCGCGGCGGAAGAGATGAGCGTCAATATGAACACAATAGCGGACGCCATAGACGAAATGAGCGCCAGCATAAATCAGATCGCGCATAATACAGGCGAAGTTCGTGAAATAGCGACGGCGGCGACGGGCAAGGCGGAAAACGCCACAGGCGTTATGAACAAGCTCGGAATTGCCGCCAAGGAAATCGGAAAAGTGACCGGTGTTATTAAAAAGATAGCTGACAAAACGAATCTGCTGGCATTGAACGCCACTATTGAAGCTGCGAGCGCCGGCGAGGCGGGCAAGGGCTTTGCCGTGGTTGCGGGTGAAATTAAAGAGCTGGCAAACCAGAGCGCGGCTAGCGCGGACGATATAGCGCGCCGCGTAGACGACATTCAGAGCGGCGCCGGCGCCGCCGTTGACGCGATTCAGGATGTTTCGGACATAATAGGTAAAATCAACCATTCAGTTGAATCAATAGCCGGGTACATTGACCGGCAAACCAGGACAAGCAACGAAATAGCGAGCAATATCGCGCAGGCGAATACGGGCGCTAAGCGCGTGGCCGGCGCGATAGGCGATGTGGCGCGAGGCGCGAACGATGTAAGCCGGAATGCCGGCGAGGCCGCGAAAGGCACGGCTCACGTAAGCAGTAGCATTGCGGGCATGAGCCAGGTGGCCAGGGAGAGCGCGGACGGCGCGACGCGTGTAAACAAAAGCGCGGCCGAATTGTCAAATATTGCCGGCGACATAAAGAAAATGCTCAGCCCCTACAGGGTAAGCGATTATTACGCGTCGAAGTAATCGTTAAAGCCAGGGAAACTCTGATTAATCAGCATTTCTGCGGATAGCGGGCTTCTACGCGGCTCTGAATGCCGCCGCGCGGCGAAAATTCCCCGCGTACCCGCATGGAGACAGGTTTGCACGCCGCGACAAGATCGCGCAGGATCCGATTCACCGCGTTTTCATAAAAGATTCCTATGTCCCGGTACGCCGTAACGTATTCCTTGAGAGATTTCAGTTCAAGACACCACTTGTCGGGAACGTAATTGACGCAAAGCGTTCCGAAGTCCGGCAATCCTGTTTTAGGACAGATAGCGGTGTATTCCGGCAGTACGATTTCAATTTCGTAGCCCGGAAACTGGTTTTCCCAGCATTCGATTGCGGGCAGCGGCGCGTCAATGCCGGCTTTGGCGTGATCTTCAGTATAATTTCTCATTTAATCCTTAAGCTCCCTCACCAGACTCCGCGCTCGGTAAATCCATTCCCTGTTCCGCCTGCGGAAAAAACGCGGGTTTGCCTTCGCCTGATCGATAATCAGTGTCAGTTGAAGCCGCGCCTTATCCGTGTCGCCCGATTTTTGCAGGGCGACCGCCAGCCAGTAACGCCCCTCCGGATCGGCGTCTCGCCTGGAAAGAAAGAAATCCAGAAATTCTATCCCTTTTTCGATGTAACCCGTATGTATGTAAGCCTTGCCGACTTCCCGGAAAATATCCCCCTGTCCGTATTCCTGGTCAAGCCGGTACGCTTTTTCGTAATATTCCAGGGCATTGTCCCAATCCTTTTTTCGCGCGCACGCGAATCCGAAATAGTAATAATATTCGGCGACCTCCTGCGTAATCTTTACGGCAGCCTCGAAATATTCGCACGCCGCGGAAGTATTTCCCCGTTCGAGGCTGATGCGGCCCAGTTGATAATGGGCGTCGGCGTTTTGCGGGTTTAGCGTCAGCGTCCGCATGTTTCTCTGGAAATCGTCGGTTCCTGCTCGCCCCACACCCATATTTCTCATCCAGCCGGTTGCGAGGTAAATCAGGGGAATCAAAAACAGGAGTGGAAGCGACCAGATAAACATGGATACGATAAAAAATATGGGAATCGTAAGCGCGGAAACCGCGAATACTCCGCAGGCTCTTGCCGGGGACAGATAATTCAGGCGCATGACCGCCCAGAACGTATATACCCCAAGCAGCAACATCCTTAGCAGACGTATCACGGAGATTTCCCACGCCGTGCCGGGGATGCTCAGAAGATGCGGCAAAAGCAATAGAAGCGGCGCGGTAACCAGATATATCGCGCCCCAGATCGGAAACAACGCGGCAATATGCGCGCGGTATTCAACGGCGGAAAAAGAGAGGCCGAGGCCGTCGTCGGAAAACGCGTTGGACAGCGCGACGATGGCCGGCACAAATAAAAACAGCAAAAATATCAATCCCTGCGCAAGGTCGATTCCCAAACCGGCGGATAATAATCCACTCCGCCCGTCAATAAATTCCGGAACTGAAGCATAGGCGTAAACGCGCGCCAAAGCGTAAGCCAGAAAACCCGCGGCATAGCATGTTATGCCTGCCCAAACGGCCTGGCTGTCGGCCAGCGCCCTCAGCGCCATGGTTCGGAAACCCAGCGCGCCTGTAAGATTTTTCAATAGCATAATCTTATTCTTATTCGGAATGCCCGGAATAAAAGCTCAGGCATTGATCGCCCTGGCGCGTTATGCGCGTCCGGCGGTAATTTTGCCCCTCCTCGGGAAGCGCGGCCTTGCGCCTGTGTTCTATTATCACGCGGGCGGACGCGGCGGCCAGCCCGCGGCTGAAAACAATTTCCAGCAGATCTTTGTACGGCAGGAAATCATACGGGGGGTCAAAAAAGACCACATCCGCCTGAAATCCTTCGCGCCCAAGCGCCCGCAGCGCGCCGAATACGTCTTCTTTTATTACACGGGCGCCGGACGCAATGCCGCAAAGTTTCAGATTCGCGCGAATCAGCCGGCAATTCGTGTTTAAAATTTCGATGAAAACAACCTGCCGCGCGCCGCGGCTCAGAGCCTCAATGCCGATAGACCCCGTGCCGCTGAAACAATCCAGCACTGTGGCGTCCGGAAGCGCCGGCGACAGGATGCCGAACAGGCTTTCCTTCAGCCTGTCGCCCGTCGGCCGCATTTCAAAACCGTCCGGCCCTTTAAGATGACGTCCGCGATATTTTCCAGCAATAACACGCATTTTATCAACCTGGTAGGGGCGTAGCGTGCTACGCCCCTATTACCGTCTATTTATCCGCTGAGGGCGTAGCACGCTACGCCCCTACTACCGCCATTTATCCACGGAGGCGCTGGCAAGATGACCAAAATCGCCCGCCTTCCAGAAGTAATTGGTCCCACCGCCCAGCGATATGATGTTAATGTTGCCGGGGCTGGCGATCCGCGGAATTTTCGCGTCTTTGGGAAGTTTCATCCATGACGCGTAAGGTTCCTGCCCTTGCCTGCCGTATGGCAATACGAAATTCTGCACGGCGTAAAAATCATCAAGCCATGATCCGACCGTGACCTGGGTATTTTTATGTATCCAGTCGATCAGTTGTTCCTTGGAATCAAACCCCTCGTTTTCCTTGAGCTGTTTGATTATTGTCGGATCAAGCAGCAGCGTGGCCGGAGAAAACGGGCTGATAAATGTCAGCCAGAACGGAATCTGTTCATGAAACGACTTGCCGAAACTTTGATCAGGATGCGTAAATGTCCAGCCGTTGAACACGCTTACAACGCTTTCAGAAGCCCTGAAGCCCTTCTGCACNTGAAAAGCNTCCCAGCCTTCNGGCAGCGCCTCTTCGTTTTCCGCCATGCAGACGTTGTTGTAGTTGTAGTTATTCCCCTGGCTTCCCATGTATATCTCTCCGGGCTTTCCGGCCGCGCCAAGATTGAGGGATATCAATGTCCACGCCCGCCCGATTACGGCATTCGCGTGGTTGAACGGGCCGAGCGCGCCGATTCCCGAATTCATTTTAATTTCACTGGTAACGGGGCCGTTGACAAGCACCATGCGGGCGAACGAAGTGGTTGAAGTGTAGAGCGCGGGTTCTCCTGTTGACGCAAGCGCCAGGATTACCGGCAGATGCTCCGGTTTCGCTCCGGCCATGACGGCGTTTACCGCTACCTGTTCCACGGTGTAACTCCATGCTTCATGCGGAGACGACGCCTGCATTTTGCCTACATGAACATCAGGAGCATGACTGGTACCCGTAAGCATTTCCCTGACGCGCTCTTCCGTCGGAAGCACTATGGGCAAACCATCCGTCCACTCGTTTTCAAGAAAAATACGGTGCAGGTTCGCTTCGGTATCCGGAGTGAGCATACGCGCCGTAGGTCTTTCAATGACGCCGGTGCTGCGGTCTTCGGCGCTCAAAGGCCGGGTGATGGCGTCGATAATTTCCTGTAGTACCGGTTTTCCCGTAACGGGATCGTTGCCTTCTAGATATTTTCTGCACAAAGCGGCGGGAATTCCGGTTATGGGATGCGGGACAAAAGTGAAACGGAAGCCCGGCATGCCTTTTTTGAAGGCGTAGGGTTTTACCAGATCCTCAAAAGTTTTGGTAATAACCGGAGCTGTAGGGATTCCGAGTTTTTCAACCGTCAAAGAGTGGCCGACGACCGCCGGCGAACAGGAGCTTCAATGCCCTATTCCCATAATCATGCCGTGCCCGTTCTCCTTGATTTCCGCCCAGAGTTTTGGGTCGTCGTCAAAATACGTGCCTGATTTTACACGGACTTCCCACTTGGTTTTGGGATACCGTTCGCCGAGCAGCTTCTGCATCTCCGTAAAGAACTGGTGCGTATCGGTAAATCCGGTATCGACAATGAATATCGTCTTGCCTTCCAGATTGTCTATGCGTGGCGCCATCGGAACACGATCAATCGGAGGCGGCTGCCCGAGCGGGTTCAGCACAGCGATTTTAGCCTCCTGCGGCCACAGTGTTCCCGAAAACAGCGGAATAGCCAATAATAATGCCAAAAACAAAACAGGGCTTTTTCTCATAATTCTTTTCTCCTCAAAGCGCGTAACAACAAAAACTATCACGGGAAATCCATGATATTGCAAGCATAAATATGCGCCGCCGCTTGCCGGTAACTTCGTTTTACCTTGTTTTGCGCAAAATGTCCGACAGCGCCGCGATGAATTTCGTGTGAACGTTCAGCGATTCCGCGCGCCGATACTCCGTGATGCCGAGTTCCGCCGCCAGATTCGCATATTCGATATCCAGTTCGTACAGCGTTTCGATATGATCGGACACAAAGCTGACCGGAACGGTCAGAATATTTCGGACGCCGCGCTGCGCAAGATTCCTGAGAACGCTTTCCGACGAAGGCCCGAGCCATTTAACCGGGCCGACTTTGCTTTGAAACGCGAGGGAATGCTCCAGTTCGTAATGGAGTCTTTCGTTCAGCCGGTTATTTATCAGCGAAACACATTCCTTCGTCTGGCCGAGGTAGGGATCGCCTTCTTTGATGTATTGTTCCGGCAGAGAGTGCGCACTGTAAAAAATGTGTATATCTTTACGCCGTTCTTCGGGGAAGCGTTCGGCGGCGGCCGTAATCATGTCCGTTACGGCGTCGATATAAAGCGGGTTTTTATACCAGTCCGCAATACGGGATATTTCGATTTTTCCCGACAGGTTGCGTCGGTCGGCAAGCGTACAGATATAACGAAAACACGCTCCGGTGGTTGCGCCGGAATACTGCGGAAACAACGGCAGAAGGGTAAGTCTTCGCAAGCCGTCCGCCGTGATATTGTCAAAAGCTTCGTCGATGGACGGCTTTCCGCAAAGCATGCCGGCATATACGCGCGCCGGAGTTCCTTCGGCGTCAAGCGCCTTTTCCAGCGCGGCCGCCTGGGATTCCGTGATCTTCCGCAGGGGCGACCCTCCGCCTATTTGCCGGTAAAGGTTTTGCGATTTTTTCTCGCGCGCCCGCGAAATAACCCACGCAAACATACGGCGAAGCGCCGGGTTTTTTATCCTGATGATTTCCGGGTCAGAAAAGAGTTTATAGAGAAAAGGCCGGACATCCGAAAGCGTTTCAGGACCGCCGAGATTTAGAAGAAGTACGCCTGTATCAACCATAAATAAGTATTATCCCGGATATTTCATGAAAATTCTACTGCGGCGGCGTTTCCGGGTACGCGCTATAAAAGTGCCATGAGACCGCGGGCGTCCCCGCCGGCGTGACATGGGGCAGCGGACGTCCCGTATGCGGCTTTATAAATAAAACGGGCGCGATTTATCGCGCCCTACAATTGAAGGGCGTAGCACGCTACGCCCCTACGTCCCTACGTCCCGCGATCATTTATTAAAGCGCGGACGGGACGTCCGCTACCCCATGTCACGCCGGCGGGGACGCCCGCGATCCCATGTCTACGCCCGCGGTCCCATGGCATTTCCTATGTCTGGAACTTTTAGGCCGCGCGCCATATACTTTGTCTATTATGGAACAACGATCCGGTCGGCGGGAAATTGAAATAATTATTCCTAATCTCAATTCGCGTTATTCAGGCGTGACCGCGGCCACAGCCGCCGTCATTCCGCACCAGACAAAGGAGTTTGGTTTCGCGCAAACCGGTTACACTCTGCCTCTGGACATTCCTTGTCTTGGATTGCGCGAACTTTTCCGGCTTACGGCACGGCCGCTTCCGGGCGGCAATCCGCGCGTTTTTCACGCCCGGCGCAATATCGAAATGCTTGCCGGGCTTGTGCTCAGGAATATTTTCCGCCGAAAACTGCACATTGTCTTTACATCCGCCGCCCAGCGCCGTCATTCAGCATGGACGCGTTTCCTTTATCGCCGGATGGATACGCTTATTTCCACTTCGCCGCGTTCGGCGGCGTTTTTGATTCGCCCCGTAAAGGCCATTGTGCCGCATGGCGTGGATATCGAAGTTTTTCAACCCGCTTCTGACCGCGGGCGCGCCTGGGCTGAAAGCGGCGCGCCTGGACGTTACGGCGTAGGTATTTTCGGCCGCGTCCGTCCGCAGAAAGGAGTGGAGGAATTTGTTGACGCACTCTGCCGGGTTTTGCCGCGTTACCCCGATTTCACCGCGATAATTACAGGGGAAACGACGCCTCAGTTCGCTGCCTTTGAAGCGGGGCTGAAAAGAAAGATTCGGGATCGCGGGCTTGAAAACCGCTTTATATGGCTCGGAAAGCTTCCCACTGAAGAAGTTAGAAAATGGTTTCAGCGTGTTTCATTGGCTGCGGCAGTTTCACGCAACGAAGGTTTCGGCCTCACCTGCCTTGAGGCGATGGCAAGCGGCGCGGCCGTCGTCGGCACGCAAACCGGGGCGTTCGACATGATTATCCGCGACGGCGTGGACGGCCTTATTGTGCCGTGCGGCGATACCGCTGCGCTGGCGGAAGCGTTTGACATGCTGTTGTCGTCGCCGGATGAACTGGCACGCATGGGCATGGCTGCGCGGAGGCATGTTTGCGATTCCTTCAGCATTCAACGCGAGGCGGAGGGGCTTAACGCGGTTTATCGCGGCATTCTCAATAAGCAGACTCCGCAAACCCCAAAATCAAGGCTTGCGACCGAAACAAAAGCTGTAGGGGGCGCCACCCACGGCGTCCCGTTTGAGGGTTAAATGAGCATTTTGTCGAGGGAGCGCAACGCAGAGTTCGGGGTTTTCGAAGGTCGCCCATAAATAGTCACCTTCTTCGCAGACGCTTTTCTTCCTTCTCCCGTTCGGCCAAAATAGAAAGCCCTTCATCCGCGCCGCCAAGAACACCGCCGGTTATATCAATCGCGCTGTTGATATGGTTGCAGAGTTCTTCATCCTGTTTTTCTTCGGCGAGTTTCAATAACCCGGCCAGTCTTTTAAGGTTGCCCGAACTTTCCGATTTCAGCGTCTGCAGTGCTTTTTTGATATTGATGTTTTCCCTGAGGCGCGGCGATTCAAAAGCGTCGCCCACGACAAGCATGATTCGATCCATGATTTTGTAATAGTCGTCAAGCATGTCTTGCCGGCTGTAAAACTCCAAATCGTCGCCCGGCGACGATTCTTTTCCATCAAGGCGTTCCAGTGCCGTGCGAAGACGCAAAGATGCGGCATCCATATAGATCCCCGTCCGCCTGTCAATATCCTGGGTATTCTGCATCTTTTTGATTTCCTTATCCGTCAGAAAATCACGCGCCCAGGCGCCGGAACCCGCCGCGAAAAATAAAAACGCGACACCAGCTATTTGAAATACGCTTACCATTCCTTTGCCCGGAATCCATCCGACGGCGCAACGATTTCGACGGCTTTGCCGGATTGGACGATGGCATACAATCCGCTTTCCTGCGCAAAGTTTACTGCTTCGTCCGTGGCAACGGCTCCGGCAACCGCTCCAATAAAACGTCTTTTATTGACGCCCTTGGCATCAGTACACCGCCGGTATTTTTCAAGCCGCTCTATATGGCTGCGTACATCCGCCGTTTCCAGAGTGGTCTTGACTTCTATAAGAATGGCAACCTCGCCGTCGTCCAGAAACAGATCAATCTCGCCTCGGATTCCTAATTTCTTATTCTCGAAATACTTGTTTCGGCTGCATTCGGTAACCTCGTATCCCAACTCCTGGAATTTTGTAACGATGTTTCCTTTGACCATGCTCTCAATGATTTCCCCGATGCGCGAGCCGAGAGCCGAAATCTTTTTGTCGGTTTCCTTCATCTGCCTGTCGGTTTCCGCCATCCGCCTGTCGGTTTCCTTCATCTGCCTGTCGGTTTCCGCCATCCGCCTGTCGGTTTCCTTCATCTGCCTGTCGGTTTCCTGCATCCGCCTGTCGGTTTCCTTCATCTGCTGGCGGGTTTCCTGCATCTGTCTGTCGGTTTCCCGAAACATTTCAAGGATTCCTTCGTAAGTTAACGCACTCTGTCCTGACATCGCTTCTCTCCTTTGCCGATCGGCTATTTATTCTTCGTCCGTAATAACAATCATAGTAACATTGTTTATCGCTAACGCCGGATATTTCAGCAATTATTGGGGGCGTCAACCTTGCGCCTGGTTCCATGTCAAATGCAATCCCGCTCAACCGCTCACGGGTGCGCGCCCCAAAACATGGGGCGCGCGCCATAAAAGTTCCGAGAGGAGCAAGAAAAATGCGGGTGCAAGGGCATTCTTAATATGAAACAATAGTAAGATTACCGGAAACCGCAGGGAGTGTGTCTACGGGATATGGCAGAGGAGCCGCCTCATGGCGACTTGCGGTTGAACCATCAAATAGGTAACTTGCGAGCGTCAGCCATGGGAGCGCGGGCGTCCCGCCTGCACAATAATGATTAAACACGCGCGACCGCGCGTATCAAATTGGAAGCGGGCTTTGCCCGCGTTTTTGGAAGTGTGCAGGCGGGACACCCGCGCTCCCATGTCCAGAACTTTTATGGCGTGCACCCCAAAACATGCAGGCGGTTGACTTGCGCGGCAGTGGGTGTTAGCATGGCGACATGATTACGCAAATTTATGGAGATGGATGCGCCGGAAAGATTTCCCGCCGTTTTCTCGCGCTCGCGGCGTCGGCGTTGTTTTTGTTTCACCTTGCCGCGCCGGTCAACGCGCAGCAGCAGCAGAAGCCCGACCTGCCCGACCCGATCAAGTTTATGAACACTTATGATCAGGTTATAAATATGACCCGCGCCGTCATGGAGGACATGGGGTTAAGCGTAGAACGTGACGACCGAAAGGGCGGGCGGATTACCACGCGCCCGTATGAGTTTATCACCGGTTCTCTGACATTGAGTGAAATGGAAAAAGTTGCGGTCTGCAAAGACACCCAGGGAAACTGGATAAAGGCGCGTTACAAAACCGAGGCGGTTATAGAGATCGTGTCCCCCAAAGAAACAATGGTCACCATCAACGCGGATATTGAAGGGCTGCGCCGTGACGTGGACGGAACGGAAAAATGGGTTCGCATGGATTCACTTGGCGCGGTGGAACGGCGCGTCCTTGGCAGAATCAGCGTTAAGCTGCTCGGAACGGATGCTCCGGCCGAATCCCGTAAAGGATTCTGGGGGCAGAAGCCTCAGCCGGTCAATCCGCGCCAACCGGGGGTGTTTCCGGGTGGACAGGTCAGATAAAGCGTTGATAAAACCTTCAGGCGCGTGGATGGATATCGGCAGGGCGGTCATCCTTACCGTCGGCGTTATCGCGCTTACAGGCGTTACACTGGTTCTTCTTCCGCAAAACACGGTTGAAAAAATAGCCGCGCGGCTTGAAAGCCGCCACAACGGCGCTGAATATGAAAAAATAGCACTCATCTATCTTGCCGACGAATTTACGGACGGCGCGTTTCGCATACGCGGCATCATACGAAATATCACCGACGCGCCGACGGAACGGATAGACGGGGTTGTGCGCCTTTACAACCGCCAACGCGCGCTTATGGAAACGGTCGTTGTGCGTCTTGACAAAGACATCATCGCGCCAAACGATTTTGCGCGGCTTGAGCTGACGGTTCCGAAATACAATGAAGGATTCGCCGGCTACGCGGTGGAGTTCAAATTGCGCGAAGGCGGCGGCGTGCCTTATAAAGACATACGCGGCCAAATT
>JGI24704J35079_10000806_pt1 | contig 13978 bp, 9 predicted proteins | sample TergutNt197P3_FD_35079 | JGI IMG/M metagenome (IMG submission 35079)
GGTACGAGCGTGTGGCCCAAGCTCGGCAAAGTGAGCAGCAGGCAATGCTGGTGTACGAGAACCTGACCACCTGTCGAATGGAGTTTCTGACCAGCTCACTCGACGACCCACATTCCGAACCATGTGGTCGTTGTGATGTGTGCGCTGGGCCTTGGTATCCGACCACCATCAGTGAACACAGCACGAGCACTGCCCACCAAGCACTATCCACTCATGGTTTGCCCATTGATTGTCGCTACCGATGGCCCACTCACATGGATCGCCTCGGGGTACCCTTGACAGGAGGAATCAATGAGGTTGAAACTGCGGAAGAAGGTCGCGTCCTTGCCCGCCTCACCGACCTGGGTTGGGGTGGGGTTTTGAGGGAGCTTTTCGCCGCAGACGACAGCGGCAACCCCAGGGACACAGTGGTGCCCGACAATCTTGTGCAGGCATCTTTCACTGCATTGCGCGACTGGCCCTGGTCTGCTCGCCCCGAAGCTGTCGTGTGGATACCCAGTGTGTCACGACCACAGCTCGTGGAATCACTAGCCTCCAGTATTAGTACGGCAGGGCGTTTAGAGAACCTCGGACCACTCGAACTCACACCTGGAGCTACCATCTGTACCCGATCATTCAACAGCGCCTATCGGGTCCGCGACATCTGGGATCGTTTCCTTGTACCGGTTGCCGTGGCCGAGAGGTTGTCAACCTTGGCCGGGCCAGTCCTGCTCATTGACGATTACATTGATACCCGCTGGACGATGACTATCACTGCTCGGTTGTTGCGACAGGCGGGAGCAACCAGTGTGCTCCCCTTCGCTTTAGCAGCGGGGTCCTAAGCCCCCAGGATCACCGAAGAGCATTGATGACCGCCAGGATACGTTTGGTGGAAACCTTCTCAGCTGTACCCAGGCTTTGGGCGAACAGTTGGATGCGGAACTCTTCAATGAGGTACGAGATGCGTCTCATCTCATCGGTGACATCTTGGCCCTCGTCGAGGAGTTCGTTGTACGCATCCAGAACCGGCTGGAGCTCTGCCATTCGTTGCTGGTCTTTAGCTGGATCAGTGATGGCCGCAGACAATCTCATCTGGGCTGCCTTCAACCAGATGGGTAAGCGATTCAACCACGGTTGAGGAGTCGCCGACAAGAAACCCTCACCAACCAGGTGATCAACCTGAGACGTGACATCGCTGCCGAGAGCAGAATCCTGATCGAGTTTGATGAGACTCAACCTGATAGATGATTCTAGACTCAGCACCTCAGCTGCGAGTTTGACCAACTCGAATGTGGCCTCCACCTGGTCGGGGCGTACTGCGGACACGAGATTCTGGAAGGCTCCCTCACCTCGTACTGCCCAGGTGTCATGATCCCTGCACAACCCTGCCACTGCTGCGAAGCGTGCATCAGCGAGCAGATCAGGGACCGAGGGATAAGGATTTGACCCTAATGCCACCTTCTCTGCATTCGACAAATGGGAGACCACCCACTTGTGGGGTTCAGGCAACGCCAAACACACCAGGCGTACCATTCCTGAGCGATGGAAAGACTGAGCCTTGTTGAGGGAGGTCTCCAAAGACTCCGAGACCCTTGTCTTGTCATCACTGAGATAGGGGTAGCCCGTGACCACCATAGAATGATGATCGACATTGACTGACTCAGGAATCTCCCCGAAGACCCAGGAAGTACCAGATTTCTGCTCTCGAGGATTCGAGGATTGCAGCACAGCGTGACCTGCTTCACCATGGCGTGATTGAAGTTCGGCGAGGTCCCGACCAAACTCCATTTCCTCACCACCAGTAACCTGGAAACCCATCCGGCAATGCGCGGGCAATGCGTCCGCATTCCAACCACCGACCGGCCCATCTGAGAGTGCTTCGAGTGCGCGAGAAAGCTCCAGTTCAAAAGGACGGGAATAGTTCGGATTGTTGGCGTTCAACCATCCCAAAGCTTTCACGGCCCAATCTTTGGCAGGTACGAATCGGGTACGAGTCGATTTCGGAAGACTGCGAATGAGTTCAGTGGCCAGTTCTTCACGCATCCCCGGTACACCCCAGCTCAATTGGGCTGGATCAAGAGTGTTCAACACCGCCAGTGGGATACTGAGCGTCACCCCATCACGGGCGGCACCCGGAGAGAAGTGGTAATCCAAACCGAGTGTTACCTCACCAAACACCCAGGAATCCGGGTAGTCCTCTTCACGTACCTCATGGTCAGCTCCGAGAACATCCGACTCGGTCATCTTCAACATTTCACGATGACCCGGCTTGGCCCGCAACCAACGATCCAAGGCGGCTAATGAGGTGACCTGGGTAGGAAGACGGGAATCAAAAAAGTGAGCGATCTCCGCATCACTGACCAGGACGCCACGGCGACGCAGGCGATCCTCACGGTCCTCAATCTCGGTGATCACCCGGCGATTGTGCTCGACTATCTTCGCATACGGTGTTCCACGCCGGACCTCAGCTAAGGATTCAACTAATCCCGATTGAATGAAAACCTCTCGGGCCGCTTCCGGGTCTATCCGCGCGTAGTCGACTTTCCGATCAGCTATGAGAGGTACGCCCAACAGGCTCACCTTCTCGGTGGCGAGAACCTTGCCGGATTTAGTGGAGAAGAAGGGTTCCGAGTAGGACCGCGACACCATGTGCCCACCCACAGCCTCCACCTGCTCTGCGGTGATCGGTGCCACTTTATGTGCCCACAAACGAGTGGTTTCGATCAACTCCGCTGCCATGACCAGTGAAGGCGTTGAGCGAGCCAGTGATGATCCTGGAGAAATCGAGAACCGTGATCCCCTGGTTCCCAGGTAGGTACGCGGGCCTCGGCGACGTTTGTCCGCGGAGGTGGGTTCTACCTCGAGTGAACCGACATTGCTGAGCAAACCAGCCACGACCGATGTTCCTATCTCTTCCCTCAACCCCGGCTGGTGGTTCATGGGCAGTTTCAATTCCTTGGTGACCTGACGCAGTTGTGTGACCAGATCCTGCCATTCACGGATCCGCAGATAGCTGAGATATTCACGGGTACACATCTGGCGGAACTGGGTGGAGGAGAGTTCTTTCTGGGCGCGTTTGAGGTACGCCCAGAGTCTCAGTAACACGCCAAAATCTGAGTCCGTACTCCCCGAGCGCGTACCCACCTCTGATTCAGCAAAGAACCGCGCGTGGAGTCCATCAGCCTCCTCCCGATTTTCCTGTGGACGAAGACGTACGTCTTGAATGGCCATTCCTGCAGTGAGCGTGATGACCTCTCGCAGGCAATTCCTCCTCCCAGCTTCGATCAACATCCTCGCCAAGCGCGGATCCACCGGGATTCTCGCCATCTGCTGCCCGATCTTGGTCAGGCGCGGGGTTGAACTCTCCTGATGAATAGCTCCGAGTTCCACTAAGAGCCGCAGCCCATCTTTGATCTGGCGCGAATCAGGAGCATCCACAAAAGGAAAATCCTCCACTGATCCGAGACGCGCATGGGCCATTGCGAGGATCACTGAGGCTAGGTTGGTCCGCAGAATCTCAGGCTGCGTGAACTCGTCGCGAGTCTCAAAATCATCCTGGGAATAGAGCCTCACACAGATCCCAGGAGCAACACGCCCACAGCGTCCAGCCCTCTGGTTGGCAGATGCCTGTGAGATCGGCTCAATCGGCAGGCGCTGCATCTTCGTTCGCGCGGAATACCGCGAGACGCGCGCAAACCCCGGATCAATGACATACAAAATCCCAGGAACAGTCAGCGAGGTTTCAGCCACATTCGTAGCCAGTACGACTCGTTGGCCTGCGTGTGGAGCAAACACCTTGGATTGTTCCTCCAAGGTCAACCGAGCAAAGAGAGGCAGGACCTCCACGCCAAGTTTGGAATCCCTGATCGCCTTATCGGCATCCTTGATATCACGCTCACCTGAACAAAACACAAGTACGTCCCCATCGCGTGGAAGAGACCTCAACACCGACACAATGGTGGCATTGACGTCACCATCGGTGACGACGGGTGCGTACCTCACCTCAACCGGGTATCCACGCCCACTCACCTCAACAATGGGGGCGTCACCAAAATGTGCAGAGAATCGTGCTGTGTCGATCGTGGCAGAGGTGATGATGAGTTTCAGATCGGGGCGCTTGGGCAAGAGTTGCTTGAGGCAGCCCACAAGGAAGTCGATGTTGAGACTGCGTTCATGGGCCTCGTCGATGATGATCGTGTCATAGTGGCGAAGCAGGCGGTCCTGGCTGATCTCATTCAACAAGATCCCGTCGGTCATGAGTTTGAGTTGGGTGGTCTTCGAGGTGTGAGCAGTGAACCGCACTTGATAACCGACCATCTCCCCCAACTCGCAACCCATTTCTTGGGCGATACGCGTGGCCACCGAACGGGCAGCTATTCGACGTGGTTGAGTGTGACCAATGGAGGTTCTTCCTGCTCGAAGGGCGATCTTGGGGAGCTGGGTGGTCTTGCCCGAACCAGTTTCGCCGGCGACCACGATGACTTGGTGGGTACGCAGGAGGTTCTCAATCTCATCGCTGTGGGCTGCGATGGGTAATGTCGGGTCGATCTCTAGGTTCACGAGCTACACCATGGAACTCTCAGATCTGGATTCCTGCCAAGTCGGGCAGCCTGTGCTGCGGAGCGCGCCAGCACGACTCGCAGCACCCTCCGCGGAATGACAGCGAGATGAGGCTGTACGGAAAGACAGCCAGGTGGGACTGTGCGGAATGACAGTGGGGTGGGGCTGTGCGGAAAGACAGAGGAGGCAGGGTTGCGCAGTCGCCCACACACGTCACCCTGCGGAGCGAAGCGACTCGCAGGGTCCAGACTACCCAGTTGTTCGTATATAGTATCTGGATTCTGCGAGTCGCTTCGCTCCGCAGAAAGACAAAGAGGTGGGTCTCCGCAGGACGACGATGACAAGAGCAGGTATTCCACGCAAAGTAATCTACCGTAGGCTTGGGTCATGACCTGTTCGTGTAAGACCACCAACTCGATTCTCCTGGAATTTCCTCTACGCGTTATGCCAGATTCTGATCTCCTTGCTGACTTCACAACTATCCGAACCGGTGGACAAGCCGACCAGCTCATCGTAGCGAAAGACACCACCGAGATGGTCGCGATCACTCGTCAAGCGGATGCCACCGACACCCCACTGCATATTCTCTCTGGCGGATCAAACACTCTCATCTCTGATGAGGGTTTTCGCGGTACGGTGATGGTCGTCGCCGCCCAAGGGGCTCGAGCCTGCCCCACCGATGGCGGTTTCATCCTCCATGCCAATGCTGGTGAAGTTCTTGACTCACTCATCGAGGAAACCGTGAAACGAAGGTGGTCCGGTCTCGAACTGCTCTCTGGGATCCCAGGACTTGTCGGTGCAGCCCCCATTCAAAACGTGGGTGCCTACGGAGCAGAAGTTTCCTCTGCGATTCTCAGTGTCACGGCCTATGACCGAAGTCAGCAGGAAGTGGTCACACTTGAGAATCAGCAGTGCCACTTTGGTTACCGTACCTCACTGTTCAAAGAGAACCCTGGGCGCTATGCAGTTCTGAGTGTCGATTTCTTCGTCAGTCATGACCCATTCAGCTCCCCCATCAACTACACCGATGTGGCCACACTGTTACACCTCGACATGGGCGAGAGGGTTCCCCTCGCTCAAGCCCGCGAAGCCGTGCTCGCCGTACGTGCCTCCAAGGGAACACTTCTCAACGTGAACGACCACGACACCTGGAGTGCAGGCAGCTTCTTCACTAACCCCCTGATCACCACCGAGATTTCCGATCAACTCCCCAAGGAAGCACCTCGCTTCCCTCAAGAAGATGGGACGATCAAAACCTCAGCTGCTTGGCTCATTGAACACGCTGGTTTCGAGAAAGGGTATGGAACCCAAGAAGCTACACTGTCCACAAAACATGTGCTTGCCGTCACCAATCGTGGAGGTGCAACCACAAGTGAAATCATTGCTCTTGGTCGAGAAATTCAACAGGGTGTACAGAAGAAATACGGCATTACTTTGACTCCTGAACCCACGCTGGTGGGGATGCCATGGTGAGCCCTGGCAGGCGAAAAGCGCGGGACCACACTTTGCGTCGCTGGGTTAGCTCGTAACACTCCATCCTCGGGTGAAGCCACGCTCCGCGACCTGGAGCAGTACGCGAGGAGATGATTACTCCATCATCACACACCAGGCGGTGCATGTGACTTTGTGGGCTACGCGCACGGCACCCCAGACAGGTACGAAGTGGAACCGACACCTCAGGCCTCGTCACTATCGTTGCGAGTATCATCACCAGCTTCAGCAGTGTCGGGACGAATATCGATCCTCCACCCGGTGAGTTTGGCAGCCAATCGAGCGTTTTGCCCGTCACGACCAATGGCGAGGCTCAACTGATAATCCGGGACGATCGCTAATGCCTTACGCGCCATAGGATCGGTCACACTCACTGAGGATACCCGTGCTGGGGAGAGAGCTTGTGCAACAAACTCTGCCGGGTCACTCGACCATTCAATGATATCGATCTTCTCGCCGGCTAGTTCATTCATCACCGCACGTACCCTTGATCCGTTCGGACCAATGAACGCACCTTTTGCTGAGACTTCACCTGAGCGAGACAAGACAGCGATCTTGGTACGATGCCCCGCTTCACGAGCGATCTCTCGAATCTCCACTATCCCATCACCGATTTCTGGAACCTCTAAGCGGAAGAGTTTTTCCACCAGGGCAGGGTGGGTACGCGAAAGCACTACTTGAGGCCCGCGCATTTCTTTCCGAACAGCCACCACATAGACCCGTAGTTTCACTCCGTGGGAATAGTCTTCACCCGGCACCTGCTCAGCTTGGGGCATGATCCCTTCCACCGATCCCAAGTCCACACGCACCGTACGGGAATCCTTGTCTTGTTGGATCGTTCCCATGACGATGTCTCCCTCTTTGGCGAGAAAGTGCCCGTACTTCTGCTCGTCTTCAGCTTCACGAATGTGGCTCATCATGATTTGGCGAGCTGTGGAGGCTGCTACTCGAGAGAAATCTTCGGGAGTTCCGTCGACTTCGCCAATCTTCTTCCCATCGTCACCTAGTTCTGGAACCCACACCGCAACCTTGCCTGTACGACGGTCCAAGGTCACGCGCCCACCTGGACTATGGTGAGCAGTTTTTTCGTACGCATGGAGTAGCGCCTCTTCCAAGGCAGAGATCATCACCTCCACCTTGATCCCGCGATCCTGCTCTAACTGTCTCAATACGGCCATATCGACATCCATGGCTACTCCTTTTCCTCACGATCCTGCGCTTTCATCTCCACCTGGATGAGTGCTTTTTTGATGTCCGCGTACGCCACTATCTGCCCATCAGTGAGGGTGACGCTATCCTGAGTTGCCTCAGATATCCTGCCTGTGATGACTTCATCGCCCAGGAGAGTGATTGTCACCAAGCGCGAAACGTTGCGCCTCCACTGTGCAGGTTTAGTCAGTGGGGATTCAACCCCGCGCGTACCAACCTCCAGGACGTATGCCTGTTCACCCATAACTTCGGATTCGTCGAGGGCCTGTGAAAGCTCACGCGACACTGCTGCGACCTCATCCAGGTTTAACCCCTGACCCGATACACCGTCACCATCAATCGTGATACGGACAAGACTCCGGGAACCTAACTTGGTTTGAGTAAGGTCTTCGAGGTCAAGGCCTTGGCGCATGAGGACCGACTCAACCTCTTCATGTAATGAACTCATCGGTGGTCTCCTTCTGCGATTGTCAGATTCACTTGTGGGCGACCCCCATTCTATCTGAGACACACTGCCTTTGGGCACTGCCTCGTGGAATCCTTGTGTACGATTTGCTCATGCGCAAGATTATTCTCCTCGGATTGATCCTCAGTGTTTTCTCTCTGACAGGTTGCGCATTTTCTGATCCTCGCATCACAGGTACCCCCGAGACGAGTGCCTTCGATGATGTTTTTAGCGCAAACGCTACCGCATCAGCCATTGAGCTCCAGAGTGCTTGGGCAGCAGTGGCTGGTTTGGCGAAACTCAATCCTGACCAAGAAAAATGGTCGACCATAGCAGACACCCTTCACGGTTTGTGGGTGGTGGTCACAGGCCCTGATCCGGTCAACCGCATCCCAGCAATGACCCAAGATATTGGTGAAGCTTCCACCTTTGTTGATGACAAGGCCGCCCTCACCGAAGTGGAAGCAGCCGTGACCTTGGCCTACGAGGCGCACCTAGTGAGAGCAAAAACCTCGCAAGGCCTGGAGGCACTCTTGTGGGGAAGCATTGCTGCCAGCTTGGCACAGATTAATCAGGGGCTCACTGGGGCCTATGGCGCACCCATCCTGGCCAATAGCGCCGTCACTGTGACCATCACCGATGAAGATAGTGCACTGAGTGATCTCATCGTCAGCTACGACGAGGCAGTCTTTGCTTTGAGAACCTCCCTAGGATTTTTGAGTTCGTCACGTGTGACACAGGTGGCAAAGATTGCAACAACCTGGGAACGGGAGATGGAAAGCCTGTTGGCTATTGCCGCTGAGCGTGAAGTGATCCCTGAAACGACGGCGATCTACAGTCTCCCTCCTGGACGAGATGACAAAGCAGGAATGGCCTTGCTTGCTAGCTCCCAACAATCCATTGTTGAAAGTGCAGCCACGTGGGTGGCTTGTGCGGAGGATCCTTCTGTTGGTGTTGACATCCTGGTCTCTGCAGCCACCATTACGTCTGCCCAAGGCATTGGCATAGCACAATGGCCGGGTTTTCCCGACGGATCCTAGGAGCGAACTTCGCGGGCAATCTCGTCGACAGCTTCGCTGAGTACGACTGTGCGACTCGTACCCGCACTGCGATCGCGTACCTCTACAACCCCATCAGCGAGTCCACGGCCAACAACCACGCAGGTGGGAAAACCAATGAGCTCAGAATCAGCGAATTTCACTCCTGGCGACACTGCTCGATCATCAAGAACAACATCAATACCGACCTCATCGAGTTCCTGTGCAAGCGTCTGGGCAGCCTGGGTGATGTCTTCGCCCTTACCGGCGACAATAATGACCACATCATAGGGAGCAAGATTGCGGGGCCATGCCAGTCCCTTGTCGTCACAGTTCATCTCAGCAACCATGGCGACCGCTCGAGTGACTCCAAACCCGTAGGAACCCATGGTCACTGTCACGAGTTTCCCGTTGTCGTCGAGCACCTGCAAGCCGAGAGCCTCCGCGTATTTCATCCCCAGCTGGAAGATGTGCCCCATTTCTACACCGCGAGCAATACTGAGCGGTCCTGAACCATCCCCAGCGAGGTCGCCTTCGCGGATCTCAGCGACATCAATGACGCCATCAGAAGAAAAGTCTCGTCCCATCACCAGATTCGTCACGTGGGCATCACTGGTATTCGCACCGCTCACCCAGGATGTCCCTACTGCAATCCTCGGATCGGTGAGATATTCCAGACCAGTTGAACCTCCCAGGATCTGCACCCCATCTGATATCGGCCCCACGTACCCTTTGACGAGTTGAGGGTAGGCTTCAAAATCGTCATCATTGAACGGCTCAGCATTATCGGGACTCAGTGCAGCCTCAAGGCGTTTGGCGTCAACTTCGCGATCACCGGGAAGCCCGATCACTAGTGGGGTCCTCTCCCCTTGTGGAGTAATGCGCATGTAGATGACGTTTTTCAAGGTATCCGCCCCATTCCAGGGGCGATCCTTGCCGGTGAGAGTCGAGTTCAGACAATCGACGAGAAGATTGATAGTGGATGCTCCCGGAGTGGCCACCTCCTGCACAGGGGGGGTTGCAGAGAAATCTTGTTGTTCACTGTGAGCAATGGATGCCGCCTCGACATTCGCGGCATAACCCCCTGGTGAGCGTACGAACTCATCCTCACCGTAGTCAGAAATCGCAAGGAACTCTTCTGACCTCGACCCTCCCATAGCACCAGAAGTCGCTTGAACGATAACGTATTCAAGGCCAAGACGATCCATAATCTTCTGGTAGCAGATTCGATGCTTCTCGTACGCGACGTGCAACCCAGCTTGGTCAATATCGAAACTGTACGAATCTTTCATCGTGAATTCACGTCCGCGAAGTATTCCTGCCCGGGGACGTGCTTCATCACGGTACTTAGTCTGTATCTGATAGAGAATAACAGGTAGATCTTTATAGGAGGAATAGAGATCCTTCACTGCCAGAGTGAACATTTCCTCATGGGTGGGGCCAAGCAACATGTCGGCACCTTTGCGATCTTTTAACCGGAAAAGGTTCGGCCCGTACTCACTCCAACGGTTCGTCAATTCATAGGGTTCTTTGGGTAGCAAGGCAGGAAAGTGAACCTGTTGGGCTCCGATGGCTTCAATCTCTTCGCGTACGATCGCCTCAATTTTTGCGAGTACTTTCAGCCCTAAGGGAAGCCAGGAATAAATCCCTGGTGCTGCTCGGCGGATATATCCTGCTCTTGTCAGCCAGCGGTGACTAGGCACTTCAGCGTCTGCAGGGTCTTCACGCAGAGTACGAACAAACAACTTCGACATGAGTGTGTACGACACGATTCAACTCCTGACATTGTGGCGATGGACAGTCTATCTCTCCTCGTGTGGGAGATTTCCCCTGCCCAAGTTCCTAAATAAGGACAAACAGTGGAGTCGTATGGTTACCCGCGTGGACCCCTTGCACAATGTAGACACCCACTCCATGCTCGTCAATATAGACAGCATTGTCTGGTGTGATGGTGGCCTGTTCTACCTTTTCGTCTAGTAGTTCCGGGGTCTGCTCGTATTCGAGGATCGCAAAAATGTAGCCAGACACTTCGTCTTTCGCATGTGCCATCGTCTTGTCCATGGACCAGCCATAGAGTGCGAGGATCTCCTCGGCAGTCAGTGTCTTGCCAGTACTCAAATCGATGTTGTAGGAGTTATAGGCTATTTCACTTGGCTCACTGGCTATCACTACACCAGTTTCACTCACGAGTAGGGAGAGAATGCCGTAAGACTCCGAGAAGGAGTAGTCGAGGAGCAGGAAGGATGAATCCCCGTATTCGTCTCTGGAAATACCTTGGACCCCCTGGTGGAATCTCTCTTCGAGAATGTTGTTGATCTCTGCAACCTCAGGGGAGTCCACATTGATCACAATATGGTTAATCGTGCCAGTGAAGTCCTTTTCACCAGTGCTCGATCCGTAATGGTTTACGATGTCATATTTATCGGTGGTAAACACAAAATCCTGGTCTTCGTACAGTTTCGTGACAGTGATGGGCCGTGGAGTGATTTCGGGCCGTTTCTCGGGATCATCGCTGCAACCTGCTACGCCAAGAAGTAGGGTCAGGGCTCCTAGCACTACGGGCACTCGTTTGGCTCGTCTGGTTATTAATTGCATATTTCCACCGCTTTCAAGAGTTGACCACTGTGATCAAAACCCCAGCATATCAAGTCCTCACGCCAGCGAAATCCACACCAAAGCACCATGGTGTCGTCGTTGTCCTATTTATCAAGGCATCGTTTTGCCAAATAACAACCCTATTGGGCGCGACCTGGTTCGCATTCTGGTCACGCTTTACTTGGATCGCAAGCCAGGTGGCTGCGCAATAGATTTCCCGCTCAACAGGTACTTGGCTGTCTCATTTTGTGGATTCAAAAAAGTAGGAGGCTGGCGTTGGCTTCTACTTTTTGTCGTAGCTTTCGCTAGAGCAGGGATGTTCTTCTGGCTTGCCTACCTACTGCTCAAGGCGTAATCCTTGGCCGCCACTAACATGAACCATCGGTGTTGCCCAAGCGTCTGGGTGTCAATCTGAATTAGGTTGCCGCAATCGATTCGATAGGGCTCATGTAGCATCAATACATGATGGTGGCGTACTCGCCCACTTGAACAAAACCAACGCCCAGATATGACTCGACGGCAGCAATATTGTGAGCGTTGACATAGAGACTGACGGTGGAGACTCGTTCCAAGCATTGAGCAACCACCGAGGCAATGAAAGGTTTGGCGAGACCCTGCCCGCGTAAATGTGGAGTGATCCAGACTCCTCCCAGTTGGCACACCGACCCAGAGATCGCCACCACATCGGCTTTAAAGATGACCTGATTGTTGTCTATCACTCCAAAGGCACGCTGATTCATCATCAAACGGGTGACATGGTCACGGTAGGAACCCTGTGGGTCTGTGGGTGCGACACCGATCTCCTCGGTGTACATCGCGAGTGATGCTTCATGGTACGGGTCAATATATCTGGTCGCTAAAGGTTCGACACCCAGATAGGGATGGATGAGTGGGTGACCAGTCATGGCCATCACTCTTTGCTGGTGGCGGACTTCACGGGGCGAAGCCCACTGGGTGAAACTCAACTCACTGAGTCTCCTCCATAATCCCATTGCTTCATTGCGTACCCCAAGAATAGTTTGACATGTACGCACCTCCAGGTGGTGAGCAAAAAAATCCAGTGCATCAATCGTGGCCCCAATCGGTTGCAAGGTGGAACCCTTGGAGAGGGCTGAAACCAAGTGCCCCGATTCGAAATATCCCACCAACTCCGCCCCTGAAGTTTTCTGATCCATGCCATGACTATCGAGGCGAGCCGAGACAACAATATTCTCAATGGGACGCAACTGAAGAAGCCTCCTCAATTGAGGCTCGTCAGCAGGGGTCAACACCCTCAGCTCTCCCACGGCTATCCCTGTTCCATTTCCTCAGCTAGCCGATAGGCATGGCTCACGAGGCGAGGAAGAATCTCAGCCTCAGGAACTGTTTCGATCACTTCCCCACGGACAAAAATCTGACCCTTCCCATTACCTGAGGCTACCCCAATGTCGGCCTCACGCGCCTCGCCAGGCCCATTAACAATACATCCCATGACAGCAACACGCAGAGGTGTGCGGAAGTCTTTGAGGGCCACTGTGACTTGCTCCGCTAGCGAATAGACGTCCACCTGGCATCGCCCACAGGTGGGGCAAGAAATGATTTCGAGACTACGAGGGCGCAAGTGTAAAGACTCCAAGAGCTTGGTTCCCACCTTGACCTCTTCTACTGGTGGAGCTGACAGGGAGACACGAATCGTATCGCCAATACCTTGTGAAAGAAGAACAGCGAATCCAGCACAGGATTTAACTGTTCCTTGAAGGAGAGGGCCTGCTTCCGTGACGCCCAAGTGGAGAGGATAGTCACACTTGTCGGACAACAACTGATAGGCCTGTACGGTCGTGACCACATCATGGTGCTTGACCGAAATCCCAAAGTTAAAGAACCCCACCTCTTCAAAAAGCTTGGCTTCGTTCAGAGCCGACTCGACCAATGCCTCAGGGGTTGCCCGGCCATGTTTTGCCATCACTCGGTCATCAAGAGAACCAGCGTTGATCCCAATGCGTAGTGCAGTACCATGGGCAGAGGCAGCCGCGGCTATTTCAGAGATCTGGTCATCAAAGGCCTTAATATTTCCCGGGTTGACCCTTACCCCTGCACAACCAGCCTCAATGGCAGCAAACACATAACGCGGTTGGAAATGAATATCCGCCACCACTGGGATGGGTGACTTCGACGCAATGACATGCAGTGCATCAGCATCCTCTTGACGAGGGCATGCCACGCGAACAATATCGCACCCTGCAGCAACAACCTCTGCGATCTGCCCCAACGTGGCATCAACATCATGGGTGGGTGTCGTGGTCATCGTCTGCACAGTAATAGGTGCATCACCACCGACAAACACCGACCCTAAGCTCACCTTGCGGGTTTTTCGTCGAGGTGCCAAAGCGGTGGTGTCGTCACTCATTGTCGTACTCCTTCGTACACAGTTCTAGAACAATGCCACGGGTGAAATAATGTCAGCAAGAATAAGAATGACACCGATGAGGACGAGCATCCCACCAACGACATAGGTCACTGGCAGCAACCTCGCAGTATCCGCAGGGCCAGGATCAGCCTTGCCGCGAAGTTTCATGATTCTGCGCCTGATCGATTCATAGACTCCTGCAGCCACTTGACCTCCGTCGAAGGGGGGAAGTGGTACGAGGTTGATCAACCCCACAAAGAGGTTCACTGAAGCCAA
>JGI24704J35079_10000810_pt1 | contig 13911 bp, 13 predicted proteins | sample TergutNt197P3_FD_35079 | JGI IMG/M metagenome (IMG submission 35079)
TTCCAATAAGATCGAAAAGACCGTCTTGCCTGAAGAGTATATCCAAGTCTCCTTCAAAGGCTTCTATGCGTTCGCAATTACTTACTCGGCTACCAGCAGTTGACGCTTGAAAACCTTTCGCGTTACACAGCCAAATTCGAAATTCTTCTTTACGCATTTTTGTTCCTTGTTTTACGAAAAGTAACAAACAATTACAAGTTGATTTGTATTTTGCCGGTTTTACAACTACTCAAATATTATTGCGCATGGCTTAAGCTAACCTTCGTAAATTAACCTGTTGCCGGCTCTTCAACGGGCTGAACAGCCAACCGTAGTCCCATGACGCGCAGGACGGTTGAGAGACTACGGAACTCAGGGTTGCCCTCGGCTGACAGCATCCGATAAAGCTGGTTCGGATTCAGGCCCGCTTCTTTCGCCACGCCCCGGACGCCACCGAAAGCCTTGGCCATCTGGCGCAGGGCAATAAGCAGTTCGGCCTGATCGCCGTCCGCAAGGATGGAATTCAGCAATTCCATCGCATAGGCCGGCTCGTTTTTGAACACCTCGGCCATCGCCTCATCGTGCGATTTGTCGTTCATACTGTATTCTCCACGCTGTTCTTGCGCTTCCAGTCACGCCAGCAGACGCAGGCCCGGTCTATGTCGGCATCCTGATTTCGCTTGTCTCCGCCACACAGAATAAGGACAATGGTCAAACCAGCCTGGGCGTAATAAATACGATACCCTGGCCCTACGTCAATGCGCAGTTCCCAAACGCCCTCGCGCAGGGCTTTGTGATCACCGAAGTTACCCAACTCCATGCGCATGATGCGCCGGTCAACCGCGACCCTGGCTTTGGCGTCCCGTATCTGCTCGCGCCATTCGGCAAAGAGGTCACGCCCATTGTCATCCACATAATGGCGGATTTCGTTCATGATTGATTATCGTTTATAAACGATAAAATGTCAATCAACTCACCACCCTGGGCTGAATTTCCCAAAACCAGCCGGCAAACCTTCTTTATTTTATGCTGAACCGGAAGCCATATAGGCCGTCAGCGCCTTCAGGATCGCGCTGGAGCCCTGGTGGTCCAGGAAGGGATTGAAGCCCGCGCCGCTTAAGGTGCTCAAGGTCTTGGCATTGGTTTTCAAAAAGGCGTTCAGTTGCTCGGCCAGCTTTTGGCAGGCCGGGTCGCCGGAACCCGGGGGCAGCCCTTCGGCACTGGAGAAGACCTGGAGAGGATCGGCCGCCATCTGGGCCTCCAGGACCGTTCTTTCCAGCCCTTCCTCAAGGCCGGCCAAAATTTCCGACCGCCGATAAACCCGGGCTTCGCGCCCGCTTTCGGTCTCGATCAGGACTATGAGATAATCATTATCCAGGCCGGGCTCATCCCGGATGGCCTCGGCCGTGAGAGCGGCCATATCCGAGATGACCTTCTGGCCTATGCCCTGGTAGGCCAGGGTAACCATATCCTGGGCCCGGTCCGTGGCGGAACCCAACCACTGGCCATCACCCCACCACTGTTCGGTCAGGGCGGCCAGGTTCTGGTAATTTTCAGTCTTGCCGCCGCCCACCTGGAGCAGGGCCGGGGCCTGGTTCTGAATGCTGAAAAGCATATTGTTGATGGTGGTCATGGGGGCCGCCTTTCTCCTGGAATTTGGGAGAGCGCGGGCGCTCTACCCTGTCTTTTAGGTCCTTCTTGCAATTTCACGGCCAACTCCAAGGGCCGCCCCTTCAGGCCGAACGGCTTTTTGACAGCCTTGACCCGCTCCCCTTCCCGGCCTATAATATATGGCGGTCTTCAAGGGAATTATTTCCCCCTTTGATAATCAAATATCAAATGTCGCTTGAACCAGCGCTGAAAAGAGGGGCGGAACCTTGCAAAAAACAGAGGCGGATAGACGCTCCGGGGCGGATCGGCGGTCCAGGTCGGTCCCGTGGTCCGGATTAGACCGGCGGACCGGGGCGGACCGGCGATCCAGAGCGGATCGCGAGGCCGAAAAACTCCTGACCCGGGATCTGCGCCATTTGCCCGACAAGGACTCCCTGCGCCAGGAAACCATGCTCATCAACGAGATATCCCTGGTGCTGGCTGAAAAGCGCACCTCCCTGTCCGTGATGCGCACGGGGCTGGCCGTCATTGCCCTGCCCTTGTCGGTCTTGAGCGTCCTCATCGTCATTTCCCGTTATTACGATCCCGTCAAGGTCATCTATCTTCTGGGCCCCCTCCTGGGCCTCTGCACCGGGCTGGCCGTTCTGGGCATTTATCTGATCATCTCGGCCCTCGTCCGCATACGGGCCATAAACCGGGTCGTCACGGTCCTTAAGAGCCAGAACAGCAGCCTGAGGGAGCTGAGCCAGGTTCTCAAGGAAGTACCGGTCCCGGCGGTGGTCCCGGACGAGGATTTTTGACAAAACACCCCATGCCTCAAAGCCTTCTGGATAAAATATGGGCCGCCCACCTGGTGGATCAGGCCCCCGGCGCCCCGGACCTTCTGTATATCGACCGGCACCTGATCCACGAGGTCACCTCCCCCCAGGCCTTCGAGGGTCTGCGCCGGGCCGGCCGCCGGTTGCGCCGGCCGGACCTGACCTTCGGGGTCATCGACCATTGCCTCCCCACCGACGACCGCCGCCGGCCCCTGAAAGACCCGGTGGCCGAGGCCCAACTGGCCGCCCTGGAAAAGAATCAGGCCGACTTCGGCCTTAAGGTCTTCTTCGGCGCGGATGACCCCCGCCAGGGGGTCATCCATGTGACCATGCCCGAGCAGGGCCTCGTCCTGCCCGGAAACACCGTTGTCTGCGGGGACAGCCACACGGCCAGCCACGGGGCCCTGGGGGCCCTGGCCTTCGGCATAGGCACCAGCGAGGTCGAACACGTCATGGCCACCCAGACCCTCTACCAGACCAAGCCCCGGCAGATGGCCGTGGAGGTCGAAGGGCTCTTAAGTCCGGGCGTCTCGGCCAAGGACCTAATTCTCCATATCATAAACAAGGTGGGGGTGGCCGGCGGGGTCGGCCAGGCCCTGGAATATCGGGGCGAAGCCGTCCGGGCCCTCTCCGTGGAAGGCCGCCTGACCCTGGCCAACATGGCCATTGAATGCGGAGCCCGGGTGGGGCTCATCGCCCCGGATGAAACCACCCTGGCCTATCTCCGGGGCCGGCCCTTCGCTCCGTCCGGAGCCGATTTCGAAGAGGCCGCCCAATGGTGGCGGACCCTCTTCACCGACCCGGGGTTCGAATTCCATAGCCAGGTGACCATTGACGCGGCCGAAGTGGAACCCCTGGCCACCTGGGGCGCCAACCCGGCCCAGAGCGCCCCCCTCTCCGGCCGCGTGCCCGCCCCGGATGATTTTCCAGACCCGACCGAGAGAATGGCCGCGGCCAAGGCCCTGGAATATCAAGGCCTGGAGCCGGGTCGCCCCTTGTCCGACATTCCGGTGGATCATGTCTTCATCGGCTCCTGCACCAACGGGCGCCTGGAAGACCTCCGGGATGCGGCGGCCATCCTGAAGGGCCGCCGGGTGGCCCCGGGGGTGACGGTCCTGGTGGTGCCCGGCTCCGGCCTGGTCAAGGCCCAGGCCGAACGCGAAGGCCTGGCCGCCGTTTTCCGGGAAGCCGGCTGTCAATGGCGGGAACCCGGCTGTTCCATGTGCCTGGGCATGAACCCGGACCAGATCCCCCCGGGCGGGCGTTGCGCCAGCACTTCCAACCGCAACTTCGAGGGCCGGCAGGGCCGCGACTCCCGCACCCACCTGGTCAGCCCGGCGGCCGCGGCCGCGGCCGCCCTCCGGGGCCGCTTGACCGACCCCCGGGAAATTCAAGTATGATCTGGTGAAGCCATGTCCGTGACCAGGGTGCGCGCCTATTTGAAACAGTGGGGCCGGGACCGGGAGGTGGTGGAACTGGCCGAATCCACGGCCACCGTGGCCCTGGCCGCCGCGGCCCTGGGGGTGGACCCGGCCCGCATCGCCAAGAGCCTGACCATCAGCCGCAAGGACGGGCCCGGGGTGCTGGTGGTGGCCTCCGGCGACGCCCGCCTCGACAACCGGAAGTTCCGCGACCGCTTCGGCGCGGCCCCTAAAATGATGACCCCGGAACAGGCCCAGGCCTTCACCGGCTTTTCCGTGGGCGGCATCTGCCCCTTCGGCCTGCCCCCGGAAGTGGAGGTCTTTCTGGACGAAAGCCTCCGGCGCTTTGAAACCGTCTTTCCGGCCTGCGGCTCGGCCAATTCCATGATCGAGCTCCGCCTGGCCGACCTGGCCGAATACGCCCGCAGCCGGGGCTGGGTTACGGTCTGCCGGCTCCCGGAAAAACAGCCCTAAAAGGAGTCCCCCATGGACAGGCGAACTTTTTTGAAATTAAAGCTCGGCGGCCTGGCTTGCCTGGCCGGCCATCAACTGCTCGGGCCGGCCGCCAAAGCCCTGGCCGCAAGCGCGCCGGACGTGGCCGTGGCCAAGGGCGCGCCGGGCCCGGCCGCGCGCGCGGCCGTGGGCCTCCTGGGCGGCATGGGCCGCTTTGTCAAACCGGGGCAGAAGGTGGTCATAAAGCCCAACATGAGCTTCGCCCAGGGCGTTGACAGCGGCACCACCACCCACCCGGAAGTGGTGCGCGAAGTCTTGATCATGTGCAAGGAAGCCGGGGCCTCGCGAGTGCGCGTCTTGGACCATTCCCTGCAAAACCCGGAAAACTCGCTGAAAAAATCCGGCATCCTGGAGGCCTGCAACAGCGTGGAGGAAGGCATCTGTCACCACCTCATGGACGCCTCCTTCTACCAGGAGGCCGCCCTGCCCGCNGCTGTGGAAATGCAAACCAACGCCTTTATGCGCGACGTCCTGGAGGCGGACGTGCTCATCGCCGTGCCCGTGGCCAAAAGCCACGGTTCCGCCGGGGTGAGCCTGTCCCTCAAAGGCCAGATGGGCCTGATCCTCTCCCGGCACATCATGCACTCCCGCTACAGCCTGGACGGCTCGATCGCGGACCTCAACACCTTCATCAAGCCCCACCTGGCCGTCATCGACGCCACCCGGGTGCTCACCTCGGGCGGCCCCGGGGGGCCGGGCCTGGTGATAAAGCCGGGCGAGGTCATCGCTTCCGCGGACCCGGTGGCCGCCGACGCCACGGCCGTGGCCTCTTATGAATGGTACGGCCGGAAATTCGTCCCCTCCCAGGTCAAGCATCTCCAACAAGCCCATGAACGCGGCCTGGGCCGCCTGGATATCGACAACCTTATCATCCAACGAATCACCGTCTAATTCCATGATGGCCGGCCCTTCCGCCAAACAGGCTTCCAGGCGGCTCTTTCGCGGCCTGGTCCAGGCCGTGAGCCTGGGCCTCTTCCTCTGGCTGCTCCTCCGGGCCGCCTCCCCTGCCGGGACCGCAATCCCGCCGGATATCTTCCTGCGCCTGGACCCCCTGGCCGTAGCCGCCACTGTTTTGGCCGGCCGGGAATGGATAGCCGGCCTCTGGCCCGCCCTCGCCCTCCTGGGTCTGACCCTCTTGGTCGGCCGCCTGTTCTGCGGCTGGCTCTGCCCCCTGGGCGCGACCCTGGACGCGGCTTCCGCTCTTATGGACCGCCAAGGTGGACGCAACCGCCGGCCCCCCGGCCCGCCCGGGGGCTTGGGGCAGGTCAAATACTTGATCCTAATAGCTATCTTGGCCGCCGCCCTGGCCGGGGTGAACCTGGCCTACTGGGCCGCGCCCATCCCCCTGGTCACCCGTTTTTACGGCCTCTTGCTTCACCCCCTGGCCCTTTTGGGCGGGCATGAAATCCTGAACCTGAGCCGGCCCCTCCTGGACAGCCTGGACTGGCCGGGCTTAAGCTACCTGTCCCTCGCCCCCAAGCGTTTCGCCTCCATGTATTTTCTGGCCGGGTTCTTCGGCCTCTTGTTCTGGCTGGAACGGGTCAGGCCGCGCTTCTGGTGCCGCTTTCTCTGCCCGGCCGGAGCCCTCCTGGGGCTTTTTTCCCGGTTCCCCCTGTGGCGCCGGCGGGTGTCGGCCTGCGTCCAATGTGAAAAATGCGCCCAGGCTTGCCCGGCCATCCATTCCCAAGGCCACCAGGCCCAGCCCGCCGAATGCCTGACCTGCCAGACCTGCGCGGACCTCTGCCCCGCGCGCGGCACGACTTTTTCCTTGTTTCGCGGGGAAAAGGAATACTCCGCGCCCCGGTTTGGAAATTTGCTCCGTTTCACAGATCGTCGGACTATGGNCCAGGGCGAAGCCCTGGGCCGGCGGGCTTTTCTGGCCGCCGGCCTGGGCGGCCTGGGCCTGGCCGGNTTGGGGCGCTCCGGCCTGGCCAGCCTCCTGGGCCCTGACGAGCGGACCATCTGGTCTGAAGATTGCCTGCGCCCGCCCGGGGCCCTGCCCGAAGCCGATTTCCTGGCCCGCTGCCTGCGTTGCGGCCTGTGCATGCGGGTCTGCCCGACCAACGGCCTGCAACCGGCCTGGCTGGCCGCCGGGCCGGAAGGCGTGTTCAGCCCGGTCCTAAGGCCCCGACGCGGCCCCTGCGAACCGGATTGCAATCTCTGCGGCCGGCTCTGCCCCACCCGGGCCATCACCCCCCTCACGCTTAATGAAAAACATTGGGCCAAGATAGGAGGGGCCGTGGTCCACAACAACCGCTGCCTGGCCTGGGCCGAGGACAAAAGCTGCGTGGTCTGTCAGGAGGTCTGCCCCTACGGGGCCATAGAGCTTGTTCAGGCCCCAGGGGCTCTGGCCCCCGTGCCCCGGGTCGTTGCCGCCAAGTGCTTCGGCTGCGGCTATTGCGAACTGCACTGCCCGGTGCGCGTCTCGGCCATAACCGTCCAGCCCCTGAACGCCCTGCGCCTGGCCCCGGGCTCCTCCTATATCCAGGCGGGCCTGGCCGCCGGCCTGGACCTGGACCCCCGAAAGGCCTTTGAGCCGCCCTCGGCCGGCCTGGAAGACGGCCTGCCGCCAGGGTTTACGGAATGATGGGGTTGCGAATGCTGCCATTTATGGAACTGAAGATCCCGCCGCCGATCGTGTCCTTCCTGACCGCCTTGATTATGGGCGGTTTAGCCGCCTGGGGTCAGGCCCCGCTGGGCCTGCCCTGGCTCGGGCGCTCGGTCGCCTCCGCGGCCCTGCTGGCCGGAGCTTTGGCCATCTTCCTCCACAGCGGCCGGCAACTGGTAAAAGCCGGGACGACCTGGCGGCCGGGGGATCCGTCCCAAACCACCAGCCTGGTGGTGGGCGGGCTTTATCGTTTTTCCCGCAACCCCATCTATCTGGCCTGGCTCTTGGCTTTGACCGCCTGGGGCCTCTTATTGAATGACGGGCTGGCCCTGCCGCTCCTCCCGGCCTTTGTCCTGTATATGAACCGCTTTCAGATCAGCCCGGAGGAACGGGCCTTGGAAAAACTTTTCGGCGGCCACTACCTGAACTATAAGCGCCAGGTCCGGCGCTGGCTCTAAAATGTTTCACGTGAAACCGGAGTTGTGATGCGGGACACCCTGGACACCGCCTTGGCCACCCTGGGCCTTCCCCTAGACCCCTATATCAGGGACCGCCTCCTGGCCTATTTTGAACTGCTCCTGGCCCATAACCGGAAGGTCAACCTCATCAGCGCCCGTCAGCCCCGCCCGGTTCAGGTGGTGGTCCACCTGGTGGACAGCCTGACCCCCCTTCTGTGGCCGGACTGGCCGGCCACAGGCCGGGCCTTGGACCTGGGCTCCGGCGGGGGTCTCCCGGCCCTGCCCCTGGCCCTGGCCCGCCCCGGCTGGTGCTGGGACTTGGCCGAAGCCACGGGCAAGAAGGCCGCTTTTTTGCGGGAAGTCCAGGCCGCCCTGGGTCTGGCCCAAGTTCAGGTGTTTGCGGATTATCTGAAGCCGGGAATCAACCCTCAAGGCCGCCTCTACGACCTTATCACGGCCCGGGGCCTGACCGACCTCGGCCGTCTGGCCGCCCTGGCCGGTCCCCGCCTTAGCCCCGGGGGCCGGCTCCTGGCTTTCAAAGGCCCCAAGGGCGAACAGGAACTAAAGGCGGGGGGCGCGGCCCTGGCCGCCTGGAACCTGGACCTGGACCGCCGGCTGGACCTGACCCTGCCCCTGGTGGAGGCCAGGAGAACCCTGTTTCTATTCAGCAAAGGGTGAATATGGGATCAGATGTTTCACGTGAAACAAGGGGAGGTTGGCAAGCCTATTCCAACAAACCAAGATTATCAACCAACGAATTTAGACACGTGGCCAGGGGTTGCGAGTACTTGCTTGTAAACGTGACCGCGTTCACCGTATACATGGCGGCCTGGGCCAAGTTGGGGGTTTGCGGTAAGACCGGCTGCTTTAAATATTTAGAAAATGTTTCATGTTTATTCATCTCCTCCAGAATGGTCACGAAAAGCGGGATCTCGGGTTGGTGCTTCGTGGTTACGATTCCAAGCAGCTTCGGGCAGCCTTTATGGTCAACAATAAAATGATTCTTAACTTTATCAAAGGTTCGCTGCACGCCCAACCGCATGGAAAGATAATCCGGGATGGCCGGAATAATATATGAATCCGAGGCGTGTAAAGCGTTGCGGGTAAAAATGCCGAAATTCGGCGGGCAGTCGATCAAGATATGCGAGAACTCATGGGCCGTGCGTAACGGGGCCAAAAGGTTTTTCAGGGCCTCATAGCTAAATCCCGCCGGCATGGCGCCGTCCTGAATGTCAGCCAGCGCGATATCCGAGGCCAACAAAGACATGGTATTATATACCCGGCCTGAACTTGATTTTATATTTGACACTCCGTCTTTTCGTATTGCCCCCAGGGGAAACGGCATGGCCTTCAGCTTGGGAACGGAGGCAAAAAAAGTCTTCAGGGTCTGCCCCGCATCAGCCATTTCTTTCCATCTCTCATGCCCAACCAACATAACAGAGGTGTCGCACTGAGGGTCAAGGTCCACCACCAAGACCTTTTGGCCTTTATTGATGAGCGCGTCCGCCAAGGACACCGTCAGGGTGGTCTTGGCCACTCCCCCTTTGAGGTTGAGTATGGATATCACTTTGGTCGCAGATTTACCGCCGGCCATGTTCGCCACGCTCCTGATATGATCTATAGCATTGTTTCGCGCCGCCAGAGCATTTTTCATAAAAATTCTATTTAAATTTTTAAATGCTCTAAGAGAGTATAACTCAAGCCCAAAAATTTATCAAAAAATAAAATAGGGCCTTATGGCTCTTTGGCGGGCTTTTATCAGGCTTGATGTTAACAGCCTTTAACAGTATGATAAGACTAAACGGAACCATCATAACGTAGGCACTTCCAAGCGCCATAGTTACTTTCGAGAAACTATCAGGATAGCCGCTCTTTAAAAACTGTATCATCTATGGCTATAAACTTTGGAAAACAGGCTTTAATAATTGTCATAGGGCTGGTTTGCCTAACCTGGCAGCCGACCGTAGCCTACGCCCAACTTGATCAGGCCCAGTTGCGTAACCTGGTCTCCGGTCTGGACATGCTTCGGGATAGATTGGCTTATCAGCGAAGTCTACTGGATCCTGATTTAGCGGGCAAATATCCTCAGACAAATCCAGACTCTTTTTTNTCAGTCCCTGGAGAGGTCGAACTCGCTTTGGAGTATTTATTATTTGCGGCTACGGCCGATGATCGGGCCAAAGTGGAAAGTTTTATACTAACTTGTAAGCGGCTTGACTCATACACGAAGGCTTATGCAAAAACCGTTCAGATTGAAAAATTTGAGATGAACGATGCTTTCCACCGTGAAAAATTTAGGGCCTTTCTTAGGGATAATTTTCCTGATCTCCCGGAAAAGAACCACGTCAGCCCGATGGAAACAAAGGCCCGGCCTCCGTCTGGACCGCCCCAAAAGTGGGTACTCGACTGTGGAAAACCGAACTGTATTTCCGGAAAGATCGAGTTGGAAGGCGATGGCGGGCCTTTCCCTTCATATGCCCAAGCGCCACCATCTACCCAAGCATCATCTGTCCCCAAAAAAGCTAAGCCGACTCCTGACGAAGACCTCCAGCCGGCTTGGGCTGATTTGGATCTACAGTACATCGCCGCCTTGGATCAGGTTGACGAATTGCGGAAGCATTTTCTCAAGCAACTCTCATCTGAATAAGAAGCCGGAATGACGGACACTCTGGAAGGAGAAGCCTGTGCGATTTAAAACCACCCTAAGCGTTCTGGTCATTTTATTCACCCTTTTAGCCGGCTCCCTTGAGGCCCAAATGCGGATGGTCAGGCCGCCGGCCGGCCCGGCCACCAACTACCAGTTGGAAAAAATCGGCCTTGAGGTGGTCATAGACGGCCAGAAGGCCAGTTGCGTTTTGAAATACGTGATCCACAACCCGGGCAACGCCCCCATTGAAGTGGATTTCCTGGCCCCATTGCCCGGGGGCGGCACGGTCACGGGCCTGACCCTTTTTGACGGCCGGAAGGAAATGCCCGGGCAAATTTACGGCAAAGACGAGGCTTTCAAGATTTATCAGGAAATAGTCTCCCGCCTCAAGGATCCGGCCCTCCTGGAATATGCCGGCCGCGACACCTTTCGGGCCCGGGTTTTCCCCGTTCCCGCCAAAGGCCGCCAGACCCTGGAACTTAACTTCAACTATCTGGCCCCCAAAAGCGACGGCCAGGTCGGTTTTGAATTCCCCCTGGCCGGGCCCATGACCTCCGGCCGCACCCCGGAACAGGAAGTGCACCTGGTGGTCAGAAGCGCTCCGGGCCTGTCCGGGCTCTATTCCCCCCTGGCCGGGGTCAATATCGACCATCAACCGGGGCGGGATGCGGTGGTCAGCTATCGCGCGGAAAAAATCCCGGTCATCGACCGCTTTCAGCTTTATTTTCAAACGGAATCCGGCGGCCCGGTGGGCGGCCTGGTCCTGAGCCACAAACCCGACTCTGATGACGACGGCTACTTTTTGTTCCTGGCCGACCCGGTTTTGAGCCGGGATGAAAAGGCGGAAACAGCCAAAAACGTGATTTTCGCCTTGGACAAGTCCGGCTCGATGGATGGCAAGAAATTTGACCAGGCCCGGGCGGCCCTGCGTTTCATTTTGGAACGGCTGGAGCCCCGGGACAATTTCAACCTGGTGGATTACAATCACCAGGTCTTCACCTGGAAACCGGAATTGATGGACATGAGCCCGGAGAACCGCCGTTCGGCCCTGGCCTATGTCGATAACCTGCGTAGCGGCGGGAGCACCAATATTGAAGAGGCTTTGACCACCGCTTTCAGAATGATAGGCGACCCCGACCAGCCCAATTACATCATCTTTCTCACCGATGGCCAGCCCACGGTGGGTGAACAGAACGAAATGCGCCTGGCCGAACTGGCCCGGAAAGCCAATCCCCAAAGCGCGGCCCGGCTGTTTTCCTTCGGGGTGGGCTATGACGTCAACGCCCGCCTCCTGGACCGCCTCTCCGGGCAGGCCGGCGGCTCCAGCGTCTTTGTCAGCCCGGACGAGGACCTGGAAGCCAAGGTCTCCAGTTTTTTCTCCCGGCTGACCAGCCCGGTCCTTCTGCGGCCGGAACTGGCCTCCCGCCGTCCCGTCAATAGAGTTCTGCCCGAGCGGCTACCCGACCTTTTCGCCGGCCAGCAAATGGCGGTGGTGGGCCGCTACCCGGCCGGCGGCTCCAATACCTTCACTTTGACCGGCCTAAGCGGCGATAAAAAGGAAAAATTCCAATATCCGGTCAGCCTGGCGACGGGCCCCGTCCCCGACGGGCTGTTCATCGCCGGCCTCTGGGCCCAACGCCGCATCGGCGAGATAATCGACCAGCTTGACCTGGCCGGCGGCCGGCCCAATAAGGAACTGGTGGACGAACTGGTCAAGCTATCCAAAAAATACGGTATTCTGACTCCCTACACCAGTTTCCTGGCCCTGGAAAACCAAAACATAACCCGGAACGAGAGCCTGGCTCCCCTGGCCGCTGAAAATCTTTCCATCATGGGCGAGACCTCGGGCCGCCAGGCCAATGCCCAGCGGGAATTCAAAAACCAACTGAGATTGGCCCCGCCCAAGGTCTCGCCCGCGGCCCCGGCCCGCCCGGCCCCGGTGAGGGCTGATGATCTAAGGAAAAGAGCCGCCGACTCTTCGGCTCATCCGGCGGCCCCGCCACCCGCACCCGCCCCGCTCATGGCCGGCCTTGACAGCCAGGTGGCCCGGGCGGGCGCGGCCAAACTCAGCCTGCCCAACCAGTGGGGCGGCCAGACCTTCTTTTTCAAAGACGGTCAATGGCAGGCGGAAAATTTGACCGAAGCCGACCTGAAAAAAATCACCACCGTCAAGCAGTTCAGCGAGGAATATTTTACTCTGGCCAAAAAACTGAAACCGGAGGAAATGGTCTGGCTGACCCAGAAGGAGCCGGTGTTATTCAAATACGAGGGCCGGAACTATCTGATAGAGCCAGCCAGCGAGGCTGAAGCCGGTTGAGTTTCCCGGCTTGGCCCTGAAATTACGGTTCCCGTAATTTCAGGGCCAGATGCGACCTCCTCACCTGTTCCCGGTCGTTGGCCACCGCCGCCGAAAGGGCCCGGGCGGAGCCGATAAGCACCACCAGCCGGCGGCCTCGGGTGAGACCGGTATAAAGGAGGTTGCGCCGCAGCATGATGTGGTGGCCGGAGGTCAGGGGGATGACCACGGCCGGAAACTCCGAACCCTGGGCCTTATGAATGGTGATGGCATAGGCCAGGGTCAATTCGTCAAGGTCCGAAAAATCATAGACCACGGGCCGGCCCTCGAAATTCACGGTCATCTCCCGGGCCTCCGGGTCTATCCTCTCCACCCGCCCCCCGTCGCCGTTGAAGACCTCGCGGTTATAGTTGTTCCTAAGCTGGATGACCCGGTCGCCCGGCCGGAAGCGGCGGCCGTAACGGGTGAGGCCCGGACCGGACCGGGAATTGAGGGTCTCGCTTAAAACCTGATTCAGATGCTCGGTGCCCAGGTCCCGGCCATGCATGGGGGTCAGCACCTGAATTTCCTCCAGGGGGTCAAGGCCGCGCTTGGCCGGCAAGGTCCGGGTGACCAGGTTTAGTAGGCGGGGCAGGATCTGGGCCGGGTTCCTTTCCTCCAGAAAATAAAAATCGCCCTTTTCCGGGTCCGGGCTGCTTTCCGGCATCTCTCCCCGCAGCACCTGGTGGGCGGCCAGGACTATCTGGCTGCCCTCGGCCTGGCGGTGGACTTCCGTGAGCCGGGCCACGGCCACGGCTCCGGAGTCGATGAGGTCGGCCAGCACCCGGCCCGGCCCCACCGAAGGCAACTGGTTCCGGTCGCCCACCAGGATAAGGCGGGCCGTGGGGGGCAGGGCCCCGGTCAAATGATCCATCAACTGGAGGTCCACCATGGAGGCCTCGTCCACCAGGAGCAAGTCCAGTTCCAGCTTGCGTTCGGGATGGCGCTGAAAGCCGACCTGGGGAGCGTATTCCAAGAGGCGGTGCACTGTTTTGGCCGGGAGCCCGGTGGCCTCGGCCAGGCGTTTGGCGGCCCGGCCCGTGGGGGCCACCAAACCCACGCGGGCCCGGAGAGCCCCGAAAATGGCCGTAATGGCCCGGGTGAGGGTGGTCTTGCCCGTGCCGGGGCCGCCGGTTATGACCAGGATCTTTTGGGAAAGGGCCAGGAGCGCGGCCCGGCGCTGGCTTTCGGAGAGGTCGAGGCCCAGGTTTTTTTCCGCCCAGGCCAGGGCCTGGGGCTGGCGGGGCACTTCGACCGAGGGCGGCACGCGCAGAATGGCCAGAAGGTCGCGGGCCACCCATTCCTCGGCCCGATGGAGGCGGGGAGGATAAAAGTCCACCCCGCCGGGCTCGTCCTGCCGGACCTGGCCGGCCAGAAGAAGTCGGGCCAGGGCCTCCTTCAAGGCCGCCGGCTCTGCTTCCGGGAGCAGTTCGGCCCCGGCGGCCAGAAGCTCCCGCTCCGGGGTATAGACGTGACCTTCATCGGCAAACTGGTTCAGGGCGAAAAGAAGCCCGGCCGCCA
>JGI24704J35079_10000813_pt1 | contig 13892 bp, 15 predicted proteins | sample TergutNt197P3_FD_35079 | JGI IMG/M metagenome (IMG submission 35079)
AGACGCCCCGCCGCTTCTTTGCCGGAGGTAAGCAGGGGCTTTTTGCTGATGACCAGGCCGGGGTCATAGGGCACCCCGTAATCGGCAAGAGCGGCCTGATACCCCTCAAGGCGGTCACGCGTGCGGCTGTTGCAGCTAAACACGCAGATCAGCGCGCCTATTCTGGTATGGCCTAGGCGCAGAAGATACTCGGTGGCCGTGTATGCCCCTTTGAAATTATCAATGGCCACGTAGTTTATGGGGATATGCGTCACCTTGTCCCACATTACCAGGACCGGTATGCCGTTTTTCATGATTTCAAGGATCAGCGCTTCATTCTGTATGTCATACCCGGCGATGATGATGCCGGCGACGCGGTGTTCCAAAAATTGTTTGAGCTGAAAGTATTCTGTGGCCGTATCATACAGGGTGCTGGCCACAATAAGGGGATACCCTTTGTGAAAAGCCACTTCCTGAATGCCAATAAGGGTACTGGCAAAAGCGGAGACGCTCGGAGAGGGAATGATGACGCCGATAACCGGCGCGCGCCGCTTGGGCAAAGTGTAGCCCGTGGCCTTGTATACATAGCTGTTTTCACGCATCACCTGCTGCACCTTGGCGAGCGTGGCCGGGCTGACCAGGTGCGGCGCGTTGAGACTGCGCGATATCGTGGCCTGTGAAACCCCTGCCAGTTCAGCAAGTTTTTGAATGGTAATGCTTGGCATGAAGAATCCTATTCATAAAAAAATGATTTTTTTTCTGAAAGTTTCAGCAACCCTATTCGCCGGATAAAAAAAAGTCAATACGGCCCGGAGCCGCCACTGCATTTTGTGGAAAAATTCTCTATGGAATGCGAATTTCAAAGCGCCCGCACGGCAGAGCCGTGCGGGCGCAAATCATTCCCCTGCCGGCAGGACCTGCCCCTAGCGCCCGGCCTCAGCTTCCAACAAGCGTTTGAATATACCGGCTATTTCGCTGTTTTTATCGCTTTTGCGCTCTATCATGAAGTAATTGATATCCTCAAGCGGCATACTTGTTTTGATTTCTTTCATCAGTCCGCGTTCAAATTCCTGTTTTACGCAGCTCCGGGGAATGATCGTCACCCCCGCGCCTTCAAGCACAAGATTTTTAATGGATTCCATGTTGGCAAGAATGGTGGGCGCGCGCATGCCCGGATACCAGGGTTGCTTCTTGAGCCATTTCATGGCGATGGCATGGTTTTTTGTCCCTTTTTCCCTGAGAATGAAATGCTGGTTCGCGCAATTTCCGTTTTTTAATTCCTCGCTGTAAGCCGCATACCGTGACGAACCGGCGGCAATAACACAGGGGTCAACGAGAAGCGGTTTGAACTTGAGCTTGGCAAAGCCCGGCGAGCGTGGAGCAAAGCCAAGATCCACAAAGGCGCTTTGAACCCATGCGGCTATGGAATGGGCTGTCCCAAAATGAAGTTGGATATCAATATTCGGATACTGTTCCAAAACCACTTTCAATACAGAAGGCAAATAATAGGCGCCCATAACCGATGAGGCCGCGATATTCAGCGTTCCGCTCACCCCGTTTTCCCGGCTGAGGGCAGCGCCTTTAACTTCATCAATAAGCCGGAAGATTTCGTTGACTTTCTGGGCAAGCCGTTCTCCCTCCGCAGTCAGCCGGACGCTTGCGCCGGATCGGACGAACAATTGATATCCCAGTTCCTCTTCGAGCGACTGGATATGATTTGTCACGGTGGGCTGTGTTGTAAAAAGCTCCTGCGCCGCGCGTGTGAAGCTCTTTGTTGAAGCAACCATGAGATAGGTTTTGAGGTGGGAAATGTTCATGCGCGGCTCCGCGTGTTTTGTATGGCCTTTCGCAAGGAATTGCAAAAAAATTTCAGCCTGTCCAGTTCCTCGGACATACTTTTGAAAAAACTTATCCAGGGTATACGATTTTCTAATTTGCTCTGAAAAATTCCCCCGCATATGTTTAAGTCATCACAAATCCCAAATTACAGCGGGGTAGGAAATGGACGAGCGGGAAATATATCGCAGGGCTGTTGAACTGGTTGCCAATGCCCGGGGCAAGCTGGAAGTGGTGAACAAGGTAAGCGCAAGCAATCTTGCGGAATTAAGCATCGCCTACACGCCGGGCGTGGCCGAGCCGACCCGCGCCGTACACGCGGACAAGAGCCTTCAATATCAATATACGGCGAGAGCCTCCATGCTCGCCATCGTTACTGACGGCACGGCGGTTCTCGGGCTTGGCGACGTGGGGCCCGAGGCGGCCATGGTCGTTATGGAGGGCAAAGGCGTCATGCTGAAGCACTTTGCCGGGGCCGATCCGGTTCCCTTGTGCCTTGCGACCACTGATGTCGATGCCATAGTGAACACCGTTAAAAATGTCGAGCCGTCTTTCGGATTCATTTTTCTTGAGGATATCTCGGCTCCCCGCTGTTTTGAAATAGAAGACCGCCTGAACAGGGAGCTGAATATACCGGTATTTCATGACGACCAGCATGGGACGGCCATAGCTGTATGCGCCGGTCTGAAAAATATCGCGCGCCTGAGCGGCCGCGATTTGTCCGAAAAGCGCGTGGTCATCAGCGGCGCGGGGGCGTCGGCAATAGCCACGGCAAATCTTTTGTACGCGCTTGGAATCAATAAAATAACCATGATCGACAGCAAGGGCGTGCTTTCCCGAAAACGCGGCGACTTGAACAAATACAAAAAAGCAATCGTGGAAAGCAGCAGTGTGGCGCTTGAAGGAAGTATCGCCGACGCGCTGAAAGGCGCTGATATTTTTATCGGCCTCTCCCGCGCCGGTCTTCTTTCCAAAGAAATGGCGGCGTCCATGAATCACGATGCCACCATCTTTGCCCTGGCCAACCCGGACCCGGAGATCATGCCCCCCGACGCTTGGGCAGCCGGGGCGCGATACGTGGGGACCGGGCGTTTCGACTTTCCTAACACCGTCAACAATTTGCTCGCCTTCCCCGGAATCGTCAAGGGAGCGATGCGCTCCAGAGCGGCGCACATTACCCTGGACATGAAACTTGCCGCGGTCGACGCCATTGCGAATTACGTCACTGACAAAGAGCTTTCAGATCGATACCTGCTGCCCAACCCGCTGGATATGCGTCTTTCCGAGAGCGTTGCCGAAGCGGTAGCCGCCGCTGTTCATAATTAGAGCTGCTATGACTCGTTTCTGGACGCTAACCCTCAAGCGACCGTAGCTGTATTGCCGCAAGGAAGCGTTACACTTCCCGCGCATAACCCTTCTCCTTATCCGGCATGCCAGCCGGATAAGGAGTGTCATAATCAAACTGATGAGGTCATACTATGAAAAAACGCATCATCGCCGGCCTTTTAACCGTTATCATGCTTGCCTTCGGCGCGGGCGCGGCTCAGGCAGCCGCCTATCCCACCAAGCCCATTAACCTGATCATTGCCTTCACCGCGGGTGGGTCCAGCGATGTGCAGGCGCGCATCATGCAAAAATACTGGGTCAAATACGCCAACGTGGAGTGGAATTTCATCTATAAGCCGGGCGCGGGCGGGGCCATCGGCTTTACTGAAATCGCCAGGGCCAAGCCGGACGGCTACACCATCGGCGGGGGCAACGTGCCGCATATGATCATTCAGCCGTTCATGCAGGGCGCGCAGTACACCATCGAAAGCTTTGACTACATCTGCCAGGTGGTCAATGACCCGCAGGTGGTGGCCGTCCGCAAGGACAGCCAGTTCCAGGGCGTACGGGACGTGTTTGATTTCGCCAAGGCCAACCCGGGCAAGCTCAAGCTCGGCCTTGTGGGCCCGAACAGCGGGCAGCACCTTATGTACCTTGACGTTATCGGCAAGTTTGACTTTCCGGTAACGCCCATTTTTTACAAGGGAACGGCTGATCAGAACGTGGCTCTTTTGGGCGGAGAAATAGACGTTATGTTCGGCAACCTGAATGACGTTATGCGCAGCATGGAAGAAATGCGCCTTCTGGGCATATCTTCAGAGCAGCGCGACAAGGTTTTTGTGCCTGACGTGCCTACCCTCAGAGAGCTCGGCATGGACGTCCTCTCGGACATCCGGCGCTGCTTTATGGCCCCCAAAGGACTGGCTCCCGATCATCTCAAGTATCTGCGTGACACCTTTGAGAAAATTTGCAAGGATCCGGATTACATCCAGGACATGATAAAGGCCGGACAGCCTGTGGAATACATGAGCGGCGAGGACTTCTTCGCCTACATGAAAGAGCAGCAGGTCCTGGTTGAGGCCGCGCTTAAAAAGGCCGATAAAAAATAGAGCGTTACACCATACGCGCTTAAAACAAAACGCCCGCGCGGGTATGCCGCGCGGGCGTTTTGCGGCGGGGGGGGGAACGCTGTCGCGGCTACTGTTTTGCCATCTCCATAATCAGGATGTGAGCTGAACCCTTGGGGGTAATGGTGATGGTTTCTTCAGTTATTTCCAGAGCGTCGCGCATGATCATGGCAATGCCGTTGATGTCCGCATCGCCTTCCATCAAAACAAGATAGGCCTGGCGGCCCTTGTCCACCTTGAATTCGGCCTTGTTGCCCTCGGTCAGAATCGTGGCATAGGCGTTGATATCGGCGTGTATGCGAATCGGCGCTTCCGACTTCGGATTCTCCACATAGGTGGCAATGGGAAGCCATTTGTTTATTCTGTCTTCCAGGGTGAAACGAAAGTCACCGTAGGTGGGCGGGTGGCCGGTCTTGTCCGGTAAAAACCAGATTTGCAGAAAGCGCAACACTCCCTTGCCCCAGTTATGCTCACTGTGGACTACGCCGGTTCCGGCGCTCATATATTGCACCTGGCCTCTGGTCAGGGTTTGCTGGTTGTTCATGCTGTCGGCGTGAGAAAGTTCGCCTTCAATGACGTAGGACATGACCTCCATGTCCTTGTGCGGGTGCATGTCAAAGCCTGTGTTGGGCTGAACGATGTCGTCGTTGACGACGCGCAGCACCCCGAAGTGAATATTATCCGGGTTATAGTATTCGGCAAAGGAAAAATGGAAATGGCTGTCGAGCCAGCCGAGAAAGGATCGCCCCATGTTTTTACTGTGAATATGGCGCAGCATGTGTCCCTCCAGGAGGAATATAGGTTAATTATATGAAGATAAGCACCTATATACTGTGTATGCTATAAGTAGTGGAGGGGCAAGGGGGGAATGCAAAATAAGTGTGTCTTTTGGCTTGTCCATACATATGTGGAGCGCGCGGCGCAGACGAGGAAAAGGCGCTTTTTTGCGGAGGGAGTGTACTCTTATGGTACTCGACCGGAGCAAAAAAACGCCTTTGACGAAGTATGCGCCCGCGAAACGCGTATGTATGGATAAGCCCTTAGTACCCCCAACTGGAACAATCCCAGCAGTGCGTACAGAGCTTCTCCTTGGGCAGGCCGATGGCTTTGACCATATTTTCCATTTTTTGGAACTTGAGTGAAGACAGATTGAGCCGGGAGCGGATCCAATCAACCATTTGCGCGTTTTTCGGATCGTCAGCGTTCACGTAGCGTTCAATATTCTGCCACTCCTTACCTTCCAGGGCCAGGACGGCCTTGAGGCCCATGAGTTCAAGCGCGGAGCGCGATGTGGAAAAATTAAGAAAGTTGCAGGGAAAAAGCAGGGTCGGGCAGGCAATGCGGACATGCACTTCCTTGGCCCCGTGCTGGTATAAAATCTGGATGTGGTCTTTTAACTGGGTACCGCGCACAATGGAATCGTCCAGAAAAACGATGCGCTTGCCCTGGATGAGCGCCCGGTTCGGGATGAGCTTCATCTTAGCCACCAGATCGCGCGAAGCCTGGTTCTGCGGCATAAAACTGCGCGGCCAGGTAGGCGTGTACTTGACCAGGGGCCTGGCGTAAGGAAGGCGGCGAAAGTTCGCGTATCCCACGGCATGGCCTATGCCGGAATCAGGAATGCCGCCCACAAAATCAACCTGCACATCATCTTCGGCTCCCAGGGCCGCACCACAGCGATAGCGGGAATCCTCCACGTTCACACCTTCATAATTGGAGGACGGATAACCGTAGTAAACCCAGAGAAAGGAGCAGATCTGCATTTTGTCGCCGGGAGCGATGCGGGTTTCCCAACCTTCCGGGGTGATGAACACGGCTTCGCCGGGCCCGAGATCGCGTACCGGCTCAAAACCGATATTGTGCAGGGCGCTGGACTCTGAGGAGAGTACCCAGCCGTCATCCTTGCGTCCGAGGGTAAGGGGAGTGCGCCCCAGGTAATCCCTACAGCCATACAGGCCTTTTTCAGTCATGATAATAAAGGAACAGGAGCCTTTGACCCGGTTATACACGGCCCGGATGCCCTCTTCAAAGGAGTTCTCCCGGCTCAGAAGCATGGCAATGATCTCCGTGGGCCGGACTTTGCCTTCCGAGGAGCGGTTAAAGGTATAGCGATGTTTCTCCGCCTCGGCGATCAACTCCTGGGCATTGGTGATGCTGCCCACGGTCACCAGGGAAAAGGGTCCCAGATGGGAATAGAAGGTCAAGGGCTGGCTGTCCGTATCGCTGATGGCGCCCAGTCCGGTGTTGCCGTGCAGATCTTTCAGATCCGGCTCCAGCTTTGTACGGAAATAGCTGGATTCCAGAAAATGCACCCGGCTGGTAAAGCCGGAAGAACCGGTTACGGCCAGACCTCCCCGCTTGGTGCCCAAGTGAGAGAGATAATCAGTCCCGTAAAAAAGATCTTCAACGCAATCCTGTTTCCGGGTTATGCCAAAAATGCCGCCCATGCTTCCTCCAGAACCGATACAATAACAACGACGGGGCTCCAATTAAGCATTTTGGAATCAGACTTGTCCACCTTTTTTTCTCTGGCGGTTTGCCGGTGAAATGCCTATGGTGAGGAAGTTTTTTTGCAGGGGTTTCTATGTCCTCACACGCTACTGCCAAAGAGCCCATCTTTCGCTACCTGATACTGCTGACCTTTGCTTCCGCAATGGCGCAGTATGGTTGGACATCCATATATACCAACTACGCGGTGGAAGTCGTGGGCGTCACCGGCCAGCAGACCGGCATCGTGCATGCCCTGCGCGAGCTTCCGGGCCTGCTTTCCGTGGGAGTTATCTTCTGCCTGCTGCTGGTCAGCGAGTATACGTTGATTTCCCTTTCCGTGCTCTTTCTTGGTCTGGGGGTCATGGCCACCGGGTTTTTCCCCACCTTTTGGGGGCTGGTGGGCACGGCGGTATTCATGTCTTTCGGTTTTCACTATTATGAATCCACAGTCCAGTCGCTCAGCATGCAGCATTTTGATTTACGCGAAACCCCAATGGTGCTGGCCAAGCTGCGCAGCGCCACGGGAGCGGGCAGCTTTTTGATCGGGGTTGTGGTCTTTGCCCTGTCCACGGTCATTCCTCTGCGTTGGCTTTTTTGCGTGGCGGGGGTCGGGGCGGTTTTGATAGGTCTCTGGGGATTAACCCAGCGATACGACGGCAAGGGAGTCCCTTTGCAGTGCAAAAAAATGGTACTGCGCAGACGCTACAGTCTTTTTTACATACTTACCTTGTTGTCCGGCGCGCGGCGCCACATTTTCAGCACCTTTTCCATCTTTTTGCTGGTCAGCCGCTTTCATTTCACCGTGCAGGAAATGCTGCTTTTCTTCATCTTCAACAGTGCGGTGAACTGGTTTCTGAACCCGCTGATAGGCAAAGCCATCAACGCTTTTGGCGAGCGAAAACTGCTGACCGTCAAATACATTGTGCTGGGGCTGATTTTCTGGGTTTACTGTACCACGGACAGCCGTCTGCTGGTGGCGGCGCTCTATGTGGTGGAGCAACTGTTTACCAACTTCACCACGGCCATCCGCACCTTTTTTCAGAAAATCGCCGACCCGCAGGACATAGCCCCCAGCATGGCCGTGGGCCAGACCATCAACCATATTTCCGCCGTGATTCTGCCGCTTGTGGGCGGGGCGCTCTGGATGGTGGATTTTCGCATTCCTTTTTGGATCGGCATAGGCGTTGCCGTTGCCGCGCTTATCGCTGTTCAGTTCATCCGGGTAGAGCGGGAACGGACCTAACGACTCGGGTGTAGCATAAGAAAAAGCCCGGTAAGGAAAAACAGGCCCACTGCAAGCGCCGTCCTTGATCATAGAAACTGCAATGACATGCTCAGATTGAGCGTTGCCCACAGCAAAAACTATGTGAAAGCTGGATTATCCACTAATGTCTTTGTGCGCCAGTGCATCTGGTGAGAGCGGGAGGATGCACTGGCGCACAAGGACATCAGGTTTCATCAAACAAATCCTTCACCTTGACGCCGAGATATTCGGCGATGACTTCCAAGGTGCAGAGGCGGCACTGATTTATCTTGTGTTGCCGCGCCTTGAGGATTGTCATGTTGCTTACGCCGGTGGCGTAAACCATTGTCCGGATTGAAATCTTCTTTTCTTCCATGATTCCCTTAAGATTGCTGGTTATCATGCGATTTTCCTCCAATCGCATAAGATAACCGAAAAATTTGAACTTGAATGTCACACTATTATATGACACACTAGATAGTATTGATATCCAACAAAGAAGGAGGAAAGGAACATCAGCGAAGCAATGTTATCGGGGCTGTGGGTCCATTGCCACGGCGGCTGAGGAGCAGAGCGCACCTCCTGATACCTCTATACACCTCGCTTGGCATATAAAAACGAAGTCCCACAATGGCTTTGATGCCTTGTGGGACTTCTTGATACTGTTGTTGGCGGAAGCGTACAGGAGTCGAACCTGCAAACGGGGATAAGCCGTCCACTGGTTTTGAAGACCAGGCGCCACACCGGTGACGAAACGCTTCCGTTTTTTGCTGGAGCTATGCATGCCATCTGGTCAGGGAAAAGTAAAGTCTCGCGCCGGTCGCGTCTCAGTTTGGCGTGATACTTCGTCAGGCTTCGTTTGACACCAAACTGAGCCACTCCCCAAGGCCTTGATTCCGCCACTCAAGATTCTTTGTTCTATGGTTCTTTTTTCAGCAGAGCCTTGCCGATGCTGAAGGCCGGGCCAACAGACCGGCCGATGTTGTAGTAACAACGTGAGCCGCTGTCGTAAATTAACGGCGAGACTTTGGAGATTTCCGGAAACATGCCCGAAGCGTCAAGGCAGTCCTCGTCCGCTTTCACGTCAAGGATGGCGCCGATCATCATGGTGTGCACCCCCAGACTGACGGTCTGGGACAGAGAGCATTCCAGAATGACCGGACATTCGGCGATATACGGGGCATCGACTTTTTCCGCCCGGACCGGGGTGAACCCGGCCACGGGAAACTTGTCGTAGCGGCGGCCCGATGCAATACCCACATAGTCAGCGGCGACGGCCATGTCTTCCGAGGCGATGCACACAGTAAAGGCTTTGCGGGCGAGCAGGGCATCGTGGGTCCATCGTTCCGGCCGCACGGAAACAGTCAGGCTCAGGGGGTCGGAGCCGCATATCCCGCCCCAGGCGGCGGCCATGACATTGGGTTTCCCCTCAGCGTCGTATGTCGCCACCAGAAAAACCGGCAACGGGTACAGCAGGGGATGGGCTCCAAGAGAACGCTTGGTTTTTATGGGGGTCATACGTCAGGCCTTGGTTTAGGGTATGTGCTTTCCATGTATTGTATCTGTTTGCGCATGACATGAAAAGTCCTGCCTGCTCCACTAGGACCGCGCGGCAGGGAACTTCTTCATACCCTTTGCCGCCGCACGACGGGCACGGTTTTTCTACATATTAGCGAAGCCCGCTCCTTGATTATCTTTTTTACACAGATACATTTATCGCTGACCACCCCTCGATCCGGGCTGATTTCTGGTCTGTTGCTGTGGGGGCTGCTGTTCCTCGTCATTGCCCTGCTGTCCGCGCTGTGAGGGCTGCTGTTGCTGGCGGCGCTGCTGTTCTTGCCCCTGTTGTCTTTCCTGTTCTCTGCGCTGCTCTTGAGGCCGTTGCCTCTGCTGCTGTTGCTGGCGGCGTTGTTGCTCCTGCTTCTCCTGCTCCAGCCGTTGCTGCTCGGCGCGGCGTTGTTGTTCCTGTTCCTGTTGTCTTTCCTGTTCTCTGCGCTGCTCTTGAGGCCGTTGCCTCTGTTGCTGTTGCTGGCGGCGTTGTTGCTCTTGCTTCTCCCGCTCCAGTCGTTGCTGCTCGGCGCGGCGTTGTTGCTCTTGCTTCTCCCGCTCCAGTCGTTGCTGCTCGGCGCGGCGTTGTTGTTCCTGTTGTCTTTCTTGTTCTCTGCGCTGCTCCTGACGCTGCTGTTGCTGCTCTCTACGCTCTCGCTCGTTGCGCCGTTCACGCGCTGCCGCTTCGCGGTGTTTCCGCTCCGCCTGCACACGCTCTTGTTCCTGCCGTTCCCATTCCAGGCGTTCACGTTCCAAGCGTTGCCGCTCCGCCCTGTTGTTCGCGCGTTGTTCAATATCCAGTCGCCGGGCGCGTTCGCTGTCATAGCTGCTTTGCATCTGATTGAAATATTCGGAGTCCTGGCGGTTGTAATAGGCTTCATCGTAATAAGGGGAGGCCTCATAAACCCGTATGCAGCCGGATGCCGCCAGGGACAAAATCAGGAAAGCGATAACCACTGATATGCCTGTATGCTTTTTCATGATCGGAGAATCCTTTTATCTACGGACCTACTTAACGCATACCGCGCGGTAAGGCATGAATTCCTCAACACCGTCGTGGGCAAAGGCTTTGATGGTTGAATACATATGCCAGAATCCTTTTTTTATTTGCACCGGGGATCCCCGAACGTTATTTTTTCCCGCCTGACGATCTGGCACGGTCCATGAGGCTGGTTAAACTTCATCAGGAACACCTGGTCATTTTTGATCTCAAACCCCATATTTACTCCCAGGGTTGGAGTGAACTTGTCCCCGGCGCGCCTCAGGCAAGTCATAACCATTCCCGAGGAAAAGCCATAATTATCCCCATTGTAATGACTCAGCCCTACTTCCACCTGGTGACCCGGACACTGATAATAAACGACTTCCATCTGCCTCGGTAACGCGGTTTGTTTTTTTGTACCCGCTGGCGGGGCGGGGTCTGCCTTAACGGGGTCTGCCTTAGCAGGGGCCTTTGGCGGCTTTGGAGGAGATACTGTTTGAGTTGGTGGGGCAGCGTCGCCCGGGCCGGATGCTGGAGGTCTTTGAGTAGTGCCGCCTGTTGCCGCGTCAGCGGGTGCAGGTTCTTTCTTCTCCTTCTTAATAGGCTGGGGGGCTGGGGTTCCGGAAGCCTTTGTGGGAACACAGAGCGCGTGGACCTCGCTCTTCTTGGAGTGGCTTTTGACGAAGACATTGCCGCCGTGATTGATGATGCCCCACACGTACTCGGCGGGATTGTCGTCCGTGTCGGACCAGTAGCCGATGTCGGTGGGCAAGCCGGACGGCCAGGGAGAGCCAACAGTGCCGAAGCCATCAATTTCAGCTCCATCAGAGACATCGCCCAATGAATTACTGCCGTTGATAAGGGGCAATCTTCCGCCCTTTTGCTGGCAGAAGGCTTTGGCCTCCTCCCAAGTTATTCGGGTATCGGACTGCGCGATGAAGCCTGGGGGCAGTTTTTCCGCGGCGAAAACGGCGGCGGGTAGGCCCACAGAGAAAAGGAAGGCAAGAAGGGCAAGGCAAGCCAAGGTACGGATGAGTGGTTTGGTCATGGTCATGCTCAACTCCTTAAATACAAGAGTGCAAGGTCTGAAAATTCAGGTGAAAAGCGGGGGAGGAAACCTCCCCCTTATGCTGCTGCGGCGATACGCGGCCTTACTTAACGCATATCACGCGGCCAGACCTGCCTGGCGCGATATGGTAGGCAAGGGTGACTTTGCCATTATAGCCCACGGCATACCACACTTGGTTTGACTTTTCCGCGTGCGCCGTGCCGGTCCAGAACTCCACCTTTCCGGGCAACTCGGCCGGCCAAGGATCGTCATTTTTTCCAAAACCGTCTGCATGTAAAACAACCCCTGAGTGATCTGGCACAGCGGCAGCGTTATTCAGCAGCGGCAATTTTCCGCCCTGTTGTTTACACCAGGCTTGGGCTTCGTCCCAAGGCATTGCGTTCTCGGCCAGCGCGACGAACCCGGCAGGCACTTTTTCAGCGGCATCAGCCACGGCGGGCAAGCCCACAGAGAAAGCGAAGGCAAGAAAGGCAAGGCAAGCCAGGGTACGGATGCGTTGTTTGGTCATGATCATGTTCAACTCCTTAAATATAAGAGTGCAAGGTCTGAAAATTCAGGTGAAAAGCGGGGGAGGAAAACTCCCCCACCGCATAAACCAAAAGCATAAGGCTCTACTTCTTAACGCATGCCACGCGATACGGGACTGGGGCGGCCAGTTTTGTATCGCTAAGGAAGACGTTGCCGCCATTTTCCATAGCGAGCCACCTTTTCCCTGCGCTATCCGTCGTGTCAGTCCAGTGCGCGTCATTTGACAAGCCAGCCGGCCAAGGATCGCCGGGAGCGCCAAACCCGTCCGCCGCCAGCTTGCCTCCGGCGTCAACAGAATCGCTATTGTTAATTCTTGGCAATTTACCACCCTGTTGTTCACAAAAGGCCTTGGCATCGTCAAAGGTCAGCCAGTCCTTGGACACCGCGATGAACCCGGCAGGCACTTTTTCAGCGGCATCAGCCACGGCGGGCAAGCCCACAGAGAAAGCGAAGGCAAGAAAGGCAAGGCAAGCCAGGGTTCGGATGCGTTGTTTGGTCATGATCATGTTCAACTCCTTCATGGATACAGGTTATTGCCAGAAACCGTGCCGCGCATGATGTCTGGCGGTTTGTTCAGCCCAAAAGGCCTCTATTTTGGAACACAGGCCACGCGTCTCAAGGCGTTCTCGTGGTTGCTGTAGAGTTTGACCTTGCCGCCTTTGGCCTCAACACACCAAATGCTGGAATGGATGCTGGAGTTCTCCGTACCCGTCCAGTAGGGCCAGCCGTCGAAGGGCAGACCGGACGGCCAGGGATCGCCTTGAGTGCCGAAAAGATCCGCAGTGCCGAAACCCTCTACGCTCATCCCCTTTTCCCAATCGTTGGGATCCCATGAATCGCGATTGTTAATGCGCGGCAATCTTCCACCCTGTTGCTCACAAAAAGCCTTGGCAGCGGGCAAGTACATGGTGGACGGAGCAACCGCGATGAATCCGGCGGGCAGTTTGGAAGCCGCATCAGCGGGCGCGGGTTTTATCGCATCACCGGGCTTGGGCTTTGCCGGGTCAGCGGGCTTGGGCTTTTCCGCATCAGCGGGCCGAGGCTTTGCCGCATCACCGGGTGTAGGTTCTTTCTCCTCCTTATCAGGCGGGGGGGGAGGGGGGATAGGGGGTCCGGAAGCGACTGTGCGAACACATATCGCGTGGGCGCTGCCATTCTTGGAGTCGCTTTTGACGAAGACCTCGGGGCCGAAGTTGGTGATGATCCACACGTACTCGGCGGGGTTGCCGGAGTTTTCCGTGCCGGTCCAGTAGCGGTTGGAGGGAGGGTTGCGCGGCAAACCGGACGGCCAGGTAGCGCCTGGAGCGCCAAAACCGTCAATTTTATCCCCACGGGAGGGAACGCCGAATGAATCGCTGTCGTTGATACGCGGCAATGATCCGCCTTGTTGCTGACAAAAAGCTTTGGCATCGTCCCAGTTCATAGCGGACTCGGACAGCGCGATGAACCCGGCAGGCGCTTTGGAGGCGGCGCCGGCCACGGCGGGCAAGCCCAAAGAGAAAACGAACGCAAGAAGGACAAGGCAACCCAAGGCACGGAGCAGTGGTTTGGTCATAGTCAGGTTAAACTCCTTTCATGGTTACAGGTTGTAGGACAGCAAAAAGGCTCTGTCCCGACAAAACAAGGCCCTATTTTTTGTGACGGAATGATACGGGAAGAAAACGCCAAAAGCCGCGCCGGACGTGGACGCGGTTATGGGGCGGTGCTAATGTGTGTGTGTGTGTGTGTGTGTGTGTGTGTGTGTGTGTGTGTGTGTGTAGCAAA
>JGI24704J35079_10000814_pt1 | contig 13881 bp, 10 predicted proteins | sample TergutNt197P3_FD_35079 | JGI IMG/M metagenome (IMG submission 35079)
GGAAGTTGGGATACTTGAAAACATCAGGAAAGAAGCAGCTTATCCGCCCTATCCGTTATGTATAAAAGAGATCACATTCAGCGCTTTGCGCTCGTTGCAGTCATCGGGTTTTTCGCGGTTCTTTTGGGCCTTACCATAGGCGTTACGCTGAAAAACAATTTAGATTCAAGAAACATCTTAGAGCGCAGCGTCAAGTCGGATGCGGTTTCCATCTCCCTTGCAGCGGAACGATTAATTGACTCCGGAGAATTTGCGCAATTGCTCAACCCCGCCTTTTTAACCGGAAGCAATCCGTTTAACGACACGTCGCACGAGTTATATAGTTGGTACCATAAAACTCTCGCCGCATTGCGCGCGCTTAAAGAAGATGTAGGCGCCACATACATATACGCTTTATGGCAATACCAGGGAAAGATTTACTTCGTCTTTGACACCGACGAAGCAAACAAAGACTGGGACTATGATAACGCAAATAACAAATGGATTTATATCGGCGATAATAGCCCTGACGCGAGCGATCCACCTACGCCTTTTACATTGTACGAGGATGCGGTCGACGTGCATTTTAAGCCCTTCGAAACCAAAGAATCCAGCGCGTCCATCATCAAAGACAACTGGGGACAGTTTATTACCGGCACAGTCCCTATCTTTGACGCCGGCGGCAAGGTGATCGGCGTCATATGTGTCGATATCGACGATACCTTTATCGGCGACAACGCGAGGGCTGCCATCAATAATTTGATCATCCTGATCGTCGTAATGGCGGTCGTAATGGCGGCAATGACGTTCATCGTATACATTCTGCTGCGCCGCATTGAAAAAATTCAGGATAAACTGTTCAAACTTGCGAATTATGACATCGTCACAGGACTACCCAACCGCCAATACCTTTTTAACTACATGCAAGACGTTACCTCTAAATACGAAATGGCAAAGTTAAAGCCTGCGTTCGCGCTGGTATTCGTCGATCTCGATAATTTTAAAAAGGTCAACGACGGCGCGGGCCACGACGCAGGAGACGAACTGCTCCGCGACATAGCGGGATTCCTTGATAAAGCGCTGTACAAATCAAAATCTTTTCGACCGCCCGCCGGAGTCCTCAACGTATCGGCACGCATCGGCGGCGACGAATTTATTCAGATAGCAGCAGATGTTCATACCGAAGAACAGGCCGACATCGTCGCCAAAAAGCTGCTCGATACCTTCAATACGCAGTCTGCGGAGATCAGTCCGTTTATCTCGCAATTCGACATTGGCCTGAGTATCGGTATCGCCCTCTTCCCAAAGCACACAAAGGATTTCAACGTCCTGATCAAGTACGCGGATATCGCCATGTACCACGCAAAAAAGCGCGGAAAGCACAATTACCGCATTTACGGCCACGACATGGAACCGAAAGAAGAAAAATAAAGGGATTAATCAGCATTTCCCTGATACAATTATCGGTCAATTTTCCGAGAGAAATTTTTTCAGGAACGCGCGAAGCGAGTCTTTTTCGATGCCGCTATAAATGGCGGCTTTTCCTAATTCATTCAGCAGAATCATCCTGATATCACCGCGCTGAAATTTCTTGTCAAGCATAAGGGCTTTCCAGACATCGTCAAATGGGATGTTTTTTACCGGAGGCAATTTTCCCACGTTATTAATAAGCCTTATCAGCCCGCATGCTTCCGTTTCCTCCAGCAGGCCGATTTGCCTGCCGTACCGCAAAGCGGCAATCATACCCCAGGCCACTCCCTCGCCGTGTTTGAATTTCCGGTAATCAGTCGCAGCCTCAAAAGCGTGGCCTACGGTATGACCGTAATTCAGAATAGCGCGCGGGCCGGTCTCTTTTTCGTCCAGCGCGACAACCGCAGCTTTTATTTTCGCCGAAGTTATGACGATATGCTCCAGTTCCCGCGCTCCGCATTTCAAAATATCAGGCAAACGTTTTTCAATGTACCCGATCAGACTCTTTGACGCGATAGCGCCGTATTTAATGACTTCGTAAAGGCCGGAGACAAGTTCGCGCGGCGGCAATGTTTTAAGAACTTCCGTATCGGCCAGAACNGCGGCCGGTTGATGAAACGCTCCTATCAGGTTTTTTCCCTGGAGAACGTTGACCGCTGTTTTGCCGCCGATGGAACTGTCCACCTGTGAAAGCAGCGTCGTGGGAATCATCGCGTAAGGAATGCCGCGCATGAATGTGGCCGCGGCGAATCCCGATATATCTCCGACAACGCCGCCGCCGAAAGCAAGAATCCATGAACTCCGTCCGGCGCGCAATCTGAACATGCCGTCATAAATCTTAAACAGACTTTCGTGGCTCTTGTAGCGTTCGCCGTCTCCTATTTTTATAACGGGGATTTTTCCGAATTCTTTTTCGAGCGACGCGAGCAGTGTTTTTCCGTGCAGCCGCATGACCGTGGGATTGGAAATCACTATCGGCGCGCACTTGAATCCCTGTCCGGCAAGGAGCGCGCCGCTTTTGGCGAGCGTTCCCGCCCCGACATAAATGGGATAACGATGATCTTTCAGCGATACGTCAAGAGTTTTCATTTATATCAAAAGCTTATTCCATCAAGAGGGCTGCTGGCTGTGGCGTAAAGTTTCCTTGCGATGCGTCCCGCTTTTGAGGCGATGCGTCCCGACTGCACGGCGAGTTTCATGGCTTCCGCCATCGCGACCGGATCAGCCGCACCTGCAATAGCGGTATTCATCAACACGGCGTCGCACCCAAGTTCCATGGCAAGTGAAGCGTCGGATGCCGTGCCGACTCCGGCATCGACGAGCACAGGAACCGAAACGGTTTCAAGAATGATTTTGATATTCGCCGGATTCCTTATTCCCATGCCGGAACCAATGGGCGCGCCCATCGGCATGACTGCCGCGGCTCCGGCATCTTCAAGCTTCCGTGCCACAATCGGATCGTCATTCGTATAAGGCAGCACGATAAAACCTTCCTTCACCAGTGTTTTCGTTGCGGAAAGCAGGGCTTCCGTGTCGGGAAAGAGCGTCTTTTCGTCTCCTATCACTTCCAGCTTCACCCATTCCGAAAGCCCTGCCTCGCGCCCCAGCATTGCGGCGCGAATGGCATCGTCCGCGGTGTAACAACCGGCGGTGTTCGGCAGAAGCATGTAACGATTCGTATCGATGTAATCAAGCATTGATTCTGTAGACCTGTCCAGATTGACACGGCGCACGGCCACTGTAACGATCTCCGCTCCTGACGCTTCAAGGGCGTCTTTCATGAGCGCGAAGGTCTGATATTTTCCCGTCCCGACGAGCAGCCGTGAACGGAAAGATTTCCCCGCCAGAATTAAAGGGTCGGATTCAAGTGAATATGTCATAAACGTTTTCCTTAATTAAAAACAATTTGCCCGGATATTCTAACAGCTTTAAAACAAACATGGATTTTCTTTTCAAATTTGTTGGGAGTATATTTATACACATGAATGGCTTACACTTGTTAATCGTTTCAGTCGTGGTGCTTGTTCTGGCTTATTTTTTGTACGGCCGTTTTCTGGCGCGCACATGGGGCATAGATCCCTCAAAGAAAACTCCGGCGTATGAGTTTGAAGACGGAGTGGAGTATGTTCCGACCTCTCCTGCCGTGGCGTTCGGATATGAATTTGCGTCAATCGCCGGAGCCGGGCCGATAACCGGGCCGATTATAGGGGCGATGTTCGGCTGGCTGCCCGCGCTGTTGTGGCTGCTTTTTGGAGCGGCGTTTTTCGGCGCGGTTCACGATTTCGTCGCGCTGTATACCTCGGTAAAGAACAAAGGCAAATCAATCGGCTATTTAATCGATACGTATGTTGGAAAGTCGGGCAAGCGCCTGTTTCTGATCTTTGTCTGGCTTTTTTCCATATTGGTCGCAGCGGCGTTCGCAGACATCGTGGCGGGAACATTTGCCGGTTTTAATGCAGACGGCGACAGCATCCCAACCAACGCCTCGGTNATGACAACCTCGGGACTCTTCATTCCGGCGGCACTGGGATTGGGGTTTCTTATCCGCAAACGAAAGGCTTCCGATCTTGCCAGCGGAATTATCGCCATCGACCTGTTGATCGCATGCATAGTCCTGGGGATATATTATCCGATTTTTCTATCAAAAGCCTCCTGCCTTTACCTTATATTCGGCTACATAGCCATAGCCGCGATATTGCCGGTCTGGATGATGGGCCAGCCAAGGAATTACCTTAACTCGTTTCTGCTTGTTGCCATGATCCTGGCGGCTTTTGTCGGCGTGGCGTTCACAAAACCGACAATGGAACTTCCTGCTTTTGTCGCTTTTAATGTCAACGGCAATTACCTTTTCCCGGCGCTTTTTATCACCATCGCATGCGGGGCGATTTCAGGCGTGCATTCCCTGGTGGTTACCGGAACCGTCTCCAAACAGATAAGCAATGAAAAATACATGCTTCCCATTTCATACGGTTCGATGCTGACGGAAACGCTGGTGGCGATTCTGGCGCTTATCGCCGTGGGTTCGCTTGCTTATGGGGGAGTGCTGCCAAAAGAAACTCCGCCGGTAGTTTTTGCGACGGCGGTATCGGGGTTTCTCTTCAAGCTTGGCCTTCCTCTGCAGATTTCTTTCATCATAGTATCTCTGGCGATTTCTTCATTTGTACTGACAACGCTGGATACGGTCGCAAGGCTCGGACGGTTGTCCTTTCAGGAACTGTTTTCTTTTGAAGGTAAAAGCTATGGAACGGTTAATATAATAAAAAGAATAATGAATTCGAAACTTGTCGCCACCGTATTTACCCTGGGGCCTGCCTGTCTTTTGGCCGTTTTTGGGTATCAGAATATATGGGCGCTTTTCGGCGCCGCAAACCAGCTCTTGGCGGCATTGACGCTTATCGCATGCACGTTGTTTTTTAGAATGACAGGACGCCGGATAGTTATGCTGCTGGTTCCTACGATTGTCATGTTTGCCGTTACTTTTTCTTCTCTTATAATGGCTATCAGAACCCAGGCGATTATGATTTCGCATGGAAATATCGACACCACGGCTCCTATATTGCAAATGGGCATAGCCATGCTGCTGTTGATACTTGGCATCCTTGTCGCGTTTTCATGCACGGCAAAGCTGCTGCAAAAACCTGAACCGATCCTCAAAAATTCCAATACAACGGCAGGCCGGCAATGAAACCAGCCAAAGACACGATTTTTCCCCTGCTGACCGGGGGAAAATATACGGGAATACAAGACGAAAAGGATATGGATGCGGTAATCCGCCTTATCGTACTTAATATTACTTACACTATCACATCCGTTCTGATTGCCACAATTGGAATATCAGATATGCGGCAAGGCCTCGTTGACCAGGGCCTGATGCAACTGATAATGGGTTTCCTTATTTTTTTGAATCTGCTGCTCCTCCGCACCGAGCTTCCATTTAAAGTCGGCGGTTTCATTGTTATTGCGCTATATGGCGTTTTTTGCGGGATGGCGATTTTTGTCAAAAGCCAGATGGATGGATTTGGATGCGTGTGGATATTCTCATATCCATTGATGTCGATTTTTACCCTCGGACTGGCATCAGGGCTTATCCCCGCCATGCTTTTATTCATTGTCGCGATAATCGGCACCTTTGTGCCGGGTTTGACAAGTTTTAACTATAGCCTGGGCGAGGCTCTGCTTATATGCGGAGTTTATTTTTTTGTTCTTGTTTTGACCGTGATATACGAACATGTCCGTTCAATAAAAGACCGCTGGCTCTCGCGCCAGGACAGCTACATGAATATGGTATTTGAAAACAGTCCCGACATCATGCTGCTTTTGGATAAAAACGGCAAATTGGTATACTGCGCCGACGTTTTTCTTAAAATGACAAATATTCATAACTTTAACAGCATACGCAAACTGCATTACAGCGAGGTTTTTTCCATTTTTTGCGCCGCTTCCCTGCTGGACGAAATAGTCGGTTTTTTCCGTATGTCTGAAATAGAAAAAAATCCGGTTGTTTTTGAGAGAGCAATCGACATTGGCCGCGATGGGAATATACGGCACTACGAAATTCACTTTACCCCGATGTACAACGAGGCTTACGCCTTTCAGGGCGCGTTTATCATGTTCAACGACACTACTGAAGTCACCAGGGCAAAGGAGCAGCTTGAACAGGCAAGCGTGGCAAAAACGAATTTCCTTGCCAATATGAGCCATGAAATCCGCACCCCGCTAAACGCTATTATCGGCATGACCGCCATTGCCGAAAGCACGGCGGAGCTTGAACGAAAAGACTACTGCCTTTCGAGAATCAACGGCGCTTCTTCGCAACTGTTGGGAATCATAAACGACATACTCGACATGTCAAAAATCGAAGACGGCAAGTTCGAACTTTCCAATACGGAATTTGACTTTTCCGCCATGATACAGCGAGTCGCGAATCTTTTTGAATTCCGCCTGGGCGAAAAAAATCAGATTTTCTTTTTTAACATCGATCCGCTGATACCGCCCAGCATTATTGCCGATGAACAGCGGCTTACGCAGGTTATCACCAACCTTGTCAGCAATTCCATAAAGTTTACCCCCAACAATGGGAAAATCGGCCTTGAAGCGANANGGCTTNGCGACGACGGAGATAAAAAAACCTGCGTTCTGGAACTGCGCGTTACGGACACGGGCATTGGCATTTCCGAAGAACAGCATGGCAAGCTATTTCAATCGTTCGTTCAGGTTGATTCAAGCATTTCCCGTAAATTCGGCGGCACAGGGCTTGGACTTGCCATCTCAAAAACGATTGTGGAGATGATGCAGGGTAATATTCGCGTAGAATCCAAATTAGGGCAGGGTTCGACGTTTATATTTACCATAAAAGCGGAATTGCCTCGGCAGAACGCGAAAGAACCCAAATCCGGTATTGAAACGACCGACAGCCTCAATGCCATTATGGAGGATTGCGCGGGAAAGCGCATACTTCTTGCCGAAGACGTCGAGATTAACCGTGAGATTGTCATTTCACTTCTTGAAGATTTCAGGATGGAGATTACAGAGGCGGAAGACGGAAAACAGGCTTATGAAAAATTTGCCGCCGATCCTGATAAATTCGACATTATCTTTATGGACATACACATGCCCGGCATGGACGGCTATGAATCCACCATGCTCATCCGGGCATTCGAACACCCTCGCGCAAAAACCATTCCGATTATCGCGATGACCGCCAATGTGTTCAAGGAAGACATTGCCAGGTGCTTTGCCGCGGGAATGAACGCGCATATAGGGAAACCGCTGAACTTTAGTGAAGTAACAACGGCTTTGAAAAAGTATTTAGGGAAAAATAGTGCCATATAGCACTAAATATTAACATAAAATAACTTGAAATCCGAATATGTCGTGTGGTATAGAATATTAGTCTCTAGCCATGGAGTATGGGAGGGGTTGGAGTACGATTTATTGTATAAGTCCCCAGCCCTTCCGCATTCCCTCACAAACGAAATATCCGGGTTAAACTCCCCATGCCCCGCTTATCTGTATATTAGCGCCATTTACGTAACGCGCTTCTTCCGACAGAAGCCAGCGTACGGCCGACACAACATCGTCCGGACTTCCCATGTAACCGGCGGGAATGCTTTTGAATGACTGTGCCAGTTCTTCCGGAGGCACTCCGCCCGAGTCGATAAATCCCGGCGAAATTACATTTGCCGTAACGCCATAAGGGGCAAGCGTCCTGGCAAGCGAACGCGTCAAAACAATCACGCCTGCCTTGGCGATATAATGAGCCGTTACATACGGCTGCGCCTTTTGCTGTTCGGCGTTCACCATGCCGAAATTTATAATACGCCCACAGCCGCGCCGCATGAATCCAGGCGATGCCGCCCGGCACAGATAAAAAACCGGATGCAGGTTGGCATCAAACATGGATTGCCAGTTTTCGATGGTTTCTTCGAGCAGCGGAGCGCGGCGATAAGCTCCTACGCAATTTATAAGCGCGTCAATGCGGCCAAAACGCTTTTCCGTATCCCTAACCAGTTTTTCCGCGGCAGCCGGGTCGGATACATCAGCCCGTGTAATCCATGAGGGCGCGTTTATTGCTTTCAGCTCTTTCCGCAGTGTATATGCCGCCCCGCCGCTTTTTTTATAACACGCGACGACGGCCCAATCTTCGGCCGCAAGCCGGAGCGCCAGAGCACGGCCGATTCCACGCACGCCGCCCGGAATCAGCGCCGTTTTCCTCGCGTCTGCCGCTGTTTTCTTAGATGCCGTTTGCAATATCTTTAAATCCCCATCGGGCAAAACTAATACAAAACCGGTTAATTAAAATGTGGAATGTCTGGTTTCAGGTGCTCAAATCTGCGTATGATATCGAGCGTCTCGATATGCTGCTGCAGGATGGCGTTCAGCATATCGCATCTCTGGAAAGAGTCATCCATCTCAAGCAGTCCCTGTTTTTGCTCAGTGGTAATATTCAGCGCCATCGCGACGGTATTAACAAGCAATTCGAAATCCATCTGCGGCATGACACTTACGACATTCCGGTTCCCATCGGTCGCCAGCTCCACAAAACGCGCGAAAAGTCCGCTGATACGGTCGTGTCTGATAATAAGCGCGTCTGAACCTTCATCGCGGTCGATGTCGCGTACATCTTCGACTTCAGCCATCAGATAAGGAAACTGCTGCGTTTCNCGTAAAATTCTGACGCGGCTCAATCCCACGACAACGATNTCGTAATCTCCGTCTTCGAGCTCCTCGAAGGTTTCGATACGCCCCAGGCATGCGATTTCATGCACGCTGTCAATACCGGCATACTCATCCTCAACCTCGCTGTTTAAAAGGGCAACCGTCAATTTCCGGCCTCCCTCCATGGCGTCCCGAATCATTGCCTTATGGTGCTCCTCGAATACATGGAGAGGCAGCGGCGTTTTTGGAAACAGCACGGCATTGGACACAAGATACAGTGGCGTAATCATAATGAATTTACATTTTAAACTCGTTTAATATTTTCTGCAATTCTTCGGAAATGTCGGAAAGCTCCTTTGAAGAATCCTGGATTAAATTGACAACCTGGGATGATTCCTTTGCTATGCCGGTCAATGAACCTATATCACCTGCTATAACTGTCGCGCTCCTTGCCGCTTCGCCGGCGTTGCGGCTTACATTGTTCGCTCCGTTCGCCACATCGCCTATGGCAGTTGAAACCCGCATAGCGCCCGTGTTAGCCTGCGCAACATTATGCGATATTTCATTGCTGGTTCTTGTTTGCTGATCGACATGGCTTGATATCGTTTCCACCGACTGGTTGATTCTTGCTACAATATCCGAAACATCGCGAATAACCTGAATGGCGTTATTCGTACCGCTCTGAATGTGTTCAATGCGGCGGGCTATATCGTCTGCGGATTGCGCGCTCTGGTTGGCGAGTTCTTTAATTTCACCGGCTACAACCGCAAACCCCTTGCCCGCTTCACCCGCGCTTGCCGCTTCAATTGTAGCGTTCAGCGCAAGTAAATTCGTTTTATCGGCTATTTTTTTAATAACATCCGTTACCTGTCCGATTTCTTTGGCGGCAATGCCAAGATCGTTCATTACGCCCGTAGCGTCCGTCGCTTTATCTTTAGCCTCGGTTACAACCTGGCGGACTTCGATAGTATTGTTCGCAATCTGGCTTATGCTCGCGGTCATTTCATCTATTGCGTTTGTTATGGTATTCATATTAACGCTCATTTGCTCCGCCGCTCCGGCAACTTCGGTGGCATTCATGCTTGCCTCCTCGGCGCCGCTTGCCATTGCTTCTATATTGGACGTCATTTGCGCGGTCGCCTCTGCAAAAGAATTGGCTTTACTGACCGTAAAATCCGCGGATTTTGCCAATTCCGTAGCCGTAAAATGCAAATCATGTGAACTTTTCAGCAAAGTATTTGCCGTGTCTTTTGTAGCCAGGACAAACGCGCGCAGTTTCTCAATAAACTTATTAAACCGAATGGACATATTGGTGATTTCATCGTCGCCGGAAACATCAAGACGAACGTTTAAATTTCCGTCACTGGCCGTATCCACGGCTTTTATTGTATTTTTTATTCTTCCGCTTATGCGCGTACCGACCAATATTGATGTAATTACGGTAATAATGATGAAAATGCTAATAATGCTCAGCATTCCCACGAGCGAGTAATCGTTGAGCGCGTCAAGAGAGCCTGTTGAAACCAGGAACCAGTTTGTATTATCAACCGGCACTGAAACGGCGTACTCCTTTTTTCCAAAAATAACGGACGTCGTATTCTTTAAAAGCCTGGCTTGTGAAAATTCAGAGGCGCTCAAATCCTGAAAAATGGTTCTTTTAAGAACAGATCCCTGATCCGGATGAGTTATGTACAGACCGTTTGCGTCTACCAGGAATGATCTGCCGTCGTCCGTCACCTTGTGAGAATTGACCATCCTTGTCAGTTCCGTCAAAAACACATCCACGCCCGCGACGCCCTTTATGCTTCCTCTATCATCCTTAACCGTCTGCACAACCGTAATGCACAATTCACCTGTGTTGGAATCAACATACGGGTCGGTTATGCTTGGCCTGTCCGGATTTGCCATCGCCTGTACGAACCAGGGCCTTTTAATCTGATCCCAGTCAGTGGTTGATTTATAAGGCTCCCAATCAGTTGCCGTTATAAAATAACCGCCGTCAAAACGGGAAAGCGCAGTACCGTAATAAAGNTCAAAAGCGGATCGGTTCGTCGGCAGCATTCTTACAAAAGCCTCTCTATTGTGTTCCCTGCTCGAATATGACGCTTCCGTGGCGGCGTTAACAACAAGATCAATGGCCTTTGTAAGTTCTATCTGAACATTAGCGTTTAAATAATCAATTGTTTTCCCCGCCAGTTGTTCAAGGCTATGCATGTTGGCTTTTTTGGAATTTGTCGTGAAAGCGATCATAAAGGCGATGGAAATAGCGAGCACCAGGCCTATGGACAGTGCGTGTATCTTAAAAGATATGGAATGTGTACGGGAATACGCTTGAATCATTTTTTTCTCCTTTGTTTTTCCAATGCGGTACTTATCGTCAAATGGAGGGAGAGGGTATAAATAAAAAGCGGTTAACTGACGGTCGCGGTTCAATGCCCGCTGCGGCCGTCTTTAAGCGCCGACCGCAGCGGGCTGTTCTACTATTCGTGCTGCGTGTTACACGTCTAACTAATAACTTGAATATGAAGTGGGTAGGCCTGGGAGCGCGGGCGTCCCCGCCGGCGTACAATTAGCGACGCGGGTAAAGCCCGCTTCCATCAAAAATGCCCACTTCATATTCAAGTTACATCAACGATGGTTCCCGGCAAACCGCCGTGAGGCGGCTACTGCGTACCGGCGCCGGAGTTAGACACCTCTTTTGGCGGCGGGCTGGCACTCACCACAGGATTGTTCCGACCGGCCGACCACTCAGGGATCGCCTCGTTGTATATGTGGCGTCTGGAGAACAGCCATTCGCCATTCACCTTGACCATCTCATCCTCATAGTGACCGAAAAAGTCGACGGTGCCGTAGCCCGTGGGCCCTGTGGTCATGTGTGTCCAGTATGCCCTGCCTGTGGCCCTGTCGCCGTCAACCTTCACGACGATGTTAGAGATGATGTGACGACCCACGCGTGGACGCTCGCCATCCGGCGTGCTTGGCCTGCTCTGTCCGTCGCCTCCAGTGCCTCCGTCGCCCGGTTCCATGAATCCCCGGATGGCCTGGCGGCCCTTGAATTCGCCCCAACCGAAGTTGAGTATCCCATCCTCGGCGAATGTATTGGCATAACCCTCCGCGTCGCCCCAGTCGAACGCGAATAAATAGCGCGCCTGCAGATCCTCAATCATTGAGCGGTCATCTCCATAACTATTGCCTTCGGGTCTGCTGCCGCATGCGATACACGCCAGCACCGCGGCCAAGGCTGCGACTGCAACTGCCAGTCTTAAACGGTTCATAAGTATCCCCTTTCTTGTTGGATTACAGAAATTGCGAACAAGCTGTCTGCCCGCAGCAGACAAACATTTTCTAATGTCATTGATATCCATGTTTCTGAAAAAAACATTATATCAATTTTCTTCATGACAAAACTGGTACATTTCGAAAATGAAAATATTGATTATTTTGGTACGCCCGGCAGGATTCGAACCTGCGACCCTCTGCTTAGAAGGCGTAACCAATAGAACCAAACATTTATATCAAAACCCATAACATTATTAATTAGGCCACTTGGCGAGACCTTGCGCAAACGGTCATAACCATTTGAGCCGCTTAATTTTGCTTTTTATGGCACCAGTGCGGCACCAGGGAATCTGCTTTTAAGCATTAGGTCTCTTGGCGCTGATACGGAATCGGGGTTTTGACCAATGATTATTCTACCCATTTCGGATGATGATGATATTCCTCCTTTATCACCGCTTGCCAATATGGCATTTGAAACAATAAGGCACAAAAGAAGTATCGAATTAACAGCACAGTCAAGAAGTACAAGAAAGTTATGCGATGCCAAATCGAATAATTAAAGAAACCATTTGCAGCAGCGCGGATTTAGACAAACTGAATCCGTTTGAAGAAACGGTATTTTATCGGCTTATAGTCAACGTCGACGATTTCGGGCGCATAGATGCCCGTCTTCCATTCTTGAAGTCGAAATTATTTGTCACGAAACCGGGAATTACAGAGAAAAGCGTTCAAGATGCGATTCTTAAACTGGCGTCAATAGGCATTGTCCGCTACTACGAAGTAGACTGCAGACCGTTCCTATTGTTTCCAAAATGGGAACTTCATCAACAGGTTCGCGCACAAAAAAGTAAATATCCCGACCCTCCTGATAGCAAAATCGACCATCAGCAAGCGGAAGATGGAAACGGAAATCATCTGATATCGGATGATATCAACGGAAATCAAATGATGTTCCTAACGAATTCGTATTCGTATTCGAATTCGAAGTCGAAATCGTATTCGAAAAAAGAATTATCTAACGATAATTCTTCTTGCACGGAGATGAGCGCAAGCGCTCCCTCCGCGCCGCCGGAAGAATTGCCGCCTGAAAAAATTCCAAAAGCCCAAGAGCCAGTTTTCTGTGAATTAACATGTAACGGGAAGAAATCCGTTTATCCGGTAACAGAAGCCTACATTGCACAGATGCAGAAACTTTATCCAGGAATCGACGTTGCGCAGGAAACGCTACTTGCTCAGGCATGGCTCGAAAACAACCCGAAGCGGCGAAAAACCTATGACGGCATTACGCGCTATTTGGGCAATTGGTACGCCAAGTCACAAAACCGAGCGCCGACAAACGGCAACGGAAGCCGTGCAAGTCCGACAACGCAGAGAAAAAACCCGTATGAACACTTAGACGCAATAATCTCCGCATCCGAAGCGGAAGAAGCGCGGGAGGCGATACATGAGTAAACAGAATATTGCAACGGCGGCAAAGTTTATAAGGCGTTTAATCGCAGTCTGTTGCGTGAACTACAAGCCAGACGAAGATTCGCAAAGCGAATATGTGAAAGCGCTATCGAGCTACAATCTAACGACTGAACAATGGGATCAGGCTTTCAGGTTGCTGATTTCGCGGCAGCAAACGCCTGGACTTCCGCCGCTGGGAACGATTTATGGCGTCATCCGCGAGGTGCAAGCGGCGGATCGCCGCGAAGAGGCGTCACGAAACGGCAAGATGATTATTTGCGTCGATGGTCACGAATACGCCGTGATGATCCGACTGGAGACCTGTAGAGAATCCGGCGATTACTGGGCGGTACAGGATTGCGGCGGGCGATACGGCGGAATGGGCATGGAAGTACATGCCTGGTTGTCATTACGGCCAAAAGTGCAGCTTGTCGGGATTTATCCGGATGACCGGTCGCTTATTGCCCAGGGTGAAATGCCGACGCCGGAAGAAATGGCCGAAATACGCGCCGAATTTGCGCAATGGTCGAAATCAAACACAGTGGC
>JGI24704J35079_10000818_pt1 | contig 13840 bp, 15 predicted proteins | sample TergutNt197P3_FD_35079 | JGI IMG/M metagenome (IMG submission 35079)
CTGAGGCAGCGCCCTCCGCGTCCGGGATGCAGAACAGCACGGTTTCACACTCCACGCGGGAGAAATGGCGCAGCTTGAACCGGTAGGCGGGGCTGATGTCCAGGATGAGGCCGGGCAGCCGGATGATATCATCTTCCCGGTGGTAGGCGGAGACGGCCATTTTGGGCGTATGCCGCCTGATGGTATGGCGCGCGCCTTCCAGAGCCCTGGCTTCCGCGCCCTCAATGTCCATCTTGATGAAGTCCACCCGGCCCAGGCCGCGCCGTTCGCAAAAATCATCCAGGCTGAGGGCCGGGACAGCCACGCCATCCTCGTGTATCGCGGCATTCGCCGCCTCGCCCGCAAAGCGCACCTGCCCGACAAGGTCGCAGACCGCCGCCTGTACCGGCGTGACATTCGCCTTGCCGGACATATTGCGCCGGTATTTCTCAAAGGTGGCGGGAGCAGCCTCAAAACCGTATACATGGCCGACATCGCCCACCTTGCGCGCAAAGTACAGGCTGGTATTGCCGGTATAGGAGCCGCAGTCGAGCACGATGTCTCCGGCCAGGGCCTCGCACTCGCCGGGCAGGGAATAGCTTTCCAGGATCCAGACGTCGAGGCGGTCAAGCAGGTAGTCGCCCTCGGCAACGCCCTCGCTCAGGGCGGCAGCGCGCTGTTCCAGCTTTTCCCATGCCTCCCTGGTAAAAGGGGCATGATCCAGCTCAACGGGAAGCGCCTCCGAATACAGGCTCATGGCGGCCCGGTATTGCTGGACCCAATCAAATACTTCCAGGGACTGCGCATCGGCGTAGTACGCGGAACGCCCCCCGTCCCAGTCCGCAAGATTTCTGATTTGCCGCAACAGGGCAAGCCCGGTGGAATCCGGCGGAACGCCTGACTCTGCCAGCTTCCGAATAACATTGAGCAGATTGCCGAAGCATGGGGACATGGGGTCTTGCTCCCTATTCGGAAAAGGAGGACGACAGGCCGCTTTTCACGGCTTGTGATCTTGCGCCGACACGAGTATGCTTGAAATCCGGATACAAAAGCTATACGGCACAAATATGAAAAAAGCCATCCTCACCCTGTTGGTCGTGTTCGCTACGGCGCACTGCGCGACAAATGTCCATGCGGCGCCGGGCGACTCCGGCTCGACGACCGGCTGGACTAACGATGCCGTCAACCAGTCGCTGGCGGAAGAATTCGCCAGATGCTCCGCCTTCAGCGGCATCGCCGCCGAATGCGCCAAAAAAGACACGCAGGAGCAGCGCAAAAACGCCGCGGCTGGCTATGAAGATGCCGCCAAACGCTTCTACAAGGGCAGCTACATGCTTGCCGGACAGGAGTTTACGCGCAAACGCATACGGCACCACGATACGGCCCTGCGCCGGAATGCGGGCAACGCGTGCGAAGGCTTCCCCAAGCTTGAGCAACAGTACCAAAAGCGTTGCGACAACTCCGCCAAGCGCCTGCCCCGCAGCCTCCAGTAGGTACTGCAAAAAATATTTGACGGTTTAGCGGGAAGCTCTACACAACTCACAAGGAATATTTGTCAGTTCGCCGGGAAGGTGCGTGGCATGGGTAGCGCAGGCGCGACAGTCGTAGCCTGGAGAGCTATCTTGACAAACGCATCAAGGCGCTGACGGACGGGAAGAAGGGCAAGTGATACGGGCAGAGCAAAAAAATGACTGATGTTCTGGCTGAGCCCATCCGTTTCCGTGCAGAACGCCTTGACAAGACATGCCTTGCGCTACATTGTACGTATAAAATATGACAGGAGCAATACTATGTCCCAAACAACTTTGAGCATACGCATGGATGTGGACATAAAAAAGCGTTTTGACGCCTTTTGCGCGGACGCGGGCATGAACGCCACAGTAGCCGTCAACATGTTCGCACGGGCTGTTTTGCGCGAACAGCGGATACCCTTTGAAATTACCGGCAGTGCTGATCCTTTTTACAGCATGAAGAATCAGGCCCGGCTCAAAACGGCCATGGATCAGCTTGAAGCCGGAAAAGGCACGGCCCGCGATCTGATCGAGGCCGACAATGGATAAAATCTGGTCTGACGAGGCTTGGGAAGATTATCTCTTCTGGCAGGCTCAGGACAAAAAGACGCTCCGCCGCGTAAATCAGCTATTGCTTGATATCGATCGTAACGGGCATAAAGGTATCGGCAAGCCGGAGCCGCTCAAGCATGACAAGCATGGGTATTGGAGCCGGAGAATTGATGACGTGAACCGGCTGATATACCGGATTGCGGAAAATCGGATTGAAATTGCCCAATGCCGCGCCCACTATGATTAGCGGCTAAACAAGCCCCGGCCACCGGGGCTCTCGTTCTGTCAGGGCCATATATGAACCACTACCCAAAGAAAAATAATGCGCCAAAGAGTGTTGACAAGCCGCCACGATCCGGTTTAATGATTCGCCCTTTGGGAATATTTATCTGGAGGATTCCATGCCCACCATCAACCAGCTTATCCGCAAAGAGCGGAAGAAGGTTGTAAAGCGCAAAAAGACGCCGGCCCTGCAGGAATGTCCGCAGCGCCGCGGCGTATGCACCCGCGTCTACACCACGACCCCCAAAAAGCCCAACTCGGCCCTGCGCAAGGTCGCCCGCGTGCGCCTGACCAACGGCATCGAAGTAACGGCCTATATTCCGGGCGAAGGGCACAACCTTCAGGAACACTCCGTGGTCATTATCCGCGGCGGGCGCGTGAAAGACCTGCCCGGCGTGCGCTACCACATAGTCCGCGGCACGCTCGATACCTCCGGCGTGACCGACCGTCGCCAGGCCCGTTCCAAATACGGCGCCAAGCGGCCCAAATAGTTTTTCGCGTATACACACGCATCGCCCCCGCAAGCCGGGCGCGCCGACGGCGCGTGTGTTGTGCAGGCCGTAGGCCGTCGGAAACCGTTTTGCCTCCCGGAGAAAACCATGCCCCGCAAAGGCCCGATACCCAAGCGAGAAATCCTGCCTGACCCGATGTATAACAGCCGCCTTGTCGCGCGCTTTGTCAACCGCCTGATGTACGACGGCAAAAAAGGCGCTGCGGAAAAAATTTTCTACAAGGCGCTGGATACGCTTGCGGAAAAAACGAGCGAAGAGGCCATGCGCTCCTTTGAGAAAGCCGTGGATAACGTCAAGCCGCATCTTGAGGTCAAAGCCCGCCGCGTCGGCGGGGCCACCTACCAGGTGCCCATGGAAGTGCGCTCCGAGCGCCAGATCGCTCTCGCCCTGCGCTGGCTCATCAATTATGCGCGCGCCAGAGGCGAAAAAGGCATGGTCAACAAGCTTGCCGCCGAACTGCTCGACGCGTACAACAACCGCGGCGGCGCAGTGAAGAAAAAAGAAGATACCCACCGCATGGCCGAAGCCAACAAGGCCTTTGCCCACTATAGATGGTAACAGACGGCGCCGCCCCTTGCCGCATTATGATGGAGTTTTACCGTGGCACGCGCTGTTCCCATTGACAAGCAACGCAATATCGGCATCATGGCCCACATTGACGCGGGCAAAACGACCACTACCGAGCGCATCCTGTATTACACGGGCGTTTCCCACAAAATGGGCGAAACCCATGACGGCGGAGCGACCATGGACTGGATGGCGCAGGAGCAGGAGCGCGGCATCACCATTACTTCCGCCGCCACCACCTGCTTCTGGAAAGACATCCGCATCAATATCATTGACACCCCCGGCCACGTGGACTTCACCATTGAAGTCGAACGCAGCCTGCGCGTGCTCGACGGCGCGGTAGCGGTTTTTGACGCCGTGGCCGGCGTGGAGCCCCAGTCCGAAACCGTATGGCGGCAGGCTGACCGCTACGCTGTGCCCCGCATCTGTTTTGTCAATAAAATGGACAGAATCGGCGCCGACTTCTTTCGNTGCGTGCGGATGATCCATGAACGCCTGGACGCGAAGGCCGTGCCCCTGCAACTGCCCATCGGCCAGGAGGACAAGTTTGAAGGCGTGGTGGACCTGGTGCTCGGCAAGGCCGTCCGCTTTGACAAGGAGTCCAAGGGGGCGCGGCTCGTCATCGGTGAAATCCCTGCGGACATGATGGCCCTNTACGATGAGAAACGCCTGGAAATGATGGAGGCCGTGGCCGAGGAAGACGAGGCCATGCTCGAAAAATATCTCTCCGAGGGCGATCTGTCCCCTGAGGAAATCATCCGTTGCGTCCGCAAGGCCACCATCGCCCGCGCCATCGTGCCCGTGGTCTGCGGTTCCGCCTTCCGCAACATGGGCGTGCAGCCCCTCCTGGATGCGGTCATCAACTACCTGCCCGCGCCAACGGACATAGAAATCATGCNCGGCGTCAATCCCGACAACGAGGAAGATTGCATCCGCTGCCCCTGTGATGACAAGGAACCCTTGGCCGGGCTCGTCTTCAAACTCTTTTCCGATCCGTACATCGGACACCTCTCCTTCTTCCGCATTTATTCCGGCGTGCTGGCGTCCGGCATGACGCTGCTCAACGCCAATACCGGCAAACGGGAACGCATCGGCCGCATTCTGAAAATGCACGCCAACAAGCGCGAAGAAATCAAATGGGCCGGCGCGGGCGACATCGTGGCCCTGGTCGGCCTCAAGCTTGTCGCCACGGGCGATACGCTCTGCGATGAACGACGCCCGGTCAAACTGGAATCGCTTGATATTCCCGAACCGGTCATTGAAGTGGCCATTGAGCCAAAAACCAAGGCTGACCGCGACGCGCTCTCCGCCGCGCTGGGCAAGCTCGCGAAAGAAGACCCCTCCTTCCGCGTCAAGGGGGACGAGGAAACCGCGCAGACCCTTATCGCGGGCATGGGGGAACTGCACCTGGAAATTATTGTTGACCGGCTGACCCGTGAATTCGGCGTCAACGCCAACGTGGGCAAACCGCAGGTGGCCTACCGCGAGACCATTTCCAAGCCCGGCAAGTCCGACATGAAGCACGCCAAGCAGACCGGCGGACGCGGCCAGTACGGGCACTGCGTCATCGAAATCGCGCCGAATCCGGAAGCCGGCTACGAGTTCGTCAATTCCATCACCGGCGGCGTCATTCCCAAGGAATACATCCCGGCCATTGACAAGGGGATTCAAGACGCTCTCAAATCCGGCGCGCTTGCCGGCTTTCCCTGCGTGGATGTCAAGGTCAACCTGGTCTTCGGCTCCTACCACGAAGTGGATTCTTCCGAGCAGGCCTTTTACGTGGCCGGCTCCATGGCCGCCAAGGATGCCGTACGCAAAGCCGCGCCGGTGCTGCTTGAGCCGATCATGGACGTGGAAGTGGTCACGCCCGATGACTACCTCGGGGATGTGATGGGCGACCTAAACGGCCGCCGTGGCCGCGTGCAGAGCATGGAAGCCCGCGCCGGCGGCGCGCAGAGCGTGCGCGTCCAGGTGCCGCTGGCCGAAATGTTCGGCTACGCGACGGATCTGCGTTCCCGCACCCAGGGCCGCGCCACCTTCACCATGCAGTTCCACCACTATGAAAGGCTGCCCGCCGCCCTCACGGACGAGTTGATCAAGAAAAGGGCATAGAAGCGCGCGCGGCAAAAATCAGCCGAAACGCAGGACCCGCTCAAGCAGGGCGTCCTGGATATTTCGCCGTCCATCCGCGACAAACAGGATATACACATCCTGTTCGAAATATCGGTAAATCAAACGATATACCCCGACATGCAGTTCACGGATACGCCTGTCCGGATATTCCAGAAGTTCGGGCGGCACATGCCCTCGCGCCGGATACCGCTGCAATGAGGCAAAGGCCTCGTCAAAACGCCGCCACANNTCGGCGGCGGCGGAGGCCGCGTCCTGCGCGAGCAGGTAATCCAGGATGGCGACGATGTCTTCTTCCGCGTGCCGGGTGACATGCACCATAATCAACGCTTCGTTGCGCTGAGTTTGGCGCGCATATCCGCAACGAACTCCTCCACGGGCCGGGTCGCGCCCGACCTTATGTCCTCATCGCCAAGGGCCACCAGCTTCAGAAAGGCCAAACTCTCTTGCGTGCGACGGTAGCTCCGGGCGCCCACCAGCACGGCTTTCAATTCCCCGTGCTGCGTAATACCCAAGCTTTGCCCGCTTTCCGCGATATGCTCCAGCACCTCAGCCGCGTGGGCCTTGATGTGGCTGATAGGCTTTATGTCGTGCAAGTCCATCGCGTTTTCCCCTGGCAGACTATTAACGGTCTTTTTACAGACTAGCCCCTCGCCTCAAAAAAGACAAGGCCCTCCCCGAGCGCCAAGGCGGCACAGATCCGCCGCCCTGGGTGCTATACTTCATCAGCCGTAAAAACCAGGGCCTCGTACCAGAAAAGCTGCGCATTCGGGTCTTTCCAGCTGCCGCCGGGAAGGCCCGCCTTGCGGCACAAATTTTCCAGATAGGCCGGGCGATCCCAGCCCTGTTCCACAGGCACCTTGGGCAGAAAGACCCCGGACTTGCCGCCCAGGCGTAAAAGCAGCCCGTGGCGGCCCACTTCGACCAACTCCGGATCAGGACAGGACGTGATGGGCCCGAGCACGGAAACTTCAATTTCCGTATCATCCAGTTCCTCGCGTTGCAGGGGCTTGAACCGGTGATCCTGAAAAGCCGAGGCATAGCCCATGCGCGCCACGTTTTTGTACAGCTCCTCCTGGGGAATGATCGTGCCGATGCAGCCGCGCAGGCGCCCCCCGCGCTTGAGCGTCACAAAGGAACCGAGCCGTTCGCGCAACACGCCTTCCGGCGGCGTGGGGATATCCGGGCTGTCAGGCCGCTTGCCCGTAAAGCCGCACAGGATCCCCCAGCGCGCCAACGCGCACAGATCGCGCTTCTCCTGTTCCGTCAGACTGAAGTTCGTTGACATGCGCGCACCTCCCTATGCTTCCATTGCGTCCGCAAAACGCTGGCGCAAGGCTTCGAGTTTTACCCTGGCGTCGTCAAGCTCCCGGCTGCGCTCGCGTTCACGGTTCACCACTTCGCCGGCGCACGTTCCACAAAGGATCGGTTGGCGAGCTTTTTCTGCACGACGGCAAGATCCGCGGCGAGCCCGGCAAGTTCCTTGTCCAGGCGGGCAAGTTCCGACGCCAAATCCACGGCCCCGGCAAGCGGCACGACGATTTCGCAGCCCTGCGCCACGCCGGAGGCGGAAGCCCTGGGGATGTCGAACTCCTGTCCGATGTCCAGTTTTTCAAGGCGGGCCAGGACTTCGATCATCCCGCGATTGCGCGTGAACAGCGCAAGCTGGGCGGCATCCGCCGGGCGCAGGATGCAGGCCAGCTTTTTCGCGGGGGAGATGCCGAGTTCCGCGCGCATGGTGCGCACGACCACGATGACCTCCTGAATACAGTCCATGCGGCCTGCCTCTTCGGCCTTACGGCAGCCCGGACGCGACGGCGGGAAGAGTTCCAGCGCGATATCCCCACCCGCGCCGCCGGGCAAGGCCTGCCAAATCTCCGCGCTGACAAAGGGCATGACCGGATGCAGGAGCACGAGGGTTTCGCGCAGCACTGTCCAGAGCACACATTGGGCGGCCTGCTTGCTGCCGCCCTCCTCGCGCATGTCGGGCTTGACGAGTTCCAGATACCAGTCGCAGAATTCGTTCCACAGGAATTTATAGAGCCCTTGGGCCATATCGTTGAAGCGGTAGCCTGTAAGCGCGGCCTCGGTCTCTTCCTTGACGCTTTCAAGGCGGTGCAGAATCCACTGGTGGTGCAGGCCCTCCACCTGGGCAAGGTCCACGGGCGCGGGCGGCGTTGCGGGCAGATTCATCAGCGTGAAGCGGGCAGCGTTCCACAGTTTGTTGACAAAGTGCCGATAGCCTTCGATGCGCTCCTCGGACAGCTTGATGTCGCGCCCCATGGCCGCAAAGGCGGTCAGCGTGAAGCGCAGGGAATCACAGCCGTACCTGTTGATCATTTCCATCGGATCGATGACGTTGCCCGTGGACTTGGACATCTTCCTGCCCTCGACGTCGCGNACCAGCGCGTGGATGTATACGTCGCGAAAAGGAACTGCATCCATGAAATGCAAGCCCATCATCATCATGCGGGCCACCCAGAAAAACAGGATGTCAAAGCCGGTGACCAGCACGGCGGTGGGATAGAAGCGTGCGAGTTCCGGGGTTTTTTCCGGCCAGCCCAGGGTGGAAAAGGGCCAGAGCGCGGAGGAAAACCAGGTGTCCAGCACATCTTCGTCCTGTACAAGCCCGGCGCTGCCGCATACGCATCGTTCCGGGCTTTCCATATCCACGATCAGCTCGCCGCAGTCCTGGCAGGTCCAGGCAGGAATGCGATGTCCCCACCAAATCTGGCGGCTGATGCACCAGTCGCGGATGTTGTCCAGCCAGTTGTAATACGTTCTGAGCCAGCTTTCCGGCCAGATTTTCGTCAGTTCGGGAGCGGCCTGCCGCGCGCGGGGCGCAAGCCTGGTGGACGCCACGAACCATTGGATCGAAACATGGGGCTCCACCACNTTTTTACAGCGGTAGCAATGGCCTACGGAATGTTCAAGGTCTTCCGTCAGCACCAGATCGCCCGCGGCCTCGATATCCCGCACAATGGCCTTGCGGCATTCTTCCTTGGGCAGCCCCTGGTAGGGACCGGCCTCATCATTCATGACCCCGTTCTCGTCAATGGCCTGGATGATATCCAGGTTGTGGCGCCGCCCGAGTTCCCAGTCGTTGTGGTCGTGCGCCGGGGTCACCTTCAGCGCGCCGGTGCCGAACTCCCTGTCCACGTAGCTGTCGGCGATGACGGGCACCGCGCGCTTGATAACCGGCACATGGACCTTTTTGCCGATCAGGTGCGCATAGCGCTCGTCTTCCGGATGCACGCACACCGCCGTATCCGCCAGGATGGTTTCCGGCCGCGTGGTGGCGATGACAAGCGATCCGGAGCCGTCGGCGAGGTGGTAGCGCACATGCCAGAGGTGGCTTTTTCGCGGGGCGTGCTCCACTTCGTCGTCAGCCAGGGCTGTATGGCAACGGATGCACCAGTTGATGATGTATTTGCCCCTGTATATATAGCCCTGCCTGTACAATTCCACGAAAACCCTGCGCACGGCCCGCGACAGGCCTTCATCCATCGTGAAGCGCTCGCGCGTCCAGTCAACCGAAGCGCCCAGGCTCTTAATCTGGCCCAGGATGCGGCCGCCGAATTCCTTTTTCCATTGCCATACACGCTCCACAAAGGCCTCGCGGCCCAGATCGTGCCGTCCCTTGCCCTCAAGCGCGAGAGCGCGTTCCACCACGTTCTGGGTGGCAATGCCCGCATGGTCGGTGCCGGGCAGCCACAGCACCTTTTTGCCCTTCTGGCGGGCGAAACGGCACAGCACATCCTGCAGGGTTATGTTCAGGGCATGGCCGATATGCAGAACCCCGGTAATATTCGGCGGCGGAATGACAATGGAATACGGCTCTCCCGCACCGTCAACATCAGGGGTGAAGGTGCGGGATCTTTCCCAATGCTCGCACCAGCGCCGTTCCACATCACGCGGCTCATAGCCTTTGGGAAGCGCGTCTTCCGTCATACTCGTCGGCCCTCTTGGCTTTCACGCTGAAATGTCCTATGCTCTCCGCCATGAACGAACCCATATATCTCCTCTGGGACAAGGCCCACATATGGGGACTGACCGCATGGCGGGCCCTGGCGTCCATGGGGGCGCCCTATCGTCTGCTCAAGGCTGCATCCATAGCGCAGGGGGCGCTTTCTGGCAAGCCTCCCTCCGTCCTGCTGGCGCCGGGCGGAACAGCCCGGCTCAAGGCAGAGGCGCTGGGCTCGGCAGGCCGAGCCGCCATTCGCGCCTACATCTCCGCAGGCGGGCACTACCTCGGCATATGCGGCGGCGCCGGCCTTGCCCTGTCCGGCAAAAACAGTCTCGGTCTCTGCCCCTGGAAACGGGCCACGTACAGCAACCGGCTGCAACATTTCATTTCCGGGCATATCCATGTCGAGGCATCCGAAGATCACCCCCTGGGGCCTCCCGACGCGGACCCCCTGCCCCTGCCCGTATGGTGGCCGGGCCGTTTTGCCCCGCAGGAGGAGGACGAGGTGGAAATCCTCGCCGCCTACCTGTATCCCGCGGGCGATATCTGGCTGGCTGACCTGCCCTTGTCCACCCTGCCGCCCGGCACGCTGGCCAGTTGGGAAGAAATGTACGGCGTAAGTTTCCGCCCCGAGGAACTCAGCGGCCAGCCCTGCGTTATCCGCAACGAGTACGGGCAAGGTTCCTGCATCCTGAGCTACTCCCACCTGGAAACGCCGGACTCCCCGGCGGCCAACCGCTGGCTGGTTCATCTGCTCCGTTCCCTGACCCGCTTTGCTCCCAAAGAAGATTGTTGCCCCGCATGGGAGCCCGCCACGTACCCGGTGCGCTGGGATGAACCCGTTTTCAACGACGCCCGCGCATTCCTGAACCAGCTTATTCATATCGGGCTCGAACACAATCTGCTCTTCGCGCGCGCACCCTGGCTGTGGGGCTGGCGGGCGGGCATTCCCGGCGCGGCGCTGAACAACTTCTCCACCGTCTTGTACAGCGTACAGAACCTTGAGCCGAATGACGCGGCGCTCAGGTACTGGGAGGAGAAGAAAGCATTTTTCACGCAAAAATTCGGACTGTTCCAAAAAAGCGCCGAACAATACCTGCTGGCGGAACGCCTGGCCGTCACCCTGGTCGGCGTGCTGTCACGGGCCGTAGACCGCCGTATTCTGGACATGCAGCGCGAAGCCTTGTTCGGACAGCCCATGGAGGGCGGCGGTCTTTGCGAGGAGTTGACAAACGTGCTGGAAGAGCTTGTTTTCCTCGTCTACGAAAGCAGCGCCGGCTGATGCCATTGCGAAATGCCGAACATTGCGCGCAGCATCCCTGCCGCGCATTTCAACCCAAAATTTTCAGGAGCGTGTATGTCCAGACAGATTGTAACCGAACTTGCCGCCAACTTCGAACGCGCCCACGGCTTTTACCTCCAGTTCCTCGACCAGTGCCCGGACGGACTCTGGGCGAAAAAATTCGGCGCCTGGCCGCTCTGGCAACATATTGCCCACGTCTACGGCTGCGTTGATTATTTCGTGCTCCAGGAAGGCGAGCAGCCTACCCCCTGTCCCTGCGAGGTGGGCAATATCCTGATCTTCGAATTCAAGGCGGGCGCAGCGGTGGACAAAGACGCCATGCGCGCTTTTGTGCTGACCATGAAGGCCAAAGCCGACGCCTATATTGCCGGCCTGAGCGACGCCATGCTGGGTGAAAACAACGCGGGCTTCACCGCCCGCAAGCAGGAAGCGCGCACCCACGCCCTGACCCTGTCCGTGCTGGCCAGCCACGCCTATTACCATTTCGGCACGCTGGACACCGCGTTGCGGGAGCATGGCTANGCAGGAATTTATTAAAGGCAGCGGTGCAGTCTGCTTCGAGCAAAAGGCGGCCAATCGGCCGCCTTTTTCGCATCTACTTGGCTGAATCTATTCGGCTTCAGGAGCCGGATCGGCCTTTTTCCGGGTCCGCTTGGGCTTGGCTGGCGCTTCAGCTTCGTCTCCAGCCTCAGCTTCCGCAGGCGGAGTTTCAGCCTCGTCTTCCGTAGCGGGCGCTTCGGCTTCACCCTCCGCAGGGGAAGTTGCCGCTTTGTCTTCCGCAACGGGGGGCTCGACAGCAACTTCCGCGGGAGCAACTTCAACCACCGCTGCGGACGCCGGCACGGCCTTGGGCGCTTCCGCTTTGGCCTTCTTGCCGGGCTTGGCTTCCTTCGCTGGGGCGGCTTCCTCGCCCGGTCTGCGGGTCAGTTCAATAATCGCCAGGGGCGCGTTGTCGCCCCGGCGCGGCTGGGCCAGCTTCACCACGCGGGTGTAGCCGCCGGGCACGCCGGCAAACACAGGGCCGATTTCGTCAAAGAGGCGCTTGACCAGAGAGTGGCTGCCAAGCACACGGTATGCCTGGCGGCGCGCATGCAGGTCATTACGCAGGGCCAGGGTAATAAGCGGCTCAACCACGCCGCGCAGTTCCTTCGCCTTGGTCTCGGTAGTGCGTATCTTGCCGTGGCTCAAGAGCGCCTTGGCCAGATTGCGAAGCAGGGCCTTGCGATGGGACGGCGTCCGGGAAAATTTTTTGCCGGCGTTGCTATGCCTCATATTGCTGCTTCCTCTTCCAGTCTTGGTATTTCTTNTCAAATCCGTCGATCTTCATGCCNAAATCCAGGCCCATCTCCGTGAGCACGCGCTTTATTTCGTCCAAAGACTTGCGGCCGAAGTTCTTGGTCTTGAGCATCTCNTTTTCGGAACGCTGCACCAGCTCGCCCACCAGNGAAATGTTGGCGCTGCGCAGGCAATTGGTNGCGCGCACCGAAAGCTCCAGCTCGTCAATCCCCTTGTACAGGGCCTCGTTGACTTCACCCGAACTCGCGCCGCTTGAGGAGGCATCGCCTGAAACACGCTCGTCGAAGTTGATGAACACGGAAATCTGATCCTTGATGATCTTCGCGCTGTAGGCGATGGAGTCTTCGGGAGTGACGGAGCCGTCCGTCCACACTTCCAGGATCAGTTTGTCATAATTCGTCATCTGCCCGACACGCGCCTGCTCGACCACGTAGGCAACCTTGCGCACGGGGGAGAAGCTGGCGTCCAGCTTGATCAGGCCGATCTCTTCGGAGAGCCCTTCGTGCATTTCGGCGGGCACATAGCCTTTGCCCATGCGCGCTTCCAGCTCTATGTTCAGCGGCACGTCACGGGTAAGCGTGGCGATATGCTGATCGGGATTCAACACTTCCACGTGCTGGTTGGTTTTGATATTGGCCGCGGTGACCACGCCGCTCTTGCTGGCGGACAGAATCAGAATCTGCGGGGTTTCGGCGGCCATGACCAGACGCACCTGCTTCAAGTTGAGCATCACATCGGTGATGTCTTCCAGCACGCCGGGAATGGTGGTGAACTCGTGCTGCACGCCNTCCACCTTGGCGGACACAAGGGCCGCGCCCTGGAGAGAAGAAAGCAGCACNCGGCGCATGGCATTGCCGATGGTGGTGCCGTAGCCGCGTTCCAGCGGCTCGCACACGAACTTNCCGTACATGGTGTCGCCGGCGTCACTGTCGCGCCTGATTTGCTCGGGCTTGACCAATTCGGACCAGTTGCGCGTATTGATAAGGCGTTCGCCTTGTTTCGTAAGCATGGGCACTCCTGCTTATTTGGAGTACAATTCCACGATCATGTGTTCATTGATCGGGAACTGGATGTCGTCTCGTTGCGGCAGGGCTTTGACAGCGCCTTTGAAGGCGTCCGCGTCAACCTCGAGCCAGGCGGGACAGCCGCGGCGGGCGATGGCTTCCCGCGCTTCCGCGAGTACGGGAATTTTGCGGTTCTTTTCGGGCACGCCCACCTCATCGCCTACGCGCACCTGCAACGAAGGAATGGTAACCTTGCTCCCGTTCAGGGTAAAAATGCCGTGGCGGACCAGTTGGCGGGCCTGATTGCGGGAGTTGGCGAAGCCCAGGCGGTAGACCACGTTNTCCAGGCGGCGTTCAAGATAGGAAAGCANAATGGCGCCGGTAACGCCCTTGGCCTTGTCNGCCTTGACNAAGTAGCCGTGGAACTGCTTTTCCAACACGCCGTACACGCGCCGCACCTTCTGTTTTTCGCGCAACTGCACGGCGTAGTCGCTCGTCTTCTTACGCGCGCGGCCATGCTGGCCGGGAGCGTAAGGACGGCGGTCATAGGCGCACTTATCGGTAAAACAGCGGTCGCCTTTCAAAAAAAGCTTGGTGCCCTCGCGGCGGCACATGCGGCACTTGGCTTCAGTGTATTTGGCCATGGTATCCTCTCGGAATTAGACGCGGCGGCGCTTGGGCGGACGGCAGCCATTATGGGGAATGGGCGTCAGATCGCGGATAAAGGCGACCTTGAA
>JGI24704J35079_10000825_pt1 | contig 13809 bp, 9 predicted proteins | sample TergutNt197P3_FD_35079 | JGI IMG/M metagenome (IMG submission 35079)
ATATGGACGGGCGACAACAGAATGTGGTATGCGACTTGCGATGAGCTGAGGGTAACATTAGAAGAGGGTTCTTTCGATGCGCTGGCATTNAGAATGAATTTGGCNATTCGTGATATTGCGGAAACAGAATTGGAATGNATGGANGATATACAGATCAAATATGAAATCGAGAGGCTTGACATAATAGAGATGGCGGTTGGGTAATGGCGGATTATACAAAACAAGTCAAGGACATATTGAAAGAGCATGGATGTACGGTGCAGGAATTGTAGGGGACGCGCCCCTGCGCGTCCCGTTCATTTAATTTATGCTGGTTTTATATCGGCGGGAGCAGAGCCCCCGCCCTACTTTTTGCGGAAAAATATATTTTTGCAAAACGCCTATCCGATTTGTTTTCGCAGGCACTATATAAAACGTAAAGGCTTTTACANAACAAAAACGAGGTCAGTCGATGGAAATGGACGAAAACGANATTGTGAAATTTGTCGAACCTNTTTTTCATTTCTGCGCCAAGCGGCTAAGTAGTCGCCATGACGCGGAAGATTTGGCAAGCGANATCATGGTTCACGTTTTGAGCGGCATNAAAAAATATCAAATCGATTCTCTCGAAAAATGGGTTTGGCGCATCGCCCGCAACCGTTACGCGANATTTATCGATATGAGAAAAAGGCAAAACGAAGTGCCGCCGGAAAACGATTTCGCAGATATCAAAGACGATTACGATTTTGTCGACGAACTGATNGTCGTCGACCGGTATCAGCAGGTTTTCAAATATCTCCATACGCTGTCCTCGGAGTACCGCAATATTTTGGTCGATTATTATATCGGGCAGCTGCCGGTAAAACAAATCGCCAAGGCTTACGCGCTAACCGAAACCACGGTCAAGTGGCGGCTCAACGTCAGCCGCGAAAAAATCAAAACAAGAATAGGAGAAAACAAAATGGATAAGGTCTACAAGCGCATCAACTGGAACACGGGCACTTGCAACGGCTCAATGGATCCAAACAAATATCTATACAGCCAGATCGCGAGGGCGATATGCGAAGCGGCATACGAAAAGCCGCTGACAGTCGAGGAAATAAGCATCAAAACGGGCCTTCCTACAATGTATATCGAGGACGAATTGCCCCGGCTTGTCGGCGGCGACGCCATTTTTCAGGACGGCGGCAAATACGCGGCAAATTTCATAATACTGCGCCTGTGCGACAAGCGGGCGATGGAAACGAAATTCGCCCCGCTTGTCGCCAATGTCGCCGATTATTTTGCCTCGCTTTTCAAGGAACACGAAGACGCAGTGTCAAGCATGGGTTTCTACGGATCGGATTTCAGCATGAAGCGGCTTGGCTATATCGCGCTGCCCGCCGTGCTTCGCGGAAAAATCGGGAAAATAAAAGATGGCCTGAATATGCCAAACGGGCCGTATCCCCCGCGCCTTGACGGCGGCTACGGGTGGTTTGTGGTGGACGAAAAGGAAACGGAGAACGAAGCCCTTGCCACGACCGAAAGCGGCTGCAACTCAAACGGCGACGAAGCAAAAGGCAATTTCATTTATTACTACTGGATAGGCAAATACTTTGACAATAAGGTCTATCATAACGGCGGCACCAAATGGCTCGCCCCCAAAGACATCGTCGGAAAAAGCCAAGACGGGACTATCCCGGACGGTTCTTTAAGCGAAGATGATATTGTAAGATTGATTGCGGCCAATCTCATAGTCAAGGACGGCGGCGAATACAAGTTTAATTTCGCAATCTTCGCAAAAGAGCAGTTCGAGGATTTCAAGGGGCGTTTTGACAAGGACAACGCAAACCTTGATGAGATGCTCGCCGAATTGATTTTTGACATTCACAAAAGTTTCAAGGCGTTCGTTCCGAAGCGGCTCGACAGCCAGATAAACCAATGGGTATCCTGCTATGTCCACAATATAATCGGTTTTGTGGCGGAAGAGCTGATAAATCGCGGCATTCTNGAAAGGCCTGATGAAAAAAAGCCTCTGACAAACGGAGTGTTTTCCATTTTGGGCAAATATATAGGTGTCTGAAATCAGGGAGAAAGAGACGGGGGCGGCTAATGCCGTCCCCATGTTTTTTTGCCGATATATTACAGATCGTTTCCGTCTTTGAATTTTAAGTCGTCGCCGCCTTTGTTTTTGGAGTCGCCGCCGCCTCCGCTTCCGCCGCCGGGGTTGCCGGGATTGTTTGGATTATTGGGAGGGTAGGGGGGCCTCGTGCGCATTTTGCCGAGGGTTTCTTCCCTCTCTTTTCTGCGCAGCGCTTCCATGCGCTCCGATTCTTCCTTGGCCCTTTTGTCGGCTTCTTCCTTGACCCTGCGGTTCTCCTCGTCGCTTTTGCGTTTCTTTTCGGAAACCATCGATTCGAGTTCCTCGAAACTCGGTTCGCCGGCCATCGCCGCTTCGAACTGTTCGCCGTCCATGGTTTCGTATTTCAATAAGAAATCGGCGATGAAATACAGCTTTTCCTTGTGCTCCCCGAGTATTTGCTGCGCCGCTTCATATGCGTTGTCTACGATCCGTTTCACTTCGTCGTCTATTTGGGCCGCGATTTTTTCGGAATAGTTGCGCGAGCTGTTCAGTTCCCTGCCCAAAAAGACTTCTTCGTGCCCCGTGCCGAACACGATCGGCCCGAGTTCGTCGCTCATGCCGTATTGGGTTATCATGCGCCTCGCCATCGTCGATACCCGGTTTATATCGTTTGAGGCGCCTGTGGATATGTCTTCCATCACGAGTTTTTCGGCTGCGCGCCCGCCCAGCAGGCTTACGATTTTTTCTTCCATTTCCTTTTTTGACATCATGTTCTTGTCCTCTTTGGGAAGATACATATTGTATCCGCCCGCCCCTCCGCCTGTGGGGATTATGGAGATCAGGTGGACGGGGTCGGAGGTGGAGAGAAAACGGTTGACGATGGCATGTCCCGCTTCATGGTATGCCACAAGCTTTTTTTCGTGGTCGCTTATCACCTTGCTTTTCTTCTGGGGGCCCATCATGACTTTGAGCATGGCTTCTTCTATGTCGTTCATGCCTATCAGTTTTTTCATCTTGCGGGCGGCGAGCAGCGCCGCTTCGTTCAATAAGTTTTCCAGATCCGCGGGCGTGAATCCGGCGGTAGATTTGGCGATCACTTCGAATTTTACGGATTCCTCGAACTTTTTGAATTTGGCGTGGATCTTTAAAATTTCTTCCCTGCCTTTTATATCCGGGTAATTCACGTTTATCTGCCTGTCGAAACGCCCGGGCCTGAGCAGCGCGGGGTCTAAGATGTCCGGACGGTTTGTGGCGGCAATCACGATTACGCCTTCATTTGTGCCGAAACCGTCCATTTCCACGAGCAGCTGGTTGAGGGTCTGCTCCCTTTCGTCGTGGCCGCCCCCGAGTCCTGCGCCCCTGTGGCGCCCCACTGCGTCTATTTCGTCTATGAACAGTATGCTCGCGGGATTTTTTTTGGCGTTTTCGAACAAATCGCGTACCCTCGAAGCGCCTACGCCCACATACATTTCGACGAATTCCGAACCCGAACTGGAATAAAAGGGAACTCCTGCCTCGCCCGCCACCGCTTTTGCAAGATAAGTCTTGCCCGTCCCCGGAGGGCCGACCAGCAACACGCCCCTGGGTATCCTCGCCCCCAGCTCGACGAATTTGAGCGGGTTTTTGAGATAGTCGACAACTTCGCGCAGTTCTTCTTTCTCCTCGTCCATTCCGGCCAAATCGGCGAAAAACACCTTTTTCTTTTCTTCGGTGTTGAGCTTGGCCTTGGTCTTGCCGAACGAAGTGATCTTTCCCCTGCCTCCGGTGGCTTGGTTCATGAAAAACACCCAAACCGCGACGAGCAGCACGATCACGATGAAATATGGTATGATGCTCACCCACCAAGCCATTTGGGCGGCCGGTATGATGTCGTAGCTTTTGAGGTTTTTGGAATCGTCGCTTAAATTCGAAATCACCACATCCCCCACATCCTGCTCGAATATGATGATGCTGCTCAGGTTATGGGTCACTTCTTGGGTGTTTGCCCGAAGAGCGGCCTCGTAAGTCAAGGTCAGCTTTATTTCGGCATCGTCTATCACGATTTTCACCGCTTCGTCGTTTTTTATATACTGCACTATTTCGCCGTATGTGATCTTGTCCGGTTTTCCTTGGTCGAAAAAGTATCCGGCCACAAAAATGACGACGACAATGAACAGAAGATACAAAAAAACCATACGCAAATTACTACTATTTTTCATCGATTAAACTCCTACTTGATTTGTATATTGCAATATTGTTAAAATAACACGCTTATGTGAACTCAATTTAAATTATTGTTTTCCAATGCCTTTTCGGATAAAACGGCCACAAAAGGCAAATCCCTGTATTTTTCCCCGTAATCGAGCCCGTAGCCCACCACAAATTCGTTTGCTATTTTTTTCCCTATGTATCTTGCGGAGATTTCGCATTCCCTTCTTTCGGGTTTGTCCAAAAGCGCGCAGAACTCCACGCTGGCAAATCCCCCGGCGTTGAATTGTTCTTTGAGGCGGCGGAATGTATTCCCCGTATCCAATATGTCGTCTGCAATCAATATGTCAAAATCTCCGCGGGGCTCAGGGACAAAAAATTCCGCGAGTTTCACATCCCCCGACGAAAAGGCGCCGCCGCCGTATGACGAAGCCTTTATGAAGGCCAGTTCGGCGGGTATCTCCATTTCCCTGACCAGGTCGGCCACGAATATGAACGCGCCTTTCAGGATCCCGCAGACAAGCAGCTTTCTGCCCGCATAATGTTCGCTGATCTGCTTGGCCATATGCGACACGGTTTCTTTTATTTCGTTTTCCGGCAGGATTATTTTTTTGAAATCCGACATGGGATATTTATTTAAGCCGGCATTTGTCATTTTTAAAGTTTTCTCCGTTTTTTAGTTCTATTTTAGCAAAAGCGATTGCGGCATGGTTAAATAAATTGTAAATATTTTTTGACGGAGTGAAAATTTTTTGCTATTTTCGGTTCCGGCTGGTTTTTTTGCCGATTGTTTTTTCCATGGCCAATTTGTTTTTTGAAATTTTGGCTGTGACAAGCCCGGGCAGATCCGCGGACTTTTCCGTTTTGGCCAAAAGCTGCGCGACATATTCGATGTGCCTGCGCTCGAGTTTTTTGTTTTCGGGGAAAACCGCCTTTTCGTAAAGTTTTTCGATGACGGAATGCTGCAAAGCTTTATGCCTTGTCATCAAGGCGCCCGCTTCGACACATCCGGAGCTTCCGATCGCGGCATTGGCCAGGGAATCCATGAAATCGGCGAAATCCCGCAGCGTTTCCGATGTTTTGAATATGTTTTCGTCCGAACGGTTAAATTTTTCCCCGAGTTTCGAAGTTATGTTGCGGCGGATAAAATTTCTCGAATAATTTTCGTCGGAATTTGTCGCATCTTCGACATACGGTATTTTGTTTGCCCGGCAATAACTTAAAATATCCCCCTTTGAGCAGGAAAGAAGCGGCCTGACGATATTTTCCCTGACCGGGGCGATACCGGACAACCCATTTAGCCCGCAGCCCCTCGCCAAATTGAAAATCACAGTTTCCGCGTTGTCGGAAGCGGTGTGCGCAGTTGCGATTTTCGTTTTTTTTCCTATGGATCCCGCCACTTCCCGCAAAAAAACGTATCGGGCGTCCCTTGCGGCCTCTTCAATCCCTTTTTTCGAATCCTTTGCCATTTTGGGTATATCGCGCCTTTCGGCAAATATTTTTATCTTGTATTTTTCGCAGGTTTCAACCGCGAATTTTTCGTCGCGCCCCGATTCGGCTCCCCTTATCATGTGGTTCAAGTGAGCTGCGAATATGTTGTTTTTTTTGCCCAAGAATTCAAGCAGGAAAAAAAGCAGCGCGGAGGAGTCGCTTCCGCCCGAAAAGGCGACGAGCACATCGTCCCCGCTGTTTATCATGTTGTATTTTTCAATCAAATTTTCGGCTTTTTGCCATAAATCGCTGTTTGAATTCGGCATTACGTTTCTCTGTGCACCTCGTCTATATCGTAAAATCTCGTCAACTTTTTTTCAAATCCGACATTGACCGTCCCGAGGGCGCCGTGGCGGTTCTTGGCGAATATTATTTCGGCTCTGTTGTGTTTTTCCACGCTCTCCTTGTAATAATCGTCCCGATACAAAAACATGACCACGTCCGCATCTTGCTCTATCGAACCGGATTCCCGGAGATCCGAAAGCATGGGGCGTTTGTTGTCCCTGGATTCCGGGCCCCTGGACAGCTGGGCGCAGGTGATCACGGGGACGCCGAGCTCTTTTGCCAAAATCTTCAGATTTTTGGAAATGTCCGAAATTTCCTGAACCCGGTTCCCGTTTCCCCTGTCCGTCTGCATCAGCTGCAAATGGTCGATGATAACCAAATCGAGCTTTTTGAATTTTCGAAGCTTCGCTTTCATGCCCGTGACGGTCATGCTCGGCGTGTCGTCGATATATATGTCGCATTCCGATATCCTCGAACCCGCTTCGATGATATTGGTCCAATCCTCATCGTTCAAAATGCCGGTTTTCAGCTTTGTGTTTTCGACGAACGATTCGCTCGAAAGCAGCCTTGAAACTATCTGTTCTTTTGACATTTCGAGCTCGAACACAGCCACGGTTTTTCTTTTCGAAGCGGCATTCATCGCGATATTCATGGCAAAAGCGGTTTTTCCCACTCCCGGCCTCGCCCCGATTATGATCAGATCGCCGGAGTTCATTCCAATCAATGTATTGTCGATCCCCGAAAAGCCGGATGAGAGCCCCCTCGCAAAATCCTTGTCGTTTTCCACGCTGTGTATATCGGCGATCACGCTCGACAATATGTTTTTCACATGGGCGAAATCCTGCGTCACCCTGCCCTGCGCGAGGGCGAAAATCATTTGCTCGGCGCGGTCGATCACGAATTCGATCCCGGAAGAAGCGTCTTCATATGTCATCCTTATTATGTCGTTTGAAACGCTTATCAATTTGCGCCTCATCGACTTTTCTTTCACGATCCCGGCGTATTCTTTTATGTTCGCGATGACCGGAACATTGTCGGAGAGCCGCATCAGGTATTCCTTAGCGGTGTTTCGCGCCGATTCGTCCGAACGCGGGCCTTTTGACACGATGTCGTCGAGCAGCGTAACCAAATCGATCGATCGGTTTTTGAGATACAGGTTCGTTATGGAGTCGTAAATGTCCCTATGGTTCGGAAGGTAAAAATCTTCGGCGGACAGCGTTTCGGCTATTTGCTCATATATTTCGGGATTGATCAGAATGGCTCCGAGCACGGACATTTCGGCTTCAAGCGAATACGGTATCCTTTTTATGTCGTATTCGGAAGAAGCGAAATTTATTTCGGGAGCGCTGTTGAAATTGGATTGGCTGCTCAATTTGATTTCCCCTTGCTATTTGGTATCAGTCACAACGACAGTCAGGTTGGCCGTTACTTCCGGGTATATTTTCACTTCCACCGTATAGGTACCGAAGGATTTTATATGCTCTTCGAGGTTTATTTTGCGTTTGTCTATGTCCAAGTTTTCCTTGCTTTTTAGCTCTTCGGCTATGGTCGCAGCCGTCACGGAACCGTACAGCTTTCCGTCCGGCGCGGCGGTAGAGTTGATTTTCAGCGTGATTGCGGAAAGTTTTTCGCTTTGCTCGACTGCTTTTTGTTTTTCATACTCGATTTTGTGGATTTCGGCCTCTTTTTTTGTCCTGACTTCGTTTTCGGCTTTGGCATCGGCAATTACCGCCAATTTCCTCGGAAACAAAAAATTTCTGGCGTAGCCGTCCGAAACGTTTATTATCTCCCCTTTTTTGCCCTGCCCCCTCACGTCTTCTTTAAGCAACACTTTCATTGTTATTCTCCTTCTGCTATATATAATATTATTCTATTGTCTTGTTTTTTCAATTCGCGTCGAAATATTCGTCTATGGCCTTTTTCAAAAGCGACTCGACTTCATCCGCCCCCGAATTCCTGACTTGCGCCCCCGCGTATTCGAAATGCCCGCCGCCCCCCAAGCTTTCCATGATTATTTGGACATTTATGCTCCCCCAGGGAAGCGAGCGGGCCGAAATATATGCGACTCCGTCGATGCTGTTTATGACAAAGGCAGCCGCCACGCCTTCGATTTCGAGCATCCTTTCGGCAGCTTTGGCTCCTGCGGCGTTTTTGTCGGACAATTCCGTTTCCCCTTCAAACGAGGATATCGCAACCGAATTCCTGTATATCGATATGTTGGCCTCAAAGCGCGCCTGTTTGACAAATTCATCCAAATTCGTCTTTGAAATCATTTCCTCCGCGTCGGCGGGGTTCGCCCCTTCGCCGCGGAGATACAAAGCGGCTGAAAAGGTCATGGTCCCCGTATTGCGCGAAAAATTTTTCGTGTCCAAAAATATCCCCGCGAGCAAAAGTTCCGCTTCTTCTTTTGACAAGTCGCCGGGGGATAGGGACTGCTCGAGTATTTCGGCCACGAGTTCCGAAGCCGAGGATGCAGAGGGCACTATGTATTCCAGGTCGGGGCTGTTCGCGTATTCGGCCACTTTTCGGTGATGGTCGATGATGGCGCACCTGTATGCGTTTTTGTATACTGCTTCGGATTCGAAATGCGGCAGGTTGTTCACATCGGTGACCACCACGAAAGTTTCCGCTTCGATTTTGTCCAAGGCAGCCGGCTCGTCTATGAAAACATTTTTGTATTCTTCGAACCCGCGGAGCTTGGCAAAGGCGAATTTCATGATTGGGTCGTGTATGTTCGCCACTATGTTGACTTCCCTGCCGACCGCCATGGCGAAACGGGCTATGCCGATTGAAGCGCCTATGCAGTCGCTGTCCCCGCTTTTGTGGCCCATGATCAGAATGTTCGAACTTCTTTTCATGTATTCGGCGAGTTCGTTGGCGATGATCCGGGACTTCACTTTCGTCCGCTTTTGGACCGTTTTGGTTTTCCCGCCGAAAAATTCCGTGGATGACGCTCCTTTTACCCCCACTTGGTCGCCGCCTCTCTGGAGGGCCATGTCGAGGGCGTGCCGCGCGGCCGATTCCTTTTCGGAAAGGCTCCCGGATATGTTGGAAACCCCGCCGGAAACGGTCACCGGCATGTCCAGCTCTTCGATTTTTACATTCCTGACCGAGTCCAAGATTCCGAATTTTGATTTTATGAAATTTTTCAGCGCGCGGTTTTCGAAAAAACACAGATATTTGTCTTTGCCGTATTCTTTTATCAGCCCGCCGCAGCCGGACATGAACTCATGGAGAAGATCGGAAACCGCCCCGGAGGCGCTCCTGTATTTGTCCTGAAGCTTCGGGTTTGATTCGTCTAAATTGTCGACTACAAAATATGCCGCGACGGGATCTTTCATTTCCGCCTCGTATTTTTGATATTCCAGCTCGCTTATGTCGGAAAAGATATATACATCCAATTCGCCGGGCTGGGAGTGCGGCGCGGCGCTTGTCTTCAAGACCGCGACGGAATAGGATCTGCCGTTTATGAAGGCATCGGTTTTCGCCTTCGTGATATTTTTTTCCGTTTCCGGGATGGCGCGCGGCTTTTCGGGGGAAATCTGGTTGCCGGAGATTTCCGAAATGTTTTTCCACATGATTTCCGGTTCATTTTCTTTGGACAGGCATTTCAATGCGGCTTCATTGTGCCAAACGACATATCCGCCGGGTTCAGTTATCAGAACGGGGAATTCGAAAGCGTATACAAAGTCCGGCGTCATGTTTTCGGCGATCGACTTCAATTCGCCGGCTATCCGCTTCTTGCCGGCCGGGGGCTTTGCGGGCAGGCTCAAAGCTATGATGAAAGAAGAGGCCAATATGTCGGCTGCAAAAACCGCGACGCTCAGTTTCAGCGAATTGCCGTATTCTTCGAGGCTCCGGGAAAACCAAAAAAAGGCCAGCGCCAGCAAAATGCAAAAAAAATTCACGGCAAAGCACAGAAAAGTTTTGTGCTCCGATATGTATTTTCTAAATCTACCTCCGGGTTTCATCGCTTGGCCTCCCCGCTTTCAATGGCAAATGTTGAAGATGGACGCGGACATTTTTCATTCTATTTTCACTCTATGTAATCGTCGTCATCGGTGTCGTCGTCATCGCCTAACAAAACTTTTTTCGCCTTCTCAATCAGCTTTTTTACATACCCCGCCAATGTGGCGTGCAGCCCGCACATCGCCAAAACAAAAATGACAATATACAAAAAGCTTTGGAAGTACAGGGCGAAAACGATCGCGCACGGAATGAGGGCGAAACAAAACGCCCAGGTTTTTTGCTTGAACAGCTTGTCATGGACAAAGTAGAGACCCATCACGCAGAACCCGGGGGCGAGAATATATGCCAAATTAGTGAAAACAATGGATGTGAGGAGGTATTTTCGCGGCGAAACAAAGAAAGACGCAGAAATGGAGATAATCGCCGCCACCGCCGAAACAAGGGAAAGATTGAGCCGCCAATATTTGCCCTTTATTTTTTTCCTGCCGGGATTCGCCATGGGTATGAAAATATTGTACGCGTATCTGAAAAGCGAAGTGGACAGATAGGCCATCGCGGAACTGAACATCACGAACAAAGCGGGGGACAAAGCTTTCATGTTTTTTACGAATTCCAGTATGTACGAGTCTTTGTCGGCTTCCGGCAGCGCCAAAAATTCCGGGAGCTGCGCGGCGGCGATCTGAACGGCGTCAGTCAGGACTGCATCGAAGGCAATTGAAAGCATGCCCAACGAAAAGGAGCCGGATGTCGCAAGAAAATAAAGGGCGATCAGAAAAATGCAGAACACGGTCAAAAAACAGGCGGCGCCCACGGTGATTTTCGTCCTGGGCCACTTTCTTTTCACCCCGAAATAAATAAGCGCCCCCACTATGGCATAGGTTGCGCCCGCCAATGAATTTGCGGCATTCCCGCAAATCGGGTAAAGTATCAAAAAACTCGCCGCCGCAGAAACGGCCGCCGCGATCAGGCATACAAGCGTGGGCGAAATCAAAAACAGCGCGCAGGCGAACAAAGCGGAAGCGGCGACGGCGCAAAAAGCCCCTGCGGCGCCCATGAACAGCGCGGAAACCACCGAAAGAAAAAGGGACGCCGAAATCAAAACAAAAATTTCGACTATTTGGGATACATTTCCGCCTTTTGAAGTCTTTTCGCCTTTTTTCGTATCATTCATAATAGTCCGCAGCCACACTTTTCGGCTGTGCCTCCCCGCGTATATATCTTGGCTGTTATCCATTATATCACTTTTTTGAAAATTTTCGGATAAATTTTTGCGAAAATTTATCTTTTGAATTGTAACTTTTTTTGTTTTTTGTTGCTATGGAAGAACAGAATGGTGTATAATTAGAGCATGACGCGATAATTTTACAAGGAGAAAAATATCACAACAAATATGGGTACAGAAACGAAAACCCTGAAAAAGTCGGAAAAATTCGAGGGGATAGCGGGCCCTCTCGTATGCGTGGTCATGGACGGGGTGGGAATAGCCGAAGAAGGCCCCGGAAACGCGGTAAGCCTCGCAAATACCCCGACCCTCGACAAGCTCGCGGTCGAATACCCTTCGCAAAAACTCAAGGCTCACGGCTCCGCCGTGGGGCTCCCCAGCGACGAGGACATGGGAAATTCCGAAGTGGGGCACAACGCCATGGGCGCCGGTCAGGTTTTCGCCCAAGGCGCGAAGCTGGTGACGAGGGCGATCGAATCGGGGGAGATGTTCGCCTCGAAAACCTGGCGGGATTTGTGCGGCAACTGCCTGTCAAGCAATTCGGCTTTGCACTTTATCGGCCTTTTGTCCGACGCCAACGTACATTCGAACATGGATCACCTGGAAGCCATGATAAAACAGGCAAAAACGGAAGGCATAAAAAAAGTCAGGGTGCACGCATTGCTGGACGGGCGTGACGTGGAGCCTTTTTCGGCTTTGGTGTACGTGGACAGGATCGAAGAATTTATGCGAAATTTGAACTGCGCCGAATTTGAGGCCAAAATCGCATCCGGAGGGGGGCGCATGACCATAACCATGGACAGGTACGGCGCGAACTGGAAAGCGGTCGAGCGGGGCTGGCGCGTTCACGTGCTCGGCGAGGGCAGGATGTTCGCCTCGGCAACGGAAGCAATCGAAACCCTGAGAGCCGAGACAGGCGAGAGCGACCAATTTTCGGAAGCGTTCGTCATCGCCGAAGACGGCGCTCCGGCCGGAAAGATAAACGACGGCGACAGCGTGGTGTTTTTCAACTTCAGGGGAGACCGGGCCATTGAGATCTCCGCCGCTTTCGACGCGGGCGATGAATTCGACAAATTCGACAGGATAAAAAAACCGGACGCGCTCTATGCAGGGATGCTCGAATACGACGGGGATTTGCACATACCCAAAAAATATCTGGTCAACCCCCCCGAAATCTCGGGGACGCTGGGCGAATGCCTGGCGGAAGGGAAGATAACCCAGCTCGCGGTTTCGGAAACCCAAAAGTTCGGCCATGTCACCTATTTCTGGAACGGCAACAAAAGCGGAAAGTTCGACGAAGGCACGGAGACCTACATAGAAATAAAATCCGACACGGCGCCTTTCGAGCAGCGCCCGTGGATGAAAGCGGCCGAAATCACGGATACATTGGTCGAAAAAATAAAAAGCGGGAAATATAGATTCATAAGGGCGAACTTCCCCAATGGGGACATGGTGGGCCACACGGGCGACCTCGCCGCCACGATAATCGGGGTCGAAACAGTCGATCTCCAGCTTGCGAGGATAATAAAGGCGGTGGACGAAGCCCACGGCGCATTGGTAATAACGGCGGACCACGGCAACGCCGACGAGATGTACGAAACCGACAAAAAAACAAATGCCCCTGTCATGGACAAAAACGGGCAGCCGAAAAAGAAAACAGCCCACACTCTCAACCCGGTTCCATGCATATTCGCCGACAATTTTTGCGGCGGCAAATACATATTCAAAAACAAAGATTTCGGGCTGTCGAACTTGGCCGCGACATTCGTGAACCTGCTGGGGTACGAGGCCCCGGAATTTTGGGACGAGAGCATGATAGAATTTTTGTGAAAAGCGTTTAAATGGGGAGTGTAGGGAACGACCACTGTTCGCCTGACTAACAGCAAGAGACCTGCAATCGTCCCCCACATAGGATGAAGGCTAAGTTGTTTTCCGCGATTTCTTTGTCCAAACGCGACAAGCAAATTGCTTTACAGCGCAAACCCGAAACCGCCCGTTTTTGCGAATTTTCGCAAAAACACTCAAAAACACCAGGAAAATCGCCAATGGTAAATTTAATTTACTGAAAGTAAATATTATTTACATGAGGCCATGATGATATTATATACTATAATTTGACAAATGTCAATAGGAATTTTGAAAATTTTTAAATAAATTTTCAAGATTTTTATTGTTGCGGCAAAAAAGCCATTGACATTTTTCGATTGTATGTGATATAATAAAATCCGTTGCAAAAATCATTTGGATCACAATAATTTCGGAGGAGTAAAACAATGAAAAAAAGCATAGCGACTTTCGCGCTCGCCGTCTTGTCGATTTTGTGCCTGCTCGCAATCGCGTTTTTCGGGATCAGGGTATGGGGGATAGCGGGCGTTTTCGAAGAGGGCGGCATAAAACTGGGGCTGGACTTAGCCGGCGGCTCGTCTATAATGTATGAGGCGGATGCGGACAGGATGCCTTCCGGCGATGAAATAAACACGGCAGTGGCGATGATAAGGGGCCGATTGGATATGTTGGGATACACCGAGGCCACGGTAGCGGCGGGCGGGATGGGCCAAATCATGGTCGAGATACCCGGAATATCGGATCCGGAAGAAGCCGTGACGATGCTGGG
>JGI24704J35079_10000855_pt1 | contig 13543 bp, 10 predicted proteins | sample TergutNt197P3_FD_35079 | JGI IMG/M metagenome (IMG submission 35079)
CCTACACCCTAGGTGCCCCCTCCCTATACAGCACGGTCTGTATATTGCTATCAATAGACTTTCTAAATCCATACTCTTGTAGCCACACATTACTGCTGTACTTCAGTACCTCAGCTGGTGTTGGCTCATAAACATTGTCCGCCCCCACAGTCCTGTTAAACCGACTCTGACCTTTGACTATGATGGCACCATTAACTACTAACGGTTCACTACAATAGGTATAATCATTAGGCTCTGGCACCGAGAAGTTAATCGCATCATCATCTGACATATACTTCTCTCTATCTGCTCGCTTATCGCAAGTATGCAAACTACCACCTGCATAATACACCCCATCTAACCTATTCACACCAGGCCCCAGGATAATATCTCCACTGACTACCACCGTCAAACTAGGTATATCGCTCAGCTTCTTCATACCTAGCTTCCCAGTAGTGACTAACTCACTCTTCTCTTTTTGGTGGTTATAGTCCCACATACAATTGCCGTCCGCTGCTCCGTTGTAACGTACACACTCATCATAAATGACAATATCTGCTTCAATAGTTAGATTACCTTTAATCACCAAGACTTGGTCTTTACCAGAGAAATGCAGCAAATCTGTTAGGTAGTGCTCAGACATAATCCTCAGCCCCAGGTCAGCTTCATCTAACTGCGTAGCATCACCAAACCAAACCTGTTTATTGCCAATAGTCATCTTTGACTCAGCTGGTGAGCCAGCCAGCGGGATAATTGGCCCTTCACTGCCTTCATCAACCTCACCGTCATTAAACCGCTCTCGCAGGTCGTAAGGCGCAGCTAAGTTCTCTGGCACCCCGCCAAACATACTAGTATAGTAGCTATACATGTCCGTCACACAGTGCGCTGGTGGCGTACCAACGTAGCCCCCGCCAGTACCGTCTGTTAACTCGTTCTTCGGTTGCGCAAACTTCATCAAGTGCGAACGCTCAGCATTAGCTGTACTTAGTGGTCTAATCCAACCACCACTGCCAAAGCCTTCTTCAATGTCTCCCAAAGCAAACAAACCATACTGCGACCAAGTAGCTGAGACCACATTTACTTGGTCTACTGGTGTTTTACTCCTAAAGCCACCAAACGTTGATGGTTCACCCACACAGGCTGAACCAGCCCAGCTCTCACCACCCTGAATCTGCATGGTCGGGCCCTTAACTACCCTAATACAGCGTTCAGGGCTAGTAGTACTGCCGCTAGCCGACCCACTAATCACTGTACCATTAGAGCCATCTACTACCGCATAGAAGCAGTATTCCGTACCAACACTCGCCCCAGCAGGCACAGTAAACTGCACTGACGCACCAACATTACCAGACTGACTAGAAGCAAAGGCCTGCGTAGTCACACTAGCCTCTTCGTTCCAGCCTGGGCACCCAGCAACACCATTAACGTAGCAGACTACCCGCTCAGTAATACTCATAGTCTTAGTTTTGTAGATAGCCTCAGGATTAGTCCCTTGCACATTATCTACCAGCAGAGTCTTCTTAACATTCACAATACTACCAGCCTCAGCCGTACCGTCCCCTAAGCCAATCACGTCAGGCTGAGTGGTGTAGTTGTAGGGGATGTAGATGCAAGCGGGGGTGGAATCCTGGTTGCTGTGGCTGCCCCTGCCACTCCAGTCTGAGCGAACAAATTGACAAACAGTTTTACCAACATGGTTTTCAGTAACAGACAGAACATTAGCTTTTCCACCACTAGCAGAACCAATGATGTAGCCATTCTCGCCAATAGTGGCCACACTGCCACCAGCGCTGTTCACGGCCGTCCAATAAGAAGAACTAGGCTTAGCTTCACTATTCCCATCATTGACATATTGGTAAACAGTAGCAGTAACTTTAACGTTATTGCCGTCATCATCCTTAACCACGCGTCCATTACTCTCCTGCACAGTATGTTTAAAGGTCAAATCACAGTTTGGTCTAGACTTGCTGTCTTTTAGACATTCCTCACCCCTGTCAGTAGTTGGGCTGCTTGATGAGACTGCGATGGTCCAGGGGGAAATAACGTCAATACAGGTATTGTCAGATCTGACGGTGCTGGTGCTCTTGCTGAGATTAGATTTTGGCTTGGCGTAAGTGCGTTTACAGTATTTGCCTTTTCCAACGCCAGCACTGCTCATTTTCTGGGGGTTGGGATGAGTACTGTTAGAAGCCGGTAATGTAGCGCTAGCTGGGTACAGGGTGGTCTTGCGACTATCACCGGTGGTGTTGCCGCTGTTAAGTGCGCCGCTAATTTTGCCGCTGTTATAACTTTCTGTCATGTCGTCAACTGTGCCGGTACCGCCCATAATAGTCATTTTGTTCGCCGGCACCTCTTTAGGCCCGGTGTTTTTGACCTGATGGGCGTAGGTCACGGTGTCAACCTTATAGTCAACCTTTGTGCTCTTGCTGACGGTTGGTTTTTGTGGTTCCAGGCTCCATTCGATGGCCTCTATGAAAGTGACTGTTACGTTTATTACACCGCTACCATTGGCGCTAGACTCGAATAGACAAACGTCGTTGTACCACTTCTCTTTAGTAGGACTGTATTCTCGATCGCTGCAGCTAACATAACTGTTGGTTTTAAAGCTACGACTGGAGAATTTATATCCTTTAGCTGCTGTGAACACAAACCTGGGTCCGTACTTCCAACAGGTGGCGTACAGTGGCCCAGAACTACTTCTTGAGTCGTTGCATGCATTGCCATTGAATGGCTGTATTATTTTAACTGTCCCGCTGCCATTTATAGTTACGTTAATAGTAATTCTGTGACTAACACCAGGATCGCAAGCGGCAAATGCATCTTGAATCCCAAATACAAGATTCATCATGCCGTTCAATGTTGATATGGCAAAACGCTTTACACTACTTGTAATTATACTAGCTTTAGTATATGCGTATTGATTAAAAATCTCCTCAAAGAACGCATCCCATGAATCGTACACCCCGCTGCTCGGTTCAGCCTCCAGTCTAACTATTATTAAATCGCCATTCTGCCCTACTAGCAATCCTGTATGATCACTGGTCTTTTTGAGCTGTTTTACGGCATCATTGACGCTGGCCGGGCTGCCTATATCAAAGTCGTATTCTATATCGGGTATGTCATTGAACATACCGTCTTCCCATTTTGATTGCATTGTATACCAGCCAGGCCGCTCTCCTTTTGGTGTTACGCCTAAGCCTGGAGTGGGTATATCTGCTTTTTTCTCTATATCTTTACTCGAAAGTCCTTGTTCGAATAATGGTAGAACTTCGTTTTGCATACGAGTTTTAGCTTCATCAAAGGCAGCTTGTGCCTGGTCCTTACTCACTTCTACGAAGTTTGGCGAATCATAGGTCAGAAACGCAGAAAATATCTGCTTAGTAGTGATTGTGCAATCTGTTAGCTTTTCATTACCAGTATACGCCATATTCTCTAGGCGCACGTACCGGAATCCGCCTTCTTCACCAAAATTGTCTGTTACAAACTCTTTGGCATCACTAGCATCTTCAGCTGGCCCACCAAAGACGGCTGCCAGGTCCTTAATGCCGATAGTGACATTACACTTCTTAGCTTGATCTTTGAGGGCAGCGTTCTTGATTAAGTCTCTCTTAGTTATTTCTCTTAGATCACCTTCTTCATAGTTACCTCTTTCATCTGGACGCTCTTTTAGGTACTCGTCCATTTCTGTGTGATTAGCGTCAAACATTTCTTGAGTTAGGGTGATATTTCCGATAATTATTTCACCGTTCTTGATCTTTTTATCAGGTGTCAAAAACGCTAAGGCTGCCAATATACCGACTACGATGAGCACTACGGTTAAGCTTGCGCCAATTAAAATAAACACCCTTTTGGGGCTTATTTTGCGCTGCTTTGGCGGGTTTGAATCTGCGGTATCTCCGCCGCTCTGTCGAGTTAGTGTATCTGATGTTTCATACGCAGAAAAGTTCGTAGAGTTCTCTGACTCTTTTGGCCCCTTGACTTTCTGTGTCTTGTTCTCCACAAACTCCCCTCTTGTGTGTTGCACTTACGTTTAGTTATTGTGTGAGTCTAGCACAGATGCGGGGGGGGGTCAACATTAACTGTGTATTTGGTTGTGGAAAACTCTATTTTATATAGTCGTGCAACTTCTTAATATTAGGGTTTTTGCGCAGTTTCATTAGCGCTTTTGATTCGATTTGGCGAATGCGTTCGCGGGTCACATCAAATTCCAGCCCGACCTCCTCGAGTGTGTGCGGACGCGTGCTATCCAGACCAAAGCGCATAATCAAAATCTTGCGCTCGCGATCGGACAGCTCTTCCAAGACCGAACTCAATTGCTCTTTGAGCAAAATAGTCGCTGCAGATTCTTCAGGCGTGTCAATTTCTTCATCTTCTTGAAAATCCAGCAAAGTCGAATCCTCATCATCGTCGCTATTTTTCAACTTAGCGTCCAGCGAGCCGATGTCTTGTTGAATTTTAATCACATGTTCAATTCTCGAGAGCTCCATGTCCAGCTCTTTGGCCAATTCCTCGTTAGTGGGGTTGCGATTGAGCTCTTGGGTTAATTTAACCCGCGCGCGCTTCATTTTGCCGATAGTTTCCATCATGTGCACCGGAATGCGAATAGTACGGCTTTGGTCAGAAATCGCGCGCGTAATGCCCTGGCGAATCCACCAAGTCGCGTAAGTCGAGAAACGATTGCCTTTGTCCGGGTCGAATTTTTCCACCGCGCGCAACAAGCCGGTGTTGCCCTCTTGGATCAAGTCGAGCAAATCAAGCCCCCGCCCCAGGTATTTTTTAGCAATGGACACCACCAGACGCATGTTTGCCTCGGCCATTTTATCGCTCGGAATTTTTAGTCGGCGGATTTCGCTCTTAGTTTTGCGGGCTTTAATTTTATCATTTTTATTCAGCGCTTTTTCCAGCCGATTTTCCAGCCGAGCAATTTTTGGCGCATTTTTAGCTATCAAATTGGCTAGTTTCAACTCTTCTTCTTGGGTTAAAAGCGGCACGCGGCCAATTTCGCGCAGGTACATTTTCACTGAATCGTCAGTGATATCATCAAAGTAAGTTTCGTTATTAATTAACGCAACTTCTTCTTCGTCCACTTCTTCGGCCTCTAAATCGTCCGCACTGACTTCAATCACCTCATCTTCTGGCTCTTGTGTTTCAGTTTCCGCGGCGACCACCTCAGCGGTTTTTTTGCTTTTTTCAGCCTGTTTTATCGTCATTAAAATCCCTTTCTGACTCGCTGTTCAGTTAAACAATAAAAAGATTTATTTTAGTGTTAGTTTTCGACAATCGTTCCCGCTCGTAAGGGGTTGCTTATTCTAATTTATCAAAAATATAGCATGGTCGCGGCGTAGAGTCAATAGTTTTAGCTACAAATATCAGTAATCTCAATTTTGTAATCTTTGGGATTGTGGCCTTGGTTGCTTAGCCACAGCAAGGCTTTGTTTTTATAAACATTTTTAGAGTATCCTGAACAGGTGTTCAGCTGGATAATCAGCGCCGCGAGCTCGTCATCTACGAATTTGGGATTAATAGTAAAATCAAAAGTTTTGTCGCTGTCGCGGTATGGCAAAATATTCAAAATCGGATACCGCGTCAACATCTCGGCCGCTCTAGCTGCCGCCACTTTGTCGCCAATGCTGGTCATAATCAAATCATCTTCGGGGTGCGCCAGATACCAATCATAGCCGCCGTCGCTCTGCATCAAATAAACTGCCAAATCTTTAGTTTCTCCCGCAGTCAGCGAAAAACTCTCTTGGTACGGTTCAAAACCATCTTTAGTAATAACCACAGTAAAATTGCCCGGTTCAACTCGATGCGAGCCGTTGCTATAAGATCGCCCGTTAATTTTTACCGAAGCGCTTCTAGGCGCCACTAGCACATCGATCTGAGCGGTTTTGCGCGCGTCGATGACATTAGTGGCGACTGCCACTAAAACCACCAATAAAACCGCCACCACGCTGATAAATATGAACAGACGTAAATTGTCTTTGCGAATGTGCTCCCAGATTTGCTGCAAATTAGATATCATTGTTTATCTTCCTAAAAATTCGATACGAACTATCAGCATAGAATCCGATGCCGTGATCAGCGGTGCGGTCGCAGTGTGAGGCCGAAGCAATGCGCCCCGAGCCGTCTTCTAGCACCACGTACATTTCAATATGGCCCGAGCGCGAACGAATGTCGCCTGGTTTTAAATCAGAGGCGTTACCGGTGTTGGGAATTTCCAAGTATTTTTCTGGGTGTGATGACATGTAATTCAATTGATTCAATGCACCGCAACACGGAAAGTCTTCGTCAGCGCCCGAGTAGCGCATGACGGTCGCCACAAAAGCGTCGCAACTATTGCCGCCAATTGAACACGAATCGCCCTGTTTGCGCGTGGCCACCCCGCCCTCGGAATTCAGAGCGGTTTTATAGGCCGGATTAGGCTCGTTGCTAGAATGAGTTCGATCTGGCCACGACAACAAAATCCCCGTGGCATTAATGTCGCCCGTGGTATCGCAGTTGTATTCCGCCTCAGAATCTTTGCTGACGTCCGAGCCCAAAGCATTTTGCCCGCCAATTGGGATATTTTCTTTTCGCGCTAGCTCTGCTGAACTTGGCCAACCTTTCTCAGCGCGCACTTCGGCAATCGGCCCGTTAATAAAACCTAAAATGTCTTGACGATAGGCCTCTTCGTTGTTGCCGTCCGAACTTGGCGCATAGTGAGCCAACATTTTGCGGATAAACCCGTCCAAATCATAATTGTTTGGGTCGAGATGCGCAAAAGCATTGTCATAAATGCCGTTGCGCAGCACTCTCGGGCCCGCCCAGTCTTCAATACTGACGCTGACTGACGTGTATTTGGCCCACGCGCGACCGCTGTCCGAAATGTAGCTACCAGCATCGCCGCTACCAGTAATCCCCAGCCAGTTATTAGTCGCCCCGCTGACTGCAATGCCCGCTGTGCCCACGCCAGATTCCTTTTGCATCTGCGCGAACACCACTTCCCACGGCGTGCCATAAACTCGCTGCATTTGCATGGCCGTTTCGCCATATTTGCTTACAGCATCTTTCAGCCGCGCATAGGCACTAGACCCCGACAAGTCGGCGCTGTTGCCCTCGTTGATATTGCCACAAATTCCGTCTTCAGGATCATACAAAAAAATGTCGTTGTTGCGGCGGAAATCTTCGTTTTCGGCAAACGCCATTCCGCCAGAACTAAAAACCGTCAGCGCAAGCGCCAGCAATATGCAAAGCGCGCGTTTCATAGTTCTATTCACCTCTAATCCTTTAGTGCTTTTTGGAAGATTTTTTCAGCTCAGCCCGAATATCTTTGAGCACTTGCAATTGTTCGTCCACGGCTTCGTCGCCAGCTTTTTCTGGGTCGTCTTTCATCTTGCGGTTTAGTTTATTAATAACTTTAACGAAAATAAATATACAAGCCGCCACGATAATGAAGTCCACGATATTTTGCATAAACACGCCGTAGGTGATATTTGCGTTGCCGACGGTCGCGGTCAGGCCAGTAAAATCATGGCCACCCAACATCACGCCCACTAGCGGCATAATAATGTCGTTAACCAGAGAACTAACAATTTTGCCAAAAGCGCCACCAATAATCACACCAACCGCCAGGTCAATCACGTTGCCGCGACTAATAAATTCCTTAAACTCATCAATAAATCCGCGCGATTTGCCCGCCACATTTTTGAGGTTTTTTACACCACCCTTTAGATTACTATCAATAATATTTTTCATGCCAACTCCTTTCCGAATTTATCTGCATTGTAGCAAAAATGGCTCCTAAGTGCAATATGTTATGAAGTATTGACTTATTATATATGTTGTGCTATAATGGAGATGTAAACGCTCCAATATGGAGTTAAATTAGTGACTCTGGTTCGAAGCGTGAGCAATTGAAGTCCTTCTTGGGCCTCAGGCACTTTACAATCAGAGTCCGAACTGCACGGAAAGGAGTGGACGAAATGACATGGGACTGGGCGCTTTTACCGACCAAAATTATGTTCTTCGTTCCGGCGTTTTCTATGATGGCCTGTTTGGTGGTAGCGATTATTGAAAGCCGCGCCAACAATCGAAAAAAGGCGTTCCTGGCTTGGGTGTTGTTTGCCGCGCTACTGTTGGTGACCACTCACTATGCAGCCGCGGAAGGCATCGGCCTAATAACGGTCGCCACGGCTAATACCGTGTTCTACCTGTTTGCTGTGTCCGTGACATTGGCTTCGTTGGTTTATCTGTTTTTCAAGATTAAGGAGATTCGTAAGAGCACCAACAACCTTTCATCACGACGCGCAGACGACGAGTAGCCACCGAGCTTCGGCGCACCGTTTGCCCCTAGCGGGGGCTGGCTCAGTTAATTTATCGCGCGATATCTTAATTGAACCAGCTTCCCCGCTCAGGGGCTTTATTTTTTGTCGATTTCGCTTAACCTTGCATTGTCGGCGCGAATCCCCTATTATTGACCCAGGCAAACCCGTTCTGAAAAGCGCGGATTTCCCGCACTTTTCAGATATTACTATTAGGAGGTGATAATTATGAACCGGGTATTACCAGCAATTGTTATGATTTTGGTAGTGGGCTTTTGTGTAGTTGGGCACGTTGTAACTGGTTTTCCGTTTTTGTTGTTGCTGTTGGTCGCGGTATATCTTTTATGCCACGCCGAGCTCATGGCGTTATTTCACTGCTGTTTTCCCGTAACCGCTTGGGTGTTTGGTGACAAGAGCGCAACTACGCTGTACGCCAATCCTTTGGGTCGCGATGCAATCTTGATTCAATCAAACATCAATAGCGCGGGCATAGTTGCAGCGGGCTTCGGCACACTTGTACTTTTTCTAGACGGAGCTACGACAGTCACTCTGCCATGGCTAGGTGCGGTGTCGGTGCCCAGCAATTTGCTACCACTGCTTTTAATTATGATTTCAGCGATTTTGTTTGAGAACACTATTGCCTGGGCGGCTGGCAAATCTTGGAGAAGTCTCAAAAAGGCTCTAAACTGGCGTTCGCCCCGTGCTGCCTACCCTATCCATTCACCGAACAAAACAGTAGTGGGTAGCCTGGCGGGCGTTGTGGGCGCAATCATACTCGGCGTGTGGTTGGTTACGGCCATCAGCGCCGAAATGTCTCGCGAGCTCTATGTGTTGTTGATGGTCTTGGCAATTATGACGCCACCGCTAGCAGAGTGGGGCGACTGGGTAGAAAGCCGCATGAAGCGACTGTCGGGAGTCAAGAACAGCAATGACATGATTTTCTACAAAGGCACATCAGCGGCGCCGAAAACCGTCCAGCGCCTGGAGTCAGCCATGGGTGATCACGGCGGCTTCGTAGACAGAACAGATTCTCTGTTCTTCTGTTTAGCCTGGAGTTTTCTACCGTTGGCCGTTTACGCTGTTGTGGCAATTTTCTTGACATAATCCTGGGGCTCCTCCGTCTAGTAATAACAAAGGGACTAGCGATATACGCTCGTCCCTTTTATTTTAATTCTGAATTGGCTAGGGCGGAGGGATTCGAACCCCCGAATGCCAGGACCAAAACCTGGTGCCTTACCACTTGGCGACGCCCTAATAGAAAATGCCCTGATAATATCTGGAGCCACCTTTCGGATTCGAACCGAAGACCTGCTGTTTACAAAACAGCTGCTCTAACCAACTGAGCTAAGGTGGCATGGTGCTGGGACTAGGATTCGAACCTAGGAAGGCTTAGCCAGCAGATTTACAGTCTGCCCTCGTTGACCGCTTGAGTATCCCAGCATGAGACCCCGCTTGATGGCGGGGTTAATTTTCTAATGGCGCGCCCGACCGGATTTGAACCGGCGATCTTCGCCGTGACAGGGCGACGGATTAAACCACTTTCCCACGAGCGCATAAATTGTTAATGGTGACTCCTTGTCGGTGTTGACTTAAACAATTATTTCAACAGTTTTTAAAAGGAAGTCATGGTGGGCGAGGAGGGACTTGAACCCTCACGGGCGTAAAGCCCACAAGATTTTGAGTCTGGCGCGTCTACCAATTCCGCCACTCGCCCGTTAAAACGGGTCGTTGCCCGTACTTAGGGATTATACCAGATTATGTGGGGTTTTACAAATGAACCCGCATAAACCCACACTTCGTGTTGGTACTAACTAATAACCATCAGGTACGCTTGGCCATTGTTCCTGATAAGGGTAATAGTTGTACTCTATCTGGTAATCGTCGGGATTAAAACCATTATCACGAATATACTGCAGGGCGTCCTCGCGACCGTTGCCAGCAGCATCATCAATCATAATTATTATGTCTCTGTCGTCCCCGGTCATTTTATAGTACAGCTTGTACTCATAATACACCGCATAGTTATCTTCGTATTTTGTACAGTAGTAAGGCAGTATTGAAAAAATAGGGTGCTTTTCCAATGCCTCTGTCTGTCTTTGCGAAGCCTCGTATCCGCCAATGGTGTTTGCTATCATGGCTTCATCAGGGTGTGTTTCGTAGTAATCAATCCCTCCGTCACTTTGCTCAAGCAATACGTATAGCTTGGTAACCTCGCCAGACTCTACAGCCAAAATGCCTTCATAGTGGTCGAAGCCTTCTCTAGTGATTTGTACCTTGTACTCCCCAGGTTTTATATTGTGTGTGCCATTTTTATAATGAACATCACCAACCATAATACTTGCGTCAGAAGGCGTTACTAGAACTTCTAATTGTGTTGCGGACTTATTGAGGGCACCTTGGATGATAGCCAGTATAACAACTATTACAACAAAAATAGCAAAGCAGACACCAGCAAGAACTAGAGGTTTCGATTTGAGTTTTTTGATAAAATTCTTGAAAGCACTTTTCATTGTTATTTCTTCCTAAAAACCGTATATGTTGAATCTGGGTAGAAGCTAATCCCATGGTCACCAGTGCGGTTACAATGAGAAGCCGAGGCGATCTTCCATGACCCATCAGGTAATTGAATAATCATTTCAATATGGCCCGAGCGCGAACGAATGTCGCCTGGCCGAAGATCGGAAGTGTGCCCCGTGTTGGGTATTGTATCATACAAGTCAGAGTGCCTACTGAGGTATCTAAGTTGGTCAGCGGCGCCGCAGCAAGGAAAGTTCTCGTCAGCTTTTGAATGACGCATGACGGTAGCTACGAAGGCATCGCAGCTTTTGCCGACAATTGTACAACTGTCACCTTCTTTGCGAGTGCCCACACCGTCGGCCTCGAGCAAGGCAGATCTGTAGGCTGAGTTCGGATCATCAGGCCCGTGGCTTCTGTCTGGCCACGACAGCATAATAGCTACGTCGTTTATGCTACCACCACCGCCCGCACAACTGTTACTGCCCGCTATCGCAGCATAGATGGTGAAAGCGCCGTGGTCGGTGTTGGCGGGATATTCTATCGAACCGCCGTCTGTCTTAATTTGCCCCCAGGTACCGTTGGATTTAGTTGGCTCTACTGTGGGATCGCGCTTGGCATCAAAGCGGTTCATCACGTAAGGTGAGCCTTCGCCGTTTTGGGCATCTGCATCACTAAACCCTAAGTTCTTGGCTTGGTTTATGTAGACACCGGCCCGTCCGTTGTAGCCAAAGAAAGTGTATTTGATGGCTGCTTCGTCACCTTCTTTTAGCTGGGCCGCCTTGCCACCAGCCTTGCCTTTGATGAATTCAGCAGCTAGATCGGTTTGGCGCTGGAATTCGTCGTCGCTAATTGCGCCGGTTGGGTAAGGGCCACCATGTTTGTCGTAAAACTGGTAGACACCTTGACCATTAGAGGGGTTAGAACGAGAGAATCTATGCTCACGGTAATGAATAACTGCAATCATTTCCCAAGGGATACCGACTTTGTTAGCAGATTTCTCGTAAAATGGGCGGTTGGCCTCCAGGGCTTTTGTCTGGGCGCCGTTAAAGATATCCTTACCAGAGTAGTCTTTACCGTCGCCACCTCCACCGCCGCCGCCAGAGCCGCCGCCACTAGACTTGATGCTGGACTTGAGAATGCTGTAAATAGTGTCAACAAACAGCTTGGTGCCGTCTGCGGTTAAGTGAACACCCAATCCGTCACTGTCGTCAATGTTAGTGTCAGCCCTTAGATTAGCGAAGAAATCCCAGTTTGACACGAAGACATTGTCGTTGTTCTTTGCCGCATCTTGGAATTGCTGGTTGTTCTCACTGTAATAGTTTGGCTGTTTTAGTTTGTAGTTTCTAACAAAGACGATATTCCTGGTTTTGCCCAGCTTATTGACCATCTTCTGTACGTCGCCTTCTGGTATGGTGCCGTTAGTGCCGAGGGCGACTACGACGAAGTCGCGCAAATCAGTCTCTGAATCATTAACCAGCTGCATACCAGTTGGGTTGTCAGCAACGGTACCCGAGAACTGTTTGCCTTTCTTGGCATATATCTTTACACCGTCTAATTCTTCTTTGAGGGCAGCAGTAGCTCCTACAGTGATAGAGTCACCTATTACCGTGACTTTGTTGCCATCTGGTTTGTCGTCGCTGCCGCAAAAGTTGACGAAGCTTTCTTCTGACTGCACTGCGCTTACCATCGTAGGGCCGAATAAAAACAAAGGCCCTAGAGCAACCACCAACGCGCTCAGGTGCAAAAACAATTTCTTCATAACATAACCATTTTACTACAATGTTGATTTTCGTGCAAGCCTAGACCAACATAAAATAGTTGACAAACCGTAAATAGTGTGCTATAATTCAAGCAGACTTCATAAATAGACTGGTTATATGTTAGCGGTTTATTATGATGGGTAGCACCTTAATTTTGTTAATGCGACTCGAGATTCGGGACGCTGGACATATGAGATAAGCGATGGTACACTTATGATGAAGATTTTTGAAATTTTCTTACAACAACAATACCTAAAGGAGGTAGAAAAATGAAGAATTCAAAAAAGAACACGCGGATTTTGGCCGTAGTGGCAACAGCCATTCTATTGGTGGTTGTCGGATCTGTTACGGCCTGCGGCATGCTTGGCAATAGCAGCGTAGACGACGGCGGAATTGTTGGCGGAACGACTGGTAACGAGAACGGCGGCACAACGTCAGGTTCAAACCAAAACAGCTCTGGCTACGACAGAATGATTGTTAGTTATGGTCAGGTTGATGGAAATCAGAGTAATGGTGGCCTCGAGGATCAAAGCCATGTGGTACTTGACGCGGATTTGTATATGCGCTATGTGCAGGAATATTTTAGAGATCCAGATTTGGGTCCTAATGGGTACAACGGCCAACCGCTGACCTTGGTCAGCACTGGAACGAGCAGCCAAAGGCTAATCAATTGCAATGTTGCCCCGTATTCTAGTGCAGAAGGACTTTATGTGTTTGCTCCTGCTGATTATAGAAATGTCGTCATCACGTTTGATGGCGACGTTAACCTGTTTGACAGGGGCCCTATTGGAGTGTGGTATTTCACGGGTAGTGGTATAATAAGCCACGATGAGGCTATAACTATTAGTCGTAGCTAGTGTCTGTATAATCTGCTATACTCACTCAACTTGAAAGGAAGTGATACTATGAAAACTAAGCGTTTTCTTACGTTTTTACTGGCGGGTCTGATGACCCTTTCGCTCTCGTTCGCTTTGGCGGGCTGTGGCA
>JGI24704J35079_10000864_pt1 | contig 13485 bp, 10 predicted proteins | sample TergutNt197P3_FD_35079 | JGI IMG/M metagenome (IMG submission 35079)
GGCGATCCTTGGTGGCGTGGATGCCGAGGATGGCCGATTGCGGCGGGTTGATGATGGGCGTGGACATCATCGAACCGAACACGCCGCCGTTGGAGATGGAGAAAGTCCCGCCGGTGAGTTCCTCTATCGACAGGCGGCCATCCTTGGCCTTGTTGCCGAACTCGGCAATCTTGAGTTCGATTTCGGCCACCGAGAGAATTTCGACGTTTCGCAGGATAGGAACGACGAGGCCGCGCGGGCTGCCCACGGCAACGCCAATGTCGATATAGCCATGGTAAATGATGTCGTTGCCGTCAATCGAGGCATTGAGAATCGGATACCGCTTGAGCGCCGCGACAGCCGCTTTGACGAAGAAACCCATGAAGCCGAGACGCACACCGTGGGCTTTTTCAAACTTATCGCCGTATTGCTTGCGAAGAGCCATGACGGGAGCCATGTTCACTTCGTTGAACGTGGTCAGGATGGCGTTCTCGTTCTTGGACTGGATGAGGCGCTCGGCAATGCGGGCACGCAGGCGGGTCATGGGGACGCGCTCTTCCGGACGGTCGCCGATAAATGCGGGCACGACAGCGGCAGGTGGTGCGGCAGCGGGCTTTGCCGCAGCGGGTGCAGCGGCGGGTTTGGTGCCCAGAGCGTCCTCCTTGGTGACACGCCCACCTCTTCCCGTACCACTTACGGAAGAAGCTGGGACGCCTTTTTCTTCCAGTATCTTGCGCGCCGCCGGGCTGGGTTCGCCCGCCGTTCCGGCGCTGGCAGGCGCCGTAGCGGCAGCGGGTTCGGAGGACGGCGTAGCGGTGGCGGTAGCCTTGGCCTCGGTGTCAATCCGGGCGATCAGGTCGCCCGAAGTGACGGTTTCTCCATCGTTCTTGACAATTTCGATAAGAACGCCATCAGCGGGAGCCGGGGTTTCGAGCACGACCTTGTCGGTTTCAATGTCGACCATATTTTCATCGCGCGCAACAGCTTCTCCGGCTCTCTTGTGCCAGGTTACGAGGCTGGCTTCGGATACGGACTCGGACAGTTGCGGTACTTTGACTTCGATTAACATGAGAGTTTCCCTCTTTTGCTTATTGGTTAGTTGGGCGACTGCGGAGTCGTATTCTGGATCGGCCCAAACGCGTGTTCAATGATGTCCTTTTGCTGCTGCACATGCCTGGCATGGTAGCCCACGGCTGGCGAAGCAGAAGCTGGACGGCTGACCAGTAGCAGTTCACGGCGCGTACCGAGGACGTTTATCAGGTGTTGCCTGGACGCCAGCCAATACCAGGCACCTTGATTGCGCGACTCTTCCTGGCACCAGATGACTTCCTTCGCGTTGGGGAACTGCTCGATCGCTGCGGCAAATGCCTGAACCGGGAAGGGATAGAGCTGTTCGAGGCGAATCAGCGCGGTATTGGTGATTTTCTGTTCCCGTCGATAAGCGAGCAATTCGTAGTAGAGCTTGCCCTGGCACAGCACGATGCGCTTGACTTTCTTGCGATCGAGCGGCTCGACTTCGGGAATCACAGTCTGGAATTGACCGGTGGCGAGCTCTTCGATGCTCGATACCACTTCCTTGTGACGCAGCAGAGATTTCGGCGTAATGACGACCAGGGGTTTCCGCAGCTTGCGTAGCATCTGCCGACGCAAGAGGTGGAAGACTTGCGCGGGGGTGGACGGGACGCAAACCTGCCAGTTGTTTTCCGCCGCCAGGTTCATGAAGCGTTCCAGCCGCGAAGAGGTGTGTTCGGGGCCTTGCCCTTCGTAACCATGCGGCAGGAGCAGGGTCAGCCCGGTGATGCGCCCCCATTTTGCTTCGCCCGAGGAGATGAACTGGTCGATGACGACCTGTGCGCCGTTGACGAAGTCGCCAAACTGGGCTTCCCAGACGACGAGTTCGTTCGGCTCAGTGGTCGCGTAGCCGTATTCAAAGGCTAGGACGCCTTCTTCGGAGAGCACCGAATCGAAGCACTGGAAACGGGCCTGCCCTTCCTGGATGTGAGCCAGCGGCATGAAAACGCCCTCTGCGCGCTGCTTGCGTTTCTGGTCGTGCAGCTTGGCATGGCGATGGAAAAAGGTGCCCCGGCCAACGTCTTCACCTGAAATACGCACACCAAATCCCTGGGCAAGCAGGCTGGCGTAGGCAAGATTCTCTCCCATACCCCAGTCGATTGGCAGTTCGCCCCGCCCCATCGCGGCGCGGTCGTCGATGACTTTCTGTACGCGGGAGTGGAGCGCGAAGCCTTCCGGAATCGTGGTCAGTGCTTGCGCGAGACGGCGGACTTCCTGTGCGGGAATCGCGGTATGGGCGTCGTCCGTGTAGGACTGTTTGAGGAAAGGAGTCCAGTCCGCCGAAAAATGACGCCTGTAGCCGGAAAGCACCGGGTTGTAGAGCAACTCGCCCCGGTCGAGATGCTCGCGATATTCGGCGATCATCTTGTCGGGTTCATCGGCGGCAATCGTGCCTTCAGCCACCAGGCGGTCGGAGTAGAGTTTACGCGTACCAGGATGCTGCTGGATGATCTGATACATCAACGGCTGCGTGACCATCGGTTCATCCTGCTCGTTGTGGCCGAGCTTGCGGAAGCAGAAAATGTCGACTGCCACGTCCTTCTTGAATTCCTGGCGGAATTCGACGGCCAGCCGGGTAACGAAGGCCACGGCCTCCGGGTCGTCGCCGTTGACGTGGAAAATCGGGGCTTCGACCACTTTGAAAATGTCGGTGCAGTAAAGAGAGGAGCGCAAATCGAGCGGGTTGGACGTGGTAAAACCGATCTGGTTGTTGACGACCAGATGGATGGTTCCGCCCGTACCGTAACCCCGGGTCTGGGAGAAGTTGAGCATTTCCTGGTTGACGCCCTGCCCGGCTACGGCAGCATCGCCGTGGATCAGAACGGGAAGAACCTGACTCTTGGCGTCTTCCCCGCCGCGCCGAATCTGACGCGCGTAAACGGAGCCTTCCACAACCGGGTTGATGATTTCCAGGTGCGAAGGGTTAAAGGCCAGCACCAGGTGCATCGGCCCGCCAGGGGTCATGATATTGCTGGAAAAACCCATGTGGTATTTGACATCGCCTGCGGAGAGGTCGGCTTTGACCTTGCCTTCAAATTCGGAGAAGAGCATGGAAGGCGATTTACCCAGGACGTTGACCAGGACGTTGAGCCGGCCACGGTGCGCCATGCCGAGCACGGTTTCCGTCACACCCAGCTTGCCCGCAACACGCACGAGTTCGTCCATTGCGACGATGGTCGATTCACCACCTTCGAGTGAAAAGCGTTTCTGCCCGACGTAGCGGGTGTGCAGGTAGCGTTCGAGGGTTTCGGCAGCGGTCACGCGCCCCAGGATGTGACGTTTCTCGGTCGGTGTGAAATCCGGCGTGGCGCGAGCGCTTTCCAGTCGCCCCTGTATCCAGCGCCGTTCAGCCGTGTCGGAAATATGCTGATATTCGACGCCGATGTTGCCACAGTAGGTCTGGCGCAGGGCTTCGATAATATCGCGCAGGGTCGCTCGATCCCCTGAAACGCCCTTGAAGTTGCCGACGTTGAAGGTCTTGGACAGATCGGCCTCGGTGAACCCGTAATGCGAGGGTTCGAGTTCGCCGATCTGGGGCCGGTCGCCACGCTTGAGCGGGTCGAGGCTGGCGCGGCGGTTGCCAAGATAGCGATGGGCGGCAATCAGTTGCAGGACGTCAGCCTGCAATTTGTCCTCGCCTTCTGAACTCGCCGTCCGCACTGGGCCACGCTTGGCCAACTGCTCGAAGGCAGTGATGATCGGGCCGTGAGCCACATCCCGCACTGCCGCGCCCGCCTGTGCCTGGAGTTGGTCGAAATACACGCGCCAGCGTTCATCGACCGAAGCAGGGTCAGCGAGATAACTTTCGTAAAGCTCTTCAATGAAAGGCGCGTTTGAACCAAACAGATAGGACGTGCCTTGAAGTTCCTTTTCTCTCATTTTGAAACCACCTGTCATGTTCCAGGCACAGCCGCCGCCCCGACGATGCCATGCTTGTATTTTTATATAAGAGATATGCTTACGCCAAGCCTGTCGGAAAAAAATGGAACGGCCTTGTCGGCCCGCCCCGCGTCAACAAGTCTGCAAGCGCATCCCACCCGTATGTCTGAACCACCCTGCCCCTCATTACGAGGATTGCGTTTGGCTCATGTTCGACCCGATCCGGACAGCGGTCGGGCGGCACGGGAGGACTCGCCCCCCGCGCCTGTTTTCAATCAACGCTTGCCGATGTCCGGAACGTCGCGTCGGGCCGCGCCAACATAAAGTTGACGGGGACGCCCGATTTTGTATTCCGGGTCGGTAATCATCTCTTCCCATTGAGCCAGCCAACCCGCCGTGCGCGCCAGGGCAAAGATACAGGTGAACATGGTGGTGGGAACGCCCAATGCCTTTTGGACGATGCCGGAGTAGAAGTCCACGTTCGGGTAGAGCTTCTTCTCGATGAAGTATTCGTCTTCGAGGGCAATCTTTTCGAGCTTTTGGGCGAGCTTGAACAAGCGGTCGTTTTCGAGCCCCAGTTCGGCAAGCACTTCGGCGCATACCTTGCCCATGAGCTTGGCACGCGGGTCGAAGTTCTTGTAGACGCGGTGGCCGAAGCCCATCAGTTTGAAACTGTCGTTCTTGTCCTTGGCACGATTGATGTACTCGCCCACCCTGGAAACATCGCCGATTTCTTCCAGCATCTCCAGGCATGCCTCATTCGCGCCCCCGTGCGCCGGACCCCACAGGCAGGAAATACCCGCCGCGACGCAGGCAAAGGGGTTAGCCCCGGAAGAACCGGCCAGGCGCACCGTGGAAGTGGAGGCATTCTGTTCGTGGTCGGCATGCAGGGTGAAGATGATGTCGAGCGCGCGCGACAGCACCGGGTTGGCCTTGTACTCCTCGCAGGGGACGCCAAACATCATGTACATGAAGTTCGAGGCGTAATCGAGGTCGTTCCTGGGGTACATGAACGGTAGGCCGGTGGTATAACGATAGGCCAGCGCCACGATGGTCGGCAGCTTGGCGATGATGCGGTGAAAGCAAACGTCACGATCCTCAAGCCGGGAATAGTCCATGCCCCGGTGATAGAACGCCGATAGCGCGCCAACCACGCCGACGATGACCGCCATCGGGTGGGCGTCACGCCGAAAACCGTTGTAGAACCGGGTTAACTGATCATGTACCAGGGTGTGGCGGCGGATGATGCCTTCAAAGTCGGCTTTCTCAGCAGCATCCGGCAGTTCGCCGTTACGCAGCAGATAGGCAACTTCCAGGAAGTTGCATTTTTCGGCCAGTTGCTCAATGGGGTAGCCGCGATACAGCAGTTCGCCCTTGTCGCCGTCGATGAAGGTGATGGTGGATTGGCAGCTGGCGGTCGACAAGAAACCGGAGTCATAGGTGAAATGTCCGGTCTTGGCGCCTAGTGTACGAATATCGATGACATCGTTCCCGTGTGTGCCTTTCATTATCGGGAAGTCGTTGGTTTTACCATCAATAGTCAAACTTGCCTTACGTTCTTCGCTCATGGGGTCCTCCTCCTTGTGTTGTTGATGCCCCTGGATGGCTTGGAAGTCCAAATGCTCCTGGCAATGGGACAGCCGGGAGACTTTATCGTTTCAGCACTGCCTCAATCGCTCGATCATTTTTTGCCAGCGGGCAACCTCACAAGGTTTGCTCCCGTTGATGAACGCCCACAGGTCGTAGTCGTCGCAACGCAGCATATCTTCAAAATCGGCCACTTGATCGTCATTGAGATGTTCAAACTCCTTTTCCAAGAAACGCGCCAGCACCAGGTCGAGTTCAAGTAAAGACCTGCGGCACTGCCAGCGCACTTTTCCCCGGTTGATCGTCATCGCTCAAATCGCCCGAACGACCATCATGTCCTTGATCTTGTTGATGGCCCTGGTTGGATTCAAACTCTTCGGACAGACGGCGACGCAGTTCATGATCGTGTGGCAGCGGAACAGCCGGTACGGGTCTTCGAGATCGTCCAGCCGTTCGTTGGTAGCCTGATCGCGCGTATCGGCAATGAAGCGATAAGCGTTCAGCAATCCCGAAGGGCCGACGAATTTGTCCGGATTCCACCAGAACGATGGACAAGCCGTCGAACAGCATGCACACAGGATACACTCGTACAGCCCATTGAGTTCCTCACGTTCCTCCGGGCTTTGCAGGCGCTCGCGCTCGGGCGGAGGTTCGTCGTTGATGAGGTAGGGCTTGATCGAGTGGTATTGCTTGAAGAACTGGGTCATGTCCACGATCAGGTCGCGGATCACCGGCAACCCCGGCAAGGGCCTCAGCACAATGGGTTGAGAAAGGCTGTCGACATCGGTCAAGCATGCCAAGGCGTTGACACCATTGATGTTGACCGCGTCCGACCCGCACACTCCCTCGCGGCACGAACGGCGGAACGACAAGCTATCGTCCTTGGCCTTGAGCTTCACCAGGGCATCGAGCAGTTTCTTGTCGGTCGGGTCGAGTTCCACCGAAATATCCTGCATGGTGGGCTTGTCGTCCTTGTCAGGGTCGTAACGGTATATCTTGAATTGAACGGTGCGTTTACTCATTTGCATTTGTGTTTCTCTCCAGCGTTCAGGCTCAGTACGTCCGCTTGGCGAGCGCAATCGGCTCGACATCATCGGACAAGGGCTTCAGGTGCACCGGCTTGTATTCCAGGTGGTTATCCGCGCTGAACCACAGGGTATGCTTGAGCCAGTTCTGGTCGTCGCGGCCGTTCGGATGCTCCGGAGTATCCGGTGCGTCGTCCCGGACGTGCGCGCCACGCGATTCCTTGCGCGCCTCGGCGGAGATCATCGTCGCCTTGGCAACTTCGATCATGTTGTCCAGTTCCAGGGCGTCCTGACGTGCAGTATTCCAGACCTTGGACTTGTCGTTGATGTAGGTGCTCTTCGCGCTTTCGGCCACTTCCAAAATAGCGGTCACGCCTTCCTTGAGCAAATCCTTGAAACGGAACACCCCGGCGTGTTTCTGCATGGTGCGCTGCATGGCCAGCCGCACATCGTGAACCGCGTTGCCATCTTTCTTCTGCGATTCCAGCCGGGCAAGCCGGGCGAGCGACCTATCGGCAGCATCATCAGGCAAAGGCTTGAGATCGAGATCACCGGCCTTGAAGTCCGCGACCACGGATTCGCCCGCCGACTTGCCGAACACCAGAAGATCGAGCAGGGAATTCGTTCCGAGGCGGTTCGCGCCATGCACCGAGGCACAGGCGCACTCGCCCGCCGCATAGAAACCATGCACGGGCGTACCCGGATTGCCGTGCCTCGGATGCACCACCTGCCCCTTGAAGTTGGTCGGAATCCCGCCCATCTGGTAGTGGCAAGTCGGCACTACGGGGATCGGGGCCTTGATCGGATCGACCCCCGCGAAGCGGATTGAAATCTCGCGGATGCCCGGCAGACGCTTCATGATGATCTCAGGCGATAAGTGCGTGATGTCGAGCAGCACGTAATCCTTGTCGTGCCCACAGCCGCGCCCTTCATTGATCTCCGTCACCATTGAACGCGATACCACGTCGCGCGATGCCAAATCTTTAAGGTTCGGCGCGTAGCGTTCCATGAAACGCTCACCGCCCGCATTGCGAAGAATACCGCCCTCGCCGCGCACGCCCTCGGTAATCAGTACGCCCGCCCCGGCCACGCCGGTGGGGTGGAATTGCCAGAATTCCATATCTTCGAGCGGAAGACCCGCGCGCGCCGCCATGCCCAGGCCATCGCCGGTATTGGTAAAGGCGTTGGTCGAGGAATAGAAAATCCGGCCCGAACCTCCCGTGGCAAAAACCGTCGCCCTGGAGTGGAAAATCGACACTTCCCCAGTTTCCAGTTCGAGCGCAGTCACGCCGAGCACATTGCCTTCGGCATCCCGGATGAGGTCGAGCGCCATCCATTCGACGAAAAATTGCGTGTGCGCGCGCACGTTGCGCTGATAGAGCGCGTGCAGCATGGCATGCCCGGTACGGTCAGCCGCCGCGCAGGAGCGCATTACCGGGGACTTGCCGTAATTCATGGAATGCCCGCCGAACGGGCGTTGATAAATCTTGCCGTTGTCGGTACGGTCGAACGGCATCCCATAGTGTTCAAGCTCGATGACGACCTCGTTGGCCTTCTTGCACATGAACTCAATGGCGTCCTGATCGCCGAGCCAGTCCGACCCCTTGACAGTGTCGTACATATGCCAGTGCCAGTGATCCTCGGTGGTATTGCCCAAAGAGGCTGCTACCCCACCCTGCGCGGCGACGGTGTGCGAGCGGGTTGGAAACACCTTGGAGAGCACAGCGGTTCTCAGGCCCGCCTCGGAAAGTTGCAGCGCGGCGCGCAAACCGGCGCCACCCGCGCCGACGATAACCGCATCGAAAGTACGTTTTGCGACGTTCACGCTGACAACCTCCAGAGAATCCGCACGGCCCATCCGACATAACCGACGAGCAGGAAAAGGACAACCAGGTGCAGTGCCAGCCGCAACCCGGCATGTTTGACATAATCCATCCAAATATCGCGCACGCCAATCCAGGCGTGATAGCAAAGCGACACAATAAACAGGAAGGAGAAGAACTTGACGCTCGTCGACGAGAACAGCCCCGACCACGCCTCATAGCTGAACTCAGGCAAGCAAAAGAGGAGCAAAGCGGCAAAAACGAGCGTAAAGAGCGCCATATAAATGGCGGTCACACGCTGTATGAGCCAATCTTTCAGGCCGTAATGCGCGCCTATAGCGAGACGTTTCACCATAATACCCCTCCGATCACGACAGTCAGCGACAAACTCACAATCACGACAGCCACTGCGGACTTGCGCGCGCACGGCAAATCCAGTCCTTTGTCAATATCGAGGAACAGGTAGCGAATACCGGCACAGAAGTGGTGCAGGTACGCCCACAACAGACCCAGCAGGACGAGTTTCGCCAGCGGATGGGCAATGACCGCCCTGAACCCCTCGAACGAATCGGAACTGAGCAGGCTCTTGTCGAGCAGACAGATCAGAAACGGTAAGAACAGGAAAAGCCCCGCTCCGCTAATCCGATGCAAAATGGATACAATCGCCGGAAGCGGAAAATGTATCTGCCAGATAGCCAGATGTTTTGGCCTTTCACGTACAGTTGCTTCAGTCATGAAGCCTCTCCCCACGAAAAAACGAAACAAAAATAACGGAAACCCCGTTAAACCCATCAGAATAGGATAAAACGTTAAGCGAGATCGTTTAGATAGTAGTACTCGCTCGTAGAATACACCCCCCGCCGCCATTCCACCGGTTTATCCCCATAAGTGTAGGTTACCCGCTCGACTGACAGCAATGGCATGCCCTCCTTCACCTGGAGCAACTCAGCCGCTGCACGGTCGGCGGCTACGGCACGGATGCGCTCCTGGGCGCGGATCATGCGGAGCCCGAAGCGCGTCTCGAACAGCGAGTACAGCGAACTGCTCCAGGCTTGCAGCATCTCCATGTTCAAGCCCTGGTAGAGTTCCTCTGGCAGATAGATTTCATCGGCCACGATGGGTTTATGCCCGAATTGCAGTACCCGGCGCACGATGATGATCGGCGCACCCTGCTCGATGGACAGTATGCGAGCTGCTTCCTGTCCGGCCTTGGCGCGCCAGCAGTCGACGGGAATGCTCTTCGGATGGGTAAGCAATTCCCCGCTTTCAGGAAGCAACCGCAAAAAACGGAACATCTGCCGAGGGTCAGTGTGCGAGGCCACGTAAGTACCCCGACCCTGCCTGCGAACCAGGATGTTTTCCGCCGCCATCTCGTCGATAGCCTTGCGTACCGTCCCCTGCGAGACGTTGAAGCGCGCGGCCAACTCCTGCTCACTGGGAATGACCTGCCCCGGACGCCATTCCCCGGATTCGAGCGCCTGCAAGATCAACCCTTTGATCTGCTGATAAAGCGGACTGAAGGTAGGAGATATCTGTGCCATCTGCGTATTGGAACATAAAAAATAAAAAACGTCCATGGTTTATATATGATATGTTTTATATAAGATATAAATTGACAGCACAAACCATCTATAATTAGCATTTGCACCCCTGCCATATAGCTATCATACGGCGTATGGCGTAAGATCTTTCCCGCATACCACACACAGAGGGAGGAACCTCCATGAGTAAGGCCCCTATTCGCGTTGCCGTCACCGGCGCTGCCGGTCAAATCGGTTACAGCCTGCTGTTCCGCATCGCCAGCGGCGAGATGCTCGGCAAGGATCAACCTGTCATCCTGCAACTGCTCGACTTGCCTCAGGCTCAAAAAGCCCTCCAGGGCGTCATCATGGAGTTGGACGACTGCGCTTTCCCGCTTCTGGCAGGCGTCATCCCGACTGACGATCCCAACGTCGCCTTCAAGGACGCCCAGGTCGCCCTGCTGGTCGGCGCGCGACCGCGCGGCCCCGGCATGGAACGCAAGGACTTGCTGACTGAAAACGCCAAGATATTCACCGTGCAGGGCGCGGCCATCGGCCAGTATGCCGACCCCAACTGCAAGGTGCTGGTCGTCGGCAACCCCTGCAACACCAATGCGTACATCGCCAAGGAAATCGCGCTGAAGTACGGCCGCATCCCGGCCAAAAACTTCACCGGCATGCTGCGCCTCGACCACAACCGCGCCCTGTCTCAACTGGCCGCCAAGACCGACCGTGCGGTTTCCAGCCTGAAAAACCTGGTGGTGTGGGGCAACCACTCGCCCACCATGTACGCCGATTACCGTTTTGTCACCTCCAATGGCGACAACGTCAAGAGCCTCATCAACGACGACGCCTGGAACAAGGACACCTTCCTGCCCACTGTCGGCAAACGCGGTGCAGCAATCATCGAAGCGCGCGGGCTCTCCTCGGCGGCTTCGGCAGCCAATGCCGCAATCGACCACATCCGCGACTGGGTACTCGGCTCGAAGGGCGAATGGGTCACGATGGGCGTGCCCTCCGACGGTTCCTACGGCATTCCTGAAGGCATCGTCTATGGCTTCCCGACCACGACCGAAAACGGCGAATACAAAATCGTCCAAGGGCTAAACATCGACGAGTTCTCGCGCGAGCGCATGACCAAAACGCTCAACGAATTGCTCGAAGAGCGCGACGGCGTAAAAGACCTGCTCGGCTGAGTTCCGATTGAAGGTCGTTCCTGCAAAAAGCGCGCAACTTTACGGTTGCGCGCTTTTTTCCTTTGAACGGGCAAAACCGCTCAAACCGAGATGATTCACACAGGCAAAGCGGCGCGGCGGTTGACATTCAGCCTCCCCACCATATAATGACGCGCTTCACTCGAAAAGCGCCCGTAGCTCATCTGGATAGAGTACTTGGCTACGAACCAAGGGGTAGGAGGTTCGAATCCTTCCGGGCGCGCCAAAAACCGGGGGGCACGCGCAGCAACACTGATCCCGACGGATTTTTAGAACGTATTCACAGCAGACCGTTATCACCGCGCAAGCCATCGGCTTCGCCGTGCAGACGCCGGTGCTCCTTCATCGCGTAACGGTCAGTCATCCCGGCAATGTAGTCCGCGATGGCGCGCGCCTTGTCGGAGTCGGAGCCGGATTGCGCGCGCGCGCGATGCTGAGGCGGCAGCAAACCCGGATCGGCCATGTAGGCCGCGAACAGGTCGGCAATGACGCGACGCGCCTTGTCGCTCATGCTCAAGACCCGCTCGTGGCGATAGAGGTTGTCGAACAGGAAGGTTTTCAGCTCTCGCAACTTCTGTCGCATCTCCCCGGAATACTCCGCCAGCGTCTGGGCGGCGTACACATCGTCGAGCGTCTCCACCCCCTTCTGCGCGATGTTGGCGCGTGTCTGGGTGATGAGGTCGAGCGCCAAGGCGTCGATCATGCGGCGGATGGTTTCATGCACCAGCCGCCGCCCGGCCAATCCCGGCCAGCGCGCCTCGGCCTCGCGGCGGCACTGCGCGAAAATTGCCACCGCGTCGAGCTGTTCGAGGCGCAGCAGCCCCGAACGCAGGCCGTCGTCGACATCGTGGTTGCTGTAGGCCATCTCGTCGGTGAGGTTGACGATCTGCGCTTCGAGCGAAGGCCGCGTTTTTTCGATGAAACGCCGCCCAAGTTCGCCGAGGGTATGGGCATTGGCCGGAGAACAATGTTTGAGGATGCCTTCCCGCGTATCGAACATCAGGTTAAGCCCGTCGAAAGCCGCGTAACGCTCTTCGAGCGTGTCGACGATGCGTAGCGATTGCAGGTTGTGCTCGAAGCCGCCGAAGGCTTCCATGCAGATATTCAACTCGTCCTGCCCGGCATGCCCGAAGGGCGTGTGCCCAAGGTCATGCGCCAAAGCGACGGCCTCGATCAGTTCTTCGTTGAGTCCCAGCGCGCGGGCAATGGAACGCGACAACTGCGCCACTTCCAGGCTATGGGTCAGACGGGTGCGGAACAGGTCGCCCTCGTGATTGATGAAAACCTGGGTCTTGTATTCGAGCCGACGAAAAGCCGTCGAGTGGATGATGCGGTCGCGGTCGCGCTGGAATTCGCCGCGCTCGCGCGGCGGCGGCTCGGNATGGCAACGGCCACGGGAAACGGATTCGGTGACGGCGTAAGGTGCGAGTTTTTCCATGCCTCACCTCACCGGCAACGCGCCTCAATCGCCGCGCGGACATCGCTCATTTCGACATCGCCCGTTATCACGGCTTGCCCGATGCCGCGCAAGAGTACAAAACGCAGTTTGCCCGCTTCGACTTTCTTGTCGTGCGCCATCCATTCCAGGTAACGCGACGTCCCCAAAGCCGGGCCGTATGTGGGTAGCCCGGCACGCTCGAACAGGCGTTCGATGCGCGCCACATCGCCGCCGCCGATCCACCCGAGATGGCGGGAGAGTTCTGCCGCCATCATCGTACCGGCGGCCACGCCCTCGCCGTGCAGCCATTGCCCGTAGCCGAGGCCGGTTTCAATCGCATGGCCGAAGGTGTGCCCAAGGTTGAGAAGCGCCCGCTCCCCCTGCTCAGTTTCGTCGGCAGCGACGACTTCCGCCTTGTTGCGGCAGGAACGCTCGATGGCCCAGGCAAGCGCCCCGGCGTCAAGGGCGCGCAGGGCGTCGATGTTCTGTTCCAGCCAATCGAAAAACGCGGCGTCACGAATCAGGCCGTATTTGATGACTTCGGCCAGCCCCGCTGAAAATTCCCGCTCCGGCAAGGTGTCGAGCGTTGCGGTATCTGCCAGCACCAGGCGCGGCTGGTAGAAGGCCCCGATCATGTTCTTGCCTTGCGGGTGGTTGATCGCGGTCTTGCCGCCCACCGAGGAATCCACTTGCGCGAGCAGCGTGGTCGGTATCTGGATGAAGGGCATGCCCCGCTGCCAGCACGCCGCCGCGAACCCTCCCATATCGCCCACCACGCCGCCGCCAAGGGCAATGAGGGTGGAGGATCGCTCGCAATGCCCACTCGACAGGGCATCGAAAATCGTGTTGAGGGTCTGCCACTCTTTATACGCTTCGCCGTCAGGCAGGATGATGGGGACGATTTCCACGCCCGTGTCCACGCGGGCAAACCCCGCGCACAGGCGCTCA
>JGI24704J35079_10000873_pt1 | contig 13351 bp, 11 predicted proteins | sample TergutNt197P3_FD_35079 | JGI IMG/M metagenome (IMG submission 35079)
CGCTTCCGCCGCCGGGCTTGAACTTATGCCGTATCATCGAATGGGGCAGAGCAAATACCGGGCGCTTGATATAAAATATCCCCTTGAAGGGATTGAGTCATGCAGCGACGCGGCGGCGGAAGCGGTGAGGGCCGCTTATGAAGCCTGCGGCATACGCTGCACGATATCACGGTGAAATATTTATAATTTTGATTGGTGGAGGAATACGATATGGGATTATTGCAAGCGGGCATAGGCGCTTTATCCGGCGCGCTGGCCGATTCATGGCGTGAATATTTTTACTGTGAAGCCCTGAATCAGGAGACGCTTGTTACCAAGGGCGAACATCGCGTCGGAGGCAGAAGCTCAAACAAAAAGGGAACCGACAACATTATTTCGAACGGTTCCATAGTTGCGGTCAACGACGGCCAGTGCATGATGATCGTGGATCAGGGCAAAGTCGTGGAACTTTGCGCCACACCGGGAGAATTCGTTTACGANANCAGCACGGAGCCNTCGATTTTCTACGGCAGCCTCGGCGAAAGCATCAANGGAACGTTCAAAAGCATCGGCAGGCGTTTCACATTCGGCGGAGAACCGGGAAAGGATCAGCGCGTCTACTTCTTTAACACCAAGGAATTGATGGGAAACAAGTATGGCACCGCCAATCCTGTTCCATTCAGGGTTGTTGATCAGCGCGTCGGTCTTGACATTGATATAGCAATACGGTGTTTCGGAGAATATTCCTACAAAATCGACAATCCGATGCTGTTCTATACGAACGTCTGCGGCAATGTCGCAGGTGATTATAAGCGCGATACGCTTGACAGCCAGCTCAAGACAGAATTGCTGACCGCCCTGCAGCCCGCGTTCGCGAAACTGTCGGCTCTGGGAATACGCTACAGCGAGATTCCCGGCCGTACCATGGAACTCGCCGATGCCCTGAACGAGGTGCTTACCGAAAAATGGAACCAGTTGCGCGGGTTAAAGATCGTTTCCTTCGGCGTTTCCTCTTTAAAGGCGTCCGAAGAAGACGAAAAAATGATCAAGGAACTCCAGCGCAACGCCGCGTTTCGTGACCCTACGCTGGCGGCCGCGCACCTGGTCGGCGCACAGGCTCAGGCCATGCAGGACGCCGCAAAAAACGAGGGGACGGGGCCAGTCATGGGGTTTATGGGCATGGGAATGGCGCAGAACGTTACTGGAGGCAATATCCAGAATCTGTACGCGATGGGCGCGCAGCAGCAGGCAGCGCCTCCGCCGCAAACGCAGTCTCCGCCTCAGCCGGCGGCTGCCGGGTGGACGTGCGCATGCGGGCACGCGGGGAACTCCGGAAAATTCTGCATGGAATGCGGCAAGCCCCGTCCGGAACCAGCGGCGGGCTGGACCTGCGTATGCGGCGCGGTCAATCAGGGGAAATTCTGTCAGGAATGCGGCAAACCCAAGCCGGCGGAAGCGCCGCTCTACCGCTGCGATAAATGCGGCTGGAATCCCCCGGATCCGCGCAATCCGCCGAAATTCTGCCCTGAATGCGGCGACGTGTTCGACGACAAGGACGCGCTGTAGGGTGTATAATGGACGAATTTGGAAGCTACGAGGATTCACGGGTCTCAACTATGGAAGAGACCGACCGTAAATGCCCGGCGTGCGGCGGCGTAATGGATTTTTCGCCGAAAACCGGCGGTCTCAAATGTCCTTACTGCGAACATGAGCAGGCGATACCCGCAGCGTCCGACGGTGTTGACGGCGACGGCGCGCCCGTTTCGGCCATGGAGCAGGATTTTGCCTCAGCGGAAGAAACGGGCAATTGCGACTGGGGTGTGGAGAAAAAATCGGTCGTTTGCAAATCATGCGGCGCGGAGTCCGTTTACGACGCTTTGCAGGTTTCGGGCGAATGCCCGTACTGCGGTTCAAATCAGGTCATGGATGCCGCCGGCAAAAAGACGCTCGCGCCCGGCGGCGTCTGCGTTTTCAAAATCGACGCGAAACGCGCCGGTGAGAATTTTGCAAATTGGCTGAATAAAAAATGGTTTTGCCCCGGCGACGCGAAAAAGAAGGCTAAACCTGAGGCGTTTCGCGGGGTATACCTGCCGTACTGGACGTTCGACGCCGATACTTATTCGAAATATACCGGCCAGTACGGCCATTATCGGACACGAAAAGTAAAAGACCGGACGGAACGTTATACCGAGTGGCGTTCAACGAGCGGCGTCCATCAGGAATTTATCGACGACGAGCTGGTCGGCGGCATTGACCCGAACCGGCGGGATATGTCGATTTTTTCCCTGGCAGAGCCTTTCAATACGGCGGATAACCTCATTTATAAACCCGAATACGTGGCGGGGTTTGTCGCCGAACGCTACTCCGTGGGGCTCAGGGACGCATGGGAAAAGGCGAAGGGTTTTATCGCGAAGAAACTTCGCCGGAGCATCGCCGACAAAATCGTGCGCGAAAACCGCGCCGATACTTCGAAAGTACACAATGTCGTCACCTCGTATTCGAATATAAAATACAAATACCTGCTGCTGCCGGTATGGATATCTGCGTTTAAGCACAAGGACAAAATCTACCAGTTCGTCGTAAATGGACAGACCGGCAAGGTCGGCGGACACGCTCCTGTTTCCGCGTTGCGCGTCTCCATTGCGGTCGTCATTGCCCTTATTGTGATAGGCGCTATCTATTGGGTGAAATCCATGTAGCGTTTTATCGTGCCATGCGTCCCAAATAACCTGTTTTTTGGAGAAGTTCCATTGTTCAGGCAACTGAAAATAGTGCTGGAAATGGTGAAAATCGAACATACGGTTTTCGCGCTGCCGTTTGCCTTCATGAGCGCTCTTCTGGCGCTCCGCGGCTGGCCGGACATTAAACAGATCGCCTGGATTCTGCTCGCCATGGTCGGCGCGCGCAGCGCAGCGATGGCTTTTAACAGACTGGTTGACCTGCCGTTCGATTCAAAAAACCCGCGCACGGTCAACCGGGCGCTTCCGCAGCGCCTGGTTACAAAAGGATTTGTTATAGGGTTTATAATCGTAAGTTCGGCGGCGCTTGTATTTGCCGCGTCACGCCTGAACCGGCTTTCTCTGATCCTGAGCCCGCTTGCGCTCGCCATAGTGTTTTTCTATTCATTTACCAAACGTTTTACATGGCTTTCGCATATATTTCTTGGCGTCGCCCTGGCCGCCGCTCCAATCGGCGCGTGGATCGCGCTGCGAGGAACGATCGGGGTTACTCCGCTGCTTCTTGGCCTTGCCGTTACGCTTTGGGTGTCGGGCTTTGACATCATTTATTCCTGTCAGGATGTGGATTTTGACGCTAAAGAATCGCTGTTTTCTATTCCCAAACGCTTTGGAATTGCCGCCGCGCTTCGAATATCCGTTTTTTTTCACCTGATTATGATAGGAATTTTAGTTTTTCTCTTCTGGAAAGAGAACCTTGGTACGATAAGTTACATTGGGTTGGCGGTTGTTGGACTGTTGCTTGCGTACGAGCACAGCCTGGTTCGTCCAAAAGATCTGAGCCGGGCAAATACTGCGTTCTTTACTGTAAACGGATGGATCGGTATCCTTCTGTTTTTGTCAACCATGATAGATTTGCTGTGGAGAGTACCGGGATAAAACGATGGCGACACAAATCGGCGAATTGTTGATCGAAGAAAAACTTATAACTTCTGATCAACTGGAATTGGCTCTTAAATACCAAAGTAATAATGGCGGCAGGCTGGGGTCGATTTTGATCCACCTGGGATACGTGGATGATGAAGATATTACGTTGATTCTGAGCAAGAAATACGGCGTACCATCCATTGACCTTGATGACTTTGAAATAGAAACTTCGGTAATCAGCGCAATTCCTGTCGAAGTTGCCCGTAAATACATGGTAATGCCGTTGAGCCTCGGCGGGAACGTTTTGACGATAGCCTGCGCCGACCCCGCAAACGTCTTCGCCATGGACGAAATCAAGTTCACAACGGGATTCAATATCGAAACCGTGGTCGCCACCGAAGGCTCGATTCTTAATGCGCTGGAAAAATATTACGGCACAGCGCACGCGATCGAATTGACGAATGTTTATAAAAAGATTGGCGGCCGCGATAAACAGGAGGAGGAAAGCGACTCAGATCAGCCGGATCTTGACATAAACATGGAGGAGGATGAAGAGCAGGTTCTTAATCAAATGCAGAAATCGGGCGAAGACGCGCCGATTATAAAATTGGTGAACCTGATTCTTGCGCAATCCATACAAAAAAGAGCCAGCGATATTCACATTGAGCCGTACGAGAAAGATTATCGGGTGCGTTACCGTATTGACGGAATCCTTTACGACATGATGCATCCGCCGCTGAAACTGAGGGACGCCATTACTTCCCGCATAAAGATCATGGCCAAGCTGGATATTTCGGAAAAACGCCTTCCGCAGGACGGACGCATTAAAATTCGCACAAAAACGAGCGGCGGCAAGAAAAAGGATGTTGACTATCGCGTTTCAACTCTGCCGACGCTATTCGGCGAAAAAATCGTGCTTCGTATCCTTGACAAGGATAGTCTGCCGCTTGACATGAGCCTGCTGGGCTTCGAGGAATCCTCACTCAGAAAAATCGATACGGCGATCGCAAAGCCTTACGGGATGGTGCTGGTAACCGGGCCTACCGGAAGCGGCAAGACCAGTACGCTGTACTCGGCGATTAATAAGCTGAATACGCCCACGACAAACATTATGACGGCCGAGGATCCCGTGGAGTACAACTTCGCCGGCATAAACCAGGTGCAGATCAAGGAGCAAATCGGCCTGACTTTTGCCGCGGCACTCCGTTCATTTTTGCGGCAGGATCCCAATATCATCCTGGTTGGCGAGATCCGCGACTTCGAGACTACGGAAATCGCCATTAAAGCGGCGCTTACCGGCCACCTGGTGCTTTCGAGCATTCATACAAACGATGCTCCGTCCACAATTTCCCGTATATTGAACATGGGTATTGAACCTTTTCTGGTGGCTACGTCGCTGAACCTGGTTTGCGCCCAGCGGTTGGTGAGAAAGATCTGCCCGGAATGCAAAATCGAAGTAAAAACTCCGCTTCAGGCGCTGATTAACGCCGGATATTCGCCGGAAGACGCCAAAAACGTCCGCACGTTCAAGGGCGAAGGATGCAATAACTGCAACGATACGGGATACCGGGGACGCATAGGCATGTATGAAGTCATGGAGGTAGGGGAAGGCATTCAGGAGATGATAATAATGGGATCGTCTACCAACGAGATACGGCACAAGGCGATTGAGGAAGGGATGTGTACTCTGCGCCATAGCGGTCTTGAAAAGGTCAAAGCCGGATTGACGACGCTTGACGAGGTTACGCGTGAGACTGTAAAAGGATGATTTTGAATCGTTTATAAGGAGAAAAATTTAAATGAACACATTACCCGAACTGCTTCAACACACTTTGCAATCGGGCGCGTCGGACCTTCATCTTACGGCGAGTGTTCCCGCGCAGATTCGCGTGGATGGAACCCTGCGCCCGGTAAACGACACGGTGCTGACGCCCGCCGATACCAAGCGTCTGGCCTATAGCGTTATGACGGACAGCCAGAAGCACAAATTTGAGGAACAATGGGAAATAGATTTTTCGTTCGGCATCGCCGGACTGTGCCGGTTCCGCGCTAATATTTTCAACCAGCGCAGCAACATCAGTGCCGTATTCCGCATTATTCCTTTTGAGATAAAGGGGTTCGAAGCCCTGAAACTGCCTCCCGTGGTGGAAAAACTCTGCGAAAAACCACGCGGGCTGATTCTGGTGACCGGCCCTACGGGAAGCGGCAAATCCACAACTCTGGCCGCCATGATTGACAAGATAAACAGGGAACGTCACGAACACATCCTGACAATCGAAGATCCTATCGAATTTATCCATTCGAATAAAAGCTGTATCGTCAACCAGAGGGAAGTCGGCCTTGATACGCATGGTTTCGCGGAGGCGCTGAGGGTTGCCCTGCGCGAGGATCCGGATGTCGTGCTGATCGGCGAAATGCGCGATCTTGAGACCGTGGAAGCGGCGTTGCGCATCGCGGAAACAGGGCACCTTACGCTGGCTACTCTGCACACCAATACCGCCGCCGGCACCATAAACCGTATTGTGGATATTTTCCCTTCAGGGCAGCAGCCGCAGATTCGCGCGCAGTTGAGCCTCGTGCTGGAAGGCATTATGTGCCAGTCGCTAATCCCGAAGATAAACAGCAACGGGCGGGGCATGGCCATGGAAATACTCGTGCCGACCATGGCTGTAAGAAATCTGATCCGCGAGGATAAAATTCACCAGATATATAGCGCCATGCAGACCGGGCAGGAGAAATACGGCATGCAGACGCTAAATCAGGCGCTTGCTCATCTGGTTCTGACGCAGCAGATCGGGCAGGAAGATGCCGTAAATAAATCGTCCAATCCCGATGAATTGCTTGATCTGATCCGCCGGGGCGTAAGACTTAGCTATGATACGGCTGCGCGCGATCAACGGCCCGCCGGCCGGTAAAACCGGCGCCTGGTCTTAATAAAGCGTTTAGCAAGAGGGGGATTTAATGCCTACATATACCTACAAAGGGATGAATATGCGGACGCGCGCCGAGGTTTCCGGAGAGCGTGTCGCAAACAATGAAAATGAACTGCGCACGCTTTTGAGGCGTGAAAGTATCGGTAATATTGCAATCAGTGAGAAAAAAGCCGCAAAAAAAGAGAGCGTATCCATATCTTTTGGCGCGAAAAAGGTGAAACCGGCCGAAGTCGCCCTTTTTACACGCCAGTTTTCCGTTATGCTTAGCGCGGGTCTGCCGCTTGTTCAGGCGCTTCAGGCTATTGGGTCGCAAAATCCCAATCCGACATTAAAAAACATTCTGGAAAAAGTGCGAAATGATGTGGAGGCGGGAGGCACGCTGGCTAAAGCGCTGGAGAAGCACCCAAAGGTGTTTGATTCTCTCTATACGAATATGATCGCCGCCGGCGAGGCGGGCGGTATTCTTGACGTTGTGCTGCAGCGGCTCAGTATCTTTATCGAGAAGATAGTCAAACTCAAAAGCGCGCTTAAATCGGCGCTCATCTATCCGACTGTTATTCTTACCGTCGGCATCGTCGTCGTCGCCGTCATACTCTGGAAAGTTATTCCAGTGTTCCGGACGTTGTTCGAAAGCTTTGATACGGAACTGCCTTTGCTTACCCGCATAGTCGTCGGGGCGTCGGCGTTTATGGAAACATTCGGGGTTCCGCTGGTTATCATTATCGGCATCGGGATATACGGCATAAAAAAATGGTATCAGACGGATGGCGGCCGGCATGCGCTGGATGCTTTAACTCTGAAACTTCCCATTTTGGGCGACGTAGTCCGCAAGATCAGCATCGCGCGTTTTACACGTACGCTGGCGACTCTTCTGACAAGCGGCGTCGCTATTTTGGAATCTTTGGATATCACCGCCAGAACGGCGGGAAACGCGATCCTTGAAGACGTGATTTTTGTTGTAAAAAAGCGCATAGAAGAAGGCGGAACCATGGTCGATCCGATGCGCCAGTCAAATTTCTTCCCGCCTATGGTAACGCAGATGGTCTCCGTCGGGGAATCAACGGGCGAACTCGACTCGATGTTGACAAAGGTCGCCGATTATTTTGAAGAGGAAGCCGATACGGTTGTGGCGAATCTGCTTACACTTCTCGAACCTATAATGATGGTTGTTCTGGGCGTCCTGGTCGGCGGCATCGTTATCGCCTGTTATCTGCCGATGTTTAAGCTGATCTCTACGCTGTCCGGCTAGTCTCAAAAAAATATGTTATGGAGAACAATCAAGCGCTGCATGAACGGGGGCGTTTCGCGAAACGCCCCCGTATATTACGCCGCTACGGCAAATCCTCCACCAAATATTCCGGTTGAGCCTGGCCGTTATGCCTTTTATAAGGAAACGGACCTCAATCAGATTCTGCTTGCCATCATCATTGCCCGAGCCATCATCCTCATTTCCGGCATTAATCTGTCCGACCACCTGGGACTTTTACCTGACCGTCTGGGAAACGTTGAATTTATACATTTTTTCAACATACTGACTGTTTTCCTTACGATTTTTTATCTGATTCTATGGCGATTCTGGCGCACTATCCGCCCGCAGCTCTATTTTCAAATCATAACAGATCTTGTTCTGGTGACGATTTTAGTCGCCTCAACAAGCGGGGTTGAGGGGCCGTTTGTTTCTCTTTATCTTCTGATCATTATCTATTGCAGCATTACCCTGGGAAAAAAATGGGGAATTTTGAGCGCGGCATTCAGCGCCATATGCCATTCCGGAATCGTTGCCGCAACGCGCATGGGGATTATAGATTCACAGAACGTTTCAACGGATATGTTTCTTGAAGCATTTAAAATAGGATCTTACGTGCTTGGTTTCGGAGCGGTTGCGTATCTTGGAACCTCGCTTAATCAGCGCCTGCGCATGATGGAGCGCGTTCTGGATGAAAGAAGCGAATCCCTGGCGCAGTTGTACAAGTGGAACGATCATATTGTAAGCAGCATTCGCAGCGGCCTTATTACCACTGATCTTGACGGGCGCGTCGCCGTTTTTAACGCGGCGGCCGGAGAGATGATGGAGATAGTGCCGGTCGAGGTTCTCGGAACTTCCATAAGCGGGATTATCGGAGAAAATTTTTGGGATCTTATACGTTTCCAGAGCACCCGGCCTATCAGGCACGAGGAGTGGATCAAGCTTTCAGACGGTTCAATGCGCTTTTTCGGGTTTACGGTTTCCCCGCTGTTTGACGCGGGCAACCGGCAGCTCGGCTACATCATCTCGTTTCAGGATCTTTCAGAAATCGTCAGATTGGAGAAGGAAGTGCGGCGCCGTGAGCGCCTGTCCGCCGTCGGACGCATGGCCGCCGTTGTAGCGCATGAGATTCGGAATCCTTTGACGGCGATGCGAGGATCGGTTGAGATTCTGCGTACGCGCGCAAATCTTCCGGAAAAAGACGAACGTCTGCTGAATATACTGATCAGTGAAAGCGACCGGCTGAATTCGTTTATTGAAGATTTTCTGAATTTTGCCAGGCCGAAACCAAAACCTAAAACGGTTCTTGATCTCGTTGAGATTCTGCGCGATTCGGTGACTTTGATGAGAAACAGCCCGGAAGTCAAAGGAAAATATTTTGTCAGCCTGAATATTAAGGCTCCCGGCATGTTTGTTTTTGGAAATGCCGATCAGATTCGGCAGGTTTTCTGGAATCTGGCCCAAAACGCCATACGGGCGATGCCGGAAGGGGGGAATCTGATAATACGCGCGGGCAAGACCAGGGATGGCACGTGTGAAGTTGTCTTCAGCGACAGCGGCGTCGGCATGACCCAGGAAGAAATCGAACAGATGTTTCAGCCGTTTCACTCCGGGTTTTCAAAAGGGCTTGGACTCGGACTCAGCATCATATTTCAAATCATGGAAGACCATTACGGTAAAATTTCATTTAAGAGTGAAAAGGGAAAAGGGACAAAAGCCATCCTTTCATTTCCACTGGAAACCGCAATGTCGGGCAATAAAGAATAATGTATGGCAAAGGCATACGAAAAAGGGGAGGGCCATGGCGACAGTTCTTATAGTTGACGATGAGCCGAATATCATCGAAGTCCTGAAGATGTCCGTTCTGGAGGATGGCCTGGATGTATTTACGGCCGGATGCGGCCGGGATGCTCTGAGTATTTTGCGTAAATGTGAAATTGATATAGTGATTTCAGATATACGCATGCCCGATATTTCCGGCGTGGAGCTTTTACGTGAAGCGGAAAAGATCGCCCCCAACGCGGCGTTTATCATGATTACGGCTTTTTCGACCCCGGAGACCGCCATAGAAGCTCTTCAGCACGGGGCATGCGATTACATTACCAAGCCTTTCCGAATGGACGATCTGCGCGGCGCGCTGAGGCGCGCGCTTGAAAAAAAGCGGATTCCGTATGCATCGTCGCCGCCCGCCGATTACGTAAATCTTGAGGCGCAACAGGGGCAGAAATTATTTCAGGCCCTGCACGGGAGCCTTGTTGTGGGCAAGAGCCCTAAAATGATGGAAGTGTACAGGACTATCGGCGCCGTTGCCATAGGGGACAGCACGGTATTGATTACGGGCGAGAGCGGAACGGGAAAAGAACTGGCCGCCAGGGCGATTCATGGAGCCTCAAAGCGCAGGGATAAACCGTTTGTTTCCATTAACTGCGGCGCGTTTCCCGAAACCCTGCTGGAAAGCGAATTGTTCGGTTACATGAAAGGCGCGTTTACCGGAGCGGCGGCAAACAAAAAAGGACTTTTCGAGGCTTCCGACGGAGGATCGATTTTTCTGGACGAGATAGGGGAAATGACGCCGGCTATGCAGGTAAAACTTTTGCGCGTTCTTCAGGAACGCCGCCTGCGGCCGCTTGGCGGAACAAGTGAAATTCCCGTCGATGTGCGAGTTATAGCCGCCACGAACCGCGATCTTCAGGCCGGTATGCGTGACGGCTCTTTTCGGGAAGATCTGTATTACCGGATAGCCGTAATTAACATTCATCTGCCGGCTCTGCGTGAACGGGCGGAAGATATCGGAATGTTGTCCGAATTCTTCATGCACAATTACGCAAAAAAGTCCGGGAAAAGGATTACAGGGGTTTCTTCGGAAGCGATGCGGCGTCTGGAGTCATACGCCTGGCCGGGAAACATCCGGCAGCTCGAAAATGTAATAGAGCGCGCGGTGGCGCTTGAAACTGAAAACGAAATCCAGATCGAGAGATTGCCGGATTTCGTTTCCATTCCTAAAAATTCCAACGGTTTATCGGAAGAAAAACTGTTTGCGCTGCCCCCGGATGAATCGTTCGATCTCGACGCTTTTCTCAGAGATGTGGAACAAAGCCTGATAGAGCAGGCTTTGCGGCAGTCAGGCGGCAATCAGACGCTGGCCGCGCAGCGGCTAAGGCTCACCAAAGGCTCGCTGCGCCACCGGCTCAACGCGCTTGGGATTCGATATACAGATACATAGCAGGAAATCTGTTATCAGGATTCCCGTGAAATATCCGGGATTATCAGATATATTGATTATTTTAAAAAGGTTAATATTTTCAGGAGGTTTACGATGAACACCGCTTACGAATTTCTCAAAGCCAACCCGGTATTCCATCTGGCGACCGTTGACGGAGACGCGGCCCGAGTGCGTCCTTTCGGATTTGCGATGGTTTACAACAACAAACTCTATATCTGTACAAATAAAACCAAAGACGTATTCAAACAGATGCAGAAAAACCCGGAAATCGAAATTTCCGATATGGGCCCGGATGGAACATGGTTAAGAATCCGCGGCAAAGTCGCGGCGGACGACAGTTATGAGGCCAAAGCGCAGGCGTTCAAGGAATCGCCCACGCTGCTGCAAATCTACCCTAAAGGCGCCGACGACGAAATTTACGTGACGCTGTATTTCACGGAAGCCGTTGCGACGCTGTACTCCTTTACCGGCGCGCCGCAGACAATTCCGCTGTTTTAACCCTGTGTAAATACACGCGAATTCTATATGAGGGCATTACACCCTCATATAGAATTCGCGTGTATTTATTTCTATGAGGCTCGGCATGGAACTTACAGTTTACAAAAAAACGTTTCTTGCGTCCGCCGGCATTATGGTGGCCGCCGTGGTTCTTTTCCAGATATCCGGGTTTACGGCGCAGGAAAATTCCATTCCGGATCACGGCAGTTTTAATGACTGCCAGATGTGCCACGCGGAAAAATACAAAATGTGGGAAAAGTCGGGGCACAGCAGGGCAAACAAAATCGCTACCGGCAAGGCGCCGGTGGGCGCGGACTGTTTAGGCTGTCATACGACGGAAGGATTCGCGGCCAAACTCAAGGGAGAAACGGTCGATCCGGCGGACAGGGCGAATTTTCATACGATCTCCTGCAACTCCTGCCATAAACCCGGAAGTAGCGCCAATCCCAAACAGCTTGTCTTGAATTCCGAAAAACTTTGCGACGAGTGTCATACCCAAATAAGGGTGCTTCATGGCAAGGGGGCGGCGGGCGTCGCGGATACAGGAAGTTTCCATTCCGGCGTTGCCTGCGTCGCCTGCCACATGCCTGACTCAACTCACGAAATGACGTTCATCCGGCCCGACGATACAGGACTGTCGGAAAACCGCCTCGATACCTGCGCGCGCTGCCACAAGGATAATAGCCGGGAAACGCGCGCGAAACAGTTGACGTCATGGCGGCAATCATACAAAGAAGCGATGGATCCGATAGAAGCCGACCTTGCGGCGATCTCCGCCGCAACGAAAGAAAAACCGGATTTTCTTAACTCCGAGCTGAAAGCAAAGTTAAGCACGGTAAGGGCTAATTTGTTCATCCTTCAGCAGGACGCCTCACGCGGCGCGCACAATCTGGCTTTCGCGCTGGAAATCATGGCGAAAGCCTCAAAAGACATTAAGGAAATCAAGGCGGCGATAAAATAATTCAGGAGCATTTACTTGTTGATCCAGCGGCGTACCGGATCCTGTAATTCCTCGTCCTGCCGTCTCCGGCTTTGCAGTTCAGCCAGAGCATCGCTCATTATCGTAAAGGTATCTTCCATAAGCCGCTTTTTCTCAGATGTTTGATACGAAGTTATGTCAATCGGACGGCATATTTTGATGCGGATAACTGTTCCTGGATTCACCCGCATTGTTTGCGGGACTATTACGCGGTAACTGCCTTCAATTACCACGGGAACGAGAGGAACTTCGGCGCGAAGACAAAGCGCGAACGCGCCGCTATGGAATTCGCCGAAAACGCCGGTTCTGCTGCGGGTTCCTTCCGGAAAGACTATGGCGTTGACGCCGCCGGATATTTCCTTTGCCGCCGCCGTGATGCTCCGGGCCGTTTCCCTGGGATTTTCACGGTCGATGGGGATGTAGCCTGAACGCCGCATATGCCAGCCCATGAAAGGAACATTGAAAAGCGATTTTTTTGCAATCCAGCGAAACTGAATCGGAAGGTGCGCCGCCAGTGAAAGGATGTCGTGAAAGCCGCTGTGATTTGCCGTGAATATTTGCGGACGGGCGCGGTCGATATTTTCCAGGCCTTCGATCTCCACATGGGCGCGGCTGAACCAGAGGTTATTGCTTGACCACCGGCGCATACAGTAATGCTGCAACCGGCCGTTTCCGGACACGAGGCCGCCCGCTATTGAAATCGAAGCCCAGAACGCGGTGCTTAGCCCGCACGCCGTCCAGCACCAGATCGTAAAAAGCTTTGCCTTGAAGTTTCCCATGAAATATTCGGGTTATACCCGCGAACGAAATGATTTTTCGTTGGATGCGCGAGGATTTTTGCCACGAGGCAAGGAAGGTTGAGCGCGGCGTACTCAATAGTACGTAAGCGAA
>JGI24704J35079_10000875_pt1 | contig 13347 bp, 10 predicted proteins | sample TergutNt197P3_FD_35079 | JGI IMG/M metagenome (IMG submission 35079)
TTTAAAGCGATGTTGGAAAAGCCTTCGACTTCTGTAAGATAAACGGGCTTCATACCGGAAATAATCAGGTTTAACCCTTTTGTAATGTTCATCATGCCCAATGTTGCTATAAAAGGCGGTAATTTAAGTTTTGCAATAAACGTACCGTTAACAAAGCCGCACAGTGCACCGCAAACAACTGTTAATGCCAGTCCTATAAAGACGGGAAAATGAAATCTTGTAATAAAAACAGCGCACATTACCGAACAGAAGGTCATAACCGTGCCTATGGAAAGATCAATCCCTCCGGTAATAATAATAAAGGTTATCCCTACCGCAAGAATTCCATTTACCGCTGTTGCCAGAAGTATGGTATTCATGTTGCTATAGGTGCGAAAATTCGGCGTAAGAATTGAAAATACAATAATAAGCAAAATTAAGCTTGTAAATGCCAGAATTGTTTGAGTAGCTTTGGAATTAAATTTAAAGTTTTTCAGCATGGTTTAAACCTCACTTCCTTTTGTAGCAGTATTGTTCCTCAGAGTTGCATAGTACATTATTTTTTCCTGAGTGCTGTCTTCGTTTTTCATAATCGCCGTTACCTTTCCTTCGCACATAACAACAATTCTATGACTCATGCGGAGTATCTCCGGCAGTTCCGAAGAAATCATAATGATTGCTTTCCCCTGGTCGGAAAGTTCGTTAAGAAGTTTATATATTTCACTTTTTGCGCCGACATCAATTCCCCTTGTGGGCTCGTCAAAAATCAAAATGTCGCAATCCCGGACAAGCCACTTTCCTACGACCACTTTTTGCTGATTGCCGCCGGAAAGGTTTTTTGCCAGCTGATCAATCGACGGAGTTTTGGTATTGAGTTTTTCTACATATTCTTTTGTGGTTTCTTTTTCCTTTTGATTATTAATTATGCCCAAAGGATTGATAAATTTGGAAAGCGAAGCCATTACGGTGTTTGTTCTTACCGACATGCCCAATGCCAGGCCAAAAAGTTTTCGGTCTTCGGAAAGGTAGCCAATTCCAAGACGCACCGCATCTTTGGGGTGCTTAATATTTTCCGGCCTGCCTTTAACAATTATTTCACCTTTTTCTCTTTTGTCCGCTCCGAATATCAGGCGCATGGTTTCTGTACGGCCTGCGCCAAGCAAGCCCGCAAACCCCAGAATTTCTCCTTTATGAAGTTCAAACGAAACATCCTTAACCATCCGGCCGCGGTTTAAATTTTTTACCTCAAGAACAATTTCATTTTGCAATGTGTCTTCGTGCGGATGATGGCTTTCATAGATTTCCCTTCCGACCATTTGTGAAATAATCTGTTCGGTGGTGATATCCTTCATTGGCGTTGTAGCAATATACCTCCCGTCCCGCATAACGGTTACCGTATCGCAAATATGATGAAGCTCATCCATACGGTGTGAAATATACACAATACCTTTGCCCTGTTCGCGGAAGTTCCTGATTACCTTAAACAGCTCTTCAATTTCACTTTCGCTTAATGCGGAAGTCGGCTCGTCCATGATAAGCACTTCCGAATTATGGGAAAGCGCTTTGGCAATTTCAATCATTTGCTGCTGGGCAACGGTCAGATTTGAAACCTGAATTGCCGGATCAAGATTAAGGTTGATCGTTTTAAAAAGTTCCGCAGATTTCCGGTTTATTTCTGTATCGTCAACGAGAATTTTTAATCCTTTTTTTTGTTCACGGCCAATAAAAATATTTTGCGCGGCAGTTAAATGCCTCATCAGATTAAGTTCCTGATGTATAATACTGATACCTTTTAGCAGGGCCTGTTTGGTGTTGTGAAAATCAACTTCTTCTCCTTTAACAAGGATAGTCCCTTTGTCTTTTTTATATATTCCAGAAAGGACTTTCATTAAAGTTGATTTCCCGGCGCCGTTCTCGCCTACAAGCCCGTGTACTTCGCCTGATTTAAGCTTAAAACTGCAGTCATTAAGGGCTTTTACACCGGGAAACTGTTTGTCTATTCCCTTCATCTCTACAAGAAAATTACTCATGATTTACATCCCACCTTCTCTGCTTCCAAAAGCCATTCTGCACGGTATTGGTTTAATTCCGGGAAATCTAGTTTTTCCACTTCCCGGTAATCAATTTGAAAATCTGCGGCCAGATCCGAAAGACTTTTTCCCGTTACCGCCATCTTTGCAGTCATGGCCGCTCCCAGAGCGGTAGCTTCTGCAATATCGGTTAAAAAAACTTTATTGGACGGGAAAACAGAAGATAACAGCAAACTGTAAGATTGATCCTTGCGGAACCCGCCTTCGGTATAGATTTCACAACCCTTTTGTAAGCCTGTCCGTTCCAGCGCCGTAAGGGTTTGCATAACCAGAGAAATACGAAGCAGTGCAAAAACTGTTTCATAATCTGCAAAACAGGGGGGAATATTGTTTGACATATCATCAAAAAAATATTCCTTTCCGTTCTCAATAACACGCGCCCTGGAAGACGGAAACTGCCCGGAACCGGGGGTCAACTCGGGTAACAGGAATAACTTTTTTTCTTTCAGGATAGATCGGTACAGTGATTCGTTCCATCCGGGAATATCGGTCCTTTTATGCTGTTTCATAATAAGGCTTGACCAGGTTTCAAATTCCAGTCCCCCAAGGAAAATTGCCGTTTTTACCGGCTTTCCGAAAGCAGATATATTAAAAAACACTACCTTACCCAGTTCATCCGGAGCAAAGCCGTACTGTTCCATTGGGTTCATGATTACACACCATGTACCTGTAGAATTAAGTATAAAGCCCTGTTCTCCTTTTTTGGCAAAATGGGGAAGCAGCGCCGAATTGGAATCATGTATTCCCATGACAACAATGGTTTCTTCGGAAAGTCCTGTTTTTTCTGCAAATTCACCGGTAAGCGTACCCAGGATATCCCAGGATTTGTACAATTTATCCGGAATCAAAGATGCGATTCCCAAATCCCTTGCCACCGAAGAAAGGTTTTTATCCAAATGATCCCACAGATAGGTGTGGTTACCCATATAGGTACTTTCCGTCCCCGTGTTTCCGGTAAAACGCAACCCCCAATATTGAGGGTAGGGGAGTACGGAAACGGTATTGCTAAACAGATTGCTAAATTGTTCTTTTGCAAAGAATAAACCCTTTGCAGGATTTATCATTGCTTTGAATGCGGGGGTACCTGTTCGTGACTGAAGATCTTCGGGTTTTCCGAATTGTTCGTAAAACCGCCGGTGAAAATCCTCCCCCGGTTCATGTGTATAGTACACACAGGGAAGAGCGGGTTTTCCGTCCTTCCCCGTGCAGACAAAGGTAGCGCCGTGAGTAGTAACAGCGAGAGCTTTGATTGGGTACCGGGCGGCAAAATCTTTCAGGCATAATGTAAACCATGTTTCCATACCTTCCAGATCATGCGTTTCCAGACCGTTTACTGTTATCGGTGTAAAATTCCGGTACTTTGCATCCAATTGACAGAGAACATTGTCGTAAACGGCGACTTTTTTATTTGTCATCCCTATGTCAATTACCGCAATCGCGTATTCCACGTCTTTAACAACCTTCGCCTGTTATTTGTACATTGGTCCCAAAACAGAACAGGCTCTGTAATCCGCAGCTTCCTTATCCATTCCGAATGCATTCCAGAAACTGGGGCGGAAGATCTGTTCTTCCGGTANGTTATGCATACATACTGGAATTCGCAGTATTGAACAGAGAGAAATTAAATCCGCCCCGATATGACCGTAGGAAATTGAACCGTGGTTGGCTCCCCAGTTGTTCATAACATCGTAGGCTGTCGTAAATGCGCCTTTACCGGTTACCCTTGGAGCAAACCATGTACANGGCCAGGTATAGTCGGTCCGCTTCCACAATATATCGGAAATATCATCAGGCAGATTTACTGTCCATCCTTCGGCAATCTGGATTACCGGCCCCAGACCCCTTACAATGTTAATACGGCTCATCGTTACCGGCATTTCCGCCCGCGTCAGAAACCTTGAAGAAAACCCTCCGCCCCGGAAATAACCGAAGTCCGCTGCATTCCAGGTAGTAGCATCAAGACAAGCATTCCTGTCCGCCTCGGACACATCCCAGAAAGGCTTCATTATGCCCTTTCCGTTTGAGTCTTTCATTTCTCCGCTTGCATCAATACATGATGCCCCGGAGTTGATCAGATGGAGTATTCCCCCTGCTTCTTTTGCAACACCGGCAAGATCATAACCTGTAGCGCGTTTAACCGCTTCCGGGCTCCAATAGGTTCTGACATCGGAAAAAATCTGGGCTGTTCCGGTAAGGAGCTTTCCAAAAAGCATTCCGGCTGCATTTAACGTATCATTCTCTGTTGCCAGGATATACGGTTCGCGGGATCCTTCCCAATCAAAGGAAGTGTTAAGCATAGATTCGGGGAAGTCACAGTTAGGGTAAAAATCTGTCCATTGCCGCTGTCCCTGAAAACCGCCGGCAATAGCGTTATGACCGGCCATCTCTTCCGCAAATTCTTCTTTCAGGCTGGAATTGCCGTTAAAAAGATCTTTGATGATGCACATCATCTTAACAACAAATTCCCAGGCTTTATCCTGTTCGGCTCTGGATCTCNGGAGTTCGGGAGGGTTTTTGTCAAACCCTTCTTTGCAATACTGTTTTGTCCAGGCCAGGGCTTTTTGATATTCTTTTTCGTCGTAGATTCCGTTTTCTATACGGCGGATAATTTCAACCTCATCCACGCTTTCCACCCGCATCCCCAGGTATTCTTCAAAGAATTCTGGATTGATGATCGAACCGGCTATGCCCATACATATTGATCCGATCTGTAAATAACTTTTTCCTTTCATTGTGGCGGCAGCTATTGATGCCCTTCCGAAACGCAGGAGCTTTTCCTGCACATCTTCGGGGATTCCCGTGTCATCGGCATTCTGCACATCGTGACCGTAAATGCCAAAGGCGGGAAGGCCTTTTTGTGCATGAGCTGCCAGTACCGAGGCCAGGTATACGGCGCCGGGTCTTTCGGTGCCGTTAAAACCCCAAACTCCCTTAATGGTGGAAGTATCCATATCCATAGTTTCAGACCCATAACACCAGCAGGGGGTTACGGTCAGGGTTATATCTACGCCTTCCCGGCGAAACTTATCGGCGCATGCCGCCGCTTCGGCAACCCGGCCTATGGTTGTATCGGCAATTATTACTTCGGCTTTTTCTCCGTTGGAATACCGCAGGTTTTTTTCAAAAAGTTCCTTGGCCGCTTTTGCCATGTTCATAGTCTGTTCTTCCAGAGATTCCCTGACCTTAAGCGGACCCCGGCGAGCGTCAATTGTCGGCCTGATTCCAATTTTGGGATATGCTCCCCGATAACGATTTTTCGCCATATTCTTCCTCCATATAAATTATATTATTTCAAAAAATAATTACAATAAACCTGATTTTCTACCCAAAAACAGGAGCCGTATTGCTCACTGTTACCGGAAGCCGGATTATCCTTTCTGCGGAATTTCCTTTGCAATTCCCGTTTCCGGCTCTTTTATCCCGTATTTTTTCTATGATCCGCTGACCGGCACGCCGCCCCATACCAACCGCATCCTGAGCCGCAGTGTATCTGCAAGCCGGTAAAAAAGGAGAAAACCAGGAAACATCAAAGCCGGCGATTACCGGATACTTTGCCTTCATATCCAAAAGGCAGCGTTCCATTCCAAGATGTACCAGCAGGTTCACCGCTACCATTGCTTCCGGCGGATCGGGTTTCTTCAGCAGGTTTTTCATGTGCTCATACCCGTCTTGTATCTCCATCCCCCCTAAACAGATAAGAGAAGGGTCGAGTTTAATTCCCGCTTCAGCCAGCGCTCTGCTGAATCCCAAAAGCCGTTCCCTTGCCGTCGAATACGTAATCTCCCCTCCGACAAAGGCAATCCTTGTAAAACCGTCTGACAGCAAAGCTTTGGTAAGCTGAAAAGTTCCTCCTTCGTTGTCCGATGTAACCGCATCCAGGCTGGTTCCTTCCACAATTCTGTCAACCATCACCATAGGCAAACCCCGGTCGGCCAGCACCTGAAGGTGATCTCCAAGAGTGCCAGAAGGAGTAATTATCATTCCGTCTACCATACGATCGGCCAGCATCAGAACCCGCTTTTTTTCTTCTTCAATTGAATTGAGCGAAGATGCAATCAGCATAGTATAACCGCATACGCTTAATTCCTGCTCAATCCCTTCGGCAACATCCATAAAAAAGTCATTGGACAGTTCCGGCAAAACCACAGCTACCGTCATGGTGGACTGGGTTTTAAGTCCGCGGGCTGCATAATTTAGCCTGTATCCCAGGTTGTTTGCCGCAGCTATAACCCGCAGCCGGGTTTTTTCCGCTACAGGACGAAAAGCTCCCCCTGCGGGATCCGCCAAATACACCGACAATGCCCGAGAGACAGTAGCGGTAGAAACCCCCGCTTCGTATGCTACATCTTTGATTGTTGCACCCATAGCACAGACCTTAAACCGTGTAAACGTTTACATGGTTTTATACCGGAATAACTCCCTTCTTTAGGATAATATTCCCGTATTTTACTGTTTCTCCTGTCATTACAATAGCATAAGCGGTTTTACACCTTTCATAGAAAGCAAAGCGCTCCATGCGTTCAACGGGCGGGGTGCCGGGCCAGCATTTGTCTATAACTTCCCGGAAGGATTTTTCCGTTTCGGGGTCAAGGTTGTCTCCGGGAACCGGCGCCATCATAATTACAGGGTTAGGGACATACGAATCAAGATTAATCAGGGCCAAAATTCCTTTTAAAAGAGCCGGAACCCGTATTCCATCGGCTCTTATTACACTTGAATTAAATGTATTGCCGGGAAAAAATGCATCCGCCAGCACCAATTCATCACCGTGGCCCATACGAATCAGCACATCCAGCAATTCTGGACTTATAACAGGATCGATACCTATTAACATAGTACCTCCAAATAACCAGGATGATATTATAATCCGGCACTTTTTCCGGTTTGTCAAGAAAAAAATGCAAACGTTTACATTTTTCTTATTTGGGGTTTGGTGATTGAGTTTTTATGAATTAAACAAACTGGGAGAGCGGAGATAATCCTCTGCAGAATAATCATTGAGCAATTTAGCCATTGAACCATTACTGGCAATGGTCCTGATCACCTTGGCGGAAAGCCCCGCCGAAGAGACAACTTCAAGGCCTGTGATATCTTTATTACCGGAACAGTCTACCGTATCGGTAACAATTATATGACTAAGGAGCTTTTCTTCCGAAAGCTTGTTTAACCGTTCAGTAACCGGAGGCGAAAAAACCGGATGAATCGCCATCAGGTTGATTTCTTTTGGATTCATACGTGCCAGAGCGCGTATCAGGGCAACGACCGACCCTGCCGTATCAATCATATCATCCACAATCCAAATTACTTTATCCTCGATAGGTTCGGCCGAAAGTATGTTTATGCACTCCACGGAGTTATGTCTGGAATAATCCCGTTGTTTATGGGCAACTACCAGGGGTACACCAAACGAATTGGCAAAACGGCGGGCAAGTTTTTCTCCGCCGGCGTCAACCGAGCAAAAGGCCCATGTATCCCGGACTTTACCATGCAAGGTTTCCAGATCCTTGATATACACATCGCAAAGCCGCAGTTTAAGCAATGAAATGGCAGGAATGTCATCGATTACACAACGGGTAGGATCGACCATAGCCTGGGATTTATCCGAGTGGAGCTGGTATGTAACAAAATGCTTCGCTCCCAGACTGGATAGAATTTTCAGGTGACCCCAAAGCCCTACAGAACTCCGCCGTGTTGTGCGGTCAGACCGGGAACAGGATATATACGGTTCAAAGACAATAATTTGCGCAGCCTGAGCCCTTTTTATGGCATCTACCGTATGATACAATTCCAGTTTAGCTTCATCCACATTTAGCCCGGCTTCATTCCTTGCACAGCTTGCAAAGAGGAAAACATCCTTTCCCCGTATGGAAGAGCCTACGACTACTTCTTTTTCACCATCAGCAAAACAATCTGTAGTGAGTAGGTCAATACCGTTTATGGAAGACGAAAAAGCGTTAAAACTGGGGAATTTTGTCACGATCTCCGCTACTCCGGCAGCGTAGGACTTCATGGTCCTGGTAGCGGTGATGACAAATTCATTCATACCGTACACAGGTTACCATGAATTTCCTGATGGTACAAGAGCGATCCTGCCTGGTTTGCCATAAGTAAAGATTACCCGGGAGTATAGGAAAAGTACTTAAAATCAGCTACAGCCTCGTATCTGGCCGTATCCACACAGAACATCCCTATAAAGGCTCCTGTAAATCCTAAAGAATCAAACTCATCGGAAAGGACAGTGCTGTCAAGAGACGAACCTGCATTGGTGTATGTTTTACCGTCAGTGGAATAACTAAAGCTTCCCTGTTGTTCACGTACAGTAAGGCGAAGATAAAGCGGGCCTTCGGGTACAGCGGGACCTTCTTCATGTAAAAACTGGCCTGCTGTCATCGAGAGAACAGACAGTACACGGCCCTTGTTTTCATTCCTGCTTTCGTTATGAGTCAGAGTAAACAGGTATTGATTCCGTTCGTCATAACGCCAGCAAAGTCCGGCAAGTTCCTGAAAACTTTGCGGGGTAAATTCCAGGCAGGTTTCGGCTGTAAAAGAAAAGTCCTGCTGCCGGCGGGCAAGGAGCGTCTGGCCGTATGCCGAGACAGGGGACTGGCCCCCCCGGAGTCTGAGATAACCGGGCCTGGAAGTGAGCGAAAAGCGGAGGGGATCCATCGGGGTACGCAGGGTTTTAAAATCACCGTGAATGGCCTGGCTATCAAAGGTATAGATCCGGCTCTTGTCTGCGGAATCGGGCGCTTTAAGATTCACCGGCGCTTCAAATGTGTCGGTTGGATGGTTCTGCCGTGTTCCTTCTTCGCCTTTTATGTATGGCCAATCATCATGCCAGACCATTTCCGATATGGATGTCTCTCTGCCCAGAACACAATGGTTTGTTCCCGGCAATGGCCGGCCGCAAAGATAGGCAAGATAATACCGGCCATCGGGTGTTTCGCACCAACTTGCATGACCGGCTTTTTGCAGATATTGTTCCGGTTTATCCCGGGAACTAATCAGCGGATTGGAAGGATGTACTTCGTATGGGCCTTCAATGGAACGTGACCGTGCCAGAGTAGCGGCATGTCCGTAGCATGTTCCTCCTTCTGCAGTAAGCAGGTAATGCCATCCGTNGCGTTTGTAAAGATGAGGGCCTTCCACACACATGATTGATGTGCCTTTGAAGATCTTCCGCACAGCACCGACCAATTTTTTTTCGGTAGGGCTGTATTCCTGAAGAAGTATCCCCGTAAATTGGTATCCTTCGGGAACGGTTTTTTGACGGTAATCCCACTCCATGCTGACCAGCCATTTTTTACCATCGTCATCATGGAACAGGGACGGATCAAAACCGGAACAGGTCAGAAACACCGGATCGGACCAGGGGCCTTCTATCGAAGGAGCGGTAGTAAGAAAATTGGGACAATCTTTCCAGGGGCCGGCATTCCAGCTGCGCACATTGGTATAAATGAGCCAAAAAAGATTATCGGAATAACTTAAACAGGGCGCCCATATCCCGCATGAACTCCGCTCTCCTTCCATGTCAAGAAGGCGCTTTTCACTTAGGGGAGAGGGCAAAGATTCCCAGTTTGCAAGATCCCTGGACCGGTGGAGTTCTACACCCGGATACCATTCAAAAGTAGAGTTGGCAATATAAAACCATTCACCAACCCGTAGTATTGACGGATCTGGATGAAACCCTGCAAGGACAGGATTAGTTACACGATTCATACCATCTGCCATAGTTCCGGCCTCTCTTAATGTTTTTGCTGCAGTATTATTCCTTAACTCCGCCCATAGTAATACCAGAGATAATAAACCGCGACATGAACGAATAGAAAATAAGAATAGGTATCAGCGAAACGGCAATTCCCAGATAGATTGCTCCCATTTCTGCACGGTAAATATCACCTCTAAGGGACTGAACCAGCATAGGCAGTGTGTACTTTTTCTGGCTGGAGATAAGCACAAATGGTGTAATAAAGTTATTCCACGAACCCACAAAGGTAAAGATCGCCTGAGCTGCAAGGGCAGGGGTAATAATCGGGATAATGATATTGTTGAAAGTCTTAAATTCGCCTGCTCCGTCAATTCGTGCAGCATCAATGAGTTCTTTGGAAAGTATCGACATCATATACTGCCGGACAAACAATACGGTAGCCCCCGCAGCTATTCCCGGAATAATAAGCGGAATATAGCTGTTCAGAAGTTTCAGCCGGGCCATGAACTGGTAAAATCCGATAAAGGTAAGCGTACCCGGAAGCATCATAATAATCAGGATGATCGTCCAGATGGCAGCCCTGCCCCTGAACTTGTAAATATGCAGCCCATAGGCAGTCATTGCCGAAAAATAAACACTTAATACCGTAGCACAAGTCGAAATAAACGCGCTGTTTCCGAATCCCTGCCATATCTGGAAACCACGGCTGGTCAGGGTCCGCCAGTTGTACATTGCATTGGTGCTTGGAAGAAGCGAAATACCGGAGTTGATCTGTTCTGTTGATCGGGTAGCATTGATGAGCAGCAGATAAATCGGAATAATCGCCAGGAGTCCCAGGAAAATCATAATGGCATGCACAATAGTACGTTTGATCAAAAGGCTTGTTTTGGATGACATCATGCTGCGCCTCCTTTCTGTTTCTTTATATCACTGCGATCCTGTAAAAAGAAGAATATTATTAAGGCCAGAATTATTGTAATAACAAATATTCCTACGGATATTGCTGCACCATAGGCATAGTCGTTCCGGCCCTGAAAAGCCATATTGTACTGATACACCGTTGTTGTCCGGATTTTAAAATCGGGAGAACCACGCATATCGGTGATCAGGAAGGGAATATCAAACATCTGCATACCGCCAATCATGGAAGTAACCAATATAAAGAGCATCATTGGACGGAGCAGGGGAAGTGTAATATACCATGTGGTTTCACGGCTGCTTGCGCCGTCGATTAAGGCAGATTCGTACATGGAGATGGGTATACTGGTAATACCAGCCATAAGCATAATTACCGTATGACCGTACCAGATCCACCATTGAATAAATGCTACCAACGACCGTGAAAACGGAACACTGCGGAAAAGATTAAATGCATCTCTTACGACTTCTCCGTTTACGGTAGTAATATGATAGATGCCCAAAGACCGCAGAAATTGATTTACCGGAGCAATGGCATACCCGTTAAAACCGAAAAGACTCCGGAAAAGCATGGCTACCGATGCCGCAATAAGAAGATTGGGCATATATATAACAGCGCGGAAAAGGCCGCGCCCGCGCAGTTTAAGGCGTATATCGCTAAGCCAAATGGAAAGAACCAGGGCTATTCCCAATTGGGGAATAAAATTGATGCCCCAGATAATAAATGTATTACGCAGAGCGCCCCAAAAATAAACATCTTTTACCAGTTTGGTAAAATTTTCAAAACCTACAAATTTAAAAGAGGGCGAGAGTCCCTTTAAATCGGTAAAACTTAATAAAAAGGTATATACTGTGGGCCACAGATTAAACACACAAAACACAATTACAAAAGGCGCCACAAAAAAATAACCCCACCGGTTTGTTTTAGCCTCATGACCAACTGCTTTTTTCATTACTCCTCCTGTAAAAAAGGCGCGGATAATAAAAACCCGCGCCCTTGATTATTGGTTAATCTACATCTGCGAACAACTTAAAATGCTATTCGCTTACAGACCAAGTGTGGTTTCCGCCTGGGCTCTGAATTCAGCCAGCGCCTGTTCCATTGATTTTTCTGATAACTTATAGGCGTTGGTTGCTTCCTGGAACAGACCTTCAACTGCCTGGTCGGTACCCTGGACGAGTTTTCCATCTACATGTTTGGCCATTTCGGCAAATTCGGCATAGTGATTCTGTCCGCCAAGGAAGGGTTCACTGTAACTGCCCTTGATCTTGTCAACAACCGCAAGATTGCTCACCATATCTCCTTTATCCCTGGCCCATGCTTCGAGGAAGCTGTCTTCTACAGTCAGATAGCGGATAAGTTCTTTGGCTGCTTCGGGGTTTTTGGTGCCTTTATATGCGCCGATCCAGGTGCCGCCCCAGCGATAGGGGTAAGGACCGGGGATCATTGCCCAGTCGCCCGAGGTATCGGGAGCATTGGTTTTAAGTACATAGTGGAGGCCCCATGTGGGGAGGAAATAGGAGAATACTTCCAAATTCCTTCCGGATGCATCCTGAAGCTCACCCCTCATCCCTGCAAACCAGCCTTCTGACCACTGTCCAACCTGTCCTTCGAAACGGTTGTCCCAAATGGTCTTGGATATTTCCATGTATTGTTCCATGGCGGGATCGACAAACAGTTTTCCGTTTACAACCCACGGTTGTTTGCGGGCACCAAGGAAGGGATTGTAAAGGTCGCCGCCGCTGGAAACTACTACACAAGCGCCGCCGGATAATTCCTTAAGCAATGCTGCTGTTTCAAGGAATTTAGCTCCGTTGGTAAAGTAGCTCTGTACGACTGCCGGATCATCGGTACCAAGGTACTTGATCGCAAGGCTGCGGCGATAGAACATGGCGCCGGGGCATGCCTGCCAGGACATTCCGTACACTCTGCCTTCGTACGTTCCGATTTCCACAGGATAGGCAAGAAGCTTGTGTTTGTTGGCTTCGTAAATATCGGTCAGATCCAAAAGCAGACCTGATTCGACATACTTGCGGACAAAAGCGGCTTCGAGGGCGAAGATATCAGGTGCGCCCTGACCGGAAGCCAAAACCGGGTCCAGTTTGTTGGGAAACTGTTCCGTTGCCGTAAGCGAATACTCAAACTTCATGTCCGGATAGGCTTTGGCGTAGTAATTGTGAACCATGTCGTCAAGTTCGTCGGTGAATGACCAAATAGTCAGGAAGTTCGGATCCGCCTTCTCACCGCCGCCGCACGCCGCAAAACTGAACAGTACAAGGGCGAGACACAGAAGACCAAAAATTCTTTTCATGTTTTCCTCCAAAATATGGTTTATAGGTCACCAGTATAACATAAAAAATGAAAAAATCAAGTGTTTATTTACTTTTTATTTCATTTCGGAGAATTTTTCTGATAAATATCCCCGATGGGGATAAATCTTTTTCTGTCCAGTGGCCTTTTCCTTCTTTGTCGGCGCCATAAGCCAGAATCCCTGAATCCTCACCCTTGTTGGTCAGGGACCAGTTTACCCAGGAAATACTGTATTTATTCAGGAAAGAAAGCCATTCAAGAAACTCTTTTTCCCAGACTCCGCCGCCGCCTGTCGACTGGGAAGTCCCGCATTCGGTAACAAAGAGGGCCAGACCCTTATC